>Ga0075418_10003120_pt1 | contig 18917 bp, 18 predicted proteins | sample SoiMetdeltSBSDD2_FD_81776 | JGI IMG/M metagenome (GOLD analysis project Ga0075418, IMG submission 81776) | Bulk soil microbial communities from a Populus tree surrounding site in Tennessee, USA - Soil MetaG P. deltoides SBSDD2 | ecosystem: Environmental > Terrestrial > Soil > Tree plantation... | reverse complement strand
GTAGTCGCCGCGGCGGCGCTGCTCGACCGTCCGGTGCCGATGATCGAGCTGCTCAAGTTCGCGATGCAGGGCGAAGCAGTCGCGAGCGGCGCGGTGCATGTCGACAACATCGCGCCGTCGCTGTATGGCGGCCTGGTGCTGACGGTCGGCATCGATAATCCCCACGTCAAGCAGATTCCGGTGCCCGAGGGCGTCCGCTGCGTGGTTGTTCACCCCCACATGATGCTTGCCACGCGCGACGCTCGCGCGATCCTGAGCCGCACCGTCGAGCTGTCGGACGTCATCTGGCAGCAGGCCAATCTCGCGGGGTTTCTCGCCGGCTGCTACACGTCGGACCTGACCCTGATCCGCGAGTCGCTGCTCGATGTGATCATCGAGCCGCAACGTCAGGCGCTCATCCCAGGGTTCGCCGAGGTCAAATCCGCGGCGCTGCAGGCCGGCGCGCTCGGCTGCTCGATTTCGGGCGCGGGTCCGAGCGTATTTGCCTGGGCGCTCGAGGCCGAAGCGTCCGCCGTGTGCGCCGGGATGGTCGGAGCGTTCGCCCGGCACGGGCTGGCCACCGACAGCTGGCAGGCGACGATCGAGGCGTCGGGCGCACGCGTGGTGGCGGACTGATGCAGTTTCAGAGCACACGCGATGCCTCCCATCGCGTGACGCTGGCCGCCGCGCTGCGTCGCGGGCTCGCTCCCGACGGCGGCCTGTACGTCCCCGAGCGACTGCCCCCAGCCGAGCCTGAGCGGCTGGCGGCGGCCCGCACCATGCCCGAGCTTGCCCTTCACCTGCTGTCACCGTTTGCGGCCGGCGACGTGCTCGAGTCCGCGCTGGCCTCGGTGACGGCGGAGGCCCTCGACTTCCCTGCGCCCGTCACGGATATCGATCAGGCATCCACCCGGCTGTCCGTCCTCGAGCTCTTCCACGGCCCCACGGCTGCCTTCAAGGATTTCGGGGCGCGCTTCCTTGCGGCCGCACTCGAGCGGCTGCCGCGAATGAAGTCGGAGCGGCGCACGATCCTGGTGGCAACGTCCGGCGACACCGGTGGTGCAGTTGCGGCGGCGTTTCACGGCCGGCCCTGGGTCCAGGTCGTCGTGTTGTATCCGCGCGGACTCGTCTCGGCGCGTCAGCGGCAACAGCTCGCCTGCTGGGGCGGAAACGTGCGGACGCTTTCGGTCGCGGGTACGTTCGACGATTGTCAGGCCCTCGTTAAGGGCGCGTTTGCCGATCCGGCTATCGTGCAGGAACTGGGCCTCTCATCGGCGAACAGCATCAACGTGGGGCGGCTCCTGCCGCAGATGATCTACTACGCGGCAACGAGCCTGGCGCTCGCCAAGCGGGATGGCGGCCCGCCGGGCTTCATCATCCCGACGGGCAACCTGGGCAACGCGCTCGCGTGCATCTGGGCGCGGCAGATGGGTATGCCGATTGCCGACATCGTGCTCGCCACGAATGCGAATCGCACCGTGGTCGACTATGTTGAGGGCGGCGAGTGGCAGCCGAGACCGAGCATCGCTACGCTCGCTTCCGCGATGGATGTAGGCAATCCCAGCAACCTCGAGCGCCTGCGCTGGCTCGACCCCGATCGCGCGGCGCTGCGCGGTCACCTCGACGCCTGCGCCGTCAGCGACGCCGAGATCCGGGAGACAATCGGGCGTGACTGGCGGGAGTGGGGGCGGGCGTGGTGCCCGCACACCGCCACGGCCGCATGGGTCTACCGGCGGCTGCCCGCGGTCCGTGATGGAGGTCGCTGGGTCATCGTCGCCACGGCGCACCCGGCAAAATTTGAGGAAATCGTCGAACCTTTGGTCGGAACGACCTTACCGGTTCCGCAGTCTTTGGCCGAGATCCTTGCGCGACCGCTGTTTGAGCGGCAGATTGCTGCTCGCCCGGAAGAACTACACGAAGCACTGCTGGAGCATCGGTGAGTACGTTTGCAGGTTTGCCTGTCTGGGTCTGGATCCTGTTTGGCGCGGCGGCCGTGGGTGCCTTGAGCTACTTTGCCGTCCGGCAGCTTCGCCTGCACCGCGCGCGCCGCGCGATCGACAACCTGATCGGGTCGGTGGCCTACGATGTGCTCAAGAACGTGCTCCTGCCGACCGGGACCGGCGAGCAGATCCACCTCAACTACCTGCTCCTTACGCAGCGTGGGCTGCTCGTGGTCGATCTGTTCGACGTGCCTGGCATGGTGTTCGCCGGCGAGAAGATGGAGCAATGGTCCGTATTCGGGCCGGATCGCCACTTCACGCTGACTAACCCCTTACCGCTGCTCTACGATCGGATTGCAGCGGTGCGCGCGATGGCCGGCGACGTCGCCGTCGACGGTCGAATCGTATTCTCGATGCGCGGGGACTTTCCGAAGGGTCGGCCGGATTCGGTACTGAGGCTCGACGCGCTCCACGACGAATTCCCGGTGGTCGATCGCAGCGGCGGGGCGACTGCGGCTGCGTTTGCGCCGATCTGGGAACGGATCAAGCAGGCCGCGCAGCCGAACCCGCTCGCGGGCTGAAATCCGCGGCACGACCTTTGCGGACGCTCAGCGCGCGTGGGGCGTGCCGTCGCGGACCGCGTGATCGGCGAGGACGAGGGACACGCACGCGGTGAGCCTGCGCGCGGTCTCGAGGTGCAGGAACTCGTTCGGTCCGTGCGCGTTCGAGTGCGGGCCAAGTACGCCGGTCACCAGGAACTGGGTGGCGGGGAAGCGCTCGCCCAGCATGCCCATGAAGGGAATGCTGCCGCCGGTCCCCATGTACATCGCGTCCTTGCCGAAATACTCGCGCGATGCGGCGTGCATCGACTGCTCGAGCCACGGGGCGACCGGCGGCGCCTCCCAGCCACCCATCGCCGACTCGATGTCGAGAGAAACACGCGCGCCGCTAGGCGGGTCGCGCAACAGCGCGACTTTCAGCGCATCGACTGCGATCGCAGGCGAGAGCGTCGGTGGCAAGCGGAGCGACAAGCGCAGCGCCGTGTACGGCCGCTGCACGTTGCCGGCATCGGGGAACGAGGGTATGCCCTCGGCGCCGGTGATCGAGAGCGTCGGGCGCCAGGTGTTGTTGAGCAGCAGCTCGAGCGGATCATTGGAAACGGGGCGAACGCCGGGCTGGAAGGGGAACTTCTCGTAGACCGACGAGCCCAGCACCGACGCTGCAGCAGCGGCCTGCCGGCGACGTTCAGCCGGAATCGGGACGCTGAGCTCGTCCACGAGCAGCGCGCCAGAGCCGGCGTCCTCGAGGCGGGCCAGGAGCTCCCGGAGCACGCGAAAGCTCGATGGTACGACGCCGCTTGCGGTACCCGAATGCACACCCTCGGTCAACACGTCGACGCGGAGCGCGGCCACCAGGTTTCCACGCAGAGAGGTCGTGCACCACAGCTGATCGTAATTGGAGCATTCGGCATCCAGGCACACGACCAGGCTGGGTGTTCCGAACCGATCGCCCAGGGCCGCGATGTGATGCTCCAGGTCGTAGCTGCCGCTTTCCTCGCAGGCCTCGATCAGGATTACGCAGCGTGAATGTGGAACGCCAAGCTCCTCGAGTGCCCGGACGGCGGTCAGCGAGGCGAAGAGTGCGTATCCGTCGTCGGCACCGCCACGCCCGTAGAGACGCCCGTCGCGCAACACCGGGGTCCAGGGCGCGAGACCGTCCGCCCAGCCCGTGAACTCCGGTTGTTTGTCGAGATGCCCGTACATCAGTACCGAGTCGTCGATCTGACCGGGAATTTCGATGAGCAGCACCGGCGTGCGGCCAGGGAGCCGGTGCACGTCGACGGTCATGCCCGGGAGCGCATGCGCCTGCGCCCACTGGCGCAGCAGTTGCACCGCTCGCTCCATGTGACCGTGCGCCTCCCAGTCGGGGTCAAAAATCGGGGACTTGTTCGGTATGCGGATGTAGTCCATCAGCGTGGCGACGATCGATTCGTCCCAGCTCCTGTTGACCACGGCCGCGAGTTGCTTGGCGTCCATATGCTTTTATAACAAATAGTTAGACCGCAAATCTAAACTGATGATGAAAGCGAGCCGTCGCTTTCGGTCGATGGAAAGCCGAACAGCTCGAGCGCATTCCGGGTCGTCGCATCGGCGACCGCGACGACGGATTCTCCGCGCGCGGTGGCCACCGCCGCCAGCACATGCGGCAGGAAGCGCGGCTCATTACGCCGGTTGCGCGGTTTTGGCTCCAGGTCGCGTGGCAGCAGGTAGGGCGAGTCCGTTTCCAGGAGGAGGCGATCCGCCGGCACGCGCCGCACGACCTCGCGCAGGTGCAGCCCGCGCCGCTCGTCGCAGATCCAGCCGGTGATGCCGATGTGCAGATCGAGCGCCAGGTAGTCGTCGAGCTCCGCGGCGTCGCCCGTAAAGCAGTGGGCGATCCCGCCTGAAAGCCGCGCCCGGAACTCGCGCAGGATTTGCATGAACGCAGGGTGGGCGTCGCGCTGGTGGAGGAACACGGGCTTGCCGCATTGTGCGGCCAGCTCGAGCTGCACGCGAAAGGCGCGCTCCTGGTCGGCGTGCGGCGAGAAATTCCGGAAGTAGTCCAGACCGCATTCGCCGACCGCACCTACTTCCGGCAGCGCTGCGAGATCGGCCAGCGCCGGAGCGTCGTTCTCGTGAAACTCTCGTGCGTGATGCGGATGCACGCCGGCGGTCGCGCGCAGAAACTGCGGCCGGGCGCGCACGAGATCCACGGCGGCGCGCGAGCTCGCGAGGGTGCTGCCGGTGATCACGGCGAAGCGAACGCCGGCATCCCAGGCGTCCGCCATCACTCGCTCACGATCGCCGTCGAAGCTGTCGTGTGCGAGATTGAGCCCGATGTCCGCCAGCACGAAATCCATGCAGGTCAGGCGGCGCGCAACGCCTCGGTCACCGGCAGACGCGCCGCGCGCAACGCCGGGAACAGCCCACCAACCAGCCCGATGCCGAGCGCCCACTTGAGCCCGTTCCACAGCAATTCCGGCGACACCTTGAACTGGAACATCACCTGGCTGAAGTTCGAGCTCAGCGTCGACACGGTGTAACCATTGAATATCAGCCACGCGACCGCGCCGCCGAGCAGCCCGCCGACAAGCGCAAGCAGCATCGTCTCCAGCATCACCGCCACAACTACCGGGAGACCGCGGAATCCCATCGCGCGCATCGTGGCGACCTCGCGCGCCCGGCCCGCCACCGCTGCGTACATCGTATTGAGCGCGCCGAACACCGCGCCGATGCCCATGATCGTGCCGATCACCATGCCCAGTATCTCGATGAACCGGGTGAGGGTCTCCGACTGCCGGGAGTAGTAGTGACGCGTCGTGTCGACGTCGAGCTTGAGTCGCGGGTCGGCCGCCAGGGCGGCCTTGAGACGATCGAAGCCGTCCTTGCCATCGAGCCGCACGGTGACCGACTGGAAGGCGGTGCGACGATACGTGTTGGCCACCGTTTCGCTGTCAGCCCAGAGCTCGGAGTCGTGCGAGTCGCCTGACGAGAAGGTGCCGACCACCGTCCAGACCTGGTTCGCAAGCTCGACCTTGTTGCCGACGTCGAGGCCGACGTATTGCCGCTTGGCGCCTTCGCCGACGACCAGTTCGCGCATGCCGGACTGGAACCGTCGGCCCTCGAAGACCTTGATCTGCGGACGCAGCTCCCATGCCGTCGGGCCGACGCCACGCATCTGTGCGTTCGCATCGGTGCCGTCGGCCTTGGTCACCATGTTGACCACCTGGGAGAGCTCCGGCGACGCGAGCGGGCGACCGTCCTGGCCGCGGGCGATGCCTGCGAGGTTACTGACGAGCGGGACCTGGTCGCGCGTGATCACCGAGTTCGTCTCGGACTGCGAGCCGCCGCGAAGCACGATTGCGGTCTCGTCGTTGCCAGTGCGGGTCAGTGTCGATCTGAAGCCTTCGCCCATTGCGAGCATTGCAACCAGCACGGCGACGACGCCCGCGATACCGACGACGATGACGGCGGACGCACCCCAGCGCTGGGGCAGGGTAGCGATGCCGATCTGAGCCGCGGCGACCGCGAGCTGTCCCTGACGTGTCAGCGTGAGCCACAGGCCAAGGAGCAGCGCGACCGCGAGCACGGCATACCACGGCATCACGGCCCAGGCGGCGAGCCCAGCTGCCAGCGCCAACACGACGCCGAGGTGGCTGAGCCACTTGCTGATACGGTTCATGGCAGTCCCTTCAACGTCCCGCAAGCGCGTCGACGATGTTCAAACGCATCGCGCGCAGCGCCGGGAGCGTACCGACGACGATTCCGATCGCGACCATCAAGCCGAGGCCGAGCAACCAGGTAGGCGTCGCAACTGTGCCGAGCTGCACCACGCCGCCGCTCGCCGAGCTGACCGCAGGCATGAGCACTGCTGCAATGCCGAGCCCGATCGCGCCGCCGATCACGATCAGGAGTACGGCCTCGAACAGCACCAGCAGCAGCACGCTGCGATTGCTGAAGCCGATCGTCTTGAGCACGGCAAGCTCCGGGATCCGCTCGCGGACGGCCTGCGCCATCGTGTTGCCGGTCAGGAGCAGCAGCGTGAAGAAGACTGCGCTCATGATCGCGGTGACAATGAGGCCAATGTCGGCGAACTGCTTGAAGAACGCCTGGTTAAAAGCCTGTTCGGTATCTGTCTTCGTCTCGTGGTCGGAGTTCTCGGAGAGCGCATCGATCGCGCGTGCGACCCGCGTCGCCTGGTTTGCGTCGACCAGGTCGATGACAAACCAGTGCACCTCGCCCTTTATGTAGTCGTTTGCCTCGTCGAAATACTTCCAGTTGAACATCAGCGTGCGTTCCTCGCCCTGCCGTTTCTTGTCGGCAACCTTGAAGATCCCGACCAGCTTGAACGTCCAGTCGTTGCTGCCCTTGGTCGGGAAGATCGTGGCCTGCAGCGGAATGGTGTCACCGAGCTTCCAGCCGTACTGCTTCGCGAGGGCCTCGCCCACGATCGCGCCGGTGCGCGTCGACTTGAACGCTTCGAGCTGGTCGGGCGGCAGGACGTACTCGGGGTACATCTCGATGTAGCCGGGTCCGATGGCGAAATTCGGGAAGAAGTTTCTCTGGTCCTGGTAGATCCCGCCGAACCAGGTCGCGTAGGCGGCCTTGGCGACGCCGGGAACGGTTTCGATCTGGGAGGTCAGACTGTAGGGAAGCGACTGGGTGATCGAAAGCTTCGAAGTCGTGATGAGCCGATCGTAGCCATCGACGTTGGCGCTCGAGTTAAAGGCGACGCGCACGGAATCGAGCATGCCGAACAGCAGGAACGCCGCCACTACCGAGAGCAGGGTGAGCAGCGTGCGCGTCTTGCTGCGGAACAGCGCGGCCCAGATCAGGTGCAGGTACTTCATCGTGACACCTCCGGTTCAAGCGGCGGTCCGGACCTGCTCGGCGAGGGTCCCCTTGTCGAGGTGCAGCGTGTGGGTCGCGTACTCGGCCGCCTTGGGATCGTGAGTCACCATCATGATGGTCTTGCCATGCGCGCGGTTGAGCTGCTGCAGCAAGGTCAGGATCTCCTCGGCGGACTGGCGGTCGAGGTCGCCGGTCGGCTCGTCGCAGATCAGGAGCGTGGGGTCGGACACGATCGCCCGTGCAATGGCGACGCGCTGCTGCTGACCGCCCGAGAGCTCCGACGGTCGATGCTTGCCGCGATCGCCAAGGCCGACCAGTTCGAGCGCGATACCGGCGTTTCGCTTGCGCTGGGCGCCGGACAGGCTGGTGAGCAGCAGCGGAAGCTCGACGTTCTTCTGCGCGGTCAGGGTCGGCATCAGGTTGTAGAACTGGAAGACGAATCCGACGTTGTGGCTGCGCCACTGCGCGAGCTGACCGCCGGTCATGCGGTCGATGCGCTGGCCGGCGACCTCGATCTCGCCGGCCGTTGGCGAGTCGAGCCCGCCGATCAGGTTTAGCAGGGTGGTCTTGCCCGATCCCGAGGGCCCCATCAATGCGACGAAATCGCCCTTGTCGATGTCCAGGTCGATGCCGTGCAGCACGTCGATCGTTTCCGGGCCGCGTCGATACGTCTTATGGAGGTTTCGGAGCGAAACGAGCGTAGCCATCGTCTTCCCTCGATCAGAACAGTTCCGTTGGTCCGTTGTGTCAGTCGGCCGCGGTGTCGTCGCTGCTCGCCGCAGCGATGCGTACCCGCGTGCCGTCCGAGAGATTCCTGGGTGGATCCAGCACGACGGTGTCGCCACCGGCCAGTCCATCGAGCACCTCGCGATCGTCGCCGAGCGCGCGGCCTAGCCTGAGTGATCGTTGCGAGACAGTTTCGTCCGCGACGACAAAGGCCACATCCTTGCCGTCGCGCGATGCGATCGCCGCCGCGGGTGCGAGCACTCCCGGCGGCTCGGCCGCCGCCTGGGCGGGGCGCGCCGGCTCGAGGAAGCTCACGCGCACGCCCATGTCGGGCACGATCCGCGGATCGCGCACCTTGAGCGCGATCCGCACCTTGACGGTCGCCTTGCCGCGGTCCGCTGCGGGGATGATCGCGATCACCTCCGCCGGGATCTTCCAGTCGGGGTACGCGTTGAGCGTAGCTTCGACGGGCATCTTCGGCTGCACGCGCCCGATGAACGCCTCACCGACCTCGACTTCGACCTCGAGCGAATCCATGTCGACGATCGTGCCGATACCGGTGCGCGTAAAACCGCCACCCGCGGACAGCGGAGAGACGATCTCGCCGGGTTGAGCCGCCTTGGCAATCACTACTCCCGCAAAGGGCGCGCGCACCACGGTGTTATCTACATCCTGTTCGGCAATGCGAAGCCGGCTCTCCGCCACTTGTGCGTTGCGTTCTGCAGTTGAGAGTTGCGCTCGGAGGGCGTCCCGCTCGGCGATCGCCTGCTCGTTCTGCGAGGTCGACACGAGCTTCTCGCGCACCAGGCGGTCCATGCGCACGGCGTTTGACTCCGCCTCGTTGAGCTGCGCCTGGACGCTGCCGATCTCGCTGCGCGCCGCGGCAAGCTGCGAAGCGGCGAGGGCACGCTGAGCGTTCGCGTCCACGGGATCGAGCCGCGCCATGATGTCGCCGGCCGCAACCTTCTGGCCTTCCTCGATCATCACCTCCAGCACCTTGCCGGTGACCTTGGACGACACCGTCGCCATGCGCCGCGCCACGACATAACCCGTGGCGTCGAGCACGGAAGCGCTGCCGCTGCCGCCGCCGATCGCGACGACCCGCGCCGTCTGCACCTCGACAGCTTCGTCGCGACCGAACAGCGCCCAGGCCGTGATCGCGAGCACGAGCGCGGCCGCGCCGATGCCGAGCGTGAGCCAGAGGCCGCGGCGCGATGACGCCGGGGCCGGCGCGCCGCGATCGATACGCAGCTCATTCAGCAGGTCAGCAGCCTTGTTCATCCGATCAGCGTGTTTTGTAAAGTCGACCAGTTTGCCCGCGGACGCGTTAATTCGCCACCTCGCTGATGACGGGTTTGGCGCGTTCACGCATACTCATCTAGTCGAAGGTCGGCTGCCCGAATCGACAGGTGACGAGCCTGGCGGTCGGCGGCTACGAGGGAGCATAAGGGGATGGGACAACGCTGGGCCGGCGCCGTGGACGCGAGCGCGCGAGCGGCCCCCTTTCAGTTCTCGCTGCTGTCCGCACGCGGCGCGCAGCCGGGCTGGGACGTCCGGATCAGTCGGCGGGCCCGGCGGCTGTCGATGCGCGTATTTCCGGGCGGTCGTGTCGAGGTGGTTGTCCCGCCGGGTGTCGGTATCCCGGCGATCCAGCGCTTTGTGGCTCGTCATCGCGACTGGGCCGAACGACAGTCTCGGGAATTCTCGCTGGCGGCGCCAGACGATACGGAAGCGCGGCCAGCCGAGGTCGAGCTCGCCGCCCTGGGGTGCGCCTGGTCAATCGACTACGCGCAGGGTCGCGGGCGTCGCGTTTACGAGTACGCGCCCGGTGCGCTCCGCGTGCGGGTCGCCGACTCTGCGGATCGCCTCCAGATAAGTACCGCCCTGCTGGGCTGGCTCGGTGAACGCGCAGCCGAGCACCTGCCGCAGCTCCTCGCCGCGCTCGCGGACGAGACCGGCCTCGATTTTCGCCAGGTGCAGCTGCGTCGTCAGCAGACGCGCTGGGGGAGCTGCTCGGCGAATGGCACGATCAGCCTGAACGTCTGCCTGATGTTCCAGCGCCCGGAAGTCGCCCGCTATCTGCTCATCCACGAGCTCTGCCATCGTCGCCACATGAATCACTCGCCGTGCTTCTGGGAGCTGGTGGAATCGTTCGAGCCGAACTGGCGCGCGCTCGACGCCGAATTGCTCAGTGGCTGGCGGTGCGTGCCGGCCTGGGTATTCCCGTGACGCGGGACTCCGAAGCACCGCCAGCCAGAGCGCTCGACGCCGAAAAGGAGAGCGTCTACTGGGACCTCGGCGAGTCGATGAGCTACGGGGATTACCTGCAGCTCGATCGAGTGCTGTCGGCCCAGCGCCCGCAATCCTTTCATCACGACGAGATGCTGTTCATCGTCATCCACCAGGCATCCGAGCTGTGGATGAAACTCTGCATCCATGAGCTCATGGCTGCAATCGATCACGTTCGCCGTGACGTGCTCGGGCCGGCGTTCAAGATGCTCGCGCGTGTCTCGCGCGTGCAGGCCCAGCTCACGCAGTCCTGGGATGTGCTGGCGACGATGACGCCATCGGACTACTCGTCGTTCCGCAACCAGCTCGGCAAGTCGTCGGGGTTCCAGTCATACCAGTACCGGATGCTCGAGTTCCTGATCGGCAACAAGAACCCGGCCACCATCGAGGTCTATCGCCGCACGCCGGAGGTCTACGAGCGGCTCGAGAAAGCGCTCAGGGCGCCCAGCCTATATGACGAGTGCCTGCGGCTGCTGAGCCGCCGCGGCTACGAGGTTCCGGCCGAGTACCTGGATCGGGACTGGAGTCAGCCCTATGTCCCGAGCAAGGGCGTAGCAGCGGCCTGGCTCGCCGTCTACCACAATGCCGAGGAGCACTGGGACCTGTATGAGCTGGCGGAAAAGCTCGTCGACCTCGATCACCAGTTCCAGCTCTGGCGATTCAGCCACATGAAGACCGTCGAGCGCATCATCGGCTACAAGCGCGGCACCGGCGGCACGAGCGGGGTCGCGTACCTCTCGAAGCTCCTCGATCTGAGGTTTTTCCCCGAGCTCTGGACCGTACGCACGGCGATGTGAGACCGTGTGGGAATGACCGAGCGACTGCACAACGTCAATGTCCTATCGAGCGAGCTGCTCCCGACACCCGAGGACGTGAAAAAGGCCTTGCCGCTCCCGGCGGCCTCCGAGGAGTTCGTGTATCGCAGCCGTGGCGCGGTGCGACGCATCCTCGATCGGGAGGACCCGCGGCTCTTCGTCGTGGTAGGGCCGTGCTCGATCCACGACCCGACCGCGGCGCGCGAGTATGCGCACAGGCTGCGGGTACTCGCCGAGCGTGTCAGCCGCACTCTCTTCGTGCTGATGCGCGTGTACTTCGAGAAGCCGCGGACGACGATCGGCTGGAAGGGCCTGATCAACGACCCGGACATGGATGACTCGTTTCACATCGAGAAGGGGATCCATGTCGCGCGCTCACTGCTGCTCGATCTCGCGGCGGGCGGCGTGCCCGCGGCGACCGAGGCCCTCGACCCGATCATGCCGCAGTACCTGTCGGAGCTCGTCACCTGGACGGCGATCGGCGCCCGGACCACCGAGTCGCAGACGCATCGCGAGATGGCGAGCGGATTGTCGACGCCGGTCGGGTTCAAGAACGGCACCGACGGGTCGCTGGCAGTCGCGATCAATGCACTGCAGTCCGCGCGGCATCCGCACCACTTTCTCGGTATCACGCAGCAGGGAAATTCCGCCGTGTTCCGCACCCGCGGCAACAGCTACGGTCACATCGTGCTGCGTGGCGGCGGGGGTCGCACCAACTACGACTCGGTGAGCATCGCGCTCTGCGAGCGGGAGCTCGAGCAGGCGGGACTCCCCGTAAACGTCGTGGTGGATTGCAGCCACGGAAACTCGGCCAAGGACCCGGCGCTGCAGCCATTGGTCGCCGAGAACATCGGCAACCAGGTTCTCGAGGGCAATCGCTCGATCGTGGGGCTGATGCTGGAGAGCAATCTCAACTGGGGCACTCAGCCGATCCCCGCCGATCGCGCCCGGCTCAAGTACGGGGTTTCCGTCACCGACGCCTGCATCGACTGGACAACGACCGAGACGCTCCTGCTTGCGCTCGATACCCGCCTGCGATCTGCGCCGCGCTTCGCGCGCGGCACGGTCGCCGCCTGAACCGCTCTTATCCGGAGGACCGTGCCATGACAATCAAAGTAGGAGACAAGATGCCGTCGGGTGTGCTCACGCACATGACCAAGGACGGACCGCAGAAGATCAACGCCGAGGAGCTGTTCAACGGCAAGAAGGTCGTGCTCTTCTCGGTGCCGGGCGCGTTTACGCCGACCTGCGACGCGAAGCACCTGCCCGGATACGTTCAGCAAGCCGACGCGCTCAAGGCGAAGGGCATCGACACCGTCGCTTGCATGGCCGTGAACGACGTGTTCGTGATGAACGCCTGGGGCAAGGCGTCGAACGTCGGTGACAAGGTGCTGATGCTGGCTGACGGCAACGCGGAGTACTCGAAGGCGCTCGGCCTGGAGCTCAACGCGACTGGATTTGGCATGGGTATTCGCGGTCAGCGTTTTGCGATCTACGCCGACAACGGGGTTGTCAAAGGTCTTTACATCGAGGCGCCGGGTGAGTTCAAGGTGTCGAGCGCTGAGCACGTGCTGAGCAAACTGTAAGCGCGAATCCTGGCTCGGAGCCCTGCACGGTCTCCGAGCCAGGACAAGGCTCAAGCGCCGAGCTGCTTTTCCAGCTCAGGCACGATAGTGAACAGATCGCCGACCAGCCCGAAGTCAGCCACCTCGAAGATCGGCGCCTCGGAGTCCTTGTTGATCGCAACGATCGTGCGAGCGTCCTTGATTCCCGTCATGTGCTGGATCGCACCCGAAATGCCGACGGCGACGTAGAGCTCGGGGGCGATGATCTTGCCGGTCTGCCCCACCTGCATGTCGTTGGGTACGTAGCCGGCGTCGACCGCCGCCCGGGATGCGCCGACCGCCGCACCAAGCCGGTCGGCCAGGCTGTAGATGATCTTGAAGTTCTCGCCACTGCCGAGCGCGCGTCCGCCGCTTACGACGCGGCGTGCGGTTTGCAGGTCCGGTCGTCCGGGCTTGGCGGCGGATCTGTCTACGAAACGAGTATGGGTAGGGAGGGGCACGTCGAGCGTCACGGTCTCCACGGGAGCGTTGCCACCCGGTGCCGCCGCTTCGAACGACGCCACCCGCACGGTTGCGACGACCTTGGTGTCCTCCGGCACGTCGACCGTGAGAATGGCGTTGCCGGCGTAGATGGGGCGCTTGAATCGATGCGGGCCCTCCACTGCCATCACGTCGCTGACCTGGTTGACTCCAAACAGACCTGCCACTCGGGGCATGAGGTCCTTGCCGTAGGTCGTGGACGGCCCGAATACGTGGCTGTAATTGGCCGCGAGCTTCGCGATCTGTGGTGCCAATACCGCGGCGATCGGCTCTGCATTCGCCGGGCTGTCGATCCGGAGCACGGTGCGCACGCCGCTGATCGCTGCAGCCTCCTGCGAGAGCGCTGCGCCATCCGCCGCGAAGATGGCGACATCGATTGCGGCGCCGGTGATGCTGGCCGCGCAACTGACGCACTTGGCCGTGCTTGGATTCAGTTTGCCGCCGAGGTGCTCGGCGATGACCAGTATCGTGCTCATCAGACCAATCCCCTCTTCTTCAGGGCGGCAACCAGCTCGCCGACATCCTTGACCATGATGCCCTTCTGACGCTGCGGTGGTGGCTCGACGCGCACCGTTTTGAAACCGCCGGAGGCTTCCACACCGAGGTCGCCGAGGCTCTGCGTATCAAGCGTCTTTTTCTTGGCCTTCATGATGTCCGGCAGCTTCACGTAGCGCGGCTCGTTGAGGCGCAGGTCGACGCTGATTACCGCCGGGAGCTCAATTTCGTTCGTCTCCAGCCCCGCATCGACCTCGCGGGTCGCGGTTAGCTTGCCGTCCTCGAGCGCGAGTTTCGAACAGGCGACCGCCTGGGGTCGGTCCCAGAGTGCGGCCAGCATCTGCGCGGTCTGACCGTTGTCGTCGTCGATCGCCTGCTTGCCGAGCAGCACGAGGAAGGGCGATTCACGGTCGATCAGCTTGCGGAATACGCGTGCCACCGTCAGAGGTGCGGCCGTGCCGTCGTTCTGGACGAGGATTGCACGATCGGCGCCCATGGCGAGCGCCGTGCGTAGCTGCTGCTGCGCGTCCGTCGGACCCACGCTGACGACCACCACCTCGTCGGCCTGACCGCGCTCCTTGATCCGGAGCGCCTCCTCGAGCGCAATCTCGTCGAAGGGGTTGATGCTCATCTTGACCCCATCCGTGATCACACCCGTGTTGTCCGGGCGCACCCGGACGCGGACGTTGTAATCGACCACGCGCTTGATGCCGACCATCACTCTGCGCACACGCGGACTCCTGTTTCGAGGGGTGGGGCAGCGGGCGGACCCACCCGGGTCCTGCTGCAGCGCAAGATCATACCAGCACTAGGTGCGCCAGCCGCGACGACTTGTAAGCTGGCGCATCAAATTGACCAGGCGCCGGTAGCTCTCGTATCGTCGCTCGCTGATCTGACCGCTGGTGACAGCCTCCCGGACAGCGCAGTCGGGTTCACGCTGGTGCAGGCAGTCCTGGAATCGGCACGCTCCGGCAAGGCGCGAGATCTCCGCAAAGCCATCCTGCACGGCGCGCGGCTCGACCAGGGCGGGGGCGTAATCACGCACGCCGGGTGTGTCCACGAGCTCGCCCCAGGGCAGCGTCAGAATCGCGGAGGACACAGTCGTATGGCGGCCCTCCCCGGACGCGTCGGACAAGGTGCGGGTCGCGCGAATGTCTGATCCCGACAGCGCGTTCAAGAGCGAGGACTTACCGACGCCGGACTGGCCGGCGAGGAGCGTCCTGCGTCCCGCAAGCGCGGCACGAAGACCATCGAGACCCGCGCCCGTGCGCGCGGACACCCGATGCACCGTCAGTCCCGAGCCCTCGATCTCTGCAATGAAATCGAGTTCGCGCTCGCCCTCGGGGAGGTCCTGCTTGTTGAGGACCAGCGACGCGGCTACCCCCGCGTAGGCGGCACCCGCGAGGTAGCGGTCCGCGATGTAAGGGTCGCTTGGCGGTCGTGGCGCGACGACTATCGCCAGCTGGTCGAGGTTGGCCGCGATCGACTCGTCGCGGCCGCGGCTGTCGCTGCGGCGCAGGACATTGCGGCGGACGAGGCGGTCGGTAACGGTCCAGTCGTCGCCGGCGGAAGGACTGGCGATGGTCACGCTGTCGCCGGCCACCACCTCGAGCCGGCGACCCATGAGCTTGCAGGCAACCGTGTCGCCCGCCGCCCGCCTGACAACGACGCGGCGTCCGTAGGACTCAACGACACAACCGGTTTCCGTTGCCTCTGTCACCGGGCGGAGACCGGAGCCCGGCCCGCGTCGACAGTCGAGCGCAGGCGCGCGATGCGCGCCGCGGGCGGCGGATGCGAGTCATGAAACGCGGAGTAGATTGGATCCGGAGTGAGGGTGCTCGCGTTGTCGCGATACAGCCTGACCAGCGCGTCGGCAAGATCACTGGCGCTGCTGTGCTGCGCCGCGAACGCGTCCGCCTCGAACTCGTGACGACGTGACCAGGCTGCTGCGACCGGAGCGGCGACCCAGGTGAAGACTGGCGTGACCAGCAAGAACAGGACCAGCAGGGTCGCGTTCGATGGCGTTGCGACACCGAATGCAGCCTGAAACCACGAGCGGTCGGCAAGCCACCCCAGCAGGCCGAAGCCGAGCAGGCTGAGAGCCAGACTGACGCACAGCCGCTGCGGAATATGGTGCAGCTTGAAATGTGCGAGCTCGTGCGCAAGCACAGACTCGATCTGACCGGGCGAGAGGGTCGAAAGCAGCGTATCGAAGAAGACCACGCGCTTTTCACGTCCGAGGCCAGTGAAATAGGCGTTGCCGTGCGATGAGCGCCGCGATCCATCGAGCACAAAGACGCGCTGCGCCGAGAACCCGCAGCGCCCCAGCAGCGCCTCGATCCTGCTTCGCAGGCTTACGTCTTCGAGCGGCGAGAAGCGATTGAAAAGCGGCGCGATGAACCTGGGCCAGACCACCATCAAGAGCAGCGATATGGCTGACCATGCCAGCCACGCCACCAGCCACCAGCGCGGTCCGGCCTTGTCCATAATCCAGAGGACGAGTGCGATCAACGCTCCACCGAGGACCGCCGCGAGCATCCAGGCCTTCAAGATATCGAGAACGAACGTCCGCACGGTTGTTCGGTTGAACCCGAACCGCTGCTCGAGCCCAAAGGTCCGATAGGTCGCAATCGGCAGGCCTGCCGCGGCAAGCACGGCGAAGGTTGCCAGCACGTGAACGGTCTCGTCGAGCCGGCTCGGGAGACCGGCAGCGGCGACCCAGCCACCGATTGCATCGATGCCGCCGCCCAGAGTCAGCCAGAGCAAGAAGATCGCGGCGAGTACCGAGTCCACCTGCGAGAGCCGCTCCTTGGCTCTGGTGTAGCTGGCCGCGCGCTCGTGGTCGGCGAGTGGCACGACCCCTGCAAAGGCAGCTGGCACGCTGTTTCGATGGCCCATGACGAACGAAACCTGCCGTTGTGCCATCCAGATTCGCACGGCGAGCTGCAGTGCCAGAGCACAGACGAAGGTGATGGTGAGCCAGTGCATCTCCATGGCGTCAACGGTGACGGGAAATCGCCTTTGCTAGAATGGGTTCAAATCTAGTACGGATGGCAAGGATTCGCACCATCGGCCCATGGCGTCCAAGGCTGACAATCTGGTCTGGATCGATCTCGAGATGACCGGCCTCGACTCCCAGCGGGATCGGATCATCGAGATCGCGACCGTCGTGACCGACTCGTCGCTCGCGGTCATCGCCGAGGGTCCGGTTCTCGCTATTGGCCAGGACCCGGCCATACTCGATGCGATGGACGACTGGAACAAGACGACGCATGCGGGGTCCGGGTTACTCGTACGTGTGCGCGCAAGTCAGATCGACGCGGCGGAGGCCGAACGACGCACTCTAGCGTTCCTCGCGATGCACGCCGAACACGGTATGTCGCCGATGTGCGGCAACAGTATCTGTCAGGACCGACGTTTCCTCGCTCGCGAGATGCCGGCGCTAGAGAAGTTCTTCCACTACCGCAACCTGGACGTTAGTACCCTGAAGGAGCTCGCCAAGCGTTGGGCACCGGATGTGTTCGCGGGCGTAAAGAAGACGTCAGTGCACCTCGCGTTGGAGGATATCCGGGATTCGATAAGGGAGCTTGAGTTTTACCGGCGTCATTTGCTTCGCAGCGACCAACACTGATGCCCGCGCAATGCCAAGCCACGCCGCTCACGAGTCAGAAGGCCTGAGCTAGATTAGATCCCTATGGGGTATTCAAATCAGCAGCGCCTGCTTGGCGCCGTTCGGGCCTGCTTGGTGCCACTTGCCCGAATACTAGTTCGATCGGGGATTAGTTTTCGCCAGTTCTCTGAGATGGCAAAGGCTGCGTTCATTGATCAATCGCTGGCAGAAAACGACGCTCGCGGTAAGACAACGAACGTGTCTCGCATAGCCGTGAGGACTGGGCTGTCTCGCAAGGAGGTATCGCGGATTCTTCGCCAGTCGATGGTAAGGAAGCCTAATGAGAACGATGTGGGACCTGCGACGTTCCACTTCCATCAAGCCGCGCGAATCCTACAGCTTTGGCACAGCGATCCTCGTTTCGTAGGGAACGACGGTCGGCCGAGAGATCTGCTGATCGAAGGCTCGGCCGAGAGCTTTGCGGGGCTAGTGCGAAGCGCAGGAGGCGACGTGCCCCCAGGGGCGGTCAAGGCAGAGTTGATTGCTGCAGGTGCGTTATCTGAGATAGGTGACGGTCACGTTCGCGTGTTGAAGCGAGACTACGTTCCTGAGGACATAGGAGAGGAACTGATTGTCGGGCTGACCCTAGTCGTCTATCCGGCTGTCGCAGGGCTGGCGCACAACGTCGAACAGCATGGACAGCACACATTCATGCAGCGAGTTGCGTTCAGTGATCGGCTTGCTCCGGCTGCCGCCCCGCTGTTTCGCCAAGTTGCCAGAAAACGTTCGACCGATTTCGTGCAATCGGTAGATGACTGGCTCAGCTCCAACGAAGTCCGCTCGGAAGGCCCTACTGGCGCAGGCGACTACGTTACTGTCGGGGTCTTCTACTATGAGGGCCTGCTACCAGACATCAACGAGCCCGACCGTCATCTCCTCAAGCGACTGTAGGCACCACGACGTGCGTTGTGGGTTGCCGTACTTAACGGCTAACACGTATCCCCGTCGCCTGAATCGCGCTTTCCGGACTCGGTCGCACGCCGACTACCGCTATCTTGTCACTCACCGCGAGATCAAGCGGTCCAGCCGCTAGCAAGGCGCTGTAGTCGATCTTGACCTTCCCAATGTGCACTGTGGCGGTTCTTGCGTCCGCAGCCGTTACCTTCCCGGTCACCACGACGCTGGACACCCCGTCAACGTAGGGTTCACCGGCGACGACGAGACGCGCTGCGCTCAGCGGCACCTGGTCAGTACTCTTTCCAAGGACAATGCCCGTTGCCTGATCGGTGCCCGACACCGGCGCGTGCGTCTGATTGGGGCTAAGTCGAAAACCACGTCCAAATATGGAGATTCCATCATCGCGAACCACAATGGGCCCAGCGAGAATGACGTCGCGGCTGTAAACGGACAACGGATCTTGTCCAACAACAAGTTGGCTAGTCCGGTCACCGCCGATGATGGCGTCCGAGCGCACCGTTCGCGTCGTCTTGCTGCGGTCGCCACCGATGATGGCGCTGATGTCGCCGCCGATGATGGCCTGCCGGTCGCCACCGATGATGGCGTCCGAG
>Ga0075418_10003119_pt1 | contig 18922 bp, 18 predicted proteins | sample SoiMetdeltSBSDD2_FD_81776 | JGI IMG/M metagenome (GOLD analysis project Ga0075418, IMG submission 81776) | Bulk soil microbial communities from a Populus tree surrounding site in Tennessee, USA - Soil MetaG P. deltoides SBSDD2 | ecosystem: Environmental > Terrestrial > Soil > Tree plantation... | reverse complement strand
TAGTACGTGGCACTTCCGCTATGGAGCATCGCAAGAAAGACCGCGCGCTGGGGCAGCCGCTCGGCAATATAGCGGCCGACGGTGGCGAAACGAAGTTCGTGGCTAGAGTCGAAGGCGCCGTGCTCGCGACCAAACCGGGTGCTGTGCGAGATCACGACCGCGACGAGCACCACCGGCAGCACCCAGTGTGCGCGCCCACGCAGGCGGGCAGAGAGAAGGAGAATGGCTGCGCTCATCAGCACGAAGATCACTGGAAACGCCGGCAGTAAGAATCGCAGAAACGACCAATGGTCGAACGGCATGTAGAACGCGTAGCATGCGTAGACGACAAGGACAAAACCAGTACAAACGACCAGCATCGCCCGCGTGCGAGGCTGGCCATTTTCGACCGTCCGATCTCGCCACAAGAGGAAGGGCGCCGCGACAGCCACCAGAATGATGGGGCTTTGGCTGTCCACGGCCCATCGCAGATAGTACCCAGCGTTCGGCCCAAAGTAACCCCACTGGTACCAACCGGCAAGCGTGCCATAACCCCAGGCGAACGGCGACCCATACCAGTAGTCGTTCAGGTAAGCGACGAAGAGACAAGCCGGTATCGATGCGGCCGCGAAAAGAAGCAGCCGGTGCACCGCGACGCGGCGACCCATCCGCTTCCCCTGAAGGTCCCAAATGAGAAGTGCTCCGGGAACGAGTGCCAGCGGCACAAGGTTCGGCCTCGTGAGGATGGCCGCCGCGGCAGCGATACCTGCAAAGAGCGCGGAGGACCGGGAGGGCCGAAGCACCAGAATCAGGACACTGGCCCACCATGCCGTGGCTGGAATATCGCTCATGGGCGGATGGGTCAGCTGGAATACGAATGCAGGACTGGTGGCCATGAGCAGGGCGGCCAGTACGCCCACAAGGGGCCCAGCGATCATCATCCCAAGAACGTAGGTGGCCGACACTGCGACACCGGCAAGGAGAGGCATCACATAGAACACTGCCTGTGGGCCGCCGAATCGTTCGAACATCGCCATGAGGATTGGCAAGCCGGGGGAGTACACAGGCACCAGGGAGGTCCGATCCGTGCTGAGCCGGTAGCCAAGGGGAACCACGGCTTCGGCCGCAATCCCCTCAGGAAGTTTGCCGATGAGCGGGTGTTCGACGCGCAGCGTCCCTGTCGCCCAGAGGCGCGCCTGGCTGACGTAGCCATAGGAGTCGGATCCCTCGACGACAGGAGCCCCGCGCAGAACCCCGAGTACCACTACGGCGAGCGCGATGAGGCCGGCACATCCAGACGCCGCAGCTCGAGTTCTGACCACCGGAAACAGAGCGACCAGAGTCTCGAGCGAACGTGCGAGCCAGTTCCACTCGACAAGCACTGCGCGGCGTCGCTGACCTGCCGGTGAACACGCCCACGCAGCGGCTACAGCGAGCAGTGCGACCAGTAGCGGATTGCGAGGATTTCGCGACGAGACACGCAGGAAGCTCAGGTCAAGGACGACCCCGCCGGTCACTGAGACCGCGAACGACCACACGAGCCCCGACACCGCGAGTATCACGCACGCGCGACGCAGTGCAGGTCGTTCCATGGCCAGGCTCGGCCGACATCGCAGTCTAGCGCATACTCAATTGAGGAGTAGCCCTGGGGTTCGCAGCCGTACGGCAACATCGAGGAAGGAGGAGAACGCTACGTGGTGGTCGATGCAGGGGGTGCAGCGACAAGGTACGGTTCGACGAGCCCGACCAGCGTATCCGGCAAGCAGGGTTTCGGAATAACGCCGTCGAAACCATCAAGAATTGCGTTATCGCGCTCGGCGACCATTGCGTGAGCGGTGAACGCCAAAATGGGGACACCCGCGAGCGCCGGGTTGCGCCGGAGTTCTTTCATTGCTTCTTTGCCGGAGAGAGCGCCTCGCATTTCAAGGTCCATCAGGATTACGACCGGACGATCAGGGCCGTTGGCGACGGCCACCGCTTCAGCGCCTGACGCAGCCGTGGCGACCCGGAGCCCTCGAAACGTCAGGTATTCCGCATACATCTCCAGCGCGTCGCTGAAGTCATCGACAAGTAGGGACCAGTGGCGACGCTGGAACTGTCATGGGGCGGGATCGGAACGGAAGGGAGCGAAGAAATGCTAGTTCAGTTGTCCGGACATGTGCACGAGGGTACGCCCATCAGCCGCGCAATGCTGGCACTGGTAGCGGCCACCGTGAAGGTGGCCAGACGACATAGGGACCGCCGCCCAGCCTTCAATAGTCCAGCGCGGGTCGTTGGGAGCAGGGGTGTGTTCAGCGCAAGCCACTTCACCGCGAATGGACCAATACAACATCGTCGCTGAGGGTGGCAGCATGGGAACGCTCATAAGGTCTTCCGATTAATACGAAAACCGGCACTGACCGCTGTGACCAGTCCGAAAGGGGTTGTGTGAAGAAGAATGTTATCGAGGTCGGAGGACTGAGTCTGTGCAAAAGAGCACATGCCACGCATGCGTTCTAAAACGACATAATCACGAATGACTTTATGGTTCGGGGAAGGCGAGTGGATAGAACGACGCTGTGAGCAACTGGCGGTGTGGGAAAATCCCGAAGCGGATTCAGCGTGACCTACGACGCCTGAGACACGTCATCTTCGGAATGGTGGCCCCGATCCGTATCGCGGCGGAACGCCAACACCCGCGAGGGTCCCCCGCCGACGCGTCGTTCCTCAGCCGCCCAGCCCTCCGCTACGAGCATCCGACCCTTGCGCCCGGGCAGGTCGATGATGTCTCCAACGCCATGATTTGAGAGATCCACGCCGTTCAACACTTGAGCTAATTTTCGGGTAAGGCGGACCTTCATGAGACTGTTTACGTCGCTCGCCGCGGCTCTAGCCGTTGATCGTCCGCACCCTTTGGGATAGCCTTCGGACTCCCACTCATCCGGTAACAGATTTGCTTTGGAGCGTGACATGGCGCTGGCCGCAGGCTCCCCAGTCAACGACCGCTGTCCGAAGTGTCGTTCGACGGACGTGAAAGTCGCCCTCGACACGGCCAGGGCGGTGTATTACTTGTGTTCCGTGTGTCGTCATGCCTGGTCCAAACCGAAGCCGGAAACACCTCACCGCAAGGCGAGCTAGATTAGAAAAACTCGACGTGCAACAGCTATCACTCGGCGCCTCGACCGCTGCACAACTAAACACGAGCCGTATCGAGCCATATGTTGAAACCTTACAGACATCCGCGCCCACGGTGAATACAATCCGCGCCTTCCCCTGGCTAACAACTTGAGGAAGCGCCCATGCACCCGCCTTCAGTGACCGGCTTGTATTGGTCCATTCGCGGTGAAGTCGCGTGTGACGAACACGCCCCAAAAGTCGATGATCCGCGCTGGACGGTGGAAGGCTGGTGCCCTGTGCCTGTGTCGTCGGGGCACATGCACGGCACTCGTTATCAGTGCCAGCACTGCTCGTTTGATGGCCGCGCCATCATTCACAACGGCACCGCGCACTAGAGGATGCCCGACCTTCGTCCGCGGAAGACGCCGAAACCATCAGGGGCCGCTACCACGCATCGGTGTAGCCTCTGTCACGACGAACTCCATCTGATCCGTGAGCACGTTAGCCCTCCGCGTCTCGGCGCGCAGTTAAGGACCGAGTTCTACCAGTGCAGGGCGTGTGATTCGAGCTTTGCGCTCAACGTGGCAACGGGTAAGTGGAGACTTTGGATGGGCGAGGACAGCTAGACGTGCTCAACGCACGTTCCGTCGTGTAACGATCCGTCCGTCCTGCAGCGGTCGGCCTACGCGATCCAACTCGCGATTGAATGCACGCGCAGCTTGCCGTCTATGCGCTCCAAGATGAAGAGGCGCCCTCGGCCGCAATCGGCAAACGCCCCACACCCAGTTTCTTCCGTCGTCCTCACCACGACGTCGAGAGCGGCGCGGTAGTCCTTCGCGGGGAGGTCACCTTCAAACCCCACGCTTTCATACTCATAGATGGGATACGACCCCTCAACGGATCGAACTGTTGTCATCAGTTTTCCGACCTCGCTGATCATCGTCAGCGGCTGTGCTGCGGCGATCGACAATAGCGCCATCGCGGTCCACACCGCAGGACGAATCAAGAAGTCCACCCATCGTGGTCAGCGATCCACCACCCACGACCTTCTTGAACCAACAAGAGCATGCCTCCCGGGTCGCAGTGTATCTGCTATGAGCCAGTCAAACACAGTCTCGAATATTTGTGTATCTGCATCTCGCCCTTGCGGTCGCCCTCCGCGCACGTAGTCGAACTCAGCGGGCGCGAACACCTGCGGTCTCGGCTGCTCACCCTCCGCGCATCCGATTGCAGGGGCGGTCAATCCTAGAAGAACTCCGAATCGCATGGGCTCCGACCGTGATAGACACCGAACCGAGGGAATTTGCGCCACCGATGTGGTTATCGGCGGTTATAGGACGCCCGGTGAGGACGCGTTTGCGCCTGACAGCGCGGGTCAGCCCGCGTCTCGCTTCTCCGAGTATCCCTTGCACGCAATCACTGGCAACCTCGGGTAGCGCGGAAAGGTTGCGTCAGTGGCCGACAGGCGGCAAAGAGTGAATGTCGTCCCTTTTGACGAGGCCACGATCTGAGCGTGGAGGCACGACATGCAGAGGCCTGCTGGAACCTTCGGTGGGTTCACTCGGTTACAGATGTTTGAGGCTGACGACCACCACCCGTCAGAATAGCCTCGATGCCTTGTCATTGTGCCTCGAGTTTAAGGAAGGTGAGGTAGCATCTCCCAGGCTGCGGGCTCGCGCAGGCCGATATTGAATGCCGCGTTACACCATCGATCGCTTCGAAGGCACGGCTTGGGCTGTGCTCGAAGACGAAGACGCCAAAACCTTCCTCGTCCCACGCCGCTGGCTTCCTACCGAGGCGCATGAGGGGGATGTCGTCATTGAGACGGAGCAAGCTCCGGATGCGGACACGGTTTCCGTTCGTCTGGACTTAGATCCCAAAGCGCGAGAGGAGCGGCTGAAAAAGATGGAGCGGCTCCGCGAGGAACTGCCACGCGGGCCAAAGGGATATGACGCCTGAGCGCTCTTCTCGTCGTCGTTCTCGTCGCCATCTGGGCTCCCAGCCTGCGCACGCAGACGATGGAGTAGCGTCTCAGAAAGCTGTAGTAGATGCGGTGTTAAGTGGAGCGGGCTACGGGAATCGAACCCGTCTAGCTGGCTTGGGAAGCCAGAGCATTACCACTATGCTAAGCCCGCGTTCTCGCATTCTACCGAAATTCCAACTCCCGACTCCCAACTCCAAGGCGTTCGGAGGTTGGATGTTCGGACGTTGGGATTTCATCGCGTCACTTCCTTCAGAACCCCGGCGGCGTTCCTGGTCCGCAGAGCGATCTGGCAGAGGGCGACAACTTCGGCCAGATCTCCGGCGAGTAGGGGTTCAATGACATCAAACCCCGGAACCGGGTGGTGAGGTCATAGTCCGCCGGTACTTCGAAAAGCTCTGACGGCGGCTCGGCGCGGCTGATCGGTGTCACACGATACTCGACGACCCCAATTTGCTCGTCTTCGCTTCGCGCATACATCTCGAGCTTCAACTCCGGAGAGAACCAGCGTTCGTCAATCGTGTCACCTGGCCCCAGCCAGGCATTCAGCATCGACCTGACGCGCGTGCCCTCAACACGGACGCCATCTATCGTCCGCTCTCCGAGCGATTCCTCTTCGAGCGGCCCGTGAAGCCCGGGTCGGAACAGGCCGATGTTACAGGTCATCGAAACAGGCAGCATCAAGTGCACGGCCCCGCCGGAGGTGACTGACGCTCCAGAGGAACGCGAGATCCTCATTGCCGTGCGTGCGGCAGGGTCCAACAGATAGGCCCACCGCTTGGTGAGATCGGGCGTGACAACGACTCGTTGCGGACGTTGCCGCCTGGTGTGACCGACGAATGTCTGTTCGACGCGGATGCGTCCCGCCCGATCGCGATAGTAGCGGGCGGTGGCGCGCACCTCGTGACGGCCGCTGTTGGACGGTGGCCGCCATGTCGTCACGGCGTCGCCGGAGAAGGGCGAATCGAGGACTGGCGTGCTGACCAGTATGCTGCCGCGGGAGTGCCTCTCGATGTGGGCCCTGAGGGCATTCCGCTCATCATCCATGCTTTGCGCAAACGCGCTGATGGAACCCACAATCAACAAAGCGGAAGCGACCACGCGGGCGATGACAGCCCGCCTCGTTCTCATGACGATGCCTCCTCAGCCGCGAATCAGACCGAGCACCTCGTCGCGTTTCTGTTCCATCAACGCCGGCGATGCCGCCTCGAGATTGAGGCGCAGCAACGGCTCCGTGTTGGACGGCCGCACGTTGAAGTGCCAGTCAGGGTAGTCTACCGAGAGACCGTCCATCCTCGCGAGTTCCGCATCCTTGTAGTGCGCCTCGATCGCCGCCAGCTTCTGCGGCACCTCCTCCATCGAGGCGAGCTTCGTGTTGATCTCCCCGGAGATGAAGTACCGCTCGCGGAACGGCTGCACCAGCTGATGCAGCGACTGGTTCTTCTTCGACATCAGCTCCAGCATCAGCAGCGCCGGAATGAATCCGTTGTCGGCGTAATAGAAATCCCGGAAGTAGTAATGCCCGGTGACCTCGCCGCCGAAGATCGCGTCTTCCTGGCGCATGCGCTGCTTGATGAACGCATGGCCGACGCGGTTCATCAGGGCCCGGCTTCCGTAGCGCGCGGCGACGTCCTGCACCGCGTGGCTCGCACGCAGGTCGTAAATGATCGTCGAGCCGGGATGCTTCAGCAGGAAGGCTTCTCCGAGCAGCGCGGTGACGAAGTCTCCGGAAATGAACTCGCCGCTGCCGTCGATGAAAAAACAACGGTCGGCGTCGCCATCCCAGGCAATCCCGATGTCAGCCTTCTGTCGGACCACCTCTTCGGTGATGTCCCGCCGGTTCTCTTCAATCAGCGGGTTGGCCTCGTGGTTCGGGAAGGTGCCGTCGATCTCGAAGCACAGTTTGGTCACCTTGCAGGGGAGCCGCTCGAACAGCTTGGGCGCGACCAGCCCTGCCATGCCGCTGCCCGCGTCGAGCACGACGGTAAACGGCGTGATGACCGCTGGATCGATGAAGGACATCACCTTGGCGACGTAATCGTCCACCACGTTCCGTGTCGAGACGGACCCGCGCGCCGCCGCCGCCGCGGGCAGGCGATCGTTGGCGACCATGTCGCGGATGTCGCCGATGCCCGCATCGCCGCTCAGCGGCAGCGCACCGGCCCGCACCATCTTCACGCCGTTGTACTGACCCGGGTTGTGCGACGCCGTGATCTGCGCCCCGCCGCCGAGCTCGTCGCGGACGACGGCGAAGTAGAGCATGTCGGTGGCCATCATCCCGTAGTCGATGACGTCGGTGCCCTGGTCGCGCACGCCCTCGATGAAGGCAGCGGCCAGCGCCGGCGACGACACCCGCATATCGCGCGACACCGCCACCGTCGGTACGTTCAGGTAGGCGGCGAAGCCGCGGCCGATCAGCCTGGCGAGCTCTTCGTTCAACTCTCGCGGATACAGACCGCGGACGTCGTACGCCTTGAAGATGTCGGAATTGATCTGCAAATGTCAGGCTTTCGTGTAATCAGTGAGCGTCGTCTTGTCGCCAAGCACGGCGCCGCCGTCGACGGTGACGTTGCGCCCGACGAAGCAGTTGCGGCCGAGGATAGCGTTGCGGACGGAGGCTTCGCGGTTGACGCGGCAGTTCGGCCACAGAATCGCGGCGTCAACCGTGGCATCTTCTTCGACCAGCGTCTGCCGGCCGATCACCGAGTATGGTCCCACCCGGGCGCCCGCTTTGACGAGCACACCTTCGTCGATGAAACACGGCCCTTCGACAGTGGCGCCCTCCTCGATCCGCGCATCCTCCGCGACCGATATCCTCGGCGCCGGCAGATTGAGGAACGGCGCCGTCGCATAGCGGCCGTCCATGATGTCGCGGTGGACCTGGGTGTACTTCTCCGGCGTGCCGATATCGATCCAGTAGCCCTCGTAGGTGTAGGCGACGAAGATTTCCTTGCGTTCGACCAGCGACGGAAAGTAGCTGCGCTCGATCGACCAGGGGACGTCGCTCGGGATGCGGTCGAAGGTGTCGGGCTCGAGGACGTAAATGCCGGCGTTGATCAGGTTGGTCGTGATCTGGTCCGGCGTCGGCTTCTCCAGGAATTGCTGAATGTTGCCATCTCGATCGGTCTCGACCAGTCCGTACGCCGCGGGGTTGTCCACCGGCGTCAGGACGATGGTGGCGAGCGCCTTCCGCTCGCGATGGAGGCGGATGACCGCCGCGAGATCGATCTGGGTGAGCACGTCGCCGTTGAAAACGACCACCGATTCCGTCAGCTTGTCGCCGGCGTACTTGATCGCGCCCCCGGTGCCGAGCGGCGCCGGTTCGACGACATAGCGGATCTTGATCCCGGTGTCCGAGCCGTCGCCGAAGATCTCCTCGATGCGCCGGGGCTGGTAGTTCAGACTCAAGATGACTTCATCGATCTCCGGGACCTGCTTCAGGAGATCGATCTGGTAGTGCAGGAACGGCCGATTGAAGATCGGGACGATCGGCTTCGGCGTATGGATTGTGAGCGGCCGGAGCCGAGTGCCCTTGCCCCCGGCAAGGAGGATCGCCTTCATGACAATCAACGATCATACCCGATAGTCGAGTGGTAGAATTTGACGTCCCGGGCTCTACTCCATGAACCTGCCGAATTCGCTGACGCTCGTGCGGATGTTTCTCGTGCCGCTGCTTGTCGTCGTGCTCCTGACCGAGTTCGAGGGGCGCCGCATTCTCGGCTTCCCCAAGGAGCTCGTTGGCGCGGCGATCTTCGCGGTGGCCTCGATTACCGACTGGCTCGATGGCTACCTGGCGCGGCGTCGGCGCCAGGTCACGTGGATCGGACAGATGCTCGATCCGATCGCCGACAAGCTCCTGACGTCGGCGGCGTTCATCTCGCTGGTCCAGCTCGGTCTGGCGCCGGCGTGGATGGTGGCGCTGATCATCGGACGCGAATTCGCCATCACCGGTCTGCGCAGCTACGCGCACACGCGCGGCATCGCCATGCCGGCGTCGCCGCTCGGGAAGATCAAGATGGCGTCACAGGTCACCGCCATCCTGCTGCTGATTCTGGGGTGGGGGCCGCTGCCCTGGCTGGCGCCGGCCGGCCACGTCGCGCTGTGGGTGGTAATGGTGGCGGCTGTCGTGTCGGCGATCGATTACTACCGGCGGTTCCAGCGGCTGCTGAATGCCCGGGTGACGGATCTGAACCTCGCGCGGGCCAAAAACGAATTAACCACGACGGGCACGACGTTCACGAATTCCAAGAAGGTGTCGTGACCGTCGTGTCGTCGTGGTTTATTTCCTGAGCGCTACGTAATCGCCTTCCCGGAACGCGTCGTACGATATCGTTCCCCGCAGCGTCGACCACTCGGGCATCACTTCCACCGCCACCGCCTCACCGAGCTCGAACAGGAAATTCTGCGGCTGCCGGTTGTCCCGGTAGATGACGAAGTTCGCCCCGCGCGATACGCCATGGTCGCTGCCGCGGTTGACGAGGAAATAATCGCCGCGCCCGAAGATCATGCGCCCGTCGTCGCCCGGCATCAGACGGCCGTAGTTCCCGCGCTGCGCTTTCGGCTTGAGCGCCGAAATCGCCGGCTCGTCGGGAAGGCTGAACGGCTCGAGGTAGTCGTTCAACTCGACGCCAGTGCACGCGTGCGTGATTGTGGCGAGCGACATCTCGTCGTCCACCGCCCAGATGCGGATCCAGCTCGTGGTCCGGATGGTGGCCGGATTGTCGCGGCTGATAGCCCGCCGCTCGGCGGGCACGGCGCGGCGCGTGTAGTACTCCTGGCCGACCTCGATGCCGTTGTCGCTGCCTGCGTTGATGGTGATGAGGTCGCCGGGCCCGAAGACGCGGTGAACGAACGACTCCTGGCTGCCGGTGACGCGGATCGGCGTCGGCGGCGCCTCGAACGCCAGCTTCGGAGCGCAGGCGAGTGACAGCACCTCGGGCGGCAGCTTCACGGGCGCCGGCGCCGGCCCGCGCTGTGCCAAAACGGGCAATCCACCGGCCACCACCGCGGCGGCCACCAGCGCCGCGGCTGCGAACGTCTTCTGGAATGTCATCGGCCTCACCGATAAGTTATTGATTTCTCAACGCTTGAAGCCTGACCTTGGCGTCCTCGACGTGTTCGCTGCTCGGAAATTCTGTGAGCAGCCGTTCGAAGTACGGGATGGCTTCTGGTGTCTTATCGGATCTGGCCAGCGACTCCGCCAGATAGAAGTAAAGGGCGTCCCGGCGTGTGTACTCGGGGTCGTCGCGGAGCACTTCGCGGAACCGGTCGATGGCCCCCGGATACCACCGCACGCGGTAGTAGTGCAGTCCCACGCCGTATGAGGCATCGCTCAGACGGTCCCGGGCGATCCGCCAGTTCTTCCGCACCTCGGGCGTCAGCGGGCTGTTGGGAAATTTCTGGAAGAACACGTCGAACTCTTTGAGCGCCTCGCGCGTTTCGGTCTGATCGCGTTCCGGCGCGCGCATCTGCTCGAAGTGGCTCATCGCCAGCTTGTACTGCGCGTAGTCGGCGCGCGGGCTGGTCGGGTAGAACTGCAGGAACTCGCGGAACTCGTTCGCGGCCAGCACGACCGACGCCGCGGTGTCTTCGCCGAGGTACGAATCGCCGACGCCCAGCTTTGCGTCCGGTCGGAAGGGACTCTGCGGGTAGCCGTCGACGATCTGCTGAAAGTAGGTGCGCGCGTTCATCCATTCGCGCTGCTGGAGCGCTTCGGTGCCGCGCTCGAACAGGAACCGGTCGGGCTGTGCGGTTCCGGGCGGCGGCGTGGTCTGCCGCGACGAGCAGGCAGACAGGGCCACGAGGGCCGCCACCACGATCACAAACTTAGCCATTTGCAGCAGGGATCCCCCTTCAATATTGTAGACACCCTTCACGGGAACATCTCGCGCACACGATCCGGCAGCCGGCAGGGGCGGCCGTCGGCGTCGACCGCCGCATGGACCGTATGCCCCCCGGCGATCGCCGTGTCGTCGCCGGCGCGACTGAGCGCGTAATCGAAGCGGACGCGCACCGGCGTCACCAGCGTGCCCCCGGTCACAATCTCGATCTCGTCGTCATAGCGGGCCGGCTGGCGGTACTCGCACTGTGCTTCGATCACCGGCAGCGAGACGCCGTCCCGCTCCATCTCGCGATAGGTCCAGCCGGTCTGTCGGAGCCAGTCGGTGCGCCCCACCTCGAACCAGACGAAGTAGTTGGCGTAGTAGACGACCCCCATTCGATCGGTTTCAGCGTAGCGGACCCGGACGCGGGTCCGTCGAAGCGTCATCTACGGGATCCGGCGGCGGAGCTGGTGGCGGCGCGCAGCGCGCGCGTCGCCGCTTCGGGGTCGGCACTGCCGAAAATCGCGCTGCCGGCGACGAGGATCGACGCGCCCGCGGCGACAACGTCCGCGGCGTTGGTGTCGTCGATGCCGCCGTCGATTTCGATCGTGGCCGCAGACCCGGTGCGAGTAAGGAGGTCGCGCACACGCCGAACCTTGTCCACGCTGTCCGGGATGAAGGCCTGGCCGCCGAAACCCGGATTCACCGACATGACCAGGACGAAGTCCACGTCGTTGGCAATCTCCTCGAGCATCGAGACGGGAGTCGACGGATTCAGCACCACGCCCGCCCTGGCGCCGCGGCTCTTGATGTAGGCGATGGTGCGGTTCAGGTGCGGCAGGACTTCCTGGTGCACCGACAGCATGGTTGCCCCCGCCGCGATGAAGTCATCGATGTACCGATCCGGCTCCTCGATCATCAGGTGCACGTCGAGGGGGCGGGTCGCCACTTTGCGAATCGCGCGCACCACGACCGGGCCGATCGTGATGTTCGGCACGAAATGCCCGTCCATGACGTCGACGTGAATGAGATCGGCGCCGCCGCGCTCAACTGCCGCAATGTCCCGTGCGAGGTCGGCGAAGTTTGCCGACAGGATTGACGGTGCGATCTGAATCACCGGCTGACCTCGAGCGAGATCCCGTCTGCGGGCCCGACGCGAAAGCCGCCGGGCGGCTGCTGCCGTACGACCGTGCCGGGCGGCACGCCCTGGTAGGGCTGCGAGCCGACGATGGTGACGCGAAAGCCGCGGGTGCGCAGCGTTTCCGCCGCGCGCTCGCCGTTGGTGCCAATCAGATCCGGCATCACGTAGGTCGTGGCCTGTTCGCCGCGGTTGAGCAGCATCGACACGCGTGGCGCGCGCGCGCTCGGCGCCGGGTCCTGCGCGACGACGGCATCGGCGGGGTAGTCGGGGGAGCGGAACTCCGAAACAGTCGCCACTTCGAGGCCTTCTTCGTCCACGCGCATTCGAGCAGTGCGTTCGTTCTGCCCGACCAGGCCCGGCACGGTCGTCCGCCGCGGCCCGGAGCTGACCCAGACGCGGATGGAGCGCTGGCGGCGGGCGACAACGCCGGGCGCGGGATCCTGCTGCATGATGCCGCCGGCCGGCACTCTCTCGTCGGGCCGCTGGTTGGGATCGATGCGAAGCGCCAGTCCGAGGTTGGTCACTGTCAGCGACGCGTTCTCAACGGTTGCGCCCACCAGGTTCGGCACCTCCACGTCACGCGCCCGCAGCGCCACTCGCATCGACACGAGCGCGAACAGGAAAAACGTGGCAACCAGCGCTCCGGCCAGCAGCAGCACCTTGCCGACCGTCCAGACGCGCGCCTTCAGCGGCATTCGAACGCTGATCGTACCACGCTATCGCCGCAGCAGCATTGCCGCAAAGAACGCCTCGAGGCCGTGTGCGGACGGGAGCGTTCGCAGCATGCCGCGGTCGTCGAGCAATGGCTGCAGCAGGGGAGCCGCTTCCGTGCGCAGGTCGACGAGCGTGAACTCGGGCCGGCGGGTGAGAAAAGCATCGACGACGTCCTCGTTCTCTTCCGGCTCGCTCGAACAGGTCGCATAGACGAGACGTCCGCCGGTGCGCACGACCGATGCCGCTCGATCGAGCAGTGCGACCTGGTCGGCGGCCAGCGCCGCCAGATCTGACTCCCGCCGGCGCCATCGGATGTCGGGATCGCGCCTGATCGTGCCGAGACCCGAGCACGGCGCATCCACGAGCACGCGGTCGAAGACCGGCGCGAACGGGAGCGCCCCGGTCACCGGCACACGGGCGATGTGGATGCACGAGGCCCCGCTCGATCGGACGGTATCGCGGAGCAGGCCCAGGCGCTTCGCGCGCACATCGCAGGCAACGAGGACGCCGCAGTCCGTCATGTCGGCGGCCATCGCCACTGTCTTTCCGCCTGGCGACGCGCACAGATCCAGTACCCGCTCTCCAGGCCGTGCTGCAGCCGCCGTCGCAACGAGCTGCGACGCCTCGTCCTGGACGAGGAAGGATCCGTCTGCAGGCAGGCGCAACGGATTGCCGGTGGTGATCGTCAAGCCGTCCGGCGCATACCGGCTGCGCTCCGACTGAATGCCGGCCGCGGCGAGCGCGGCGGCGAGGCCGTCGCGCGTGGCGCGAAGCGTATTGGCGCGCACCGTCAACCGCGGCGTCTCATTGTTGAATCGAAGCCAGCACTCGGCGGCTTCGAGGCCAAGCCGGTCGAACCATCGCGCCACCAGCCAATCGGGATGCGAGTGCGTGATTCCCAGATATGCGAGCGCCGCCTGGCGATCGTCGCCCTTCGACTCGCTTCGCTCGCTCAAGGCAGGCCGGGGAGGCAACGGCAGGCGGTTGCGCTGCCGCAGCGTCGAGCGCAGCACCGCGTTGACGAAACCGGAGGCGCTCCCTTTTCGCGCCAGCCTCGTCAAATCGACGGCGTCGTCCACAACGGCTGATGCCGGCACCCGATCGAGATGCAGCAGCTGGTAGAGGCTCAGTCTCAGGATGTGGAGGACATCGCGATCGATCTTGTCCAACGGACGCCTGGCGAAATGCTCGACGAGGTAATCGAGGCTCCGCTGCCACCGCAAGGACCCGGTGACGATTTCGGCGGTCAGCCCGCGATCCCGCTCATCGGACAGATGCTCGCGAGCGTGGGCGAGCGCGGAGGGGAGATCGCCGCGTTCATCGGCTATCGCGCGCAGCGCGTGATACGCCGCAATGCGCGCGGGAGCGGTCATTGACTGGTGAAGCGCAGGCCTGGTTTCAGCCGTTTCCCGGCCGCAAATTCGCGCGCCGACATCGGCCGTCGGCCTTCGGGCTGCAGTTGCTCGATAGCGATCCGCTCCCCGTGACCGGTGGCGACCTGGATTGCGTCAGGCGAGACGTCCAGGATCGTCCCGGGTGCGGCATCGGTCGTGCCAGGCTCGACACGCGTCTTCAGCAGGATGATGCGGGCTCCGTCGAGGTGGCTACTCGCGTGCGGCCACGGGTGAAGACCGCGGACGCGGTTATGGATGTAGGCAGCGGGCAGCGACCAGTCGAGCACCCCTTCTTCTTTCGTCAGCCGCGGCGCGAACGTCGCGAGCATGAAGTCCTGGCGTTCTTCCTGCGCCGTTCCGGCCGCGATCTGTTCCAGCACCTGGAGCAGCAGATCGGCGCCGAGACGCGCGAGATCTCGCTCGACGACGTCGCTGGTGTCGTCGGGGCCGATCGGGCGCGTGACTTTGGCCAGCATGGCGCCGGCGTCGAGCAGCGTCTCGATACGCATGATTGTGACGCCTGTCACTGCTTCGCCGTCGATGATCGCGCGATGGATGGGCGCGGCACCGCGGTATTTCGGCAGTAGTGACGCGTGGACGTTGATCATGCCGAGGCGAGGGAGCGCGAGGATGTCGTCCGGAATGATCTTGCCGTAGGCCGCGACGACGCCGATGTCTGGCCGCCAGTCGCGCAGCGCGGCGGCAAACTCGGGAGCCTTCAGCCTGGTGGGCTGCAGCAGCGGGAGGTCACGCTCCACCGCCAGCGCCTTGACGGGCGAGTCGGAAACGTGGTGGCCCCGTCCGCGCGGGCGATCGGGCTGCGTCACGACGCCGCAGACGGTGTGATGCGAGTCGAGCAGTTTCTGAAGGGTGGGAACGGCGAACTCGGGCGTGCCGAAGAACGCCACGCGGTAACCGGAGGCAGTTGCGCCTCCGGCCGGCGAAATCACCATTTGCCCGTACGCGCGAGCTTCTTGATCTTCCGGACGATCAGATCCTTCTGAAGCCCGCGAAGTCGATCGACGAACAGCGTGCCGTCGAGGTGATCGATCTCATGCTGGAAACAGCGCGCGAGGAGCCCCGTGCCCTCAACCACCTGCTCCTGGCCGTCGCGTCCCAGTCCGCGGACGACCGCCCGGGCAGGGCGGGCCACGGTGGCGTTGAAGCCGGGCACGCTGAGGCACCCTTCATCTTCGTACTGGCTGCCGGTCGCTTCCACCAGCTCCGGATTGATGAACATCAGGAGATCCGCCGGGTTATGGCCGCCCGAGACATCGGCGACGAAGATCCGCAGCGGCACGCCAATCTGCGTTGCCGCCAGGCCGATGCCGGGCGCGGCGTACATTGTCTGCACCATGTCGTCGATCAGCCGCTGTATGTCGGGCGTGATGTCGGCGACGGGCGCGGCGGGCTGGTGAAGCACCTCTTCACCGTAACGAAGGATTGGACGAATCATGTCGTCGCTGAGCCGGCTGAAGCCGGCCCCCACGAATACACGTCCGTGGGGGCCGGCTTTAGCCGGCTCATCATGCCGGCGTACCTTTCGCCGCGAAGCGCCGGCGAACCTGCTCGGCGGTGGCCTGGTAATGCCGCTCGATCTCGTCCACCGAGTCGCCGCCGAATTTCTCGAGGAAGGCGTCCGCGAGGACGAACGACACCATCGCCTCGCCGACGACCGCGGCAGCCGGGACGGCGCACACATCGCTGCGCTCGATCGCCGCGGGTGCCTCCGTCATCGTCGTCAGGTCGACCGATCGCAGCGGCTTCATCAGCGTGGAAATCGGCTTCATGAAGCCGGCGACTCGCACGTCTTCGCCGTTGGTGACGCCCCCTTCGAGACCGCCGGCATTGTTGGTAGGGCGCACGGGCGCCGCCGCCTCCGGTCCAGGCAGGATTTCGTCGTGTACCCGGGAACCCGGCCGGACCGCTGCTTCGGGTCCAATGCCGATGCCGACCGCCTTGATGGCGTGGATGCACATGATGGCCTGGCCCAGGCGTCCGTCAAGCTTGCGATCCCACTGCACGTACGACCCGAGGCCTGCCGGCACGCCGGTGGCGATGACTTCGAACGCGCCGCCCAGCGTGTCGCCGGCCTCGCGAGCCGCGTCGATGGCGGCCATCATCCGCTTCTGGATGTCACCGTCGACGCAGCGGAGCGGCGCATCTTCGGGGACCGCCTGCGCTTCGGTGAAGGACACCGTCCGGCTCTCGCGCAGCATCACGTCGCCAATCGCCGACACGTGGCTGGCGACTCGGATGCCGAAACGGCCCAGCAGCTGGCGCGCCAGGCTCCCCGCCGCGACGCGCGCTGCCGTCTCGCGCGCGCTGGCACGTTCCAGCACGTCGCGAATATCGTCGTGGCCATACTTGATGGCGCCCGCAAGGTCGGCGTGGCCAGGGCGGGGCCGGGTCACGTCGCCCCGCTTCACGCCGCTTGCGCCGTCCGGCATGTCCCGCTCGACGTACATCGTCTGCTGCCAGTTGACCCAGTCGCGGTTGCGAATCAGCAGGGCGATCGGTGCGCCGGTCGTACGGCCGTGGCGGACACCCGCAAGGATCTCCGCGCGGTCGCTTTCGATGGCCATTCGTCGTCCGCGGCCGTAGCCGCCCTGCCGTCGGCGGAGCTGCTCGTTGAGCGCGTCGATGTCGAGCTCGAGTCCCGCCGGCATGCCGTCGACGGTGACGACGAGCGCCTGGCCGTGCGATTCGCCGGCGGACAGAAACCTGAGCATGTACGAGTCATTTTACTGGTGATACACTCTGCGGCACCATGCGGACATCAACGATGATGCGGACCGCCATCCTCGCAGCCACGGCGCTGACGTGCGCGGCGTGCGGGCAGTCGGCGCCGGCGGGTCCCCGAGTGTTCTTCGTGTCGCCGGCAGACGGCGCCAGCGTGCAGAGCCCTGTACACCTGGAGTTCGGCGCCGAGAATTTCCAGATCGCCGCGGTACCGCCGGGCACGGTCACCGAAACCCGGCCGGCGCTCGGTCATCACCACGTCGCCATCGACGCCGATTGCCTGCCAACGGGTACTGCGATCCCGCGCGCGGCGCCGTGGGTGCACTTCGGCGACGGCAAGAACGTCATCGAGATGCAGCTGCCCCCGGGCAAGCACCGGCTGACGCTGCAGGTGGGTGATGACTTGCACCGGACGATCGAAGGGCTCTGTTCGACCATCACGGTCAACGTCACGCAGTGAGTCCTCTTCGCTTGTCGGTGCGATCCCACTGACGCTTGTCGGTGCGAGCCCGCTCACGCTTGTTGGTGCGAGCCCGCTGTCCGTTGGTTGGTGCGATCCGTCTGACACTGGTCGGTGCGAGCTCGCTTGGCACCAACTGGCCAAGCTGCTCGCACCGACGACCGCAGGCTGTTCGCACCGACGGCGAAGTCGGTTCGCACCACCAGATCGAAGAATCTGACGACGTGAACGGCACGGGGGCGTGCAGGAATTGCACGCGTTCGCGTCGAGGGGGGCGTTTTTGCGTCTGTTTCGGTTGGCGCGCTGCCTTGCATGCGTCGTCGGCCGTGCAACGGCTCGTTCATGACCGGTATTTCGCGTACGACGAGATCCACGGCTGTGACCTCACGACGGGCGAGGATGTGCGGCTCGATGAGGCGCCGGATTCCAACGCAGGCCTGAAGGCCTCCGGCTACCGGTGTGAGGAGGGCCCCGCGTCGATCATCGAAATCCTGAATGATGCGCGGGACGGCGATCCGCGGTGGATTGTGATGGATGCGGGCAACGCCTTACAGGCGGCTGCGATGTCCGCGCGAGCGGCGGCCGACGGCCGTCGGCGCGGGTTCGTGCCGCTGCTGGTCCCTCTGTACTTGCGGTGGAGGGAGACCCTCGCGGTCGATCTTGAAGACCGCACGCTCCTGTTACTCGGTAGCTTTGCGCGCGGGCTGTCCGCCGCTCGCGGAGCGCTCGTCCAGGCCGCGTCGGATTCGCCGCGCCCGCACGTGCTCCTGACGTTTCGATGCGCGGCCAGCGGCGGCGCGCCCCCGATCGTACGGGAAGCGCGTGCCGCGTACGGAGCGATGCCGGCGATCTCCCGTCCAAGGGGCTCGGCGCTCCCGCCAGACGTCCTGCGGCTCGTGGAGCGCGCGTCCCATGCACACGACTTCCAGCGATCGGGCCGGCACGCCGCGGCCGAGCGACTGCTTCGGGACGTGGCGGGCGGCCTCGCAAGGCGGCAGGCACGCGCGGCCGCGGCCGCAACCCTGATGACGCTGGGCCGGATGCTCCTCGAACGCGGACGCGTCGGGCCAGCGGAGAAGGCGTTCGACGAAGCGGCGCAAAGCGCGCAAGCCGAGGGCGACGAATCGATGGTGGGCGAGGCGCGTGTCTGGCAGGCGGCGGCGCGAACCGATGCCGGCCGGCTGACCGAAGCGGAATCGATCTGCCGCGCAGTTCTCCTCACCCGCCAGCTGTCGGCCGGTCGCCAGGCCTGGGCGAACGCCATGCTCATGCGGATCCTTCTGTGGCAGGGCAGGGTCGACGAGGCGCAGTCGTGCGTGCCGGCGATCCCGGACGGTGCGACGGACCTCGATGCCCTGACCGCCGCCACCATTGAGGCGACGGGGGTCCGCGTGCTGCTTGCCGGCGGAGACATATTCCAGGCGGGACAGCGCGCTCGTCGCCTGCTGGGATCGGCTGGGGCGGAGAAGGGGCCGGCCGCGGATCCTCTGCCGCGGATCGTGGCGCTGACCGCGCACCTGCGTGTGCTGGCCGCGACAGGTGATCTGGAACTGGTCGAGGGTGGCCTGCAGACACTCGTCGCGCTGGCGCGCG
>Ga0075418_10003118_pt1 | contig 18933 bp, 14 predicted proteins | sample SoiMetdeltSBSDD2_FD_81776 | JGI IMG/M metagenome (GOLD analysis project Ga0075418, IMG submission 81776) | Bulk soil microbial communities from a Populus tree surrounding site in Tennessee, USA - Soil MetaG P. deltoides SBSDD2 | ecosystem: Environmental > Terrestrial > Soil > Tree plantation... | reverse complement strand
GAGCGCATGACGGCGTCGTAGCTGAAGTCGAAGACGGGGACCAACGGCGGAGCGTCGAGGAATTGGCCGGCGCCTTCAGCGTCGAGGCCGGTCCCGGCTGCCTCGCGCGGGCGGATCAATCGTCCGACCTTGGTGGCAAGCACGAGCTCGTTGCGCGGCTGCTGCGCCAGGACGTGCCCCATGCGCTGCTCGGCGCTGCCGTAGCCGTACAGGGGCGCGGTGTCGAAGAAGCGGAGGCCGCTGTCGTAGGCGTGCTGCACGACGCCGTGCGCGGTTGCGTCGGGGACGGGGTTGAAGAGGCCGCCGAGGGGCGCGCTGCCCAGGCCGAGGCGGGTGGTCGTCAGCGAGGTCCTGCCGAACGGAACGCGTTCTGTCGGGTCCATGTCGTGCTCCCAGTGGTCGGCAGGGCACACCGGCCCCGTCGACCAGCCACGTTCGACGACATTGTAGGTGCGCGGGCGAGACGGCGTCGGGGGATGCAGGCCGGGATGACCAGTCCTGGCGTGACCAGGCGCTTTACGGGCCGGTCGACCCGCCGCCAGCACCTCCGCCGCCACCACCTCCGCCTGTTCCCAACCCTGGCGCTGGCGCAGGTGGCGCGGGGGGGATCACAGCCGTGGGCGGCAGGCCGGGCGTCGGGATGGGCGGGATAACCGGGGGAGCCGCGGCCGGCGGGTTGCTGACCGATGACTGACCGCCGGCCGGAGCGGCCGGGGGCGGCGCCACCGGAGGCGGCAGCGGGTTCAGACCGCCGCCAGCGGAACCGGATCCGATACCGGCTCCTGCGCCGGTCCCGCTGCTCGAGGTGGCGCCACTGCCCGACGAGCCGGAGGAGAGATTTGGTACCGCGCCCGGCGCCGACCCGGCAGCCGGAGGCGGTGCCGCGGCCGGAGGAGGCGCAGCGGCCGGGCCGCCCGGCGCCGATGCGCCGGCGGGAGCGGCGGCAGGTGCAGATCCACCGCCTCCGCCCCCTCCGCCCGCGCCCGCTCCGCCGCCGCCAGCACCAGCCCCACTGGAGAGGTTCGGGGCGAACGACGGTCCGCCACCTCCGGGTCCTGCCGGCACCGGGCTCGGCGGCACGGCTGCGCCGAGGACCGGCTGGGTGTAGGTGGGCAGGAGCGTCGCGGTCGCGCGGGTGTCGACGACCGGCGATGGGCTGGCAGCCGGCGCTTCGACGCTCGCGGCCTGCTGGCAGCCGATGGCGAGCAGGGCCGCGCTTACGAGGATCGCGAGTCGGTTGGCGAGCGAAAACAGGCGGTAGGATCGCATCGTCTGGGCGTCCGATCGGGCAGGGTGATGTCAGCCAACACGCTGACGCGCGCACGACCCGTGCCGCGCGATGTGGGATACTTTTGCCTGATGGAGGCCGAGGGGTGAGCCCACCGACGGACGTCGTCGACACAGGGGAATTCGATCGAACGCCGAGGGTGACCAGGAAGCGACGTAGCAAACGGCCGCCCGGGGCGATCGCCCAGGTGATCCTGTTCCTCAGCGTCTGGGGGACCGTCGTGCCGATCCTCGGGATGGCGGCGGCGTGGCCCACGCTCACGGCGGCCGTCGAGCAGAGCGGGATGGTCGGGCCGGATGGCGGGCTCTCGCCCGATCTCGACGCCGATCGGCTCAACGCACTGCTGACCGCGTCGAGCGGTACGACCCTGGCCGTGGCGGCGGCGACGGCAGTTGGGACGGTCGTCGCCGTCTGGATCATGGTGCGTTTCTTCCAGGGGCCGTCACTGCTCGACCTCGGGCTGCGACCACGGCCCGGCTGGATCGCCGACTCCGCGATCGGGCTGGTGCTCGGGCCGATCATGTTCCTGGCGATCCTGCTGGTGCTGCTCGTGGCCGGCTGGGCGCGGACCGAGGCCGGCACGATCGGCGTGCAGGGTCTCTCGACGGCGTTTGTGACCTACGTGCTAGTCGCCTTCTCAGAAGAGGTGTTCGCGCGGGGCTGGGTGTTGCAGGTGCTGGAGCGAGGACGCGGCACCTGGGTAGCCGCGATCGGGTCGGCCGCGATCTTCTCCTTGCTCCACGCGTTCAACCCCGGCTTTGACCTGACCGCGCTGCTCGGCCTGTTCCTGGCCGGGCTGCTGTTCGCTCAGGCGTACATCGTGACCCGCCAGCTCTGGCTGCCGATCGCACTGCACCTGACCTGGAACTTCAGCGAAGGGCCGCTCTTCGGGTTCCCGGTCAGCGGCATGGCGAGCGAAGGGCTGATGACCGTCCACCCAACGGGCCCGGAAGTGGTGACTGGCGGGCCGTTCGGGCCGGAGGCAGGGCTGGTGGTGATCGTCGGGATCGCCATCGCGGCGGCGGCACTCTACGCGCTCGGGCAGTGGCGCGCGGCTCGAGCCACGACGGCGCCCAACACCACACCGTCGCGTCAGCGGTCGGCAGTCTCCTCAGAGCTCCTGGCAGAGTGAGCTACGCCGCGCCGACCACCAGGCTGGCCCGCTAGGGCAGGATCTCGACGTACCCGTCCGTTCCATGGACGCGGATCCGCTGCCCATCCCGGATCAGTCGGGTGGCATGCTCCACCCCCACGACGGCCGGCAAGCCGTACTCCCGGGCGATCACTGCGCCATGGGTCATGAGGCCCCCCACCTCCGTCACCAGCCCCTTGATCGCGACGAACAAGGGCGTCCAGCTCGGGTCAGTGAAGGCGGTGACCAGGATGTCGCCCGCTTCGAGATCGGCCTGCGCCATGTCCAGGATGACGCGGGCCCGCCCCTCGACGGTCCCGGCGGAGACCGGTAGCCCGATCAGCGCGCCGGCCGGCACGTCGTCGCGTCGGTACGCCCCGGCGATGCACTCGCCATCCGACGTGAGCACCCGGGGCGGCGTGAGCGCTTGATACGACCTGAACGCCTCCTTGCGCTGGTGGATGAGCTGGTCATCCACCTGTCTCGTGCGCACGACGTCGCGGAGCTCCTCGAAATTGAGGTAGAAGATGTCCTCCTGCTCGCGAAGCACCCGGGCCTGCACGAGGCGCTCGGCCTCTTTCATCAGGGCCTGCTTGTACACGAAGTAGCGGCTGACCCACGTGTACTTCGGATACTCCCGGTACCCGGCGAAGGCCCGGACCCGGTCGATCATCCGCTTCGCCTCATCAGCCTTCTGCTCCCCGTCCGGCAGGACCCGCAGGCGCTCCAACACTTCCTGTTGCCTCTTCAACGCCTCCTGCCGCCCTTGCTCGAAGCGCCGCGCGCCGGCGCCCGGCCCGAAGTTCTTGACGTTGCCGAGGATCATCGGCACGAGCGTGGTGGGGCGTTCGCTCCAACGCGGCCTCGTGATGTCGATCTCGCCGACACAGCGCATACCGTACGTGTCGAGAAAGGCCCGGATGGCGTCTCGCGCCTCCGGCCCGCCCGTGAGCCCGGCCAGCTCATCCAGGAAGCTTTCATCCTCGACCTCCTCCAGGAACGCCACCACCTCTGGATACGGGCGGATCACGTCGGCGACGTCCAGGAGCGCCAGCCCCATCTCCGACGTGACGTTATTGGGGACGGACTGCGCGAGCGTGTCGGCCGCGTTCTTCTCGCCCAGCCACGCCTGGAGCTGGTCGTTGAGCCACCAGGTGGCCTCCATCCCCGCCATGATCGCCGGAAGGCTTTGCGGATCGAACAAGAGCCGCTGTAGCTCCTGGATGTCCGCCAGGATGAAGTCGAGGAGCTCCGATCCAGACTTCGTCCGGATGTCGCGCCTGGCGGCGGCGAGGGAGGCCTGGGCGCGCCCGATCAGCTCGCCCACGATGGCGGGGTCGATCTCGCTCGGGGCAGGCGGGACGACGGGGGGCGGCGTCCCGCCGGGCCCGTCGTCCGGGATTGACGGGATGAAGTCGCCGCGATCGAGGACGGTCCGTATCGCGTCCCCGATCAGCGGATCGGATCGCCCCAGCATCCCCATGAAGCTCGCACGGCCTGCCGGCGAGGCCAGCATCCGGGTGACATCGACGAACAGCCTCCCGCCGGCCTCGGACATCGGCGCGCGGGTCGTCAACTGCCAGAAGGAGAGCCCGAGCGGCTTCATCGGGTCGGTCATCATCTGCTGATGCCCGACGGAGACGTAGACGTGATTCTCCTGGTCGCCGGCCTCGGGGATCGGGAACAGCGTGGTGATCGGCCGGCTCTGGACGATCTGGAACTCGTCGTCGACCAGGCACCATTCGATGTCCTGGGGACGGCCGAAGTGCGCTTCGATCCGCCGGCCCAGCTGCGCGAGCCGCACGACCTGTGCATCCGTCAACGCCGGCTGCTCCCGCCGCTCCGGTTCGATCGCCTGTTGCTGCGTGCCGCCGGCCGGCGCGGCATGGATAACAAGCTGCTTGGCGGCAACCGCCCTGGCGACGACCCCGCCGTCCCGCACCTTGTAGACGTCCACGTTCACCAGGCCGGAGACCAGGGCCTCGCCGAGGCCGAAGCTGGCCTCCACGGAGGCGACCTTCCGGTTGCCCGTGACGGGGTCGGCCGTGAACAGGATGCCGGCCGCCTGTGGGAAGACCATCTGCTGCACGACCACGGCCATCTGGACCTTCCGGTGATCCAGGCCGTTCCGCAGGCGGTAGGTCACGGCCCGCTCGGTGAAGAGCGAGGCCCAGCACCGGCTGACGTGCTGGACGATCGCTCGCGGCCCCACGACGTTCAGGTACGTGTCCTGCTGGCCCGCGAAGGAGGCCGTCGGCAAGTCCTCCGCCGTCGCGCTGGATCGGACGGCGTAGGCGGCGTGCTCGCCGAGCCGGGCGAGCGGGCGGGTGATCGCCGCCGCCAGATCGTCGGGGATGGCGATCCCTTCAATGGTCCGGCGGACCTCCGCGCTGAGCGCGCGGATCGCCTCCCGGTCGTCCGGCTGCAGGCGCGACAGCCGATCGAGCCGATCGTCGATCGACAGCGCTTCCGCCATGATCCGCTGGAAGGCGTCCGTCGTCACGCAAAAGCCGGCCGGCACGCGGAGGCCTTCGATCCGCGAGATCTCCCCCAGGTTCGCGCCCTTGCCGCCGACGACCGCGACCTGCGTCTGGTCGATCTCCTGGAAGCCCAGCACATAACAGCCCATCCGCTCCCTCCCGTCACCGCACCGCGAGTCCTGCCATCGTTTCGACGTCGACGAGCGAATCGTACATCGCCTCTACGACACACATGTCGTGACGTTCATGTCAACGGAATCTCGCCACGCCGGCGATTCTGCCTTACGAGCCGGGCCTTGCCGCAAGCCCCCGCGCGAGGTATATTCTTAAAGTGGGGAGGAGCAAACATGCTCCTCCCCACGTTCGTGTCTCCCGCGATCGCACAGCGTCCTCGCGAGGCGGCGGCGCGACGCGGCTCGATCCGCACCGACGGATCGACGGTGGCCGCGAAGCTGCTACCCGACGCCGTCAGCCGAGCACAGGCGTCAGTGTCGGCGTGTACCGCGCGGGATCGTCCTGCCTGGCAAACTCACCCTGCACCCGCACCCACCGAGGATGCCGCCCGGGTGTTCTGGAGCGCTTCGCTGCTGCGGAGATCCTGCTTGTACCCGTCTGCCTGCTGCTTTAGCCGGTCGAGTAGCAAGGTTGGCGTCAGGCCGAAGGTGCCGGCGATGAGCAGGTTGAGCGGGTGCTGCATGAGGTCGAGGAGCTCGGTGAGTGGCTCACCTTGCCCTTTGGCCTGGGTCATGGACAACAGCGTGATGACTACGACACCGCCCACCGCGGCGACACCTGACATGAGTGGACCGCTGATGAGCCGCGTGGCGGAAAGGCCAAAATCATCAACTGCTGCATCGTTCTGCGACTCGACGTTGAGACGCGCGAACAACCCGATCACGACGCCGACGAGGTAGTAGACCGCCATGTTCTTCATGACGTCCTGGCTGACTCCCGCGATGATCCCGACCCAGGTCAAGAAGTAGAGTGCGAAGCTCGTGATGACGGTGATGGCGACGAGGTGGTTCCGCGCTCTCACGAAGCCCGCCTGGATGCCGTCTCGGTAATCGTTGATCGCCCGACGGACGTCGCGAAGGACCGTGCGTGCCTCGACGACGCTGGCGGGTGGACCGTCGAAGTTGCACGGCGTCTCGGTCGGCGACGGCGCCTGCCCGTTGGTCCGGGTCGTGCCGGTCTTTCGGTTCAGCTCATGCCGGAGAAAGTGCGCCGATTCGCCCAGTCTCCGCCGCAGGTCAACCTTGTTGGCGAGCGACGACTCGGCGATGCGCAGCTCGTCATACCGCGCACCGGCGACGACGACGTCCAGGTCCTGGACCAGAATCAGACTCTCCTCAGCCCGGTGCGCCCGCCGCAAGAGATTGATGTACCCGTATCCGAGCGCCCATTGGGGACCCGATCTATTGAGGTCGCACGTCAGGCTGTGCTCGAAGTCGCGAAGCTCATAGTGCGTGTATGACTTCGGGCAGCAGTTGGATCCGTACTCTTCGTCGCTGCGTCCTACTCGAGTGTTCGGACAGAGCGCGGTCAGGGCGGACCGGAGCGTGACGAGCGCATCCCGCAGGTCCGCATACGCCCCGGTGTTGCTGCGCTCCGCGGTCGAACCGCCGAGCAGCAGATGAGCGAGTGCCAGGAGACTCCAGGCGATCACGAGGTAGGCAAGAGCAGGTCCCAGCCACTGCCACCACCGAACGGACTCCTCGGTCCGCGCCACCTGTGGCATCGTGACGTACATCGTCACGGTGATCAAGAGGGCAAGAATCGGGGCCACGTGCGCTGTCGCGATGTACGCCCCGCGAGGCGACTCTGCAAAGCGAAGCGGTGACGACGCTTGCTCGCACATCCCTGAGCTCCAAATGTGTAGTGGGACAACTGACGTCGAAAAGTCGCCAGTCTGCGCTTCTCACGGTACCCGTCCGACCACCGCCCGGCAGTGACTCGCATCACACCTTGACCTCAAACCCTGTCCGAGCCCTGCCGGCGGATCGCTGCCAACAACGCTTCCTCGGCGATCAGCTCGTGTTCGAGGTTCTCGTGAATCAGGCGGCCGGGCCGGCAGCTTGAGGCGTGACGAATCGGCAGTCGGTGGCCGGACCGACCCGGCACGGGCGAAAGTTGGAGCGGTCCTACTGGCGAGCGGGCTAGAATGGGGCGCCAGACGTCGACGACGACCGACGACACTCTTGAGGGGATACGTTGATGCCGCACCAGGTGACTATGCCCATGCTCGGCCTGACGATGGAGGAGGGCACCATCACCGAGTGGCTCAAGCAGCCGGGCGACGCCGTCGCCAAGGAGGAGCCGCTCTTCGTGGTCGAGACTGACAAGTCGGCGGTCGAGGTTGGCGCGCCGGCGAGCGGCGTCCTGAGCCAGATCATCGTCCAGGTCGGGCAGACGGTGCCGGTCAGCGCACCGATCGCCGTGATCGCGCAGCCCGGCGAGGCCGTCGAGGCGCGCGCGAGCCCGGCGCCCGCACCGCCAGCGGCAGCAGCCCCGGCCCCGGCGGGCGCTCCCTCGGCCCCCGAGCCGAGCGCCAGTCCAGCACCTGCCGCTGCGGCGCCGAGGGCGGCCGGCGAGCGTCAGGCTGTCTCGCCGCGCGCCAGGATGGTCGCGCGCGAGCTCGGGATCGACGTGACGTCCGTGACCGGTACTGGCCCCGGCGGCCGGGTGGTGGAGCGCGACGTCCGGGCTGCCGCTGCCGCTGCGCCGCTCGCGCCGGCCGTCGCGGTGCCGCCCGAGCGGATCGTCGCCTCGCCGCTGGCCCGAAAGCTGGCCGAGGAGCACGGCGTCGACCTGGCGCAGGTCAGCGGAAGCGGGCCCGGCGGCCGGATCACCGAGCGGGACGTCACCGCGTTCGTGGATGCGCGCGCGGCGGCTCCGGCCGCGCCCGCCCCGGCCGAGGTTTCAGCCACGTTGCCGGCCGTTGCAGCCGCGACCGGAGCGTTCGAGCCGCTCAACCGGGTGCGACGGATCACCGCCGACCGGATGGCGGCCTCGGCGCGGAGCGTGGCGCGGGTGACGCTGCTGATGGAAGTGGACATGACCGAGGCGGTCCGCTTCCGAACCCAGCTCGCGCCCGAGTTCGAGAAGCGGTACGGCGCACGATTGGCGTACGACGCCATGATTGCGAAGGCGTGCGCGATCGGGCTGGCGGAGCACCCGCACGTCAACGCGCAGTGGCAGGATGCGGACATCGGCCAGCCGGCCGGGCTGCGCCTTCAGCCAAACGTGAACGTCGGGATCGCGGTGGCGGCGGAGGCCGGACTGCTGGTGGTCGTCGTCCGCGACGCCGACCAGAAGCCGCTCGCGCAGGTCAATTCGGACCTGATGGGGATGGTGGCGAAGTCGAAGCAGGGCGGCCTCGGGCCGGACGAGCTCTCGGGCAGCACGTTCACGATCACCAACCTGGGCGGCTACGGCGTCGAGGCGTTCACGCCAATCGTCAACCCGCCGGAGTCGGCGATCCTCGGGATCGGGCGGATCGCGAAGCGGCCGGCCGTGGTGGACGGGCAGATCGTCCCGCGCGACCTGATGTACCTGAGCCTGGCGTTCGATCACCGGGTGGTGGACGGGGCGCCAGCGGCGCAGTTTCTCCGGCGGGTGAAGGAGTGCCTGGAAGCCCCGTACGTCCTGCTGGCGTGAGGACCTCACCCCCGACCCCTCTCCTGCGAGGAGAGGGGAGAAGGGGTCAGGGGTGAGGGAGTGGAGGAGTATCCAGCGTGAGTGTCGCGACCCGCGCGTTCGTCATGGTCTGGGACGGCATGCGGCCGGACCTGATCTCGCCGGAGCTGACCCCAAACCTCTGGCGGCTGACCCAGGCCGGCGTGCGCTGCCTGGACAGCCACGCCGTGTACCCGACGGTGACCCGGATCAACTCGGCGTCGCTCTCCACGGGCTCGCAGCCCGCGAGTCACGGCATCCTGGGCAACTCGTTGTATGTGCCCGCCGTGAACGCCCGCGAGGCGATCAACATGGGCGATCACCGCTCGCTCGAAGCGCTGGCGAAGCTACGGGGCGGCCGGGCGGTGCTACGCGAGTCGCTCGCGGACCGGGTCGGCGCGGCGGGTGGCAAGACGGTGGTGGTGAGCACGGGATCGCCGGGATCCGCCTGGCTCTGCCACCCGCGCGTCCTGGAGCGCGCCGAGGCCGGCGACGTGCTGCTCCACCCGGCGTTCCACAGCCCGAACGGCGCGTTCGAGCCGGCCATCGCGAAGCTCGGGCCGATCCCGGCGGCCACCATCCCGAATCGGGAGCAGAACGCCTGGTTCACGCGGATGACGGTCGAGCACGTGCTGCCGGACCTGGACCCGACGCTGTTGGTGTTCTGGCACACCGACCCGGACAAGACCCAGCACCACCGAGGGTTCGGGAGCACGGAGGGCATGGCCTCGATCCGCGACGCCGACACTCACCTCGGGCAGGTGCTGGACGCGCTCGACGCGCGCGGAACCCTCGCCGAAACGGTGGTGGCCGTCGCATCCGACCACGGCTACGTGACGATCGACCCGCAACTGAAGCTCGAAGGCTCGGACGGGCCGTTTGCGGCGGCCGGACTGGGCGGGGCGCTGGCGGACGGCGAGATCGTGCTCGCGGCGAACGGCGGCTCACTCTACGTCAGCGTCCCGGGCGGCGACAGTGCGCTGCTGGAACGGGTGCTCGCCGCGCTCGTGGCCTGGGAGCACGCCGGGCCGATCCTGACGAAGGCGGTGGACGGCGCGCCGTTGCCGGGGACGCTGCCGCTGGAGGCGGTCGGGATCGCCGGCGACTTCGCCCCGGACATCCTCTGCGCGCTCGCCTGGGACGACACCGTCAACGAGTACGGGCTGGCCGGGCGCTCGGCGGGGCTCGATCGGGGCATCATCGCGAGTCACGGCGGGATCAGCTCCTGGGAAATCACGAACACGCTGGTGCTGAGCGGCGCCGGCGTGAAGCCCGGGTTGGAGCACCGCGTGCCGGCCGGCAACGTGGACCTGGCGCCGACGCTCGCCGAGCTGCTGGGGGTTGGCGCCTTGCCGGAGGCCGATGGCCGGGTGCTGGCCGAGGCGCTGATCGGCGGCCCGGACCCGAGCGAGGTGGCGGTGACGCGCGAGACGCTGACATCCCAGCTCGGTTCGAAGCGGCAGTCCATCCGCCTCTCGACGGTCGGCACGACGCGCTACCTCGACGTGGGCTGGACGGCGTGAGGGAGGAAAGCCCCACCCCCGGTGTGCGCAATGAATTGCGCCCCTACCGCGATGGTGAGGGGGAGCAAGAGGGAGAGGGGGAGTCGAGGGGGCCGTGGCGGCGACTCTCGACTCGTCCGATCTACAGCAATCCGTGGATCGAGGTCCGCGAGGACCAGGTGATCCGTCCAGATGGCAACCCGGGCATCTACGGCGTCGTCGAGTTCCAGACCTGGGCGATCGGCGTGGTGCCGCTGGCCGCGAACGGCGACACGTTCCTGGTCGGGCAGTACCGCTACACCCTTGACATCTACTCGTGGGAGATCCCGGAGGGCGGCGGCGCCAAAACCGAGACGCCGCTGGAGGCCGCGCAGCGCGAGCTGCGCGAGGAGGCCGGGATCGCGGCGGCGCGCTGGACGTATCTCGGCGAGGCCCACCTCTCGAACTCGGCGACGGACGAGGTCGGGTGCGTCTTCCTGGCCGAGGATCTGACGTTCGGCGAGGCCGAGCCTGACGGCACCGAGGAGATCGCCGTCCGGCGCCTGCCGTTCCAGGAGGCAGTGCAGATGGCGCTCTCCGGCGAGATCTCGGATGCACTGGCGATCATCGGGCTGCTCAGGGCGGACTACTATCTCCGGACGGGGCGGTCCTGGACGCCGATCGAGCGCTCGTTCGCGGGGCTCGGCCGGAAGACGTGACGCGCGTCGTAGCGCGGGGGCTCGTCCCCCGCTGGTCGTAACGCATTCGGGGGGGACAAGCCCCCGCGCTACGAGATCGAGCGGCTCGAGACGGTCGTTCGTGCTTCCGCCGCGTGACGCGCTCGTCCAGGCGGTAGACGTACGCCAGCACCTCGGCAATCACCTCGTACAGCTCCGGGGGGATCACCCGGCCGACATCGATCTGGCTCAGCACCGCCGCCAGGCGAGGGTCCTCCGTCACCGGCACGCCGGCCTCGCGGGCGCGACGGATGATCTCTTCGGCGACCGCGCCCTGGCCCACGGTCGTGACGACCGGCGCATCGGCGTTCGCGGGGTCGTAGGTGAGCGCGACGGCACGCCGAGGCTCGCCGGGCCGCTCCGTGCCGTGCGGAGACTGGACCGAGCCGCTCGCCGGTCGAGCGGGGCTGGCCGGGCTGACCGGGGCAGTCCCGCGCCGGGGGCGGAGCTCCTCGTGGCGCGGCGGACGCGGGTAGTCGCTCATGCCTTGAAGTCCACGTGGTTCATGCGCGGCACCTGGGCGAGGGGCGGCGCGGTCGGCTCTGGGGGCTCATGCGCGACGTCGACGGCCGTGTGCGCGAAGCCGAGGCGCTTGAGCCGACTGACGAGCTGGCTGGAGCTGGCGTTGATCAGCGTCTCCGCGAACGCCGACCCTGCCGAGAAGTGGCAGGAGACGCTGTGCTGGCCGACCATCAGGTTGATGCCGAGGTCGCCCAGGCCCGGCAGGCTGAGCTTCATCTGGACGACGTCTGGCTGCGACGGCACACCGGGTGAACGGGACTGTGCTTCGCGCTCGCGGACGCGCAGCTCCAGCGTGCTCGGCTGCTGTCCCGTGACGGTGGGGAGCGTGACGGCGAAGAACCGCTGCTCGGCGCGCTCGGTGGACGCACCGTTCAGGAACTGCTCGGCCTGGATCGTGGCCTGCGTGCGCTGGAGCGCGTGGGAGAGCGGTGTCTGGTCGCCACGGAAGGCACCCGGCATCGCCTGCGCCAGCAAGTCCAGGCGCGCCCGCACGTCCTGACCGGGCGACGTCACGCCGGAGCCGTCGCACGCTGGCCTCGTTCACGGCCACACCCTGGGCCAGCATCTCGCCGACCAGCACGGCGTTCATCTCGTCCGGGTGGACGCCGACGTTGACGAGCAGCCGCCCGAGATCGGATGGCGACAGCGGCGCTCGGGCGAAGGTCTGTCCTGCTCCCGCTCCGAGGCTTGCCAGAAGCTGCCCGGAGGCGGCGGCGCCGCCGACGCTCTGCGCCAGCCTACCGTAGGTCGGCATCGCCGCGCGAGCAGCCAGGCCGCCCGGAGGCGCCAGATCGGGCCCGGCCGGACGGGAGCCGTCAAACGACTCGAACAGCAGCGTCGAGAGCGGATCGCCGCCAACGCGGGCGGACGTGCCGATTGGCCGGCCAGATGGGCCGACTATCCCACCTGTGTCAGGATCAGCACCCCAGAACGCGAGGTCGCCTGACGCTGCGATCTCGGCGGCGTGCTCGGCGCCGCCGGTGACAGCGCCGGGCTGCCCTGGACTGCTCCCAGTTGGGCCGGACGGGGCGCCACGACCGGGTGTCGGGCCGGGGGGACGCGTCGGCCGCCCTTTCCCGAAGGTCTCGTCGATCATGCGCAGCAGCATCTTGCCGCCGCTGGCCTCTTCGACCATCAGGCTGACCTGCTGGCCGACGTTGAGCGGGACCCGGCTGGCGACGTTGAGCGTCTGATCGCCCCATCGGAGCTGGACGGTGTCGCCCTCGACGCGGGTCACGCGGGCGTGGACTATCTGGCCGATCGCCAGCCCGACGTCGACGAAGGGCGAGGTCGCCCGGATCGTGGCAGCCCCGGCTCCCGAGGCGACGCGCCCGATCGACTCCATCTCCGCGCTGGCTCCTTCCGGGACTGCTGGCTCAGGGAAAGCGTGCAGGGTGGCGTGCGTCCGCGCCGATAGATTGACTATCGGCGGAACGGCAGCACACGTCGAGAGGCCATATGAGCGCTCCCGAAGGCCCATCTGGGCCGGATCGCACGGCCGGTCATCTAGCTAACGTGGGTTCTGGGTTCTGGGTGTCGGGTCAGCGCACCACCCGGGTCTGGTTGCGGCGGATCAGTTCCCAGTCGATCTCGTAGCCGAGGCCGGGTCCGGTCGGAGCGTGGACGAACCCTTCGCCGTCGACCTCGATGTCGTTGACCAGGCCGTACTTCTGGGCCGAGTCCGGCTGCAACACTTCGAAGTACTCGCAGTTCGGCACGCCCATCGTGATGTGGAGGTTCGCCACGTTGTTGAGCGAGTTGCCACCGTGGTGGATCTCGCACTTCATCCTGAACCCCTCGGCCAGGTGGCAGATCTTGAGCATCGGCGTGATGCCGGATTTCAGCGCCACGTCGCCGCGCAGGAAGTCGGTCGCCTGCTCGGTGATCCAGGACGTGAAGCCGTAGAGGCCGCCCGGCGAGTGCTCTGTCGCCAGGATCGGGATGTCCAGCTTCTGCTTCAGTTTGACATAACCGTACAGGTCGTCTTCGGCCAGCGGGTCCTCGTACCAGTAGTAGCCCAGCTCCTGGATCGCCAGCCCGACTCGCAGTGCCTCTTCGTAGCTGTAGCACCAGGTCGAGTCAAGCATCAGCACCATCGTGTCGCCGACGGCCTGCTTGACGGCCTCGCAGACGGCGATGTCCTTCTTCCAGAAGCGGGGCGGGTGGATCTTGTACGCCGTCCAGCCCTTCTCGCGGAAGCTGAGCGCCTCCTGCGCGTACTCCTCGGGGTGTTCCATCACTGCCGAGGAGGCGTAGGCCGGCGCCTTGTCGCGGTATGTCCCGAACAGCCGGTGCAGCGGCAGGTTCGCCACTTTGCCGACGATGTCCCAGAGCGCGACGTCCAAGGCACAGATCGACTTGCTGTCGACCAGGCGGTTCCGCTTCCAGAGCTCCTGCCAGATCGCCCCGACGTCGAGCGGATCACGGCCGATCACGACCGGCTTGAGCCGGCCGATGACCTCGTGAAGGAACTCGTCAGCGCCCTGGTTGGACGTTCCGAGGAAGCTGTGGCCCTCGACGCCCTCGTCGGTGCCGATGGTGACGACGCCCACCTCCTTCTTCCCGCCGGCGGCGGTCCCGGTGTAGTTGACGGGCGGCACGTCCCAGGTGTGGAGCGTGATCGACAGGTCCGTGATCTTCATCGCTACGCTGCCTTCCCGCGCACCGCGCCGTCGATGTACTGCTGGTAATTCGCCCGGTTCAGCACCGTCATCTCGGCCTGCCCGAAGATCAGCGCTGACGTCGCGATGCCGGCCCCGTCCAGGACGCCCTTGGCCTGAGCCATCCGGATCCGGAACTGGTCGTCAGAGTCGTCACCCGTGTGCGCCACGAAGACCAGGCTCTCGCTGCCGGCGTACTTGATGTGGCCGCCGTCCGTCAGCACCTTCGCCAGCGCCTCGAAGGTCGCCTCGTTCAGCCTGGTCACGCCGCTACCCAGCGGCAGCGTTGCCGTCAGCATCTCGCCGGTGACCCGCATCTCCCAGGCCAGCACCGCGCTCTGGTCCCAGCGCTGCCCGAGCGTCGCGCCCAGCGCCAGGATGTTTTCACGCAGCCCCGTCACGACGAGGTCCAGGTCGTTCTCAGATTCGACTTCGCCGTCCTCCGACCAGAAGCCGCGTCCCACTGAGACGCTGTCGATCCTGATCCCGAGCGCCGTGGCCGACTCGAACAGCTCCGGGATGATCCGCTCCAGCGCCCGACGGTCGGTCCCCCGCTCGACGTTCTGGATCACGTCGCCGGCCGAGATGCCGAGCCGCATCGTCACGATGGTGAGCGTCTGGCGCGGAGCGAACGTCAGCGGCGGCTGAGCGGCCAGCGCCGCCGACGGGAACGTCGCCAGGCCGAGGACGAGCAACAGCAAGAGCAGCGTGTGAGTCCGTACGCGCATCGAGAGAGCCTCCCCAATGCCGGATCCGACCTCGTCGAGGCCAGCACCATCCACGGTACGGCCCCCGGCCCGGTCCGTCAAGGCACTTCTGAATCGTTCCCGCGCCGGAACGCTGGCGGTCAGGGTACACTGTCGTCCAGGTCACGATGGGGTGAACGACGTGGCACGGTCCAGGACCGCCCAGGATCCGCCGGCCGCGCAGGACGAGCTGACGTCGCTGTACGCGATGTCGGTCGAGCTAGCAGGCCTCCACGAGCTGCCGCAGGTGCTGGACACGGCCCTCGGCTTCTGCCTGGAGCTGACCTCCTCCACCTTCGGGTTCGTCGGGCTGCTCAACGGCTCGGCGGTCATGGACGTCGCCGCGATCAAGGGGTTCTCGCCGGCCGATCCGTCGTTCTACGACCGGTACCGGGCGATCCCGGTCCACCCGAACGTCTTTGGGGTCGTGATCCTCGAGCGGCGCCCGAAGCTCTCGAACGACGTCCCGAACGACCCGGTCAGCCGAGGTCATCCGCACGGGCATCCGCCGGTCCGGACCTTCCTGGGCGTGCCGCTCCTGCTGCGCGGCGAGATCATCGGGATGCTTGGCGTCGCCAACCGGCCGGGCGGCTACTCGTCCGCCGACGAGCGCCTGCTGGTCACCTTCGCGAATCAGGTCGCCATCGCGATCTCGAACGCGCGCCTGTACGAGCAGCAGCGGGCGATGATCGATCAGCTTCAGGAGCTGCACCGCCGGCTCGACGCGGCCCAGCTTCAAGAGCTGCTGATCCACGAACGGCAGCGCATCGCCCGCGAGCTGCACGACCGGGTCCAGCAGACGATCTTCGCGATGGGCCTGCGGCTCGGCTCGCTGCTCGAAGGGACCGAGCCGATCGGCAGGCGTCCCCTCGAAGAGCTGCGCGTGCTGACCGGCTGCGCCTCTGAGCAAGTGAAGGAGGCGATCTTCGCGCTCTCGGCGCCGGAGCTGCAGGGCGGGCACCTGGTCGGCGAGCTGGGCCGGCTGGTGCGGGAGCTGAGCGCGTCCACGCCGATCGTGGCCGACCTGCTGGTGCGCGGGCAGGCCCGTCCAGTGCCGTCCGCCATCGAGGAGGCGCTGTTTGGGGTGGCCCGCGAGGCGCTGGCGAACATCCGCCGCCATAGCGGCGCGACCACCGCCGTCGTCACGCTGCACTGCGCCCCGGACGACGTCTCGCTCGCGGTCCAGGACGACGGCAACGGTATCCCACGGCTGATGCTGGCGAGCTACCGCGACAGCACGACCCATCACGGGCTGCGTGGCATGAGCCAGCGCATCGAGGATCTCGGCGGCCGGTTCCTGGTGGAGAACGGCGAGGAGCGCGGCGTGGTAGTCCGCGCCTGGCTCCCCGTGACGGAAACGTCTGCCGTACCTCCTGTGTTTCCGGACAGCATCGATCGTACTCCCCCTCTCCCTCGCAAGGGCCGTGGGGACGTCGGCGCAGCCGATGTTCGCGCCGCGCAGCGGAGGGGGCCCCATGGTAGGTCTGATGAGGGGGTCGGGGGGTGAGGGGGCCTCGGCCGTGCCGATTCGGGTGGTGATCGTCGACGACCACGAGATCGTTCGTCAGGGCTTGCGAACGCTGCTGGAGCCCGAGCCCGACCTGGAGGTGGTTGGCGAGGCCGCGACCGGCAGCGAGGCGCTCTCGACTTGCGGCCGCCTTCACCCGGACGTAGTCCTGCTTGACCTTCGGCTCCCTGACCTGGACGGCGTCGAGGTCTGCCGGATGCTCCGCGAGCGGGACACCGGCGTCCACGTCCTGGCACTGACCACGTTCGACGACCCCGACCTGGTGGACCGCTGCATTCAGGTCGGCGTGTCGGGCTACGTGGTGAAAGACGTCGAGCAGTTTGAGCTGAAGCGCAGCATCAGGCTGGTCGCGCAGGGCCAGGCCGCCATCGATCCGAAGGTCGGCGCCCGTCTGATGGAGCGCTTGCGGACCCAGCCGGACGCGCAGCCGGCGCCGGCATCGCCGCTGACGGCGCAGCAGCGCGGCATTTTGCGACTGCTGGCGGACGGCCGCTCGACCCGCGAGATCGCGGCGGAGCTGGCCCTCTCCGAGAACACCGTCAAAGGGTACATCCAGGAGATCTTTCGGCGGCTGGACGTCAACAACCGGGTCGCCGCCGTGATGCGCGCAAGCCGGGCCGGCTGGCTCTGAGCGCGGCTCACATGAGCCGTCACACGTGCCACGCGTGCAATAAAGAATCCAGCGTCGAGGTGCCCCCTGGCTGATCCTCCGTCTCGCCAGGGTGCTAGACTCAACCGCATGATCGTACTGGACTGGCTGCTCGATTCTGACCCTGCCATCCGCTGGCAGGTGTTGCGCGATCTTGTCCATGCGCCGTCTGAGGTCGTGACGGCGGAGCGCGCGCGGGTGGCTACCGAGGGGTGGGGTGCCCGGCTGCTGGCGTTGCAGGGCGAAGACGGCCAGTGGGCGGGAGGCGCATGCTTCCCGGCCGAGGGCTGGCGGCGCGACGAGGACCCTGGCCAGCCCTGGACCTCCACGCTGCCGATGCTCCAGCTGCTTCACGACTTCGGCGTCGATCCGGGCGCCGACCGGGTGCAGCAGGCGGTGGCACAGATCAGGGATCACTGCCGTTGGGAGCACGCCGGGCAGCCGTTCTTCAGCGGCGAGGTCGAGCCGTGCATCAACGGCAGGACCGTCGCCCTCGGCGTCTACTTCGGTCAGGATGTCGAGGGGATCGTTGCACGCCTCCTGGGTGAGCAGCTCGCGGACGGCGGGTGGAACTGCGAGGCGGAGTACGGTTCCGTCCGCTCGTCGTTTGACACCACGATCAACGTCCTGGAAGGGCTGCTGGCGCACGAGCGAGCAACGGGCGGCTCGGCGGAATCCATCGCCGCGCGACGACGGGGTGAGGAGTACCTTCTCGAACGGAAGCTGTTCCGGCGCAAGAGCACTGGCGAAGTCGTCAACCCGGCCTGGCTGCAGTTCTCGTTTCCGACCCGCTGGCACTACGACGTGCTGCGAGCTCTCGACTACTTCCGCGCAGTCGGGAATGCGCCGGACTCGCGGATGGACGAAGCGATCGACGTGATCCGCTCCAGGCGGCAGTCGGACGGAACCTGGTTGCTGGAGAACACGCATCCCGGCAAGGTGCACTTTGCGCTCGAAGACGGCGACGGTCGGCCCAGCCGGTGGAACACGCTGCGGGCGCTGCGTGTCCTCAGCTGGTACGAACAGGCCGGTCCCTGAGCCACGGACCCGCTTCGCGCGAGATCCTGCTCCACTTCCGGTAGTAATCCGGGCCTCCCTCACTCGCCGAGGGCGCGGCGCGCCTCCTCGTCGGTCGGGTCGAGCGCCAGCGCTGCCTGGTACTCACGCGTGGCCGCCTGCCGCGCCTCGGACGCCTTGCGCCGGGCCTCGCGGGCCGTGTTGGCCTTGCCACGCTCGGCCGCACTGTCCGCTTCGTACTGGTAGCCGCGCGCCCGGTCGAGCAGCGAGTCCCCGAGCAGATCGTGGAGGATCGCCCGCTCCGTGGCACCCCAGCCTGGGCTCTGGCCCGATTCTGCCGCCGCCAGGACGGCTCGCACGTCGGCCTCCAGGTACCCCGCCGCGACGTAGACCGGGCGGACGAAGGTGCGCGAGTCGGCCGAGACCTGTTGCCGGAGCTGCGCGTACGCCTGGTAGGCCGCCCGAGATTCAGCGGGACGCCCCTGGAACGCGTACGCCGTCGCCAGCATGTGCTGGATGCAGGCGCGAGTATCGTCACGCCCGTCGCCGGGCTGCGCCGCGATGACCTCCCCGGCAAACTCCCTGATACCGTCGTTCAGATCGGGATATCGCATCGAGGCCGAGCGGTATGCGCCGTTCTCCCAGCGGAACGCGAACGCCATGCGCGGGCTGCCGGCGTAGCTCCCGCAGTAGCCGGACTGACCGAGCACGATCTCCGCGACGCCGTCGCCGTCCAGATCGGTCAGGTCGACGGTCGGCGAGTTGCTGACCTCCGCGAAGAGCGGCACGAACGTCGACCCGTCCCATTGCAGCACCCAGAGCAGCGCCGAGTGCGCCCCGACGAACGCGCTGAAGGCGATCTCCGGCTTGCCGTCCGCGTTGACGTCGTCGGCGCGGATCGTTCCGCCGACCGCGCCAACGGGGTCGCCCCCCACAAACGATCCGAGCGGCACGCTCCGCTCTGGCCCGGTCGCCCCGCCAAACACGAAGTACGGCTCCAGGAACCCGAACCGACCCG
>Ga0075418_10003113_pt1 | contig 18949 bp, 15 predicted proteins | sample SoiMetdeltSBSDD2_FD_81776 | JGI IMG/M metagenome (GOLD analysis project Ga0075418, IMG submission 81776) | Bulk soil microbial communities from a Populus tree surrounding site in Tennessee, USA - Soil MetaG P. deltoides SBSDD2 | ecosystem: Environmental > Terrestrial > Soil > Tree plantation... | reverse complement strand
ATGCGGGTCCGGGTCCGCTGGGCCGGGGAGCGCAGCGGCACGATGGCCGACATCGCCTGCTTCGAGCCCGAGCCGCCCGGGTCACCGGGGTCACCGGGTTCACCGCAGTCATCCCAGGAGCCGGCATGACCGCGCTCACGCTGCCGCCGGCCCTGCAGGACGTCGAGCCCGTGCGGTCGATCGTCGTGCCTGCCGGGCTCCGCTACCGCTTCACCGCCGGCCAGGCCACCTCCCGGTTCCTGCGCGGCATCGCGACCAAGCGCATCCTCGGCGAGCGCTGCCCGGCCTGCGGCAAGGTCTACGTGCCGCCCCGGGGGTCGTGCCCGGCCGACGGGATCCCGACCACGGATCAGGTCGAGCTGCCCCACCAGGGGACCGTGACCACCTTCTGCGTGGTCAACCTGCAGTTCTACGGCCAGGCCATGGAGGTGCCGTACGTCTGCGCCACCGTGCTGATCGACGGTGCGGACATCGGGCTGTTCGGGCTGGTGCAGGAGATCCCCTTCGACCAGGTCCGCATGGGCCTGCGGGTGGAGGCCGTGTGGGTCGAGGACGATCAACTGGCGCCGACCTTCGAGTCGGTCCGCTGGTGGCGGCCCACCGGGGAGCCCGACGCCCCCTACGACTCGTACCGGGAGCACGTGTGATGCCGGACCTCGCCCGTGACGTCGCCGTCATCGCCTTCGCCCAGTCGCACCATGCCCGCCGGGTCGAGGGCCAGAACGAGGTCGAGATGCTGATGCCGGTGCTGGCCGCGGTCAAGGCCCAGGCCGGCCTGGACCAGCGCTCGATCGACTTCACCTGCTCGGGTAGCTCGGACTACCTGGCCGGCGCCGCGTTCAGCTTCGTCGGCACCCTCGACGGGGTCGGCGCCTGGCCGCCGATCACCGAGAGCCATGTGGAGATGGACGGCGCCTGGGCCCTCTACGAGGCGTGGGTCAAGATCCAGACCGGCGACGCGGACACCGCGCTGGTCTACTCGTACGGCAAGTCCTCGCCCGGGGCCCTGCGGGACGTGCTGTCCCGCCAGCTCGACCCGTACTACCTCGCGCCGCTGTGGCCCGACAGCGTCGCCCTGGCGGCGCTCCAGGCCCGGGCGTGCCTGGATGCCGGGGTCACCACCGCCGAGGAGATGGCCCGGATCGCGGCCCGGAGCCGCCGCGCCGCAGCCTCGAACCCGTACGCGCAACTGCAGGGGTCCGACGATCCCGAGGTCCTGCTGAAGGAGCCCGAGCTGGCCAGCCCGCTGCGGCGTCACGACTGCCCGCCGATCACCGACGGTGCGGCCGCCGTGATCCTGGCCGCCGGGGACCGGGCCCGGGAGCTGGCGGACCGCCCGGCGTGGATCCGGGGCATCGACCACCGGGTCGACGCCCACCAGCTCGGCGCCCGGGACCTCACCGACTCACCGTCGTGCCGGCGGGCCGCGGCGGCCGCCGGTGTCGCCGACGGCCCGGTGGACCTGGCCGAGCTGCACGCCCCGTTCACCCACCAGGAGGTCATCGTGCGCCGGGCGCTGGGCCTGGGCGAGGACGTGGTGGTCAACCCCTCGGGCGGCCCACTGGCCGCCAACCCCATGATGGCGGCGGGGCTCCTGCGCATCGGCGAAGCCGCGCAGCGGATCGGCCGCGGCGAAGCCGACCGGGCCGTGGCCCACGCCACCAGCGGTCCCTGCCTGCAACAGAACCTGGTCTGCGTCCTGGAGGGGGAGTGATGGGCAAGGAGCGTGTCGCGGTCGTCGGCATCGGGCAGACCCACCACCAGGCGACCCGGGGCGACGTCACCATCGCCGGGCTGGTCCGGGAGGCCGCGCAGCGAGCCCTCGACGACGCCGAGATGACGTGGTCGGACATCGAGGCCGTGGTCGTCGGCAAGGCCCCGGACTTCTTCGAGGGCGTGATGATGCCCGAGCTCTACCTGGCCGAGGCCCTCGGCGCGGTGGGCAAGCCGCTGCTGCGGGTCCACACGGCGGGCTCGGTCGGCGGCTCGACCGCGCTGGTGGCCGCGAGCCTGGTGGCGGCCCGGATCCACCGCCGGGTGCTCACGGTGGCCTTCGAGAAGCAGTCCGAGAGCGAGGCCATGTGGGCCCTCGCCCTGCCGATCCCGTTCCAGCAGCCGCTGGTCGCGGGGGCGGGCGGCTTCTTCGCTCCCCACATCCGGGCCTACATGCGCCGCTCGGGCGCCCCGGACGAGATCGGGATCCTGGTGGCCCTCAAGGACCGCCGGAACGCCCTGAAGAACCCCTACGCCCACCTGCACGAGCCGGACATCACCTTCGAGTCGGTGCGGGACTCGATGATGCTGTGGGACCCCATCCGCTACTCCGAGACCTGCCCCTCGTCCGACGGTGCGTGCGCCATGGTGCTGACCGACGAGGCCGGAGGCGACGCGGCACCGACGCCGCCGGCCTGGATGCTCGGCGGGGCGATGCGGTCGGAGCCCACCCTGCTCGCGGGCCGCGATCAGGTGAGCCCGCTGGGCGGCCGGGAGTGCGCCGCCGACGTCTACCGCCAGGCCGGCATCACCGATCCCCGGCGGGAGATCGACATGGCCGAGATCTACGTCCCCTTCAGCTGGTACGAGCCGATGTGGCTGGAGAACCTGGGCTTCGCCGAGGAGGGCGCCGGGTGGAAGCTGGTCGAGGAGGGAGCCACCCAGCTCGACGGGGACCTGCCGGTCAACGCGTCCGGCGGCGTGCTGTCCTCCAACCCGATCGGCGCCTCCGGGATGATCCGCTTCGCCGAGGCCGCGCTGCAGGTGCGGGGCATGGCCGGCGAGCACCAGGTGCCGGGAGCCCGCGTCGCCCTCGGGCATGCTTACGGAGGCGGCTCCCAGTTCTTCGCCATGTGGGCGGTCGGCGCCCGCAAGCCGGGTTCCTGAGGCCGGAGGGAAGGCAGTCGATGGGACGACTCGACGGCAAGGTTGCGCTGATCAGCGGGGGTGCACGGGGGCAGGGCGCCGCCGAGGCGGCGCTGTTCGTGGCCGAGGGCGCCAAGGTGGTGATCGGCGACGTCCTCGACGCCGAGGGCAAGGAGACGGCGGCGGCGTTCGGCGAGGCCGGAGCCTTCAGCCACCTCGACGTCACCGACGAGGAGAGCTGGCAGGCCGTGGTGTCCGACACCGAGGCCCGCTTCGGCCCGATCAGCGTGCTGGTCAACAACGCCGGGGTGCTGTCCTTCGGGCGGGTCGACCGCATCGAGCTGGCCGAGTTCGAGCGGATCATGCAGGTCAACGTGCGGGGCGTCTTCCTGGGCATCAAGACCGTGGCGCCGTCGATGCGGCGGGCCGGCGGCGGCTCGATCATCAACACCTCGTCCACCAGCGGCCTGGTTGGCCTCCCGTACCTCGGGGCCTACGTCGCCAGCAAGTGGGCCGTCCGGGGCCTGACCAAGACCGCCGCCATCGACCTGGGCCACGACGGGATCCGGGTGAACTCGATCCACCCGGGCGGGATCGACACGCCGATGATCGCGGGTACCGATCAGGACGCGCCCTTCTACCGCCGCCTGCCCGTGGCCCGGATGGGGACCGTCGACGAGGTGGCGCGGGCGGTGCTGTTCCTGGCCTCCGACGAGTCGAGCTACACGACCGGCGCCGAGCTGGCCATCGACGGCGGCGCGACCTGCGGGGACCTGGGCCTCCTCGACTCCTGACCGCGCGTCGGCGGCCGCCAACGGAACGGCGTCCCCGGCGACGGCCGATAATGCCGGGGTGACACGGGGGCGGAAGGCGCTGCTGCTGGCCATCTCGACGGTGCTATCGGTCGCCCTGGCCGTCGCGGTCAACGTCGCGACCGGCGGTTCGCTGCCCGAGCCCGTGGATCGCCTGCAGTGGGCCGCCTGGCCGCTGGTCGGGCTCCTGGCCCTCGCGTTGGTGCTGATCGGCATGCGCGAAGCGGAGCGGGGACCCCTGGCCGAGGGGTCGCGGGCCATCCGGCCGGCGGAGCTGCCGCCCGACATCACGGCCTTCGCCGGACACGAGCACGAGTTCGCCGCCCTCCGGGACCTGGTGCCCCGCCAACCGAAGGCCGGCCTGGGCGCGCCCACGGTCATCGGGATCTTCGGCGCCGGCGGGGTCGGCAAGACCGTGCTCGCCACCCACCTGGCCCACGCGGTCGCCGACCGCTACCCGGACGGCCAGATCTTCGTCGAGCTGCGCGGCGCCTCGCCCGAGCCCGCCGACCCGGCGGAAGTCGTGCGCCGGGTGCTCCATGCCCTCGGTGTGGCGGCGGACGACGTGCCGGAGGACCCGGGCGCACGGCAGGCGCTGTACCGCAGCGTGCTCGCCGACCGGCGGGTCCTGCTGTACCTCGACGACGCCGCCGACGAGGACCAGGTCCGGCCGCTGATCCCGGCCGGCGGCGGCTGCCTCGTGCTGGTGACCGCCCGCCCGTCACTGGTCGCCACCCGGCTGACCGCCTGGCGGAACCTCGACGTGCTGGCGGAGGCGGAGGCGCTGGAGCTGCTGGCCGTGATCTCCGGCGTCCGGGACCGCCTGGCGGACGAACCGGAGGCGGCGACGCAGCTCGCCCGGCACTGCGGCTACCTCCCGCTGGCGCTCGGCGTCGCCGCGGCCCGGCTGCGGAACCGGCCCCAGTGGTCGGTGGCCGACCTCGCCGCCCGGCTGGAGGACGAGCGGCGCCGGCTGGACGAGCTCCACGCCGGCAACCTCGACGTGCGGGCCAGCATCGGGCTCAGCTACGACGATCTCGACCCGGTGGCGGGTCGCCTGTTCCGGCGGCTCAGCCTGCTCGGCTACGCCAACTTCGGGCCGGGCGTCGCGGCGGCGCTGCTCGGGGGCCAGGACCGGTGGCCGCTCAGCGAGACCACGCTCGAACACCTGGCCGACGTGAAGCTGGTGGAGGTGGCGGGTCCCCGGCGCTACCGGTTCCACGACCTGGTGCGGCTCTACGCCCGGGAGCGACTGGAGGCCGAGGAGCCGGCCGCCGAGCGGCAGGCCGCCCTGCTCCGGTCGCTCGACTACTACATCGAGCGCACCCGAGCGCAGTGGCAGGCGCTGGCGGATGCCTCGACGGGGAAGCCGCGCCGGTCGGAGGCCGAGCACTGGTTCGAGCGCTCGCGCTCGGCGATCGTCGCCGCTGTCCTGCGCTGCGCCGAGGCCGGCGAGCCCGAGCGGGCCTGGCGGCTCGCGGCCGCTGCCGCGCCGTACCTGGAGAGCCGGGGCTACCCGGTCGACCTCGCGCGGGTGTCGGAGATCGCGGTGCGGTCGGCCCGGGCGGCCGGCAACCGCGGCGCGCTGGCCGGTGCCCTGCGGACCCTCGGCCAGGCCGAGCGGCACCGCTCCCGGCACGAGGAGGCGCTGGCGGCGTTCACCGAGAGCCTGGCGCTGCGTGAGGAGCTCGGCGAGCACCGTCGGGTCGCCGAGGCGTTGCGGCGGATCGGCGACATCCACCGCGATTCCGGCCACCTGGCCGAGGCGGAGGAGGCGTACGGCCGGTCGATCCAGGTGTACCGGGCGCACGGCGAGCCCCGTGACGTCGCGCTGGTCCAGGCGGCCCTGGCGGTCGTGTGGCTGCAGGAGGGCCGGGTCGACGAGGCCGTCGAGCTGGTGGAACAGGCGGAGGAGGAGCTGCTGGTGACGGACTCGACCGCCCTACCGGACCGATCGGGTGCCTGGGCCCTGGAGACCCTCGGGGTGGCACGGCTCGCGGCGGGACGTCCCGCTGACGCCGAGGCCTGCCACCACCGGAGCCTGGCGTCCTTCCGCTCCCGCCGGGAGCGCTTCGGCTCGGCGACGGCGCTGCTCAACCTGGCTCGGTGCGCTGCGGCCCAGGGTCAGCAGGACCGGGCGCGAACGCTCTACGCCTAGAGTCAGGCGATCTTCACCGAGATGGGCAACACCGACGGCCAGCGGGACGTCGAGCAGGGTCTGGCCGAGCTGTCCGGCCGCGGTGCCCGGCGCCGCTGATCCGGGAACCGGGAAGACGAGGCGGGGTCAGGCGTCGCTGTGGCGGGCGGAGGCGGTGGCCTTGGCGGGTGCGTCGTCCACCCGGTCGGGCCAGAACGGCGGGGGGTAGACCAGCCGCTCGTCGCGGCCCGCCGGCGCGTCGGACGCCGCGTAGAACTGCGCCGCCCACTTGCGGAACTTCATGAACGGCCCGTCGTTGTCGGCCAGCGCCGGGCGCACCAGGTGGGCCTTGTGCTCCCAGATCGGCTTGTCCTCCCGGACCTGCTTGTCCACCTCGGCGACGAAGGCCCGGCCCACGTTCCGGGTGGTGGTCTCGTCGCCCAGGGTCTTGAACCGGAAGTTGAACCGGACCACGCACCGGTCGGCTTCGATCGGGGTGGTGCAGGCGTAGTTGATGGTGTCGATGATCCCGCTGAAGCCGACCACCGACAGCCCCGGGCCCCAGGCATGGGTGTCGATGTGGCCCTCCATGACGCCCCGCGGGGTGGGGAACTTCTGCGACGACCGCATGACCGCCTCGGGGAAGCCGATGGTGTACTCCTCGATCTCGGGCACGGTCGCGGTGTTGTGCACGAAGCGGAAGTGGGCCGAGTCGACGGCGTTCTCGGCCATCTCCTGGACGCAGGCCTCGATGACGTGCTCGGTGCGGATGACCGTCGACCAGTCGGGGTGGTCGTTGAGCTCGGGGACCTCCGGCATCTCCCACAGCGGCTCCACGCCGTCCGGGTGGTACCAGGCCATCGCGACGCCGTTGCGCTCGATGGTCGGATAGCTGCCCAGGCGGGCCTTGCGGTTCACCCGGTCGCTGTAGGGGATGGCGGTGTTCTGCCCGGCCGCGTCGTAGCGCCAGCCGTGGAAGGGGCAGATCAGCTCGCAGCCCTCGACCGTCCCGCCGTGACCGAGGTGGGCGCCGAGGTGGGGGCAGAAGGCGTCGTGGACGTGGAGCTCGCCGTCGCCGTCCCGCCAGCCGACCAGGTGCCGGCCGAAGTAGTAGAGCGCCTTGGGCTCGGCGACGGGGAAGTCCTCGGGGTAGCCGACGCAGAACCAGCCGAAGGGGATCGGGAAGGGGTAGCGGTTCTCCACGGAAACCTCCACTCCGTCTAGGCGGTCAGGTGTCCAGTCCCAGCACCCGTAGCGCGTTCTCACGCAGGAACTTGGGCCAGACGTCGTCCTTGAACGGGACGTCGGGCAGCTCGGCGAAGATGCGATCGAGCGACAGGCCCATCGGGAAGTAGCCGGCGTACATGACCTTGTCGGCTCCCCGGCTGTTGGCGAAGTCGACGATGGCCTGGGGGTAGTACCGGGGTGCGAAGGCGCTGGTCGAGTAGTACAGGTTGGGCCACTTGAGCATGAGCTTGACCGCCAGCTCCTCCCAGGGCTCGGCACCGTGGCGCATCACCACCTTCAGGTCCGGGAAGAACCAGCAGACCTCGTCGAGCAGCTCGGTCTTCTGGCAGGCCATCGGCACCCGGGGCCCCGGGACGCCGGTGCAGATGAAGATCGGGATGTCCAGCTCGACGCACTTCGCGTACAGCGGGTAGAAGCGCTTGTCGTTGATCGGCACCTGGGGGTTGCAGCCGGCCGGGAACGCGGTCGCGGCCCTGATGCCGAGCGTCTCGTAGGCCTTCACCAGGTCCCGGACCGCGGTCATGCCGTGGTTGGGGTCCACGGCCCACGAGCCGATGAAGCGGTCGGGATGCTGGGCCAGGGCGCGGTGGACGCCGCTGCGCTCGCGGTCGTCGTCCCCGCCGCGGCCGACGCCGAGCATGGCCCGCTCGATGCCATGGCGGTCCATGGCATCGAGGGCGGCGACGACGGGGTCGGCACCCTCGGGCAGGTCCGGGGGGATGTCCTTGAACATGTACTGCGCCGGGAACTCGAAGTCCTCCAGGCTCTCGGCGTCCCGAAGGTTGGCCGCGAGGAAGTGGTAGTAGTCCCGCTTGTGGCCTTCCGGGATCTGGAACATGAGGTCGATGACGCCGATGTCCGTGGGCATCCCCATCCGACAAGAATAGAACACGTTTCAATTCTTCGGCGAACCGGCACCCGGCGTGACGCGCCGGGCGCGCATGGTCACGCTGCGCGACGACGCGACGGAGGGCGAGTGAACTCCCGCCCCCGGGCGGCAGGGCGGTCGCTCGATCTGTCATAGTTTGCAGCCATGGCCAGCACGTCGCCGACGCAAACCGAACATGGGGGCGTCCCGGATTTCACCATCGTCCTGCGGGGCTACGAGCGCACCCAGGTCGACAGCTACATCGAGCGGCTCGTTTCGCGGGTGGACCAACTGATCGACGCCCGTGATCGTGCCGAGGGCGAGCAGCGGGAATCCAAGGACCACCTCCAGGAGCTCGAGAACAAGGTCGCCCAGCAGACCCGGCAGATCGAGGAGTCCGCCAAACCCACCCTCTCGGGGCTGGGTACCCGGGTCGAACAGCTGCTCCGCCTCGCGGAGGAGCAGGCGAACGACCACCGGGACGATGCCCGCCGCGAGGCCGAGAAGCTCATCGCCGCGGCGCACATGGAGTCCAAGGAGGTGGTCGAGAAGGCCCGCGCCGTCGCCACCGCGGTGAAGACCGCGGCCGAGCGCGAGGCCAAGGCCACCCGCGACGCGGCCGAGCGTGAGGCCAACGAGCTGCGCGGCACGACCCAGCGCGAGGTCGAAGCCCTCCGGGCCGATGCCGACCGCGACACGAGCCAGCTGCGGGCCGCCACCGACCACGAGGTCGCCGAGCTGCGGGCCACCGCCGACCGCGAGATCGCGACCCTCCGTGCCACGGCCGAGCGCGAGATCATCGAGCTGCGCAACGAGGCCGCGCGGGAGGCCGAGGAGAAGCGCGCCGCCGCCTCCAAGCTGCTCACCAAGGCCAAGGAGAAGCGCGAGGCCGAGCTGCAGGCTCTGGAGCTTGAGCTGGCCGAGCGGCGCGAGAAGGCCGAGCGGGAAGAGGGCGAGCGCCACGACGCCGCGGTCGCGGCCACGCAGAAGCTGGTGGGCGACGGCGAGAGCCGGGCCAAGGCCGCCGAGCAGCGGGCCAAGGAGATCGAGCAGCGGGCCGAGCAGCGCCGCAAGGACTCCGAGGCCGAGGCCAAGGAGATCACGGAGAAGGCCAAGGCGTTCGCCGAGCGGACCATGTCCGACGCTCGCAGCGAGGCCGAGCAGCTGCTGTTCGAGGCTCGCACCCACGCCGAGGTCACCAAGCAGACCGCCGAGCGCGAGGTGTCCGACCTCACCCGCCAGCGCGACACGGTCACCGCCCAGCTCAACCAGCTGCGCGAGATGCTGTCCGGGCTCGCCGGCGCGGCTCCCGCACCGGCCCCGGCCAAGCCCGAGCCCGCGAAGCCCGCGGCCGGCGCGAGCGACAGCGACGACTCGGCCGGCGACACCAACGGGGCCGCCAACCGCACCGGCGCCACCAGCTAGACGTCGCACGACCTGACCCCAGGGGCGCGGCCGTGGTCCTGGCCGCGCCGTTCGGGGTCAGCTCCGTCCCATGCAGTAGAACTGCTGCATGGGACGCGACCTGAAGCTGGGGCTGGTGATCGGGTACTGGCCGTCGAGCGGTCCTCCGCCTGATGCCGCAGCGCAGGTCGCGGCGGCCGAGGCGCTGGGCTTCGAGTCCATCTGGACGGCCGAGGCCTACGGGTCGGACTGCTTCACCCCGCTGGCCTGGTGGGGTAGCGCGACCCGACGGATCAAGCTCGGCACGGCCATCACCCAGATCGCCGCGCGGACCCCGGCCTCGACGGCCATGACCGCCATCACCCTCGACCACCTGTCGGGCGGGCGGCTGATCCTCGGCCTCGGCGTCTCGGGCCCCCAGGTGGTGGAGGGCTGGTACGGCCAGCCGTACGCGAAGCCGCTGGCCCGCACCCGGGAGTACGTCGAGATCGTCCGGCGCATCGTCGCCCGGGAGGAGCCGGTGGACTTCACCGGCGAGTTCTTCTCGATGCCCCGCCCGGGCGGGACCGGGCTGGGGAAGCCGCTGAAGTCGATCGTCCGGCCCCTGCGCACGGACATCCCCATCTATCTCGGTGCCGAGGGGCCCAAGAACGTCGCGCTGGCGGCCGAGATCGCCGACGGCTGGCTGCCGATGTTCTTCTCGCCCAAGTCCGACGACTTCTACCGCAACGCGCTGGCCGAAGGGTTCGCCCGTCCGGGGGCCAGGCGGAGCGCGGACGACTTCGAGGTGGCCTGCGTGCTGCCGACCATCCCCGGCGACGATCTGGAGGCCTGCGCCGACCTCCTCCGGCCGACGCTCGCGCTGTACATCGGGGGGATGGGGGCCAGGGACCGGAACTTCCACAGGGACGTGTTTGCCCGGCTGGGCTACGAGGCCGAGTGCGAGGCCATCCAGGACGCCTACCTCGACGGTCGCAAGACCGACGCCGCGGCGCTGGTCCCGACCAGCATGGTGGAGGACGTCTACCTGGTCGGGCCACCGGAGAAGATCCGCGACGACCTCGAGCGCTGGCGCGACACCTGCATCACGACCGTGCTGGTGTCCGGCCCGCCGCCGCTGCTCGAGCAGATCGCCGAGCTGGTGAGGGGGTGACGGGCATGAGCGTCCTGGACCAGTCCGAGGTCGCCCGGCACGTGGGCCGCATCGATGAGCAGGGCTACACGGTCGTCGAGGAGGCCATCGAACCGGCGCTGCTCGACGAGCTGACCGACGCCCTCGGCCGGCTGGAGATCGAGCTGGGCATCGTGCCGGCCGACAACGACTTCGAGGGCCGCCAGACGGTCCGGATCTACAACCTGCTGGTGCACGGGCCGGTGTTCGAGCGGGTGCCGATCCACGAGAGCGTGCTGCCGGTGGTGGAGGGGGTGCTCGATCCGGGGTGCCTGCTCTCGTCGCTGTCGTCCATCGCCATCGGCCCCGACGAGACCGCGCAGCCCATCCACGCCGACGACCAGCTGATCCCCCTCCCCAAGCCGCATCCGCCGACGGTGTGCAACACGATGTGGGCGTTGACCGACTTCACCGAGGCCAACGGCGCCACCCGGCTGGTGCCGGGGACCCACCGGGAGCAGTCGCCGGACTACGGCCGGGACTACGACTCCATCCCGGCCGAGATGCCTCGGGGCAGCGTCCTGATCTGGCACGGCAGCCTGTGGCACGGCGGGGGCGCCAACACGACGGGCGAGCGGCGGGTCGGCCTGGCCTGCAACTACTGCGCCGGCTACATCCGCCAGCAGGAGAACCAGCAGCTCGGCATCCCGTTGGCGGTCACCCGCCGCTTCGACCGCCGCCTCCAGCGGCTGTGCGGCTACGGCGTCTACAACGGCCTGATCGGGCACATCGACAAGCGCGACCCGATCGAGCTGCTCGAAGAGGACAGCCCCCTCCAGATGATCTGGGACGTCTAGCGCCCGACTAGCTCGAACCGGGCGCGAAGGCCTCGAGGGTCGCGGGGACGTCGCCGAGCGGGTAGAGGATCGGACAGGTGCAGCCCGCGGCGACGTACTCGTCGACCTTGGCGCGGCACTCGTCGACCGTGCCGGCGGCGCACAGCAGCTGGACCACCTCGTCGGGCACCAGCTTCGACGCGGCCACGACCTGCTCGTGGCGGGCCGGCCAGGTCAGCTCCCGGCCGATGCGGTCCAGCAGCTCGGCCGGGACGCCCGAGGCGGCCATGATGTGGGGCTGCTGGCCCAGGTACTGGGTGACCAGCAGCCGGGCGGCGTCGAGTGCCGCCTCCCGGTCGGCGGCCAGTGAGCACACCACGAGCTGGGGCCGGTCGAGGTCGTCGATCGTGCGGCCCGAGCGCGCCGCCCCTACGGCGAGGGCGTCCAGAGCGCGGCGGTTGTAGTCCGGCGACACCAGGTAGTTGAGGACGACGCCGTCGGCCACCTCGCCGGCCAGCTCCATCATCCGCATGCCGGTGGCGCCGATGTAGATCGGGACCTGCTTGGCTCGGCGCTCCTGGTGGACGTAGTCGAGCTCGACGCCGTCCAGCCGGACGAAGCGGCCCGTGTAGGTCACCGGTCCGTCGCAGCGCAGCAGGGCCCGCAGCGCCTCGGTGACCTCCCGCATCGCCTGCAGCGGGCGCTCCCGCCGGACGCCGACCTTGGTGGCCAGCGGCTCCCACCAGGCACCAAGGCCGGCCAGGATGCGTCCCGGCGCCAGGTCGTCGAGCGTCGAGAACAGGGACGCCAGCCGGGCCGGGTTGCGGGTCCAGATGTCGATCACGCCCGACCCCACCGCGATGGTCTGCGTGGCGGCGGCGAAGGCGGCCATGGGCACCGTCGCTTCGCGCACCAGCCGGCTGTCGGCCTGCCAGACGGCGCTGTAGCCCAGGTCCTCGGCCTGCTGGACGTAGCCGATCGCCTCCCGGATCGGATGCGCGTCCTGCAGGTACAGCGCGACGTTCACAGGCGGGCCCACAAGCGGCGAGCCTCCTCCCAGGCCCGAGCCCGGATCTGGTCCCTGTCGACCCGGATGCAGCGGCCCTGGTCCACCACGACCTGGCCGTCGACCACCACCCGCTCGGCCCGGACCCCCGGTGTGTAGGCCAGGTACCAGGGGTCGACCCGGTCGGCCCGCCAGGTCACCTCGTCCTCCAGGACCTCCGGGACCAGTGCCGCCCCGGCCTGCAGCCACGACCACGCCGTCTCGGGCGTGGCCGTCACGTCGTCGGCACGGTGGCACACGAAGGCCAGCGCAGCCTCGTCGAGCATCGCCGCGCCGATGCCGTCGCTGCCGAGCGCGACCCGGTTGCCGGCGGCGGCCCAGCGCGCGGGGCGGGCGTAACCGACCGCGTTGTTGAGGTTGGAGCGGGGGTTGTGGGCGATGGTCCCGGGCAGCGGAGGATCGGCATGGACGGCGTGGGCCAGGAGCCAGCGGTCGGTGGCATGGGCCCGGAGGCGGTCGGCGGCACCGCGGTCGACCGCATCCTCGCCCAGGTGGATGTGGACGCCGACGTCGAGGTCGGCCGCCAGCCCGGCCACGGCGTCCAACGACTCGTCCGACAGCGTGAAGCAGGCGTGTGCACCGACCATGCCCCGGCCACCGTCCCGCAGGAACCGCTCGTTCTCGGCCAGACCGGCCTTGGTCCCGGCGGGACCGTGGCGGTCGGTGACCTCGTAGCTGCACACCACCCGGACCCCGACCTCGGCACAGGCCGCGGCGATGACGTCGAGGCTGCCGTCGATGGCCGACGGGCTGGCGTGGTGGTCGACGATGGCCGTTGTGCCGGCCTCCACGGCCTCGACGGCCCCGAGCAGCGCGGACCAGCGGATCAGCTCCAGGTCGAGGGCGGCGTCGAGCCGCCACCACACCTGCTCCAGGATCTCGGTGAACCGGGCCGGCGTCGCCGGGGGTGCGGGCATGCCTCGCGCGAGGGTCGAGTAGAGGTGGTGGTGAGCGCAGACCAGTCCGGGGGTAATGGATGCGGAGGTTGTTCTGCCCGCGCTCCGTTTTTGGTCACCAGTCCGGGCGCGGGCAGAACGATCTGCACTCCTCATTGCTTCATCGGCAGGGTAGAGCGCCAGATGCCGTCGCGGTCGTGAAGAGCGGCAGCAACCGCGCCGGCCGTCGGTACCAACCCGATCTCGCCGACCCCTTTGATGCCGTACGGCGCGCGGGGCTGGGGTCGCTCCACGAGGATCACGTCGACCGGTGGCATGTCCTTGGGGCGCAGGATGTCGAGCTGGCGCAGCGTCATCGCCGTCGGCCGGCCCTCGGCGTCGGTGGGGAAGTCCTCCGACAGCGCGTAGCCGAGGCCCATGTGGACCGCCCCGAGCACCTGGCCCTCGCACAGCAGCGGGTTCACCGCCCGGCCGACGTCGTGGGCGGCGACCACCCGCTGGACGGCACCGCTCTCCCGGTCGAGGATCACCAGCTGGGCGGCGTAGCCGAAGGTGGAGTGGATGGTGGGGTGCTCCACCGAGCCCAGGGCGTCGGTCCAGTCGATGCGGTGCTCGCCGCCGTAGTCGACGCCCGGCCGGCAGCCGTCCCGCCGCGCGGCTCGGCATGCCTCGGCCACGGCGCCCGCGCCCATCAGCGTTCCCCGGCTACCGGTGGTCTGGCCCGCACCGAGCTCGCGCGACGTGTCGACCACCACCCGGATGCGACCGGGATCCACCTCCAGCTCGTCGGCCGCCACCTGCAGCGCCACGGTGTCGACGCCCTGGCCCATCTCCGTCCAGCAGTGGCGGACCTCGACCGTGCCGTCCTCCTCGAAGCGGACCACCGCCTTGGCCACCTCGACCAGGCCGTTGCCCAGGCCCGAGTTCTTGAGCCCCACGCCCACACCGACCGCCGCACCCGCAGCGCGGGCCGCGTCCCAGGCGGGCCGGATCGCCTCCAGGCAGTCCCGGACACCCAGGCAGCCGTCGTCCATCACCTGGCCCGGGCCCCAGATCGACCCCGGGGCCACCAGGTTCCGGGCCCGGATCTGGTACCCGTCGAGCCCGCAGGCCCCGGCCAGGCGGTCCAGCAGCCCCTCCGTCGCGAACTGGGCCTGGTTGGCGCCGAACCCCCGGAACGCGCCGCACACCGGGTTGTTGGTGCGGACCGCCAGCGCCTCGACGTCGATGCTGGGCCAGACGTACGGACCGCCGGCGTGGCCGGCGGCGCGCTCGAGGACCTTCATCCCCACCGACGCGTACGGCCCCGAGTCACCCACCAGCCGGGCCCGGAGCGCCGTCAAGCGACCGTCGGTGTCACAACCGGCCCAGGCCTCGATCCGCACCGGGTGGCGCTTGGGGTGCACCAGCAGGGACTCCTCACGGCTGAAGGTGCACTTCACCGGCCGGCCGAGCAGCCAGGCCGCCAGCGCTGTCTGGGCCTGGTTGCCGCAATCCTCCTTGCCGCCGAAGGCCCCGCCGTTCGCGACCAGGTGGACCAGCACCCGATCCTCGGGGACGCCGAGCACGTCGGCGATCTGGCGGCGGTCGTCCCACACCCCCTGCCCGCCGGAGTACACCTCCAGCCGACCGTCGTCGCGGGGGACGGCCAGCGTCGACTCCGGCTCCAGGAAGGCGTGCTCGACGCGCTGGGTCTGGAACACCTCGTGGACGAGGTGGGCGCTCGCGGCGAGCGCCTGGTCCACCGTGCCGCGGGCGTAGGCGCTGCGGGACAGGATGTTGCCGTCCAGGCCCCAGACGGCGTCCTCGGGGTCGTCGATGGCGGCCACGGCGTCCACCAGCGGTCGCAGCGGTCGGTAGTCGACCCGGACCAGCTCGGCGGCCCGGCGGGCAGTGGCCCGGTCCTCGGCCACCACCAGGGCCAGCACGTCACCCAGGTACGACGTGCGCCCGCCCACGGGGATGAACACCGGCCAGTCGCGGTCGATGAGCCCGATGCGGAGCTCGCCGGGCACGTCCGCCGCGGTGAGGACCCGCACCACGCCCGGCGTCTGCGCTGCGGCGGTGGTGTCGATGGCCACGATGTCGGCCCGGGCATGCACGGACAGGACCACGGCGGCGTGCAGCATCCCGGGCACCCGCATGTCGTCGACGTAGGGCTTCTGGCCGAGTGCCATGTCCGTGCCCTGGTAGCGGCCGCCGCGGTCGCCGACCCGGCTGGGCAGCTCCACCGGCAGGTCCTTGCCGGCCGCCAGCAGCTCGATGGCATCGAGGATGGGGTGGTAGCCGGTGCACCGGCACAGGTGGGCGCCGAGGTGCCGTGCGGCCTTGTCCCGGGTCAGAGCCTCCCCGTCCCGTTCGACCAGGTGCTTGCAGCGCAGCAGGATGCCCGGCGTGCAGAAGCCGCACTGCAACGCCCCTGTCGCGGCGAAGGCGGCCGCGTAGCGGTCGCGCTCGGCGGGGTCGAGGCCCTCCAACGTGGTCACGGCCTTGCCCGCGATCCGGCTCAGGGGCAGGTTGCAGCTGACCACCGCCTTGCCGTCGACCAGCACCGTGCAGCAGCCGCACTGGCCGGACGGTGAGCAGCCGTCCTTGGGCGAGACGACGTCCAGCTCCTCACGGAGGGCCGCGAGGAGGTGGGAGTGGTCGCCGACCTCGACCTCGGCTCCGTTGAGCGTGAACGCCACCACAGTGGTGCCAGCCTTGCAGCTTTCAACAGAATGTTGAAGTCAGATCGGTGCCTGCTCGGCGAAACCGTCCTGAGGGGCCGCCGGACGCTGCTAGGAAGACGAGATGCTCGCCGCCGGAGAGGCCACGAGGCAGGGCGCACCGTCCCGACGGCGCGACCTGCTCGCCGTGGTGGGCCTGGTCGGTCTCGGCTATCTCGTGATGGCGGCGGCCGCGGATCGGTCGGGGATGACGGTCGTGCCCGCCTTCCTGCTGCTGACCCTGCCTCCCGTGAGCTACCTGGCCTGGCGGGCGCGCCAGCCGTGGCGCAGGATCGCCGTCGGGGTCGTGACCTTCGGGCTGGTCTACGGGCTGTTCTGGGAGCTGGTGCAGGAGTCCGCGCACTCGTACTCGGTGACGGCGCACGTCTTCCCCCGCCTCCTCGGGCTGGTGCCCCCCGACAGCCTGATCGCCCACATGCTGATGACCCTGCTCACGTTGACCTTCTACGAGCACTTCGCCCGGCCCCGGGTCGGGCCGTCTCCGGGACGGGAGGTCCACGGCCTCACCCTGGGCCTCGCGGCGGTGGCCGTGACCGTCACCTTGCACCTGCTGGCCCCCGCCTGGCTGGACTTCTCCTACTCCTACGCGTGGCTGGGAACGCTGGCAGTCGCGCCGCCGCTGCTGCTGGCGTGGCGTCGGCCGGCGTGGCTGCGGGAGCTGATGTGGGTCGTCCCGTTCTTCTTCGGGCTCTACCTGGCGCTCGAGGTCGTCGCCGTCACCCAGGGGTGGTGGGTCTATCCCGCCGACCGCTATCTCGGTTGGGTCACGGTCGGGGGCGTGACCTTCCCCTTCGAGGAGCTGTTCTTCTGGATGATCCTCTACGCGCCCGCCCTCGTCTCCTACTACGAGATCTTCGTCATCTCACCCCAGGACCGCTAGGAACCCACCGTGCCGTCCCGCCTGCTCGTCAACCGCCGCCAGTCGACCGTGCTCGACCCTCCGCCCGGACCGGCGGTGCGGGACCTGCATCGCCGCCTGCCCGGCTACGCCGCGACCCCGCTCCGCGAGCTTCCCGACCTCGCCGCGGGATGCGGCGTGGGGCGGGTGCTGGTCAAGGCGGAGGTCGAGCGGTTCGGGCTCCCGTCGTTCAAGGTCCTCGGCGCTTCGTGGGCGACCTACCGCCTGTTGGTCGGGCGGTTGGGGGAGGAGCCGGAGTGGTCCGCGGTGGACGACCTGGCCACCGCCGTGGCCGCCGAGCTCGGACCGCTGCGGCTGGTGGCGGCCACCGACGGCAACCACGGCCGGGCCGTGGCCTACATGGCCCGGCTCCTGGGGCTCGCGGCCACGATCCTGGTGCCCGAGGGGACGGCCGACGCCCGGATCGAGGCCATCGCCGGCGAGGGCGCCGAGGTGCGGGTGGTGGACGGGACCTACGACGACGCGGTGGCCGCGTCGGCGGCGCTGGCCTCGCCCACGGACCTGGTGGTCTCCGATACCTCGTGGCCCGGCTACGAGGACCCGCCCCGCTGGGTCATCGAGGGCTACTCGACGATCTTCGCCGAGGTGGCCGAGGAGCTCCCGATGCTGGGCATCGACAGCTTCGACCAGATCGACGTGGTCGTGGTGCCGTTGGGGGTGGGTGCGCTCGGTGCGGCCTCCACGGTGAGCCTCCGCCACGAGCGGCCGCCGGGCGAGGCACCGATGCTGGTCGGGGTGGAGCCCACCACGGCGGCCTGCGTCGCGGCCGCCGTCGAGGCGGGGCAGGTGGTGGAGGTCCCCGGCCCCCACCGTTCGATCATGGCGGGGCTCAACTGCGGCCTGGCGTCGCCGCTGGCGCTGCCCCTGGTCACCGCCGGCTTCCGAGCCCTGGTCGCCGTGGACGACGACCGGTGCCGGGCCGCGGTGCGGGCGCTGGCCCAGGCCGACATGGAGGTGGGGGAGACCGGCGCGGCCGCGTTGGCCGGCCTCACGGCCCTGGTGGACGAGTTCCACGCCCCCCTGCCCCTGGCCCCCGACGCCACCGTGCTCCTGCTGGCCACGGAGGGCGTGACCGATCCCGCGGGCTTCGAGGCCATCACCGGCCACCCGCCCCGCTAGCGCGCCACGAAACTTCGGCAGAAAGCGCCCCACCGCGTGCTTTTCTGCCGAAATCTCGCCGGCGTCAATCAGGGACCGCTCGCTCTGGCACCGAAGGCAGCGCTAGGGCAGCTCCGTGGTGGCCGTAGCGGCGGCTGCGTCGCGCTAACGAGGCTTTGAAGGTGCCGTCGGCGGCGGCGAAGCCGCTTCGCCGAGGGCAGTTAAGGCTCGGTACTGGTCGGGTTGGCGGTGGCGGGCGAAGTCGAAGACCGTGGTCTTGTAGGAGGTGCAGTCGTCGAGGTCGCAAGCTGCCACGCACAGCTCGTCCCCCAGGCCGGTGCACTGGGCGACGATGGTCCCCGACGGGTGGATGATGCACGACCCGCCGATGTGCTCGATGCCCGCCTCCAGGCCGGCCTTGGCCACGCCGACCACGAAGCTGCCGTTCTGGTAGGCGCCGGCCTGCATGACCAGCTGGTTGTGGAAGTCGCTGTAGCGGTCGTGCTCGGGCGCCGGCGGGTTGTGGACCGGCGTGTTGTAGCCGACGCAGATCAGCTCGACCCCCTGCAGCCCGAGCATCCGGTACGCCTCGGGCCAGCGGCGGTCGTTGCAGATCAGCATCCCGACCCGGCCGCCGAAGGCCTCGAAGGTCGGGAAGCCCAGGTCACCGCGTGTGAAGTAGCGCTTCTCCAGGTGCTGGAACGGGCGCCACGGCTCGTGCTCGGCGTGCCCCGGCAGGTGGATCTTGCGGTACCGGCCCAGCTCGCTGCCGTCCGGGCCGACGAGGATCGCCGTGTTGAAGCGCTCGCCGGCCGGGGTCCGCTCGGCGAAGCCCAGGCAGAACCCGACACCGCGGCGGGCCGCCTCGTCGAACAGCGGCTTGGTCTCGGGGCCGGGCATCTCGGTCTCGAACCAGGCGTCCAGGGCCGGGTCGCCGTCCTCGTACCACCAGCGGGGGAAGAACGT
>Ga0075418_10003110_pt1 | contig 18959 bp, 17 predicted proteins | sample SoiMetdeltSBSDD2_FD_81776 | JGI IMG/M metagenome (GOLD analysis project Ga0075418, IMG submission 81776) | Bulk soil microbial communities from a Populus tree surrounding site in Tennessee, USA - Soil MetaG P. deltoides SBSDD2 | ecosystem: Environmental > Terrestrial > Soil > Tree plantation... | reverse complement strand
AGCGGTCCTTGCGCGTCCAGGCGCCGCCGTGCAGGTCGAGCACCATCGGGAAGGGGCCTGCATTTGTCCCACTGGCTTGCGGCTGGTAGATGCGCGCCCAGAGCTGGCGGCCGGCGGTGTTCTTCCGGAAGTGGATGTCGCTGATCTTGAGGTCGAATTTCGCCGCCGGGTCGTAGGACTTGGCCAGCGCGGTGGCTGGTAGTGCGGCGGCGGCGCTAAGCGCGCCGATGTGCTGCAGGAAATCGCGACGTTCCACGGGGCTTCCTCCGAGTTTGGTCTCTATCGTACCGCGCTACGGATGAGGGGTGCCGCCGGCCTTGCGGCGAAGGCGCCGTCGGGACGATCGCGGCAGCACCTAGGCAAACCCGATCGGCTTGGCATACCCTTGCGCCACGCCGGACTTATCCGGCTGTCCAACGGGGAGGGAGTCAATGTTCAAGTCGAAAGTAGCGCTGTCTGTCCTTGCGGTCGCGGCCGCTTTAGCTTCGCCAGCCCATGCGGCCGGTCCTTCGCCCGATGGGCTGAACGTGAACGTCACGAACACCCCGCTGCCGGTGGTCGGAAACGTGAACGTGGTGAATACGCCTCTGCCGGTCAGCGGGACGATTGCGAACACCACGAGCAATCCGGTGCTGATTCGCGATGTCGACGCCTCGGCGAAGACTCATTTCGGGCAGCCGCTGCAGAACCACGTGATGCTCACGTGGGTTGCGCCCGGCAACCAGAACACCATTTGCGCGCCCAACAAGGAATTCCGCAGGCTCTTTCCCAATGGAACTTTTTCGAACGAGGCCTTCGTGGTGCCGCAGGGCCAGACGCTGGTCGTGACCGATGCGGACATAGGATTCACGGCGGGGTCCGGCAGAACCTTCCAGCTTGGCTCGGTGGTCTACGGCATGGTGGCAGCGGACACTCAGAAAACCAGCTCGTTGGTGCCTTTCAGGAGTGCCGGCACATTGATCACCAATCACGACAGCGTGGCGGTCTCCGTCAGCGCAAGCCTTGGATCGGGAGCGTTGATCGGTGCCGGTCGACAGGTCTGCGCGCGCGCAGAGTCGCTCGGCATTTCGGGTGGTTTTGTAGATTTCGAAGTGGAGACGGCCACCGTACGCGGCTATCTCATTCCGACGTCGCAATGAGGCACGGAGGCGCGCTCCGTCAAGGGGCCGCGCCTCGCAGAGCGCGTGATGGTCTGGGTCTGACCCCAATTTCCCCGGGTTCTAGTCAACCGTCCTGCGCATCGCGCTTCATTCCCACGTCACCGGCGTCCGGTAGCTTGATCGGAGCATCAGGCACGCGGGAGGTTCGATGCGGCTATTCCGCGCAGCGTTTTGGGTTCTGTGGCTCGCAGCGGGCCCGGCGGCGGCGCAGCCGGCGCCGCAGAGCTTCGGTCCCGACAGCCAGCGTACCGGCGTCTTTACGGGCGAAGGCACCGCCAGGCCCGGGCTGAAGTGCGACGGGAACACCGCTCGCGGACGCACGTGCAGCGGTTTCCTCGCGAGCGCGGTCGACGGGACGCTGCTCGACGTCAGCGTGGCCGTGCCGCCGGGCGAAGGTCCGCATTCTCTGGTGGTCGTGCTGCACGGCTGGGGCGGCAGCAAGGGCAGCAATGGCGACATCGCGGAGCCGCTTCTCGCCGACGGCCATGCCATCCTGCGCTATTCCACGCGCGGGTTCGGCGACTCCTGGGGGCAGGTCAACCTCGGCGACGTGCACGTCGAGCTGGAGGACCTGCGCAGCATGATCGGACAGGTCGTCGACCAGGGCCGGCTGCATCTCGATGCCGATGCGGTCGGCGTCACGGGTGTCTCGTACGGCGGCGGGCAATCGTGGCTGGCGTTGCTGCAGACGGCGTTCGCGAGCCCGCACGGACGCGCGGTTCGCATCCGCACCGTCGTGCCGGTCGTGCCCTGGACCGATCTTCTCTATTCGCTGCTGCCGAACGGCCGGCCCGAGTTTTCGCTCGCGCCGCCGGGCTCGCCCAAGCTGAGCTACGTCAACGCGCTCTTCTTCGGCGGCCTGCGTACATCGCCCGAGCGCCCCTATCCCAATTACCCCGATTACCTGGTCGCGTGGCACACCTGGATCAACGCGGTGGAGCCGAACGAGCTCGATCCCGTGTATCGGCAGATCGTCGACGGGCTCGCCGGCTACCGTTCGATCTGGTGGCAGGATGCGTTCTGGCGCGACGCGGTGCGCCAGCGCGTGCCCGTGTTCCAGCTCCAGGGGTGGACCGACGATCTCTTCCCGCTGCCCGAGGCGAAGCGCATGCTGCTCGCGCTGAAGAGCGTCGACCCGCAATACCCGATCGCGTCGTACTTCGGCGACATCGGCCATCCTCGCGCGAGCAACAAGGCCGGTGAGCTCCAGTACATGATCGGCCTGGTGCGCGAATGGTTCGGCTTTTACCTGCGCGGCGTTGGAACGGAGCCGCTGCACGCCATTCGCGCGGCGATCACCCGGCCGCGCGATCAGCCCTTCAACCCGGCGGACGTCATCACCGTGGAGAGCTACGACGCACTGGCGAGCGCAACGGTCAGCAAGAGCTTCGGCGGAACGCCGGTCCCGCTCGTCAACCCGGTGAACGATCCCTTCAGCGGCTTCTTCTGGGATCCGCTGGTGATCGAGGCGTCGCGAGAGCTGCAGCCGCTCCCCGAGCCGCCGCCACCTGCTGTCGTGCCGGGCAGCCTGGCCACGTTCAGCGTCCCGGTCGGCGAATTGAGCGGCGGGCGGCCGTTGCTGGTGGCCGGGCAACCGCTCGTAGCGCTTCGTGCGACGACGAGCGCGGTGCGCGTGCAGTTGAACGTGCGACTGATCGACGTCGCGCCCGAGGGCACCCAGCAGCTCGTCACGCGCGGCACTTTCATCCTCGAAGGGGCGCCCGGGACCGCGGAGGTCGTGATCCCCACCTACGGCAACCTTTGGGAGGCCGCGCCGGACCATGTGTTGCGGCTCGAGATCACCAACCTGGACAGTCCTTATCTCGCGCCAAGCCGCGTTCCGTCCGTCACCGAGATCTCGGAGGTCCGGCTGGAAATTCCGACGCGCTGATAAATAAAAAATCGGGGTCAGCCCCCGGGTAAACCCTAGGCGTCAGGATCGCACTGCAAAAAACCGTGGTCGGCCGGTGGTCGATTGGGTAGCCTCTCGACCGAGGCGGAGATTGGTTCCTAGCGGGACAGGGGTGCTCTCGGCAGTACAGCCAAGCCGCACCGAGGCGCGGGTCGCGCTCGGCGCGGCGCTGGTCCCGCTCGCCGTGCTCGCGGGGCTCGCGCCCTTCGCCAAGCTGCCGCTCGCGCGGGTCGAGGCCTTCATCCCGCTCTACCAGGCGGCGCTCGTGATGGTCGATCTGGTCACCGCGGCGCTGCTCCTCGCGCAGTGCCGGGTGTCGCGTTCGCGCTCGCTCTTTGCGCTGGGCTGCGGCTATCTCTTCACCGCCGCGATGACGGTCGCCCACACGCTCTCGTTTCCGGGACTCTTCGCGGCGCAGGGCCTGCTCGGCGGGGGGGCGCAGAGCACGGCCTGGATCTACATGTTCTGGCACGCGGCGTTCCCGCTCTTCGTGATGGGATATGCGCTTGCCGGGCCGCGCGAGCTCACCCGCCGCGGCGCCGCGGCGGGGATGGCGGGGAGCATCGCGCTGGCGGTGATCCTCGCCAGTCTCGCGACCGCCGGCGAGGGGCTGCTTCCGGCGATCATGTCAGGGCACGGTTACCTGCCGGCGTACCACGGCGTGGTGGCGCTCGTCTGGCTGTGCAGCTTCGGCGCGCTCGCGTGCCTGTGGCGCAAGCGTCCGCGCACGCTGCTCGACCTGTGGGTCATGGTGGTGATGTGCGTGTGGCTCTGCGAGATCGCCCTTGCCGCGATGCTGAACGCCGGGCGCTTCGACCTCGGGTTCTACGCCGGCCGCATCTTCGGCCTCGCGGCGGCGAGCTTCGTGCTCTGCGGGCTGATCTTCGAGACGATCGCGCTGCATGAGCGCCTCGAGGTGGCGGCCGAGGAGCGCGCGGCCCACGCCGCCGCCGAGGCGGCGAGCCAGGCGAAGGACCAGCTGCTCGCCATGCTCGGCCACGAGCTGCGCAACCCGCTCGCGCCAATCGTGGCGGCGCTGGAGCTGATGAGGATCGGCAATCCGGAGGCGCTCGCCGCCGAGCGTCAGGTCATCGAGCGCCAGGTTCAGCACCTGCGCCGCCTGGTCAACGACCTCCTCGACGTTTCGCGCCTCGAGCGCGGCCGGATCAACCTGGTGCGCGGCCGCTGCGAGGCGGCCGACCTCGTGGCGCGCGCGCTCGAGATGGCCGGGCCGATCATCGAGGGCCGCCACCAGCGCGTGGAGCTCGACGTTCCGCTGGGGCTGGTGCTCGAGGCGGACGCCGATCGCGTCGCGCAGGCGCTCTGCAACCTGCTCACCAACGCGGCCAAATTCACCCCGCCCGGCGGGCGCATCGTCGTGCGCGCGGCGCGCGAGGAGGGCGCCATCATGCTGCGCATCAAGGACGAGGGCGCGGGCCTCGCGCCAGCGCTGCGCGAGCGGCTGTTCCAGCCTTTCGTCCAGGGCGCGCAGCCGCTCGAGCGCCCGCACGGCGGCCTCGGCCTGGGCCTCGCCATCGTGCGCTACCTCATTTCGCTGCACGGCGGCAGGGTGGAGGCGCACAGCGAAGGCGAGGGCCGCGGCTCGGAGTTCGTCCTGCACCTCCCCATCTCCGCATAATTCCGAAACCGGGGTCGCAGCCCGAAACCAAGAAGAAGCGAAAAACGGGCTCTGACCCCAGCGGGTCCCAAGGCGATTTAACAAACCCTTTTACGTACTTCCTCGCGGCTTCCTTAGACTACGTGCTGCAGCGGATTTCAAAAGAAGAAGGCTGCAGGTCGCCCGGGGGAGAATCGGGGTCAGGCTCCAAGACCAACAACAACAAGAAGAATCAACAATAACAATCGGGGTCTGACCCCGATTTTTTTTTGCTTCGCCGAGGCCACGCCCGCAGGTGGCTTCGAAGTGACGATTCTCTAGAGCGGTACTCCAACGGTCGGCCGTAGCCATAACGGCTACCTTGAGCGGGCGCAGATCGTACGGTGGCGTACGGACGCCCGCGTGCGTGCGCGTCCACAATCCCGCCATGAAGCTCTCGCAATTCATCGTAGAAAACATCGAGGAGATCACCGCCGAGTGGGAGGAGTTCGCCAAATCGCTTCTTCCGTCCGGCGAGGTCATGACCTCGCTCGCGCTGCGCGATCACGCGACGCAGATTCTGCGCGCCATCGCCGAGGACATCGCGTCCAACCAGACGCAGCTCGAGCAGGCGTATAAATCCAAGGGCTTCGTGCCGATCGCGCCTGGCATCCAGACGGCGGCCATGACCCATGGTGCCTTGCGTCATCTGGCAGGTTTCGATTTGCGTCAGCTCGCCGCCGAATTCAGGGCGTTGAGAGCGAGCGTGCTGCGTCTGTGGCTCAAGCGCGGCGGCGACGGCGAGAGCGCGTTTTATGAAATGACGCGCTTCAACGAGTCCATCGACCAGGCGCTCGCCGAGTCCATCGCCAACTATTCGGATGCGGTATCGCATTCCCGGGATACGTTTCTCGCGATCCTCGGCCATGACCTGCGCAGCCCGCTGAGCACGATTTCGAACTCGGGCCTCTATCTTGCCAGTCCGGGGCTGCTGCCAAAAGGCAAGCCCCTCGAGGCTGCGGTGCGAATCAACCGCTGCGCCGCGAGGATGACCGTCATGATCAAGGAACTGCTCGAATACACGCGAACCCGCCTCGGCCGCTCGATCCCGATATCGCCCGAACCGTCGAGCATGGAAGAGATCTGCGGGGTCGTATTCGACGATATCCGCGCCGCGCATCCGGAACGCGTTTTCCATCTTGAAACCTCGGGGAACCTGGACGGGATGTTCGACGCGGCCCGCCTTCACCAGGTCTTCACGAACCTGCTCGAAAATGCAGCGCAGCACGGAGCAAATCGCGAGCCGATCACGCTCGCGGCGCATGGCGAATCGGACCGGATCACGGTGCAGGTCAGGAATCGCGGACGGCCAATTCCGGTCGATCAGCTGCAGGTGATCTTCAACCCCCTCGTGCAGATCGAGACGAAAGATGACCAGGCCGCCTCCAATCTGGGCCTCGGTCTCTACATCGCGCGGGAAATCGTGCTGATGCACGGAGGCACGATCGGAGCGGAATCGGATGGCGCAGGCACGGTTTTCAGCGCCCGGCTGCCGCGGTCCCGGCCTGAGCCGAGACTCGCACCGCCGAGTCCTTAAGGGGTTGTAGGAACCTGGACGTTGGCCGCGGCAGACGGCTGCCAGAGCGCCCGGCGCAAGCGGTAGCCGATGGCGAACGTCGCGGCGAGGCCGAGGGCGGCGTAGATGAAGGTACAAGCGCTGTAGCCGAGGTAAGTGATGATCGGCCCGCTTGCCAGGAGGCCGAGCGGAAGTCCCCAGACTGCGAGCACCCGCATGCCCATCACGCGGCCGCGCATGTGCTCGGCCGCGCCGCGGAGCATGACCACCGCGACGGGGATAAGGCAGAAGCTCTGCGCGAAGCCGGAGATGAAGAGGAGCGCGAGGCCGAAGGGCAGCGAGCGGGTCTGGCCGAAGAGCACCACGGCGACAAACCAGGCCGCGCAACTCCAGAGCATGACGCGCCCGGCGCGCAGGGCCAGGTAGTTGGCGCTGATGGCGAGCGAGCCGGCGAGGGCGCCGAGGGCGAAGGCGGCGGCGAGGTAGCCGAGACCCGTCTGGCCGACGTCGTAGACCACCTTCGCCGCATAGGGGAGCAGGCCGAGGGCGAACGGGAACGCCAGCAGGTTCACCAGGAACACGATGCCGAAGGCGCCGAGGAGGTCGGGCTTGGCCCAGACGTAATGCGCGCCTTCCTTGAGGCCGGCGAGGACGTCGCGGGCGCTCGCGTGCGCGGCGTGGATCCGCGAGCGGGCCACGCCCAGCGAGAGCAGGAACGCCGCGACGTAGAGTGCGGTGACGGCGACATACGCCGGGCCCATGCCGACGAGGGCGACGCCGCCGGCGCCGGCAAAGGCGCCCGCGACCTTCGCCATGTCGGCGGTAGTGCGCGAGAGACCGATCGCACCCATCAGGACCTCCGGGCGCATGGTCTGGCCGATGAGCACGTTGCGGATCGCCTGGTCGGAAGGGCGCATGAGGCCGGCGATGCCGTAGACGACGAACACGTGCCAGGGCTCGAGCCGCCCGGTGAGGATCAGGAGCGTGAGGATCGCCGCGAGCAGCGCGTAGCCGCCGCGCGTCAGGCACAGGAGCGTGCGCAGGCCGATCCGGTCGCCCGCCATGCCGAGGAACGGCGCGAGCACCGCGCCGGCCCACATCAGCGCGCCGAAGGCGACCAGCCACTCGACCGACCCGGTCGCGGTGAGGACGTACCAGCCGAGGATCAGCGCTTCCATCTCGAAGCCGATTGACGTCGCCAGGTCCGCCGGCCACTGGAAGCGGAAGCTGCGGACGGCGAAGGGGGCGAGGGCGGGGCTCAGGGTTTGTTCTTTGTGGAAATCGGGCTCTGACCCCGATTCTCTTACCATAGCGGCATGCAGCGCGCGCTGATCATCCTCGGGCTGGTTCTGGTCGCCGTCGGCGTCGCCTGGCCGTGGATCTCGAAGCTCGGGCTGGGGCGGCTGCCGGGAGACATCCGCATCGAGAGCGAGGGCGGCGGGTTCTACTTTCCGATCGTGACCTGCCTCATCATCTCGGTCGTGCTGTCGCTGCTCTTATGGTTTTTCAGGCGCTAGCCCTGGCGCTCGGGCTGTCCAGCGCGCTCGCCGCCGGGCCGCGCGGGCAGAACCTGTTCATCGCCGGCGACGGCTTCACCCTGGACCAGGCGATCGCCGACGCGCAGAAGGAGCGTACACCGCAGGATTCGCCGCGCTGGCGCAAGAGCGGCGGTACGCTCTTCGTCTGCAGCAAGGACCTGAAGGCGCTCGGCCTCAGGCCGGCGGCCATGCTGTCCGGCGTCGTCGCCGTGCGCGGCTATCTTCCCTACGACGCTTCGAAGGTCGAGGACTGGGAGCGCAAGCTCCCGCGCGCGCCCGACGCGAAGTCGGTCGCGGTGTGCTCGGCCGACTGATCAATGGTGACGGTCACCATTTGAAGATCGGGGTCAGAGCCCCCAACCAAGGAGACGCCAAACCGGGCTCTGACCCCAAATCCGGACCGTCAGGACAGAGGGGGTACCGTCTTGCGCCGGCCGCTCATGGCGCCGATGACGGCGGCGAGGAGCGAGAGCACGAGCGCGCCGAAGGTGATCCAGGCGGCGCGGCTCGCTTGAGGCTGGATTTCCTCGGCCTTCTGCTCGATCGCGCCGCTGGACTTGGCTTTCTGCATGAGATCGCTCATCCCCGCCTTGGCTTCGGCCGCGGCCTTGGCCGGATCGTTGCGGTTCTGCTCCACGCGCTGTGCCGTGTCGGAGAGCACGTTCTGAACGTCGCCCTGCTGCATGCCGCTCACCGAAGCGATCTGCCGCGCAGTCTGCGGATCCCGCAGGCGCTGGAGGATCTGGTCGACGCTGCCCGACATGTCGACGTTGGCTCCGCCGCCCTGAATGACCGCGCCCGCGGCCTGCGTGGCGCCCCCGACGAGGCGCGACGCGCTGCCGGCGATCAAGCCGACGCCGCTCGAGGCCAGGTACACCATCAGGAGCATGGCGACGACCCACACCAGCGCGCCCTCGAAGAAGCCGGTGGCGCCGTCGCGAGTAGCGCCGGTGCGCGTCGCGACCATGCCGCCGATGAAGAGGGCGACCAGAAGCGAGACGCCGGTCCAGATGCCGGCCGCGGCGCCCAGCTTCGAGGCTTGCGCGTCGCCGGGGTCGACCGCCGTGATGCCGATCGCCACGCCGAGCGCGCCGAGCAGGAAGAGAAGCCCCGCGGCGACCAGAACGCCGCCGATGATGCCGCCCCAGGAGATTTTGGCCCCTTCGCCGCGCAGGATGGCGGTGTGGACGGCGCCCAACGTGCGGCGGCGCTCGCCGACGCGCCGGTCGTACTGCGGCGCCGTTGCGGCGTGCTCCGAATGTGGAATCGATGCCATGCTGGCTCCTTGAATGGGGTGGTTACACCGCGGCCCGGCGCTCGACTCCGGCGTACTGCCCGCGGTTCTTGCGCCGCTCCACGCCATCGTATTTCCCCGCGCGCCGCGGTTTCGCCTCGGCGCCGGTGCGCTCGACGTCCACGTCCGTGCGGCGCACGCTGTCGCTCACGGTCTCGGTACGCTGCTCGGATTCCTTGCCGACGCTTACTTCCTCGACCACGCGGGCGCTCTTCGACACCACCGGCTCCTCGGAGGTCTCGCGGATCTCCATCTCGCCTTCCTTGAAGGCGGCGAGGTCGGCGGCGCTCGCCGGCCGGTCGACCGGACGGCGCTCGACCACGGCGCGCTCTTCGTTCAGCGTGACCTGCTCCTGGACCGGTTTCTCGGTGAGCCGCGTGTGCACGCGCACGCTCCCGCGCTGCACGGCGCGCTTGCCGACCTTCAGGTCCTCCTGGATCACCTGGAGCGTGTCGCGATCGCGAGCGATCTCGTCGCGCGTCATCGGCTTCGCCTGCTCGTCGTAGCCCGCGTAGCCGGCCGCCTTCCAGCGCTCGGCGCGCTTGTCGACGTCGATCGCGCCGCAGTCCTCGAGGATCTCCGTTGCACGGACGATCTTGGCGTCGGCGTCGACGTCCACCGTGACCACGATGCCGCCGCGGCGCACCGCCTCCGAGTACTGCTCGTGCGATTCCTGGCGGTCGCCGTTGCCGATGCCGAAAAGCTCCGCGAAGAACCCGCGCAGCCCCCCGGGCTGCTTGATGCGGCCGCCGTAGCTGGCGTCGCCGGTGCCCCACGCGGAGCGCTCAGGCGTGACCTGGATCGCCTCGCGGCGAAACCCTGCCGCCGTCAGCCGCTTGCGCGCCTGCTCGGCATCATCGTAGTCATCGAACACGCCTGCCAAAGTGCTTGCCATGTGATTCGCTCCTGAAACGTTTGTGGAAAATCTGCTGACTGCTTTGCTGCTCCACTCGGACCGCGGACGCTCCGGGTCGCGGGTGACTTCGACGTTCTCGCTGTGCAGGACCACGTCGCGCCGTGCGCGGACGCGGGCGCTGCGCATTTCGATATGCAGCTCCTCCTTGAGGACGAGCTGCGTAGTGAGCACCGGGACTTCCTCGAGCACCGGCACGATGGTCACCGACCCCTGTTGCCGCACCGGCACCGGGCCCGGCACGACGCGATTCACCGGCACGCGGCGCACGACGGCCGTTTCCCGCGCCAGCGGGATTTCGAGCGACTCTGTCCGCCGGCGGACCGTCTTGCGAACGCGCACGCGGCCGGCCACGACCGTACGCTTGCCGACACTCAGCCGTTCCTCGACTCGAGGAATCGTGTTCTTCCGGGCCATGCCGGAGGTCAGCAAGGCCCATACCAGGCGAGACAGGGTTGTCTCGCGCGCGGCGCGCCGGCGAGACAGGTCCGTCTCGTTGTAAGAGATGCTCCGTTCGGACGTGCTATTTACATTGCCCGCCGTAGCGGCGCTCGGCAGGTCCGTGCTATGAAAGAAGGATGCGGCGTGCGTTGACCCCGAAGGAGAGGATTGACCGGACGGCGTACGCCCTTTTCACGCGCCATGGTATCCGCGCCGTCGGTGTGGACACTATCGTGGCGCGCTCGGGCGTCGCCAAGATGACGCTCTACCGGCACTACCGCTCGAAAAACGCCCTCGCGCAGGCGTTTTTCAAACGACGCTTCGAGCTTTTCTCTCGGGGCTGGCAGGCGGCGGTGGAAGCGAAGGGGCTGCCGCCGCGCGCAGCGCTGCTCGCCGTATTCGACGTCCTGGACGAGTGGTATCAAAGTCCCGGCTACACCGGCTGCCCGGTCGTGAAGGCCGTGCTCGATTCCCGCACCGGCGATCCTGTGTACGCAGGCGCACTGAATTATTTTTCCTCCGTGCGCGGCTTCCTGCTGGGGCTCGCGACCGAGGCCCGGGTTCGCGACCCGGAGGCGCTGGCCGCGCAATGGCAAATCCTGGTCTGGGGCTCCATCATCGGCGCGCGCGCGAAGGACCGCGGTGCGGCAAGGCGGGCGAAACAGCTCGCCGCCGCGATGCTGGCGCGGGAAAGGATCAAAAAATAGGGTCGGCCCTATTTTTCTAGATGACCGCCACGCCCTGGATCTCGATCATGATGCCGGGACGGGCGAAGCCCGAGATGGTCAGGAGCGCGCTGCAAGGGTAGCGGCCATCGGGGAAGTGCTCGCGCCGGATCTGCACGAAGCGGTCGCCGTTGCGCACGTCGTTGATGAACACGGTCATGGTCACCAGGTTGGCGAGCGAGCCGCCGGCGCGTTGCAGCGTGCGGTCGAGAAGCGCGAAGATCGCGTGCACCTGCTCGTCGAATTTGCCGCTGATGTCCCGGCCTTGCAGGTCGGTCAGCGTAGTCTGCCCCGCGAGCCAGACGATCTTGCCGCCCTCGGTGATCACGGCCGGCGAGAAGCTGCGGCTCTTCTGCTGATCCGTTCCTTCGATATGTCGCACGTTGGCTGGCATGGGAACCCCCGGGTTGCGGATGCGTGCAAGGATACTTCCCGAATCGCTAAAGAATCTCTCGCACTCGCACGCGCGACTGCACCTTGCCGATCTGATAGAACACCGTTCCTCCCCATGGTTCACCAAAGGCTCCCGTTGGCCGGGATGTCACCGGAGCACCCGGATCGGCAGCGCTTCGATGTCGAGCGGTCCTCGCGCCGCGATGCTGGCCGCGAGCGCGGTCCGAACGTCGACGGCAACAAAGACCTGCCGGGCGCAGCCGGCCGCGTGCCCGCGCTTGAAAAGGTCCGCGCTGCCGTCCACTTCCATGCGCATGTAGGCCGTCCTGCAGCCGCGGGCGTCGAGGTAGGCCCAGCAGAGGTGTTCCAGCAGCGCCCCCAGCCCGCGACGGCGGTACTTGGGATGCACGTATTGGGAGAACACCTCGGGGCACTTCGGATCCGAGTCCGCATCCACGCCCGCCCAGCCGGCGAATCCGCCCTGCGGCCGGCGCAGCACGACGAGCTTGGCACTCGGCACGGTGCGCAGATTCATCGTCTGCCGCCCCTGGCTCGCCGCGAGGCTGATCACCTGCTGCCGTTCGCTGCCGTCCGCCCAGGCCAGCGTCAACGCTTCCTCGCCGGATCGGATTGCGGCGCCCGCTGAGCGCCCGAGCTTGGAGAGGGTGCCGTCCATGGGGTTTCTGGGCCACACTGTGCGGCGGGGGCACCGGAGAGTCTGTGCGTAATCACACCGCCGAAACCGTCTCGCGCGCGGAGTTCCTGAATCTCTTCGCCGCGGTGTTCCTGCCGATGTTCATGGCGGCGGTGGACCAGACGCTGCTCGCGACCGCGACGCCGGCGATCGCGGCGTCGCTCGGCGGCCTGCGCGACACGTCGTGGATCGCGGTGGGCTACCTGCTCGCATCCGCGACGATCGTGCCGGTCTACGGGCGCCTCGGCGATCGCAGGGGGCGGCGCGAGGTGCTGCTCGTGGCGCTCGGCGTGTTCACGCTCGGCTCGCTCGTTTGCGGGCTCGCGCAGAGCCTGCCGCAGCTCGTGGCCGCGCGCGTCCTCCAGGGGCTGGGCGGCGGCGGGCTGATGACGCTGTCGCAGGCGCTGATCGGCGAGCTGGTCCCGCCGCGCGAGCGGGCGCGCTTCCAGGGCTACTTCGCGCTGATGTTCACCGCGGCGAGCGTCACCGGCCCGGTGGTGGGCGGCCTGGTGGTGTCGAACGCGAGCTGGCGCTGGCTCTTCATCGCCAACCTGCCGCTCGCCGCGTTCGCGGCGTGGCGCCTGATGCGGCTGCCGAAGGGCGAGCAGCATGCGCCGGCCGCGCGCGGCGCCGACCTGCCGGGGCACCTGCTGTTCGCGGTGGGCGTGCTCTGCACGCTCTTCTGGCTGACCTCGGGCGGCCATCGCTTCGCGTGGGGCTCGGCGCCGAGCCTGGCGCTCCTGGCGACCGGCGCCGTGGGACTCGGCCTGTTGTGGCGGCATGAACGGCGGCACCCGGCGCCTTTCCTGCCGGTGGAGCTGCTGCACGAGCGCACGGTGCTGCTCTCGGTGGTGGTGGTCGCGCTGTTCGCGTCCTGCCTGTTCGCGGTCGTGTTCTTCCTCCCGGTGTATCTGCAGCTCGGCCACGAGATGTCGGCGCAGGGCTCGGGCCTCCTGCTCCTGCCGCTGACCGCGGGCATGGTGGTCGGCTCGATGAGCTCGAGCCGGATCCTCATGCGCACCGGCCGGCCGCACTGGATCCCGGTGACCGGCCTCTCCGTCTCGAGCGCGGCGCTCTTTGCGCTCGCGCTCATCCCGGTCAGTCAGGTGCTGATCGGGTGTCTCGCGTTCGTCGCCGGGATCGGCTTCGGCTGCGTCATGCCGACGACGCAGGTGACGATGCAGACGGTGGCCGGGCGCCAGAGGCTCGGCGTGGTGACGGCGCTCATGGCGCTCGCGCGCTCGACCGGCGGGGCCACGGGCCCGGCGCTCTTCGGCGCGGTGGCGTTCTCGCTGATGCCGGCCGCCGCGCACGGCCGCTCGGTGACGAGCGCCTTTCACACCGCGTTCCTGGTCTTCGCCGTGGTGGCGGCCGCGGCGGCGTTCATCGCGAGCCGGATCCCGGTGCTCACGCTCTGGGACCGGGACAAAGGGTCCGGCTGAAACAAACGTGAACGAATTCGGGGTCAGAGCCCGAACTTGTTTTTACGTACGTGAAAACGAATTCGGGCTCTGACCCCGAATTCTTTCGGGCTCCAGGTGCCGGCCCTCGTCGGCGGTGAGGTAGCCGCGGTGGCGGGTGTCGGGCATCAGGAGCACCGCGATCAGGGCGACGCCGCCCATGCCGACCACGTACCAGAAGAACGTGCTCTCGTGGCCGACGGACTTGAACCACAAGGCGGCGTACTCGGCGGTGCCGCCGAAGAGCGCATTCGCCAGGGCGTAGGAGAGCCCCACGCCGAGCGCGCGCACGTGCATCGGGAAGAGCTCGGCCTTGATCAGGCCGCTGATCGAGGTGTAGAAGCTCACGCAGACGAGCGCCGCCATGATGAGCGCGAAGGCGCGCACCGGGTTGCTGGCGTTGCCGATGGCGGTGAAGACCGGGACGGTGACGAGCATCAGCAGCACGGAGTAGATGAGCATCGAGGTGCGGCGGCCGATGCGGTCGGCGAGCGCCCCGAACGCGGGCTGCAGGAGCATGAAGCAGAAGAGCGCCGCGGTCATGACCTCGGTGGCATGGCGCGCGTCGAAGCCCGCCGTGTTCACGAGGTACTTCTGCATGTAGGTGGTGAAGGCGTAGAAGCTGAGCGAGCCGGCGGCGGTGAATCCCATGACGACGAAGAACGAGCGCGGGTAGCGCAGCATGCCGCGGAGGCTGCCGGCTTCCTTGTGCTGGCGCGCGGTGTGCGAAGAGGTCTCGGCGAGCGTGCGGCGGAGATAGAAGGCGATCACCGCGGCGACCGCGCCGATGAAGAACGGCACGCGCCAGCCCCAGGCGCGCAGCTCCGCGTCGCTCAGGAACTGCTGCAGGACGACGAGCACCAGCGTGGCGAGGAGCTGGCCGCCGATCAGCGTCACGTACTGGAAGGACGAATAGAAGCCGCGCCGGCCGTGCTCGGCGACCTCCGACATGTAGGTGGCCACGGTGCCGTATTCGCCGCCGACCGAGAGACCCTGGATCAGCCGCGCGAGCAGCAGGAGCGCCGGCGCGAGCAGCCCGACCTGCTCATAGGTCGGCAGCACCGCGACGAGCAGCGAGCCGCCGCACATCATGAGCACCGCGACCATCATCGAGAAGCGCCGCCCGCGCTTGTCGGCGAGCCAGCCGAAGAGCCAGCTTCCCACCGGGCGCATGAAGAAGCCGGCGGCGAACACCCCGGCGGCCTGCAGGAGCTGGGTGGTCTGGTTGCCCTTGGGAAAGAACTCCGCCGCGAAGTAGAGCGCGGTGAACGAGTAGACGTAGAAGTCGTACCACTCGACGAGGTTGCCGGAGGAGCCGGCGACGATCGCGCGCACGCGCCGCATCGCGTCGTGCCGGTCCGGGTGCGCCGTTGCGCTGCCATGCGTGAGCGTCGCCATGGCGGGCACGCAAACAAGATTCGGGCCTAAATGAAAATCGGGGTTTGGCCCCGATTTTTTGTTACTTCGCGTCGACTCCGAATTCGAGCTACGCGGCGCGGCGCTTCAGGCTGCTGCGGCCGACGAGGTGGATCGCGGCCATGTAGGTCCGCATCGGCGGCGTCGCTTCGCCCGAGAGCCACTTCGACAGCGCTTCGGTGGATGTGCGCAGCATTTCAGCGAGCTGCACATCGCCGCCCGCCACGCGTCGTGCGTTCTCGAGGGGACGGATGTAGGGGTTCTCGCGGGCGACTCGGACGTTGCTGGTGTCGAACATGGGGGGCCTCCCTCCTTTATGCATGGGAAGCTAGCACCGCGCCCGCAGGGAGAGACGCGCAATCTTTCACGACGCCGCAACAAAACCGAGACGTTTTGCCTTCCGAAACGCGGTCTGTCGCCGGCGCCCGACGCTTTCTAGCGACTGCCGGTGCGCACCGAGCCCGTGGACTTGCCCGGCGCCGGGGCGGCCACCGGGAGCTCGATCCCCTTTTCGTCGAGGGAAGGCGCGGCGAAGAGCGCATCGATCTGCGCCAGCCTGGCCGGGTTGTCGAACACCGCCTCGGTGCCGTCCATGCCGCAGGGCTCGCCCTTGACAAGCTGCTCGTCCATGCGCTGGCGCGTGCCCCGCGACAGCACCCATCCGAGCGGCACGTTCGCCGAGCGGCGGCAGAGGCCGAAGTGCAGGTAGTTGGGATGGCCCACCGCCCACGCCGCGCTCTCGCGCGCGTAGTAGCCGCGTGCGTTGCGCGTGGTGAGCAGCGCGGAGAGCGGCGACAGCGCCTCGTTGACGAGGTTGCTCGGGCGGATGTTCGGGTTGTCGGGCGCGCGCGTGAGGCTGTCGTTCGCGTACTTCGGATCGATCGGCTCGTTGCTGATGTGGATGACGTAGCGCTCCACCAGGTTCCAGCGCGGGTCCTTTTCGGCGAGCTGGTCGATGGTCTGCAGGATCGCGAGCGTGGCGGTGGCGCCGGAGTTCTCGAAGTAGCCGCCGTCGACCACGCGGCCGTAGGTCCGGCCGCCTTTGTCGAGGCTGCCGGCGGGGCTCACGTAGGTGAAGCGCGCGCTCATGTGCGCGGCGGTCGAGAGCGGGAGCGAGCGCGGCGCGAAAAAGGCGTTCGCGTCTTCGACGTCGACGAAGTCCTCGCGGCGCCGGCCGGCGGCGACGCGCATGTTGCTCGCGATGATGCGCTTGCCGGTCTCCACCCACGTGGCGTTGAGAACCAGCGCCGGGGTCCACTCGCGGCGGCCCTCCCAGAGGCGGTCGAACGGCTCCTTCATGCGGTTACGGCCCTTGACGTGCTTCTGCCATGCGCGCTCCCAGGACTCTTCGAGCGTCGTGGCGCGGTCGAAGGCGGACACGGGCAGCGGCAGAAAGCGCTGCACCAGGTCGGGGTAGAGAATGGCGGCCACCGCCGGCGAAAGGAAGTCTTCGCCGAGGATGTCCTGGCCCGTCTTCTTGATGTCGAGCGGCGCGGCGCTCTCGCGCGATTCGTTCAGCAGCGCGACGAACACGGCTGCGCCGAGGCTGCCGCCGGAAACTCCGCTCAGCGAGAACACATGGCTCGCGAAGGACGGATGGCGGTTCTGGATTTCGCCCAGCACGGTGACGGTCCAGTAGGCGGCGCGGATGCCGCCGCCCTCGGCATCCACGACGAAGAACGGCGCCGTTCCCTTCTCCTGGATTTCGAGCGCGTGGCGCTCGAGCCAGGCCGTCAGGGTTCCGCGCAAGCCGTGCCGCGGCGCGGGCTGCGCCTCGGGCAGGGTGCGCACGGCGTGGTTGTCGTTCCACAGGCTGAAGACCACCGCCGTCGCGAGGAGCGCCGAGAACACCGGCAGGTGAAAGCGCATGCCGACGTAGTCGAGCGCGCTCGCCACGGCGATCCAGCCGGCCGCCGCGAGCAGCACGATCGCGGCCGAGCCCAGGTGCGGCGCCACCTCCTGCACCCGGAACACCATGAGGTCGAAGAGCAGGATCGACGTGAGGATCGTGCCGACGAGGATCGAGCGCGTGAGCACGCCGAGCTCCCTCAGGTGGAGCGCGGCGTAATTCTCCTCGTGGACGTGCGGCAGGTTCAGGAACCCGAGCTGCAGCTTGCGGTAGGCGGCGCGCGCCAGCCTGCGCCTCGCCGTGACGGCAACGAGGAACACGACCGCGCCCACCGCGCACCAGAAGCCGTAGAACTCGAGAAGCTGCTTGACCTCGGGGTGCTCTTCCATCGCGTAGCCGCGCGCGGCCTTGTAGAAAGCCGCGGCCACGCCGAGCGGGGCCAGGAAGCCGAGCAGCCGCGGCGTCCAGATCCGTACCCAATGGGCGCGGCCATCGGTCTCGATCCCGGGGAGCCGCAGGAACAGCATCGTGCGCGCCCAGTACCAGGCCGAGAGCGACCAGGCCAGGACCGCGGCGAAGAACCAGAACGCCTGCGAGGAGATCGCGTCGTTGGTGCGCCGCTCGGCGAGCGCCCGGGCCACGTCCTCGCCCTGCGAGGCGAGGAGCAGGAACGCCAGCCCCGCGAGCACCATCAGGATCGGGACCCGGCAGGGCTTGAGCGCGTGCACGCAATGGCGCAGCTGCAGCCATCCATTCCACGCACCAGTGAGCCAACGCGGCAGCTTCGCCTCGATCGAGGCGAGCTTCTTCGGGTCTTCGCCCATGTGGATCCTCCCCCTTACGAACGACCACGCTACACCGGAATCCGCCGAGGTGTTTATCGCCTTGTCCTGAACGGCGACCCGATTTCCTGCTCTAGCGGATGCGTGTCTTCGCCAGGATGCCGGAAGGCGCGAACAGGAGCACGAGCTCGGTGCCGGGCGGCTTCGCCTTCTCCGGCGACCGCTCGCGGTAGACCCACACTTCGTAGCCGCTCTCGAAGTCGACGACCACGGCCTTGCCGAGCGCGGCGCGCACGTCGGCCTTGGTGCTTTTGCCCACGCTGATCGCTTCGGAGGCGGCTTGCGCGGAGCGGACTTCCGCCGGCCCCAGGGGTTTTGATTCTCGAGAGGAAGGAGCCGGTGAAAGCGCCCCACAGCCCGTTAGAACGACGAAGACCAAGGGAATGAATCTCACGACTTCCCGTCCATGTAGTCGAACTCGACCCGCGTGTCGTCGGGCCAGCTCGAGTCGCCGAGGGGCATGAAGTAGGCGCGGTCCATCAGCACTTCGCAGTCGCAGTACGGCAGCTCCTCCTTCCAGCGCGGGTCGCGGCTCGCGCCGCCGTAAAGGCGCTCGACCGGGAGCGCTTCGCGGCGCTCGCCCGCCACCAGCGTGACGCCGAAGATCGGCCGCTCGGCGAAGAAGAGGTAGCGCGGCTCGGTCCGGCGGCAGTACTCGGGGCCCTCGCGCAGGAACGGATCGAGCAGGCCGAAGAGCATCGGCCGGTAGTTGGAGATCAGGCCCGCCTGCATGCCGACCTCGCACTCGAGGCGCAGGTCGCCGAGCCGCCGCACGCCGGCCGGCAGGCCGGGCGTGCGGATCTCGGCGCGCCAGGTCATGGTCTTCGCTTTGCGGTTCGGCCGCACCGAGGCGTTCTCCTTCAGCGCGGCCGCGCGCCGCTCGAGCGCGAAGGTGTTGTCCGGCGCCAGCGCGATGGGGATGGCGGAGCTCTCGCCGACGATCTCGACCTGGATGTCGCGCATGTCGGTGTCGCGGTGGCGCGGCAGGAGCTTGAAGCGCAGCGCAGCGTCCGGCGCGAGCCGGTGGCGCTTCTCGAACAGCTCCATGCCCTCGACCATCCTGCGGTAGGACTTGTCGACCGGGTTGCGCATCGCGTCGACCGCGACCGCATCGTCGCGCGGAGATTTGGTCTGCGCAAACAAGCTCGT
>Ga0075418_10003109_pt1 | contig 18959 bp, 19 predicted proteins | sample SoiMetdeltSBSDD2_FD_81776 | JGI IMG/M metagenome (GOLD analysis project Ga0075418, IMG submission 81776) | Bulk soil microbial communities from a Populus tree surrounding site in Tennessee, USA - Soil MetaG P. deltoides SBSDD2 | ecosystem: Environmental > Terrestrial > Soil > Tree plantation... | reverse complement strand
GTGACGGTGAGCCGGCCTGTAAGCCGGATTCTGTAGGGCGCCTCCCTTGCGGTCGGCGCCCCGGTGGCCATCCATCTTCGCGGCCTACCTGGGGACATCGGCCGGGCCAGCCGTCCCACGCTTGGCCTTGCTCCGGGTGGGGGTTGCCAGCCGCCGGGGTCGCCCCCGACGCTGGTGCGCTCTTACCGCACCGTTTCACCCTTGCCTGTGCGGGACCCCGTGCCGGGTCCCGCCATCGGCGGTCTGCTCTCTGTTGCCCTGAACCGGCAGGTCACCCCGTCCTGGCTCTCGCCAGCACCCTTGCCCTGTGGAGTCCGGACTTTCCTCGACGCCGCCGGAGCGGCGCCGCGGCCACCCGGCCGGCTCACCGTCACCCATCAGGCTACCCCCGTTGTGCCAAGCATCACCGTGAGGGAACGACGGCGCGCCGGTTGGTCGCCACCGCTCGGCAGGCCGTGGTCCTGCTCACGCCCTGTCACACTCGGGAGGACGCACCGCTGCCGAACCGGCGCGTCCGGGGCCCTACTGCCGGCTGAAGAAGATCTGGAACTCGAAGGTGCCCTGCTCGTTGATCGACAGCACCGTGAACCCGGTCGGCGCGTCGATCCCGAAGTCGGACAGCATGACCGGCGCCTGCCCGACCACGGCGGCGGTCGAGCCCGACAGGTCGACGTCGACGTCGAGCGTCACCTCCTTGGTGACGCCGTGGATCGTGAGGTTCCCGGTGGCCGACGCGGACGCCGTGCCGCACTCACCCAACCCGGACGGCAGCGACACCGGTTGGGTCAGCGCGAAGGTGGCGGTGGGGAACTGGTCGGTCTCCAGGCCCCGGGACCGCAGCGCCCCGTCCCGGGTGCCGCTGTCGCTCTGGAGCGTCGTCACGTTCACCTCGACGTCCACGGCCGTCACCTCGTCGCCCGCGACCTCCATCGTCCCGGTCACGTCGGGCGTGCGGCCGACCGCGGTGTTGGCGCCGATGCTCGCCAGCTCCTCGTCGAAGCGGTAGCCGGCCCAGGTCCCGCTGAAGTCGTCGAACGACCCGACCGATGTGTCGACCGCCCACGATCCGTCGAGCGTGTTGGCCCCGCCGGTCTCCTCGCTGCCGCCCGCCTGATCGAGCGTCTCTCCGGCGGTCTCGATGTTCGCCGCCTCCGGCGCGTCGTCGCGGATGAAGAAGTACCACGTGCCGAAGCCCACGATCACGAGGATCACGACCGCCACGCCGGCGAGGATCCCGAGGGTCCGTCGTGAACGCGCCATCACCCATCCCTTCGTCGGGCGGCCGCGGCCGCCACTGCTCGACTGCTCAGTGCTGCCTATACGCCGGAACCGCGCCCGCCGGTTCGCCGTCAGAAGCTGATGGCCGTCAGGTCCGGCTCCCACCCGGCGGCGCGGGACACGGCCTCGCGCCACCGGTCGCGGTCCAGCGCGCGGGCGGGCTCCACCACGGTGCGAGGGCGCCACGTGGCGGCCACGTCGTCCCACCCGCCCCAGGTGCCGACGGCGAGGCCGGCCAGGAACCCGGCGCCCAACGTCGTGGCCTCCCGCTCCGGCGACACTTCGACCGGACGCTGGGCGGCGTCGGCCACCGCCTGGACGAACGTGGCATTGGCGGTCATGCCGCCGTCCACCCGCAACCGGTCGAGCGCCAGGCCGGTGTCCGCCTCGGCCGCCTCCACGAGGTCGGCGCCGCGGTGCGCCACGCCCTCCAGCACGGCCCGCACCACCTGGCTGCGTCCGGTGCCCCGCGTGATCCCGAGCAGCGTGCCCCGGGCGCCGTAGTCCCAGATGGGTGTCCCCAGGCCGAGCAAGGCGGGCACGTAGACGACGCCGTCGGTGGTCTCGCACATCGCCGCGACGTCGTTCGACGCCTCCGCCGAGTCGATGATGCCGAGGTCGTCGCGCAGCCACTCGACGTTCGTGCCGGCCGCCAGCATCACGGCCTCCACACCCCAGGTGACGCCGGCGCCGTCCCGCCACGCGACGATCGGAAACGTGCCGTGCGCACCCTGGCGGACGGACTCGGGGCGCTCCTCGCCGACGCAGACGTCGAGCATGCCGCCGGTCCCGAACGTGATCTTGGCCAGGCCGGGCCGCACGCAGCCCTGGCCGACCAGGGACGCCTGCTGGTCGCCGGCCAGCGCGGCGATGGGCGGGGAGCCGTCGAGCGCAGCGGCCGTGCCGAGCACTCCGGTCGTATCGACGACCCGGGGCAGCGCCGAGCGCTTGATGCGCATCGCGTCGAGCCGCTTGTCGTCCCAGTCCGATGCGTCGGGCAGCAGCAGGCCGGTGACCGCGGCGTTGGACGGGTCCGTGACGTGCAGGTCGCCGTGGGACAGCTGCCATGCCACCCACGTGTCGATCGTGCCGACGCACAGGTCGCGACGGCGGTCGGGGTCGGCTGCGTCGAGCAGGTGGGCCGCCTTCGTCGCCGACTCGTTGGGCGCGAACCGCAGCCCCTCGCCCTGCCACACGAGGCAGTCGCCGACCGTGCGCAGGTCCTGCCAGCCCAGGCCGGGACCGACGGGCTCGCCGGTCGCCCGGTCCCACACGACGGTCGACGCCCGCTGGTTGGTGATCCCCACCGCGGCCACCGGCCCGCCCTCGGCCAGGGCCGTCCGAGCTACGCCGCGGGCCGCGTCGGCAAGGGCCAGCGGGTCGAACTCGACCAGGCCGGGCGCCGGAGACGACGGCAGCGCCCGGCGGTAGTGGACCGCGGTCACCGTGGCGTCGGGGTGGACGACCGACCCCCGGACGCCGGAGGTACCGATGTCGACGACGAGCAGCGGCCCGGTCACAGCCGGCTCCCCGGGGCGGCGCGCTCGGGCGCGTGGCGCGTGGTCATCCGCAGGAGTCTGCCCCATCCGCGGCACGCGCCGAGGCGCCACCGCGGCGCGTGAGCACCCGGCTCACCAGCCGCCAACCGGTCCCCACGGCGAGGGGAGGCCGAGCTTGCCCGGGTTGAGGACGCCCCGGGGGTCGAGCGCCCGTTTGGCGGCGGCCAGTACGTCGAAGGAGCCGCCCAGCGCCGCCGTCATGAACCGCGCTCGGTTGAGGCCGACGCCGTGGTGATGGCTGAGCGACCCGCCGGCCGCCAGGACCGCGCCCTGACCGGCGTCCCACAGCTCGCGGTAGTAGGCGTCCCGTCGCTCGGCGGCGACCTGGCCGGCGAACGTGAAGTAGAGGCAGCCGCCGGAGGCGTAGCTGTGGGACTGGTGGGCCGACGCGGCGACTGTGCCCTCCACCCCGAGCAGCGCGGCCAGCGTGGCGTCGTAGATCACTGGCAGGTTCGTCCACGAGCCGGTGACCTCCATCGTGTCGACCGTGTAGCCCCGGGACGTGAGCGCCTCGAGCGCGGCCACGTCGTTGCGGCGCTCCAGCCAGTGGGCGACGTGGGCGGGGTCGCCGGGCTCTCCACCGGCGAGCCGGGCCGCCTCGGCCACCACGGACGTCGTCGCCGCGACCAGTGACTCGTCGCCCTCGTCCAGCGCCAGCAGCAGCGCCTTGTCGCCCGTGTGGTAGGTCCGGTCGGCCTCGGCGGCGTCGTAGAGCCGCAGGACGGCGGGGGTGGCGCCGCGCTGGACGGTGGCCCGCATCGCTTCCAGCCCGGCGGCGAACGACGGCAGCAGCCAGGCACTTCGGGCCTCGTGAGCCGGGGCCGGGCGCAGGCGCAGGCGGGCGCCGGTGATGACGCCGAGCGTGCCCTCGCTGCCCACGAACAGCTGGGTGAGGTCGGGGCCGACCGCGGCCCGGGGGAAGCCGCCGGTCGTGACGTGGCGGCCGTCGGCCAGGACCACGTCCAGGCCCTCGACCATGTCCTCGATCTTCCCGTAGCGGCCCGACAGCTGGCCTGCAGACCGGCACGCCAGCCACCCGCCGACGGTCGACAGCGCCACGGACTGGGGCCAGTGCCCGAGCGTCAGGCCGTGCCCGGCTCGCAGCGCGTGCTCGAGGACGTCGCCGAAGGTCCCGGGCAGGACGTCGAGCACCAGCGACGTCGCGTCCACCTCGACGATGCCGGCCATGCCGGTCAGGTCGAGGACGACGCCGCCGTGCAGCGGAACCGACGCCCCGCACACGCCGCTGCGCCCGCCGGCCGCTGTCACCGGGACCCGGGCCTCGTCGCACACGGCCAGCACGGCCGCCACCTCGTCGGCGTCGGCAGGCCGCGCCACGGCCGCCGCCAGGCCGGCCACCTGCCCCTCGGTGGCCCAGGACATCGCCAGCGGCCACCAGTCCCGACTGGCCTCGGCGACGGCGGCGGGTTCGACCGTGACTTCGGCGCACGCCGCCCGCAGGCGGCGGATCAGGGCGTCGTCGACCTCGACCCGGGCGGCCGCCAGCCGGGGCGTGACGCCGGCACCGCCGCCGGCCAGCGGGATCGGGGGCGTGGGCGCCCCGGGACCGACCGGGGGCAGCTCGGTGGACGGCGTCATGCGCCGCATCCTTGCCGATCGGGCCCGCCGGAGTCCTACCAGGGCGGTAGCGGCGGCGGATCGCCGGCCCGGCCCATCAGCCAGGCCAGCAGGGTCCGGCGGTCGTCGAGGCTCAGGCGGGCCGGCAGCCCGGCCAGCGAGCGGGGCAGCTCGGTGTCGACGTACGCCGCGGACCAGTCGGCGGGACCGAACTCGAGGCCGAGGTCGGCGTGGTGGACCTCCACCTCCCGCCAGCGGCGGAACGGCAGGTCGGCGCAGGCGAGCAGCTCGCCGGCGGGATTGCGTCCGAACCCCTGGGCCCACACGGACTCGGAGGTGGCGTCCCAGGCGAGTTCCAGGCGGGCGATCGCGCCGGCCAGGTCCGCCACCAGCTCGGCGGCAGGACGGCCCGCGCCGGCCTCGATGTCGGCCGCCCGGCCCTCGGCGCCGCCCTGGTACTGGTCGGCGATCCCGCCGTCCGCCGCGCCCTCCAGCATCCGGACGTGGGCATCGGCATTGCGGGCCAGGTGGGTGATGACGTGGCCGACGGTCCAGCCAGGCAGGCGGCTGGGGCGGGCGACTGCGGCGTCGTCGAGGCCCGCGAGCCCGGTCAGCAGGCGGGCGTGCGCCTCGCGGGCCCCGGCCAGCGCAGCTGCGGTCTCGAGCGGCGGGGCCAGGAGGTGCTCGGTGTCGCGGGGCAGGGTCATCACACGCCGCCGGCGACCGCGACCGACTCGGGCAGGCCCGGCGCCTCGCGCTCCCGTTCGGCGGCGGCCCGGTAGGCGGCGACCTGGGCGGCCCGTTCGTCCTCCGACCAGCCGAGCTCGGTGGCCAGGAGCGCGGCCACGTCGTCGGCCGCGCCCGCGGTGGCGTCGCGGGCCCGCAGCCGGGCCCGCGTGCGGCGGGACAGGACGTCGTCGAGGGTGGTCGCCATCTCGTAGCGGGCCGCGTACAGGGCCTCGACCCTGCGGTACGGCAGCCCGGGCACCAGCGGTTCGGCCAGGGTCGGGTCGGCCGCCACCATCGCCCGGAGGACGCCGGATTCGCCGCCGTAGCGCTCGGCCAGGTGGGGGTCGGTCTCGCGGATCTCCTCCCAGCCGTCGGCGCCCCGCAGCGCAAGCTTGCGGGTGCGGCTGCGGCCGGACCGGCGGGGGAGCGGGTCGTCGACGGCGGCGACCGCGGCGTCGACCGTGTCCTCGGCCATCTCGCGGTAGGTGGTGAGCTTGCCGCCGGTGACCGTGACCATGCCGCCCGGCGAGGTGGTGACCCGGTGGCGGCGGGACAGGTCGGCGGTGCGCCCGCTGGCCACGTCGCTGACGAGCGGGCGCAGGCCGGCCCAGGTGCCGAGCACGTCGGACTCGGACAGGGGCTCGCGCAGCGAGCGGTTCATCGCGCCGAGCAGGTAGGCGACGTCCTCGGCCGTGCACTGGGGGTCGTCGGGGTCGCCGTCGTAGTCGGTGTCGGTCGTGCCGATGTAGGTCACCGACCCCTCGCCGCCGATTCGCCCGTCGGCCCCCGGCCACGGCACCACGAACACCGAGCGGCGATCCTTGGGCACCGGGACGACGGCGGCGATGTCGTTTTGGACCGTGTCCCAGGGCACCGTGATGTGGATGCCCTTGGCGGGCCGGATGCTGTGGGCGCCCGGGCCTTCCTCGAGCGCCCGCACATCGTCGGCCCACACGCCGGTGGCGTTGACCACGACCCGGGCGTCGACCTCGATGGTGCCGCGGCCGGTGTCGACCACCGCGCCCCGGACCCGGTCGCCGGAGCGGCGCAGCGCGGTCACGCCGGCGTGATTGGCCACCACCGCCCCGAAGTCGAGCGCCGCGGTGCGGGCGATGGCGAGGGTGAGCCGGGCGTCGTCGGTCTGGGCGTCGTAGTACAGGTAGGCCCAGGCCAGGCGGTCGTCGAGCGTCGGCATGTGGGCCCGGGCCGCGTCCCGGCGGAGCCGCTTGTGGAGCTTGCCGATGCGCAGGCCGCCGGTGAGGTCGTACATCCACATGGCGGACCCGAGGGCCCGCGCCACCTGCTTGGGGATGAGGCCCTCCTTGCCGGTGAACACCGGGATGAGGAACGGCAGCACCTTGACGAGGTGGGGGGCGTTGCGCAGCAGGCGCTGGCGCTCGTGGAGCGCCTCGTAGACCAGGCGGACGTCGCCGTTCTGCAGGTAGCGCAGGCCACCGTGGACGAGCTTGGACGACTTCGACGACGTGCCGGATGCCAAGTCGTGCCGCTCGACCAGCGCGGTGCGCAGGCCCCGGGCGGCGGCGTCGAGGGCCACGCCGGCGCCGGTGATGCCTCCGCCGATGACCAGGATGTCGAACGTGCCGGTGCCGAGGAGGGCCAGGTTGTCGTCGCGATCGAAGGTGCCGAGGGGCATGGGTCGTTCCCGGGGGAGGAGACGGCTGTGAGCCTAACGGCGGTCTCCCGCAGGCCGGGTGCGCGAGATCGCCGACCCGACCTTACGGTGTAGGGGTCGGGCGTCCCTGCCAAGTCATGCATAGCCCCTTGCCACGGGCGTTGCGGGGTGCCAATATCGACCGTCCCCCGGCGGCGGGCCAGCGTGAACGAGGCGGTTCTCGCACTGTTTGCGTCGGGCTCCCCGGGGACAAGACATTCGGTCTGGGGCTCGTCTTGCGGTCGAGCCGCGACTGCGTACACCGACGTTCCAGTCACACGGAGACCTTCCCGCCACCATGAAGCAGACCTGGCGCCAGCAGGCCGCCTGCCGCGGCCTGGACCCGCTGATCTTCTACCCGGTCACCGACGAGGAGGCCGAGTACGCCAAGGACGTGTGCGACGAGTGTCCCGTCCGGGAGGCATGCCTCGAACACGCCCTCGCCGTTCGCGAGAAAGAGGGCGTGTGGGGAGGCGCCACCGAGCGCGAGCGACGGCGCATCATCCGCCAGCGCCGTCGCGCCTCGTGACCCGCCGGTGACCGAACCGCCCGCCGGCACGCCCGCCGACGTGACGGCCGGCGCCCCGTTCGCCGGCTGGCCCTCGGTGCTGGGCACGCTGTCCGGCGGCGCGGACCTCAGCGGCGAGCAGGCGCGGGCGGTCATGGCCGAGATCCTCGATGGCGCCGCCACGCCCGCCCAGATCGCCGGGTTCATCGTCGCGTTGCGCATGAAGGGCGAGACGGTCGAGGAGCTCACCGGCATGGTCGAGGCCATGCTGGGCGCCGCCGACCGGGTCACGCTCGACCCGGGCATCGACGCGGTCGACATCGTGGGCACCGGGGGCGACCGGGCACACACCATCAACGTGTCCACCCTGTCGGCGCTGGTCGTCGCCGGCGCGGGTGGCAAGGTGTGCAAGCACGGCAATCGGGCGGCGTCGTCGTCCACCGGCGCGGCCGACGTGCTGGAGGCCCTGGGCGTCCGCATCGACTGCGGCCCCGCGCTGGTGGCCCGGTGCGTGGCCGAGGCGGGCATGGGGTTCTGCTTCGCGCCCCGGTTCCATCCGGCGATGCGCCACGTGGGCCCGTCCCGCCGCGAGCTCGGCATCCCCACGGCGTTCAACTTCCTTGGCCCGCTGGCGAACCCGGCCGGCGTGCGCCGCCTGATGATCGGCGTCGCCGACCCGTCGATGGCCGAGCGCATGGTCGGCGTGCTCGCCGCCCGTGGCAGCGAGCGGGTCCTGGTCGTCCACGGCGACGACGGCCTCGACGAGCTGACGATCGCGACGACATCGCAGGTCGTCGAGCTGCGGGACGGCCGCATCCGCACGTACACGATCGACCCGGGCGAGCTCGGCCTCACCCTGGCACCGGGCGAGTCGGTCGTCGGTGGCGACCCCGCCACCAACGCCACGCTGACCCGCGCCGTGCTGTCCGGCGAGCCGGGCCCGCACCGCGACATCGTCAGCCTCAACGCGGCCGCCGGCCTCGTGGCCGCCGGCATGGCCGACGATCTCCACGAGGGCCTCGACGCCGCACGGGCATCCCTCGACGACGGGGCGGCCGCCGCCGCGCTGGACCGGCTCGTGGCGGTGTCGAACATGCCCGAGGAGTGAGGCGCGTCGCCACTGTGCGCGAGCTTGACGCCCGGGAGCGCGCGCCGTTGACTGGCGCAGTGATCACGGATGCCCCGCAGCCGTCCGGGGACCCGACCCGCGACCGGCTGGTCGCCGCCGCCGCAGACGTCTTCGCCGAGAAGGGCTACGACGGCGCGGGCGTGCAGGAGATCGCCCGGCGAGCCGGCTTCACCACCGGCGCCATCTACGGCCGGTTCCGGGGCAAGGCCGAGCTGCTGCTGGCCGCCATCGAGGCCCAGTCCGGAGACGAGTTCGAGCAGCTGTTCGCCGAGCACCGCTTCGAGGGCAAGGCGACCGACATCCTCACCACGGTCGGGTCGCACCTCGTCACCGAGGAGTTCGACAGCGGCCAGGCCCTGCTGCTCGAGGCGTTCGTCGCCGCCCGCCGCGAGCCCGAGGTGGCGGTCATGCTGCGCCGGGTCATCGAGCAGCGCACCGCGACCCTCGCGGCCCTCATCACCGAGGCCAAGCGCACGGGCGGCATCGACGAGGACCTCGACACCTTCTCGATCGTCCGCTTCTGCCACGCCGTGGGCTTCGGCTTCCTGCTGTTCGGCGCCGTCAGCCTCGACCGGCCGGACGCCGCGCCGTGGGAGACGCTCATCGAGCGCCTCGTCGGTGCCGTCGCACCGGAACCGGGCCCAGAGGCCGACGAGACGGCGAACGACGACGCATCGTCCTGACCGCCGCCGCCGACGGTGCCGGTGCCGGCGGCCGGGGATCAGTCGATCCCCAACCCCCACATCGACTCGAGGTCGTGCCGGGAGTAGGCCTGGAAGGCGATCATCGTGGTCGTGTGCACGATGCCGTCGAGCGCCGAGATGTTCCGCGTCACGACATCGGCCAACTCCTCGTGGTGCCGCACCCGCACGACGGCGACCAGGTCGAGGTCCCCGGTGACCGAGTAGACCTCGGCCACTCCCTCCACGTCGGCGATCTCCGACCCCAGGTCGGCGATGCGGTCGGGCTCGGCGTGGATCAGGACGAAGGCGGTCAACACGCACGGCAGCGTAGACCTCCTGGATCGGCGCCCGATCCGCCCGGCACGACCCCGCACAGCTCGCCGTCGACGTGCACGAGCCGGACCCGATCCGCATGGCGGTCGAGCCACGAGGCGACGGTCGCCAGCTCGTCGGCCATGTCCAGCGGCACCGGCCCCTCGTCGGGTAGCGGTGGCAGTGGCAGGTCCCCGGCCGGCTCGCACAGCCGGCGAAGCGCGGCGTCCGGGGCATCACCGGGGCCGGTCCCACCAGCGTCGGCCCGACCGGCCGCGGTCGGCGTCCCGGGCCAGCCGGCTGTTGTGGCCCCGTCTCCCGGCCGCTCGCAGGCACCCCACGCCCGTACCAGCCGCCCGCGCCGGAGCTCGACACCGGCGTCGCCGGGTAGGTCGACGACGATCCGCTCCGCCCGCCGCAGGGCGTCGATGCGATGCTGACGCCGCAGCGCCCGCTCGACCACGTCCAGGCCCTCCCCGGCGACGACCGCGTCCTCGTGGCGTCCAACCTCCGCCAGGGCACGGAACCGCCGCCGCAGCGGCGCCAAGACCGCGTCGCCGTCTCCGCTCACTGCCGCCTCCAACCGGTCGATCGCCGGACCACCGTCGCCCACTGCGGCCGTCAACGCCCCCACGACCACCCGCGCCGCACGGGTCGACGGCAGCGGGCCCAACCAGCCGGGGCCGGCCTGCACCGCGCTCCGCGCCACGGAGAGTCGCGGCGTCCGCCCGCCCACACCCCGGGCGTATCGGTAGCCCTGCCATCGCCCGGCCCGGTTGAACCGGGGCTCGAGCGCGTGCACCAGCCGTACCGCCAGCACCCCCGCCTCCAACGACGAGCTGCAGACCACGTGCTCGAGTCGGTGGGCGCTCTGGAGCACCGGCCCGATGGCTCGCAGGCGCGGCCCCGACCGCACCGTGAACAGCGACCGCACCCGCGTGCGCAGGTCCGGTGCGCTGCCGACGTACAACGGCCGACCCTGCCCGTCGCGGAACACGTACACCCCGGGCACCCGCGGCAGACGGGCGGTCATCCGCAGCTTGGAGGCGTAGGGCCGGCGTGCGACCGACGGCAGCCGCAGCAGATCGTCGAGCTCGGTCACGCCCAGCGGGCCGGCCCGCTCCAGCAGCAGGTGCAGCAGCTCGGCCGTGGCCAGCGCGTCGTCGAGCGCCCGGTGGGTCGGCCGGTGGGCCAGCCCGAAGCGGGCCGCCAGGGTGCCGAGCCGGCAGTCCATCACGTCGTCGTCTTCGCCGAGCAGGCGCCTCGCCAGCGCCACCGTGTCGACCGTCGGCGTGCCCATCCGCCCGCAGTCGGCGGCGGCCAGGGCCGCGTCCAGGAAGGACACGTCGAATCGCACGTTGTGCCCGACGAGCACCGACCGGCCCACGAACTCGAGCAGGGCCGGGAGCACCTGGCGCACGGGCGGAGCCGGGCCGACCATGGCCTGCGTGATGCCGGTGAGGAGCGTGATGAACGGGGGTATGGGTACCCCGGGATTCACCAGCGTCTGGAACGTGCCGAGGCACTCGCCGCCGCGGAACTTCGCGGCACCCACCTCGGTGATGGTGCACTCTGCCGGCGAAGCGCCGGTGGTCTCGAGGTCGACGACGCAGAACGTCACGTCGTGCAACGGGGTGGCAACGTACGGGCCGGAACGCACGGGGAGAACACTAGCGAACGTATGTACGGTTGTGCACGCGGTCGATGAGAAATATCTCTGATACCGGCGCCACCAGGGATCCGACGTCGGGAGGACACATGCTGCTCGAGGGCAAGACGGCCGTGATCTACGGCGGGGGCGGGGCCATCGGCAGCGCCGTCGCCCGCACGTTCGCCCGCGAGGGCGCCCGTGTGTTCCTCGCCGGCCGCACCGAGCCGCCGCTGGAGAAGGTGGCGGCCGACATCCGTGACGCCGGCGGCCGGGCCGAGATGGCCGTCTTCGACGCCCTGGACGAACAGGCGGTGAACGAGCATGCCGACGCCGTGGCCACGCAGACGGGGTCGCTCGACGTCTCGTTCAACCTCATCTCGTTCTGCGAGGCGCCGGGCATGCCGCTGGTCGACCTCGCTCCCGACACGGTGCTCGAGCCCGTGTCCGTCGCCGTGCGGTCGCTGATGCTGAGCGCGCGGGCGGCTGCCCGCCACATGATGCGGCAGCGGTCGGGCGCCATCCTGGTGTTCGGCGGCTACGCGGACCCGTGGACCGGCTATTACCTCGGGGGGCTTCAGGCGGCCTTCCAGGCGCAGGAGGCGCTGCGGCGGCAGCTGGCCTCCGAGCTCGGCGCCTACGGCGTCCGCGTGATCTCGCTGCAGACCGGCGGCATCGCGGAGACGCTGCCGGCGTGGGTCGAGGGCCGTGAGCGCATCGTCGCCGACATCGAGGCCCGCACCATGCTGGGCCGCAGCGCCACGCTCGAGGACGTCGGCAACGTCGCCGCCTTCGCCGCGTCGGACCGGGCCCGTTCCATGACCGCGACCGCGTTCAACATCACCGGTGGTGCCGAGGTGGATTGAGACCGCTGGGTAGGCTGCGGCCGTGCCCATCCGCTACCGCTGCTCCGCCTGTGGCAACCTCACCCGTTTCGACGTCGTGACCTCGAAGCGCATCCGCGCGTACCACCACTACACCGTCGGTGGTGAGCTCCGGATCGAGGACGAGACCGTGCTCGACGAGCGGGTCGACGACGTCACGTGCCGATGGTGCGGCAACGGGGCCGCCGTCGAGCGGATCGAGGGCGGTGGGGACGGCGCGGCCGAGGAGCCCGCGGTCGCGTCCGAGCGCCCGGGGGCGACCTGAGCGACCCCGCGGGCGTGATCCGTCCGGCGGTCGAGTCCGCACTCGCCGTCGCCCGCTCCGGCCTCGCGGCCGACCCGGTCGTGCCGCCACCCGTCGCCCTGCGCCCCTACGTCGGCTTCGCCAAGCTGACGCCGCAATCGCTGCGGGCGATCGCCCGGGTCGTCGAACGGGACGACGAGTTCCGGGCCCGCGTGGTCGAGGCGGTCGACGAGGCCGACGTGGGGCGCGCCGGCTGGCTGTGGCTGGCGCGTCCCGACGGCTGGGAGCACGAGCTCGACGAGCTCGAGGCGGCGTCGGCGGCCCGCACGGCCGACGAGGCCGAGGCGCGGGAGGAGCGGTCCGCCATCCGCCGGCTCGCGTCGGCGCAGGCGGCGGCGCTGCGTGCCGAGGCCGAGGCGGCGTCCCGGCTGGCCGACCTGGAGGCGCTGCGGGCGGAGCTCGGGTCCGAGCGGGACAAGCGGCAGGCGGCGGACGGGCGGGTCGCCGACCTGGAGGCGGAGGTGGCCACAGTGACCGCGGCCCGGGCGGAGGCCGTGCGCAACCTCAAGGCCGCGGAGGCCCGGGCGGTGGAGCGGGGCACGGAGGTCAACAGATTGCGGGCCCGGGTGCGGGCACTGGAGGCGGAGGCCCAGCAGGGCGGGACGACCGGCGTCGGACATCCGGGGCCGCCGACACCTCCTCCGTCCGCACCTCCTCCGTCCGCGCCGAGTGCGCAGGGTGCGCCGCCCAGCGGTGGGGCGTCGTCGACGTCGCCGGAGTCGACCGCCTCGCCGCCTCCCGCCTCGCCGTCCCCCGCCTCGGCGTCGCCCGGGGCACCGGACCGGGAGGCCATCGCCGGGGAGATCGCCCGGGCGGCGTCCGGCGCGGCCGAGGTGGCCGAGGGGCTGGCGGCGCTGGCACGGCTCCTGGGTGGATCGGTCGACGCAGGCGACCCGGCCGCAGCGGCGCTGGCCGGAGCGGCGGCGGAGCCCGGACTGTCGGTGCCCGGGGCGGGCGGCGCCGAGGCCGACAGCGCCCGGCGGGTGCCGCTGACGCTGCCCGGCGGCATGTTCGACGACTCGGTCGAGGCCGCCGACCACCTCCTGCGCACCCCGGGCGTGACCCTGATCGTCGACGGCTACAACGTCTCGATGGCCGGCTGGCCCGACGCGGGCGCGGCCGAGCAGCGGCGCCGGCTCGTGGCCTCGCTGCACGACCTGGCGGCCCGCACGTCGACGCCCAGCGAGGTCGTGTTCGACGGGGCCGAGGTCGAGGCGCTGGCCGTGCCGGCGCCCCGGCGCCAGCTGGTCCGGGTTCGCTTCTCGCCGCCGGGCGTGGAGGCGGACGACGTCGTGATCGACCTGGTCAGGCGCCTGCCGGCGGCCACGCCGCTCGTGGTGGCGTCGAGCGACAACCGGGTGCGCGAGGGGGTGCGGCGGCTCGGCGCCAACGTGATCCACTCCCGCCAGCTGGTGGAGCTCCTGGCCCGCCGCTGAGCCCTCGCGGCGCTTCACTGTCACACCCCGTTCGTAGGGTCTCGGCCGTGGAGCAGATGTCCGAGCCGCTGGACGGCCGATGCCGAGGAGACGACCGTGTCCCGAGCGAGCAGCACCCCGGCCGATCCGCCGCCGCGCCGCGACGGCGTGCTGGTGATCGACTGCGACGACTGCGCCATGCAGGGCACCTCCGCCTGCTCGGACTGCGTCGTCACCTACATCTGCTCGCGTGCGCCCGGCGAGGCCGTGGTGGTCGACGTGGCCGAGGAGCGGGCGATCCGACTGCTGTCGGGCGCCGGGCTCCTGCCGCAGCTGCGCCACGTGCGGCGCACCGGCTGACGGCGACCGCCGGCGGGAGTTGCCGCCAGGGGTCGGGGTCGGCACGATGGCGGCCGTGCCAACGGCGTCACGCCCCGAGCGCCGCGTCCCCGACGCAGCGGAGCTGGTGGCGCTCGGGCGCGCCCACGGCCTCGACGCCGTGGGCGTGGCGCCGGCCGAGCCGTTCGCGACGACCCGCCACCACCTGGAGCGGCGCCGTGCTGCCGGGTACCACGGCGGCATGTCCTTCACCTACCGGCGGCCCGAGCGGTCGTGCGACCCGGGGATGGCGCTGCGGGACGCGCGGGCGTTGGTGGTGGCCGCCCGTGGCTACCGGCGGGCTGCTCCGCCTGCGGTCCACGGCGATCCGTGTGGGTCGGCCGCCGACTCGGCGGTCTCCCCGGCCGGGCGGGTGGCCCGCTACGCCTGGGCGGACCACTACGGGCCGCTCCGCACCGCGCTCACGGCGGTCGCCCGGCGGATCACCGCCGACGGCTGGCGGGCCCGGGTGGTGGCCGACGACAACGCACTGGTCGACCGGGAGGCGGCGTACCGCGCCGGACTCGGCTGGTACGGCAAGAACGCCAACCTGCTCCTGCCCGGGGAGGGCAGCTGGTTCGTCCTCGGATCGATCGTCACCGACGCCCCGCTGGAGGCGACCCGGGACCGGGTCGACGACGGCTGCGGCACCTGCACGCGGTGCCTCGAGGGGTGCCCGACAGGAGCGATCGTGGCGCCCGGCGTGGTCGACGCCCGCCGGTGCCTGGCCTGGCTGCTCCAGGTCGAGGGGCCGTTCCCGCGGGAGCACCGGGTGGCGCTCGGCAATCGGATCTACGGCTGCGACGACTGTCAGGAGGTCTGTCCACCCAACCGTCGCGTCCACCGCACGCGGCCCTCCACCGAGGCCGAGCCCGACGCGCAGCCGGCCGTCGACCTGGTCGACCTGCTCGCTGCGCCGGACCACGAGCTGCTCGCCCGTCACGGGCGGTGGTACATACCCCGGCGCGAGGCCCGGTACCTGCGGCGCAACGCCCTGGTGGTCCTCGGCAACGTGGGGGACGGCACCGATCCCCGGGTGGTGGCGGCCCTCCGGGGGGCGCTGCGCTCGGACGACGGGTTGGTGCGGTCCCACGCCGTGTGGGCGTCCCGGCGAGTGGGCCGTGACGACCTGCTGACCGGTGAGGGGCTGGACCTCGACGCCGATCCCGATCCGCTCGTGCGGGCCGAGCTGACCGCACCGGTCGAGCAGCGCTGATCCGCACCGAGGACGTCATCGCATGACGCACCTGCTCGTCACCAACGACTTCCCGCCCAAGGTCGGGGGCATCCAGTCCTACCTGTGGGAGCTGTGGCGCCGGCTGGACCCGACCGGGTTCACCGTGCTCACGACGCCGTACGACGGCGCGGGGGCGTGGGACGCGGAGCAGCCGTTCCGGGTCGTGCGGACCCGGGAGAGGGTGCTGTGGCCGACGCCGTCGCTGGCGCGTCGGATCGATGTGCTGGCGGCCGAGGTCGGGGCCGGCCTGGTCGTGCTGGACCCGGCGCTGCCGGTGGGGCTCGTCGGGCCGCGGCTCGACCGGCCCTACGGGTTGGTCCTGCACGGGGCGGAAATCACGGTGCCCGGACGGCTGCCGGGGGCGCGGTCGCTGCTCGGGCACGTGCTGCGGGGGGCGTCGGAGGTCATCGCCGCGGGCGGCTACGCGGCGGCCGAGGCGGAGCGGGCGGCCGGACGGCGGCTGCCGGTGACGCAGGTGCCGCCGGGGGTCGATCCGGAGCGGTTCCGGCCGCTGGATCCGGAGCAGCGGGCCAAGGCGCGCGCGCTGTTCGACCTGCCGGCCGACGGGCGGGTGATCGTGAGCCTCAGCCGGCTCGTGCCGCGGAAGGGCATGGACGTGCTGATCGAGGCCGCGGCGCGGCTGGCGCCAGGGCGGCCGGATCTGATCGTGGCCATCGGGGGGGCCGGTCGGGACCGGTCCCGGCTGGATCGGCTGATCGCCAGGACCGGGGCGCCGGTGCGGATGCTCGGGCGGGTGCCGGAGCCGGACCTGGCCGCCCTGTACGGCTGCGCGGACGTCTACGCCATGCTGTGCCGGAACCGGTGGGCCGGGCTGGAGCAGGAGGGCTTCGGGATCGTGTTCCTCGAGGCGGCGGCGTGCGGCGTGCCGCAGGTCGCCGGCGCGAGCGGGGGCGCGGCGGAGGCCGTAGTCGACGGCGCGACAGGGTTCGTCGTCACCGAGCCCGGCGACGCCGGGACCGTGACGGCGGCGCTGGCCCGCCTGCTCGACGACCCGGACCGGCGAGCGGAGATGGGCGCGGCGGCGCGGCGGCGGGCCGAGGCCGAGTTCTCCTACGACGTGCTGGCCGAGCGCCTGGCCGGGGAGCTGGACCGGTGGTGAGCGCGGAGGACCCCCCGCCGGTGGCACCCGTGCCTGGTGGAGAGGCGCACGTGGGGGACGACGCCGGGGAGCGGATCCTGCGGGTCGACGTGTGGGCGACGGGCGTCTTCGTGGTCGTGGCGGTGGCGGCGGCGATCGTGCCGCGGCCGATTCTCGTCCTGGCCGTGCCGCTCGAGCTCGTGCTGTTCGTGGCCGGGTCGGCGGCGTTCCTGTGGGCCTACGCCGTGGCGGTGAGCCGCAGCCGGTTCGAGGTCGTGACGATCGGCGGCGCGTTCCTCCCCGGCAAGGACGTGATCCCGGCCCGGGCGGTGCGCGTCCTCCGGCTGGCGCTGGCGGTCCAGGTCGTCGTGGCCGTCGCGGTCGCCGCGGCCCGTCCGTTCACGGCGGCGGCGTTCGCCGTGCTGGTCCCGATGCTCGGGCTCGGGCTGATGGCGCTGTACGGCGCCCGGTTCGGGCGCTTCGCCGCCAAGCCGGACGAGAGCGACGAGGTCGGAGGCGACCACGTCGAAGGCGACGAGCCCGCCCGGGACGGTCCGGACAGCGGATGAGCGCGGGCGCACTAACGTGCGCACGTCCCGTCCGAGTCCACGCAAGGGGGCCGCTCGACATGGCTGACCAGACGACGCAGCACATGGTCGTCGGCGCCTCTCCCGAGCGCACCTGGGACGTGCTCACGGACTTCGAGGACTACCCCACCTGGGCCCAGGACCTGAAGTCGGCCGAGATCGTCGACCTCGACGAGGAGGGCCGGCCCCGCGACGTCGCGTTCCGGGCCGCAGCGATGGGGCGCAGCACCAGCTACACGCTCCGCTACGACTACAGCAAGGCGCCGCAGGTCCTGGCGTGGCGCCTGCTGCGGGGCGACATCACCCGCAAGCTCGACGGTTCCTACGAGCTCGCCCCGGTCGACGGCGACCCCGACCGCACGGCCATCACCTACCACCTGGAGGTGGACCTGCTGGTCCCCCTCCCGGGCTTCGTCAAGCGCCGGGCCGAGAACCGGCTGCTGGCGACCGCCCTGCGACAGCTCCGGTCCCACCTCGAGACGTGACCGCGACCGCTGGGGGATGGATGGGCGGCGCCGAGCCGGCCCGGGTACTGCTGTTCACCGGCAAGGGTGGCGTCGGCAAGACCACCGCCTCGGCCGCCACCGCGCTCCGCTGCGCCGACGCCGGGCTCCGCACGCTGGCGCTGTCCACGGACCCGGCGCACTCGCTGGGCGACGCCTTCGACACCCCGCTCGGCCCGCTGGTGGCGCCCGTGGCGCCCAACCTCTACGCCCAGCAGCTCGACGCCCAGGACCGCATGGAGGACGCCTGGGCGGACATCCAGCGCTACCTGCTGGAGGTCTTCCGCTGGGCCGGCGTCGAGGGCCTGGAGGCGGAGGAGCTGTCGGTGATCCCGGGCCTCGACGAGGTCTTCGCCCTGACCGACATCAAGCAGCACGCGAGCTCGGGCGAGTGGGACGTCGTGGTCGTCGACTGCGCGCCGACCGCCGAGACGATCCGCCTGCTGTCGCTGCCCGACGTGCTCGGCCGCTACATGGAGCGCCTCTTCCCCCTGGGCCGGCGGGTCAACCGGTTGGTGGCGCCGATCGTGGCCAAGGTGTCGAGCCTGCCGACCGCCGGCGACGAGGTGTTCGCCGCCACCCAGCGGTTCTACGACCGGCTGGACGGCGTGCGGGGGATCCTGACCGACGGCCGCCGCACGAGCGTGCGCCTCGTCGTCAACCCGGAGCGGATGGTCATCGCCGAGGCCCGCCGCACCCACACCTACCTCGCGCTGTTCGGCTACCACGTGGACGCGGTCGTGGCCAACCGCCTGCTGCCGGACGACGTGACCGATCCGTGGTTCGCCCGGTGGAAGGCGGCGCATGCCGAGCACCTGGCCGCCATCGAGGACGGCTTCGCCCCCGTGCCCGTGCTGCGGGTCTCGCTGCAGCCGACCGAGCAGGTGGGGCTGGAGGCGCTGCGGCACTTCGGCGACGCGCTGTACGGCGACGAGGACCCGACCGCCCGCTACGGCGACAGGTCGCCGCTAGGCGTGCGCCGGCGGGGCGACGCGCTGGTGCTGGAGATCCAGCTGCCGTTCACCGAGCGTGACGACCTGGAGGTGGGCCGAACGGGTGACGAGCTGCTGGTACGGGTAGGCCCCTACCGTCGGTCGCTGGTGCTGCCCGACGCGCTGCGGCGGCGGTCCGTGGCCGGTGCCGAGCTGCGGGACGGGACGCTGGCGGTCACGTTCCGCGACGCCGAGCGCCGCCCGGCCGGGGCCACCACCTGACAGGGGAGGAGCGAGCGATGGACCACATCACGAACGGCCACGGGCCCGACGGCGACGGCGCCGCGGGCGAGCGGGTGGCGACGGACGTGCACGAGCGGGCGCGGCAGGGCGTCGAGCACCTGCAGGCGGCGGCGCGGGAGTTGATCCAGGCCGCGAGGGCCGCACTCGACGTGGCCGAGGAGCTCGTGAACGACCCGGAGGCGGTGGCATCGCTGGCCGGCGTGGTAACGACCTTCGGTGAC
>Ga0075418_10003102_pt1 | contig 18971 bp, 17 predicted proteins | sample SoiMetdeltSBSDD2_FD_81776 | JGI IMG/M metagenome (GOLD analysis project Ga0075418, IMG submission 81776) | Bulk soil microbial communities from a Populus tree surrounding site in Tennessee, USA - Soil MetaG P. deltoides SBSDD2 | ecosystem: Environmental > Terrestrial > Soil > Tree plantation... | reverse complement strand
GCCGAGGTCCTCGCGCAAGCGCCGCGAGACATAGCCATGCACTTCCTCGCGCCGCATCACCTGAGTTTCCCCTGCCGTCAGCGCATGGTCGCCGACGCCGAGATCGGCCATGATCCCAGCCTCCGTGAGTCGCGCATCCGCGAACAAGCGTTGAACTTCGCCTTCGACCGCGCGTTCCTCCGCTTCGGGAACCGCCCGCGTGAGCGCGTCGAGGAAGCGTTGCGCGGCGCGCAAGTGCACGATCGACGGCAACGCATCGAGCTTGAGGCCGGCCACGTTCATCGCCAGCAGTGCCGTGGGGTGCGCGACACCGTTCGGCCCCATCCAGGAGCGCTCGAGCAGATCTTCGCCGTAGCGCAGCCGTTCGGCTTCGAGCTGTGCACCGACCGGCGTGGTGGTCAATGTTTGGATGCAGTTCGCGACCACCGAAGCGACGGCCGAGGGGCTGCCATCCTGGGCCCCTGCACATACCCAGGTGCGCACCGCGAGCGGACCGCGAAAGTTGCGGTCCTCGCGCACACCGTCCTTGCCCGGATAGGGAACTTCGCCATCACCGCGCAAGATGCGCTCCCACAGCATGGCACTCGCCGTGGCGACACAGGCCGGTGCGGTTTCCTCGTGCGGCGACCTGGTCGCAGGAGTCGTGGCGAGGAATACGTCGAGGGGGATCCGGTGATGCACGAGGCGCTCTTGGGCGCGGAAGAGAAGCCAAGGGGCGACGCCGCCGGCAAAGGCGTCGTCGATCGCCCAGGTGGCGATGCAACGCACGGGTCGCTGTGCGTGGCGTGCACGTGCGGTATCGAGGATCGCGAGGAAGGACTGCGTGATCCGCATCTCGTCCTCGTGGTGGAAAGCGGCCAGGCCGAGCGCGGGCAAATCCGAGGCTCGGCTCTCGTGTGTCACCGCGCTCGAAACGTGCGCGATGGCTTGACGCAGGCTCGCGTGGGCGCGCAGGTATGCATCGCGCTCGAAGGGTGCGAGCAGAAGGGTGCAGGCAGAATCTGGAAGGCCGCCGTCCCTGGCTTCCGCACCCTGCGCATCGATGGCAAGCCAGAACAGGCGATCCTGGGCAATGCCAATGCGAATCGATTCCTGACTCAGGATCTGGAGGGCCGCATGCCCGACGCTGCCGATCCCGACGAAGACCAAAGCCTCGTCGGCATGCAGCGGAATGCCGGTGCCCGGAAGCGCGACAGTCGGCGCGTACCCGGGGTCGCGGCGATGCGACTGCAGGTTGTGGGGCGGCACGTGGGTCACGTCCAGGTGAAGCGTGCGGAATCATCCTGCGTGGATTCGGATCCTTCGCACGGACGGCTGCAACGCACATGCCAGCAAGCCCGAACGAGACCGGGCGACACGCTGGCAGGGCCCTGGATCGGACACTGCGGAGCCGGTGACAATGCGGAAAACGAGCGCCGGCTAGGCGGTTCCAGTGCGGAACTGCTCCGCCTCGGTGGAGTCGTGCATGGCAGTCGTCGAGGACTGGCCGTTGGAAATGACGTTGGCGACGGCGTCGAAGTAGCTGGTGCCGACCTCGCGCTGGTGGCGCACGGCGCTGTAGCCGTTGGCCTCGGCGGCGAACTCGGCTTGCTGCAAGGCCGAATAGGCCGTCATCCCCAGCATCTTGTACTTCCTCGCCAACTCGAACATGTAGTAGTTGAGGCAGTGGAAGCCGGCGAGCGTGATGAACTGAAACTTGTAACCCATCTCGCCGAGCTGCTCCTGGAACACGGCGATTTCGCGCGGTTCGAGCTTCGCGGCCCAGTTGAACGATGGCGAGCAATTGTAGGCCAACAGCTTGCCAGGGAAGCGCGCGTGCACGGCGGCGGCGAACTCGCGCGCCTCGCCCATGTCCGGCGTCGACGTCTCGCACCACAACAGGTCGGCATAGGGCGCATAAGCCAATGCACGCTCGATGGCGCACTCGAGGCCGCCCCGCAGGTGGAAAAAGCCCTCGGGTGTGCGCTCGCCGCGGATGAAGCGCGCGTCCATCGGATCGACGTCGCTGGTCAACAGCTGAGCGCTATGGGCGTCCGTGCGGGCCACGAGCACCGTCGGCACGCCGCAGACATCGGCCGCCAGGCGCGCCGCGGTGAGCGTGCGCACGAAGGTGGACGTTGGCACGAGCACCTTGCCGCCCAGGTGGCCGCATTTCTTTTCCGCCGCCAGCTGGTCTTCGAAGTGCACACCGGAAGCACCGGCAGCGATCATCGCCTTCATGAGCTCGAAAGCGTTCAGCGGTCCGCCGAAGCCCGCCTCGGCGTCGGCGATGATGGGTGCGAACCAGTCGATGCTCCCGCTGCCCTCCATGTGCTGGATCTGGTCGGCCCGCTGCAAGGTGGCGTTGATGCGGCGCACCAATTCGGGCGCACTGTCGGCGGGGTAGAGGCTCTGGTCAGGGTACATCTGGCCGGCATTGTTCGCATCGGCGGCCACCTGCCAGCCGCTCAGGTAGATCGCTTTGAGACCCGCGCGCACCATCTGCATGGCTTGGTTGCCGGACAACGCGCCGAGCGCCGGCACGAAGGGCTCGTGCTGCAGCAAGTCCCAGAGCTTGCGAGCGCCGCGATCGGCGAGGGTGTGCTCGATGCGCACCGTCCCGCGCAGGCGCTCGACGTCGGCCGGGGAATAGCCGCGCACGATTCCTTGCCAACGGTGCATCTCCCAGATGTCCGACATGGGTGTCACTCCTTCGAGACGTTGGTCGCAATCAAGTGTTCGTAGGCTGGAATGGTGAGAAACTCGGCGAAATGATCTTGCAGGACGAGATCTTCGAACAGATCTGCCGCTTGATCGAGACGGTCGCCGACCGCGTCGCTCCGCCGGCGGCGCATGAATTCGAGCTCGTTCTGGATGGTACGGCTCATCATGGGAGCGTCGATCCTCCGCCCATCGGCCAGACGGGCGCCATGGCGGGTCCACTGCCACAGCTGCGAGCGGCAGATCTCGGCGGTCGCGGCGTCCTCCATCAAGTCGTAGAGCGGCACACACCCGGAGCCGCGCAGCCACGCGTCGAGATACGAGAGACCGACATTGACGTTGTGACGCAGGCCGGCTTCGGTGATCGTTCCCTCGGGAGCCTGCAACAGATCGGGAGCACCGATGCGGAACTCGTCGAGCTTGCGGTGTAATTGGTTCTCCCCCGGCAGGAGCCCCTCGAACACGCCGCGTGCGATCCCGACCAAGCCGGGATGCGCCACCCAAGTGCCGTCGTGCCCATCGCGGGCTTCTCGATCCTTGTCGGCGCGCACCTTGGCCAGGGCGGCTTCGTTGGCCTGGCGATCGTCGCGGATGGGGATCTGCGCCGCCATGCCGCCCATGGCATGCGCCCCGCGCCGATGGCAGGTCTGGATGAGGAGACGACTGTACGAGCGCAGGAAGTGACGCGTCATTCCGACTTGATCGCGATCGGGCAGCAGACATTCGGGATCGTTGCGGAACTTCTTGATGTAGCTGAAGATGTAGTCCCATCGGCCGCAGTTGAGCCCGGCGGCGTGCGTCCGCAGCTCCCACAGGATTTCTTCCATCTCGAAGGCGGCGAGGATCGTTTCGACCAGAACCGTGGCGCGGATCGTGCCGCGCGGGATCCCGAGCTCGTCCTGCGCGGCATCGAAGACTTCGTTCCACAGCCGGGCTTCGAGGTGGTTCTCGAGCTTGGGCAAGTAGAAGTACGGGCCGGTGCCCCGCTGCAGCAATGCCGCGGCGTTGTGGAAGAAGAAAAGGCCGAAATCGAACAATGCACCGGCCACCGGCGTTTCGTCGACGAGGACGTGCCGCTCGGGGAGATGCCAGCCGCGGGGCCGTACGACCAGTGTCGCGGGTTTGTCGCCGAGGGCGTAGTGCTTGTGCGTCTGCGGGTCGTCGTACTCGATCGTGCCGCGTGCGGCGTCGCGCAGGTGGATCTGGCCGTCGACGACGTTGTCCCACGTCGGGCTCAAGGAATCCTCGAAATCCGCCATGAAGACGTTGGCGCCCGAGTTGAGCGCATTGATGATCATCTTGCGGTCGGCGGGCCCGGTGATCTCGACGCGCCGGTCGACAAGATCGGCAGGCGCAGGCGCGATGCGCCAATCGGATTCGCGGATGCGGCGCGTTTCGAGCGCGAAGTCCGGCCGCCATCCATCGTCGAGGCGGTGCTGGACCTGGACACGCGCCTGCAGCAGCTCCTGCCGCCTTGCTTCGAAGCGCCGGTGCAGCCGGGCGACGAAGTCGAGCGCTGCGGGAGACAAAATGTCACTTTGGGCGCGGCTGGGGCGGCGCAGGATTTCGACGCCTCGGGGAGGCGTGGGCGGCGGCATTGGACCCTCCAGGACTCGGTACAACGCAATGTCCGTCATCGCACCCTAGGCCGTGCGACGAGCGGGACTCGGAATGCTCTAGCAGCCGTACTGGTTCTGCAAAGGCCTCGATCGCGATTGGATCGAGGCATCGATACCACACAATTTTAACCGACGGAGCGGCTCGTTGTAAATCGGCGGGCTCAATGCAGGCGATTGGACGCGTGTTCGAGGTATTTCGGGAAGTCATGCGGAACCCTGGGCGGGGCGGGCTTGCGGCGGCGGCGGCGCATCCCTACCATGAGTCGCCATGAACCGCGATCGGATCCAACCCATCACGCTCAAGAGCGTGCTCATCTTTCCGCCCACCGTCCGCCTCGAGCGCGGCAAGCTGACGCAGTTCTACTCCACGGTGTGTGCCTACAAGCCTTACACCCAGTTCGCATTTCTCCCGGACGGCGCCCGCCTGTTCAACGACCTCACGACGCAGTTGCGTGTCGCCTCCGACCGCTTGGCGTTCCAAGAACGCATCCCGGAGAACCAATCGAGCTACGGGGTAGTGCGCGACTACGAGCGCATGGTGGAAGACTTCTGGAAACAGTTCACGCCGGGGATCTTCTTCAGCCAAGAAGTTCTCATCGAGGCGGTGTGGCCGTTGGAGGAGGGCCTCGCCAGCGAGTTCATCGAGTCGCGCTTTCTCAAGATCCGCCGCCAGGATGTGGCGAGCTTGGGCGCCGACTGCGCCGGGATCGGCCTCAAACTGGTGCTGCCACGGCATGGGCCGACCAAGGCGGTGGAAGTGCGTATCGAGCCGCTCTTCCGCGACCCCAAGTACCTGTTCCTCGCGCTGTCGACACAGGAGGTGCAACCGATCCAGTCGCCTAGCGCCGCTGGCGAACGCGTGCGCTGGGTCGAGCATTTCCTCGGCCACGAGCTCGCGGATCTGGTGAGCGCCACGATCGGGTAGGATGATTTGGATGGCCACGGGTCGTGGCAACTGCTATGATGCCTGGCAGTGCACGTGGTGCGCGAGGTGTGAATCCTCCCGAAGTCACTTTCCGCTCGTCTTCTCGAGATTCGCCCCAGTTCCCATTTGCAGATGACCAACTCGGTCACCTTTCCCGCACGGGAAGGGATCGTTGGGGGCCAGAGAGACGCCCCCAGTCTTTCGCGAGAAGAGAAGATATGTCGAAAATCATCTATGTCGGCAACCTGCCCTCGGATGCCACGAGAGACCAGCTGCGCACCCTGTTCGCCGCACACGGCCCTGTGACCTCGGTACGCCTCGTCACCGACCGGGATAGCGGCGATTCGCGTGGATTCGGTTTCGTCGAGATGGAATCGGGTGCCGAGAGTGCGATCAGCAAGCTCGACACGCACGACCTCGGCGGAAACAGCTTGAACGTGCGCGCAGCGCGATTCAGGCCTACTGGACAGCGCCCGCCGGCCGTGTAGTCGATCCGTCAGGCTCGATTCAGAGTGGCCGCCCCGTGTTACCGCAGTGCCGCGACCGCTGCGTCGTGCTGCAGGTCGAGGAAGTTCTGCTGCGCGAGGGCGCGTTCCACGGCATGGCTGCTGTGCTCGGCGAGATCGCGGTAGATCTCGAGAGCTTCCAGCGGTTCACGATCCCGCAGCGACAGGGCGAGGCGGTGCAGTGCCGCGAGGCGGCACGCGTCGCCGCGCGGCTCGAGGTCGCGTGCCAGGCGGAAGGTCGCCTGCGCCTCGTCGCTCCGGCCCAATGCTTCGAGACACAAGCCTGCTTGATAGATGCTGGCGGCGCGATAGCTGGCCTCGGCGACGTCCGATTGCCAAACGCGCTCGAAATCGAACACGGCATCTTCGAGGCGTCCCAGGGAACGAGCCACCACGCCCATGCGGAAGTACGCCTCGGGAACGCGCACATCGGTGGGGAATCGATGGATGAAACGCTCGTAGGCGCGGAGCGCCTCGGCGCGATGGCCGGCCAAGTCGTGGCACACCGCTAGATCGAAACGCGCGACGCGTTCCATCCGGGTGCGCCGGGTGATGCTGCGACTCTTCTCGGCGTACTGCGCGCGCCGAACTGCCCATGTGGAACGGCCCTTGGCCTGGTGTCGAATCGGTGGGTCCACCTGGGTCGTGAACGCGACGACGTCCGTGTAGGCGCGGAGCGCAGCCTGGAGATTCCCTCGCCGCATTTGCTCGACCGCCATCTCCAGCATGGCTTCCATCAGCGCATCGCTGCGCGGGCTGCGCAGACGCAACTCACGCAACGTGGCCTGCGCTTCCTCGATATTCCCGAGCGCAATGAGCGTCTGGACACAGACCGTTAGTGCGTTTTCTGCCAACGGATGGCCGGGATGTTGGGCGAGGAGCACGCCATATAAGTGAGCAGATTCCTCGAGTCGCCCATCTGTCGCCGCCGCTTGCGCGACACGGAGGAGGAGTTCCGGTTGCATCGTCGGCATCTCGACGATCACGCCCGGGCGGCCATGCTTCAGGATGCCCCAGAAGAACTCGGGCCACCCCGCGATCGACAATGCGATCCCCAAAGCCATGCACAACAGGGCAGCGCGGCTGCGTGCGGTACCATGCAGGTCCGTGGGTTCCCGGCGCTTCCGTCCGAGTCCCATGTGGCGCGTGGTGCGCGTGTATGCCAGGTCTTCGCGACTCATGCCAGACTCCACACAGCACTCGACATGCCATGGGGAGCATCGTGCCGCATCGTGCCTCGGCACCTCGCGCGTCGCGGTGGAGAAATTCCACGACGCCCGGCGTGGAAAGGGGGTTGTCGGGGGCGCGGTGGCTGGCTAGTCTAGCCCCTCGATGCATCGACCGGCGAAGGAGGCTGGGATGGGTCTGCTGACCGGGAAGCGCGCTTTGATTCTCGGCTTGGCCAACGAGCGCAGTTTGGCGCATGCCATCGCCCAGAAGCTGGCCGACGAAGGCGCGACCTTGCTTCTCACCTACCAGGGTGCCGTGCTCGAGGAGCGTGTGCGCGGCCTGGCGGAGCCTTTGCGCGCCGCGCTCGTGCTTCCCTGCGACGTCGGTCAGGACGAGGAGATCGACCGGCTGTTCACGGTGGTGGGGAAGGAATGCGGCAGCATCGACATCCTGGTGCACGCGATCGCATTCGCCGGCAAGGACGCGCTGACCGGTGCGTACCACAATGTGTCGCGCGCGGGCTTCCAGCAGGCGCTCGACATCAGTGTCTATTCGTTCACGGCGCTCGCGCGCGGTGCAGCCCCGCTCATGCCCCAAGGCGGGTCGATGTTGACCCTCACCTACTACGGGGCCGAGAAAGCGGTGCGCAATTACAACGTCATGGGGGTCGCGAAGGCGGCGCTCGAGGCCAGCGTGCGCTACCTGGCGGCGGACCTCGGCCCGCAAGGGATTCGCGTCAACGCGATTTCCGCCGGGCCGGTGAAGACGCTTTCCGCCAAGGGCGTGCGCGACTTCAACAGCATTCTATCGGTCGTGGGAGAGAAGGCACCGCTCCGGCGCAACATCGATGCCAAGGAAGTGGGCGGCGCGGCCTTGTTCCTGCTCTCGGATCTTGCCGCCGGCATCACGGGTGAAGTCATGCACGTGGACGCGGGCTACAACATCATCGGCTTTTGAGCGCGTCGGGCCTTGATCCGACGCCACAACTTGGTGAAGGAGCGAGGATGCCGAATCCAGGATCTTTCGAGCACAAGACCGTCATCGATGCCTCCGGGATGCAAGTTCTCTTCGCCTTCCTCGACGCCGACGCGATCCGGGCCTGGTGGGGTGCACGCAACGTCGTGATCGAGCCCCGCCCCGGCGGCTTGTTCGTCGTCGAATGGGAAAGCGGGCACGGCGGCCAAGACGACCTGCTCGGTCCCCTCGGCGGCACGCTCGCCGGCATTCTCGATCGCTCGCAAGCGGGGCACTTCGTGCACTTCGGGTCGCTGCACTGGCTCACGCCGCGCGGGCAATCGTTCGGTCCCACGCGGCTCGAGATCCAAGTGAGCTCGAAGGGGAATCCACGCGAAGCGCCGACCTTGCTCAAGATCACCGGCAGCGCTTATCGTTCGGACGCGCACTGGGATCATGTCTTCGAGCTGCATCGACGGGAATGGGAAAAGGCCATCCAGGATCTCAAGAAATGGTGCGAATCCCAAGCACCAGAGCAGCCGGAACCGCGGATCATGGGACTCGGCGATTCCTATCTCGCCGAAGCCGTGCTCAAGCGCCGCCGCATCTCCTGAAGCGCACGCAACGTCGACTTGCCAGAGATCATCGCGCCCGACGTGCCAACAGCTCCGCCGGCAGGCGGAGCTTGTCGAGCACCATTTCTTGGAAACCGAGTGCTTCGCTGCGGGAGACGAGACCCAAGCGGTATTGCACGATGAAGGCGCCGTTCCAGAGCACGAGCGCGACGAGTGCCAACTGCAGCGCGCGGCGCGGGCCGGCTGTCCCCAAGAGGGCGGCGGTACCGAGAACGAGAAGCGGCAGGATGCCGATCATGCGGCGCATGCCGAAAGCGTCACCGCCCCACCAATCGGCGACGATGCTGCAGACATAGAGCGCGAGCAGGAAGGCGATGCTCGCGTGCAATGCCAAGCGTCGCGGACGTAGCCATGCGAGGCCGGCGACTCCCAGGAGCGTTACGGGCGTCCATGTGAACAGCCCATGCCGCGTCGAGAACAGCACTTGCAGCCATTGTGGTTGGAGCGGGGTGAGGAAACCCGCACCCTGCGGAACGGTGACGAGACTTCCCGACGTGCTGTGCCAGAACCACAATTGCAGGCTTGCGAGGCAAGCGAAGCCGAGGGCGATGCCGATTCCATTTTCTACGATCGTGCGCTGGCGGATCTCGCGGGGCGCGGGCATTGCGAACGCAAGTGGGAGGAGAGACAGGAGCACGACGTTCTGCCAGCGCACGAGAAACACGAGACCGGCGATGGCACCGAGACAGACGGCATCGCGCCGGCGACGGAGCGGCCGGCACAGGACGACCCAGAGGAAAAGCGACGTCGAGAACAGCTCGAGCGTGTGGCTCATCGTCGGCTCGAAAAGCGTGTAGTACGCGGCCGCTGACGCGAGGAAACTGCCGAGTACGGCGCTAGCCGCGGGGGCTGCCGGCACGCAAGTCGCGATCACGCAGACGAGCAGCCACAGGCCCAAGACGACATACGCCACGCTCGCGAGCGCGACCGCGCCTTCCTCGAGCGCGCTCCAGCCATCGCTCGCAATGGGTGCGCCGGCCGCATGCCCCAGGTGTGCGACGAGATGCGCCGGCAGGAAGAATGGCGACCAGAGCAGCGCCGGGCCCACCGAGAACGCAGTGCTCGCACCGAGGCGCGCCGGGTGATCGGGCGGAATCCTGGCGTTGTAGAGCGCGATGTCGTTGTCGAGATCGACATCTCGATCGAGCCAGAACGAGCGCATGACGGCGTAGTAGTGACCGCCATCCGAGCTCAACAGGTGATGATCCGAACGGGGAAGCGGCAGCAGCGCGACGTTGAACAAGAACATCGCGAGCCCGACGAGGAGAACGCGCTTTTCGCCCGGTTTCATTTCACGGGATCTCGTTGCCGGGCGGCAGCGCCAAGACCTGGGCCATGGCCATCTCGCGTTCGTGTGTCAGCGCCAGCGAGAACTTCCAGCCCGCGAGGTGGCGCGCGGTGTCGCCATGGAAGACGAGCTCTGGTGCGCCCGACGGGTGCCGGGCGACTGCGATCTCACGCCAGACGAGGACGGGGAGCGTGCCGGGGAGGAGCGATTTGAACAGCGCTTCCTTGGCGGCGAAGCGCACGGCGAAGTGGGGCCAAGGGATGCTCTTGCGCCGGCAATAGTCGATTTCCTCCAGCGACCAGACGCGGCGCTCGATGCGGTCGCCGTGGCGTTCGAGGGCGCGTTGAATGCGGGAGACTTCGATGAGATCGATGCCGCAGCGCAACATGCCGCACACTCTAGCACGAACTTGCGAGAGTTCTCGTCAGCGCAAGAGCACGGCGCGCTGGGTCTGGCGGCCTTGGGCGCTGTCGAGGCTCAGCCAGTAGACACCGGAGGCGGTGTCGGTGCCCGTGTCGTCGCGGCCGTCCCACGTCAACAATCGCGTGCCGGCGTCGAGATGGCTCGCGGCGAGCAGCGTGCGCACGAGGCGGCCGCGCAGATCGAAGACGCGCAGCGACACCCGGCCGCTCTCGGGGAGATCGAACCGGACGGCCGTCCGTGGGTTGAAGGGATTCGGCTGAGGTGGATACAGCATGACGCGCGCCGGCGCCGCGGCCACGACGGCATACGGTCCATAGAAGGTGCGCGTGCCGTCGAGATCGACGCCGACAAGACGATAGGAATAGTGCGCGCCCGGGCGAACCTCGGCGTCGAAGAACTCGAATTCCGTGGTGTTGCCCGCGATCGGGTCGAGGTTGCGCCGCTCCCAGGGGCCATCGATTGCTTGGGCGCGCTCGACGTCGAAGTGCGAGAAGGCGGCATCCGCGGCTCCTCGCCAAGCGAGGCGGACACCCGCCGCTGTCGCGGCGATTTGAATGTCGCTCACCTCGATAGCGACCGTGATGTCGACGAACAGGTCGTGGGTGCCATAGACGCAATCCTGCCCGGCCTTGCTCGAACGGCGCACGCGCAAGTAGAGCGGCCCGTTCACCGTTGCGGTCCATGCGATGCGCGACGAGTGATCCCCGGCCGAGCGGTCGTCGTTCGAGGCCAGCACCGTGGTGCCGTTCGCGGCGTAGAGCAACATCTCGGTATCCGATCCACAGAGCAGGTTGCGGGTCTCGAAGATGTAGCTGCCGCCTTGGACGCCTGAAAAACGCGTCCAATCGGAATCGCCGGCCGGGTAGATCGTGTGCTCGGTCGTGCCGTTGCCGATGCCGCCCTCGCGTGCTTGAGCCACGGAATCGTCGGCTTCGTAGGCATCGTCGTAGAATTCGAGGCCGTGTGCGGCGAAGGCTTGGCGCATCTCGGTGGCATGGCCTTGGCCGCGCGCGAACCAGCCATCCCAGAAATCCTCGATGCTGATCGTGCTGACGAATACCTGTGGCAGATAGTTGGTGAACACATCCCAGAAACGCGTTCGCGCATCCGTGATGCTCATGGTTTCGTCGTCGACACCGGGGGTCGCGTCCGCCGTCGTCGTCTGATCGTAGACGTCCCACAAGGTGGCATTGACCGCGATCTCGTTGCCGCTGCCGAGCACGGTGTAGGTCGGCGGCTCCACCGTGTACTTCAAGATCCAGTGTCCAGTGCCGGGTTGTCCCGTGGTGTCGACGTAGATGTCGGGTCGCGGGAGGCCAAGCCAGTCGCGCACCATGTTCTGCAGGAAGGTGGCATAACCCTCGGACCAGGACAGCGTACAGCCCAGGCAATCGTTGGGACCATGCGATCCGGCGGGGTTGTCGCTGTCCGCGATTTCGAACTCCACGTAGTGTCCGAACTCGTGCAGGATCACCGCATCGTCGAACGCATCGGAATCGCTAGAGGCCCCGAGCAGGAAGATGCTGCGGCTGAAGATGTCGTAGTAGGTGCCGTTCGAGCTGTTCTGTGCCCAATAGACCGTGAGCGACTGCCCCGTGCCCGGGCGCGCACCTTCGTTGAGGGCGACGAAGTCGAGACCGTCCACGCAGACGTCGAAGACATTGAAGGCGTCGCCGCCGGCGGTTTGCACGGCGACCACCGGGCTGCCGGTGAAGTCGATGTTGGCCGTCGGGGCGTGGTTGGTGAACACCGGATGCGCGACGGCGAAGATGGCACCACTCGGAGGCGTTTGCCGCACGGTCAGGAACAGCCCCGGGGTCTGTGTCGAGGCGGTGCGCACGCGCACGGTCAGGTTGCGCGTCTGGCTGTCCGTGACCTGCAAGGTGAATGTTCCGCTGGCGTCGGTGGCGCCGCTCGTGAGCACGGTGCTGCCATCGACGACCTCGACATCGGCGAATCGAATCGGCCGGTTCGGCTCGGAGCCGGTGAATCCATTGATGTCGAATTCCCGGTCCTTGTACAGGAAGGTGCCGCTGACCTGGTAGTCGGCGTGAGCGGGGAGCGCAAGGAGGAGCACGAGCAATCCCGCGGCTCGCCTCATCGGCGATCCTCCACGTTGCCCGTGTACTCGATCACGGTCTGGCCGGTCGCAGGATCCGCAAGCAGCCGGCCCGCGTCGGTGCTCGCGATCGCACGCGTCGGCCCCGAGCGCGCCGGACGCGCTTCGGCACGCATGCCACCTTCATCGGCAGACCGCGTCTCGACCGTGGCCCAGACGGCGTCGATCGATGCGGTGTAGCGCACCTGCTGCTGGTGCTCCTGCCCGGCTCGCAGCGTTCCGCGCCAGACCTCGACGGCCTGTGCGCCCGCTCCGATTCGCACCACGACGTCGCGATCGACGTCGAGCGATCGGAAGCGGACCTGCCAAAGATCGGCAGTGCCGGCAACGGACTCGATCTCCACTGCCATCGGGACGCGGGGTTTGCAGGAGACCGGCTGGCCGGCCACCAAACTTCGCGTCGCCAGCAGGCCGGAGCCGACGGGAGCAGGGAAGGATGCGCCGACGAGAGCCACGAGGACGCAGGCGAACTTGCAACCGTGCAACATGTTCGGGACACCTCGGGCGATGGGCAAACGGCAGGCTTGGTGCCGCGGCACTCGTTTGAAGATAGCATCGGCGATGCCATCGGTCCAGAATGCCGTCACGAAAAGCCCCGGGGACCCGGAGCATGCGCGACCTTGCGCCACCGCGCCCGAACGAACGCTGGGGGATTCAGCGGGATGCCCCAGGTTGTGGCGGATGGCTCCGTTTGTGGCAGGTATCTTGCCCCGAGGAGGATGCCGCATGAAGTGGATGGGGGAGGTGGGTGTGCAGTTCCGTAGCCGGCTTTTCCTCTTCGTATCGTTCCTCATCGTTCTCTGCAGTTGCTCGCGTGCACCGACCGATGAAGAGTCGCGCTACCGTGCCGTGGTGCGCGCGCGTGCATTGTTCGAATTGGGCGACCTCGAGGCGGCGCAGGACCTTCTCGAAGGGGTCGTGCGGTCGGAGGCGCGACCGGATGCTTGGATCAATTTGGGCTGGGTCCAGCATGCGCGCGGCAAGAGTAAGGATGCCGCGCTGTCGTGGTCGGCCGCGCTCGAATTGAATCCGGCGGACGTGCGCGGACTGCATGCATTGGCAGCGCTGCGTCTGGAAGAAGCCAAGATGATGGCGGATCGTGGCGCTGCGGCAGCCCTGCTGGCCGAGGCGCGCGAACTCGCCGAACGCGCCAGTGGCGTCGATGCGAGCAATGCGGCGATCCAGCGCCTGCTCGAGAACGTTCAGCGGGCGCAAGGCGATTCGGCGGCGGCGAGATCACACCGGGAGGCGGAGCGCCTCGATCCGGGTCGCGCCGGGGCGAATCCGGTCACGCAAGGCTTCGCTGCCGTGAGTTTGCCCGCGTTGCGGCGCGCGCCGCATTTTTCCCGCACCCCGCCACGATTCGAGACGCGGCCTCTCGAGATCGCGGCACGTGCCGCGACACCCGTCGACCTCGATGGCAATGGTCTCGAGGACCTGTTGCTCACAGGTTCCGGAGCGATCCTGATGGCAGATTCGGCCCACGCGGAGATGCGGGTCCCTTGGCTACCGACGACGTTGCTCGCCGACCCGGTCGAAAGCGTGGTCGTTGGGCTCTTCGATGCTGATGCCACAAGCGACGTGATCGCTTTCACGCGTGCGAAGGTCGATTCGGTATCGGGGCCACCGCAAGCATGGCTCGTTCGCGGCGGTCAACGCCCGCGCGTCGAGTCGTTGGGCGAGCTCGCCGAGACGGTTCATGCCGTCGAACCGATGGACGTCGATCGAGATGGGGATGTGGATCTCGTGCTGGCGACGAGTGGCGAGTCGGGCCTGCGACTCTGGCGCAACGAGGACGGACGATTCGCAGACACGGCGCTCCCCGGGTTCCCGGACTTCGGGGCTGCACGGGCATTGGCGGCACTGGATGTCGACAACGACGGGGCGCTCGACCTGCTGTGCACGGATGGATTGCACCGCGTGCGCGTCCTGGTGGCGCGGGGTCCGGATACGTTCGTCGACATGACGGTGCTCACGGGGATGTCGGGGCAGCGTGCCCGCGCTTTGGCTGGTGCGGATGTGGACGCCGATGGTGACGACGATGTGCTTCTTGGCGACGACGAAGGGTTGTGGCTGTGGAGCAACGAAGGTGCCAGCCATTTCGCCCGCGTTGCGGCCTATCGTGACGCGCTCGCCACGTGGTCGACAGGTCCCGAGCGAGGTGTTCCAGTGGCTGCAATTCACATCGCCGATCTCGACAACGACGCTCTCGTCGACATCGTCACCCAACATTTCTCGGCGCAGCCCAGTGCCGTCGCCACCCACGCGTTGGAATCGACCGGCTCGACCGAGGACACGGCGCCGAACCAGCGCCGCCTCGAACCGTTGCTCGAAGTGCCAGCGACGACACACCTGGCGTTTTGGCACAACGAAGGCGATGCACTCTTCACCGACGTGACCAGCCGAGCGCTCGACGGGGACGGTGTGGCCGGAGCTGCGTCGATCGCGAGCGGAGATTTCGACCGGGATGGCGACTTGGATCTCGTCGGTGCGGGCGCGGACAGCACGGTCCAGTTCTGGTGGAACGTGGGCGGCACCGTGGGCAGGAGCGTCGAGATCGAGCTCGTCGATGCCACTCGCCCGGCCATGGCGGTCGGGGCGCACGTGGAGCTGTTCGTCGGGGAGCTGGGCGCAACGTGCAGGCTGCGCCGTGCCGTCGGATGGCTGGGAGTCGGAAACGCGCAGACCGCCGATGTCGTGCGCATCGTCTGGCCCGATGGCAATGTGCAGAACCAACTCGACGTCGCGTTGCCGGAGCGCGGGCGCCTGCGCATCCAACGCTGATCCACGTCCTGCTCTAGGCCGCTTGCAGCGAGTGCAAGCGCTCGACGCGGACACGCCGGTGGAAGCGCAGCGCGAGCGTGACACCGACCAACGTGAGACCGATCGTGAGCCCGCACCACAAGCCGCGCGGCCCCCAGCCGAGCGGAAAAGCCAGCAAGTAACCCAGAGGCAACGCGATAAGCCAGTACGCCGCTCCGGCGACCAACATGGGGAAGCGCGTGTCGGCAGCTCCGCGCAACGCGCCGATGGCGATCACTTGAATGCCGTCGGAAAGTTGAAATGCGGCGCCGATGAGGAGCAGCGACACGCCCATCCGTTGGAGATCGGCGTCGTCGGTGTAGATGCCGACGAAGAATTCCGGAACTGTGAAAAAGCTGAGCGCGGCCAGGCCCATGAAGCCGACGCCCAACACGTAGGCCGCGAATGCAGCGCGTCGGGCCGCGAGCACGTCGTTACGTCCCAAGGCTTGCCCGACACGCACTGCGGCGGTCGCCGAGAAACCGAGCGGGACCATGAACGTCGTGCTGCAGAGGTTGAGCGCGATCTGATGCCCGGCGAGCTCGAGCGTTCCGAACCAACCCATGAGCACCGAGACGCAGGCGAAGACGCCGACCTCGAGACCGAACTGACTCCCAGCCGGCAGCCCGAGCCGTACGAGGCGGCGCAGGAGGCGGCGATCCGGCGGCCACGGCGGCAGATGCGTGAGGTACGGTCGCAGGTGCGGGCGGGTGAAGACATACCCGGCCAGCATCAAGAACATCGCGATGCGTGAGATCGTGGTCGACCACGCCGAACCGACTGCACCCATGGCTGGGGCCCCGAGGTTGCCGTAGACGAGCACCCAATTGCCGAAGACGTTGAGCAGGTTGGCGGCGATCATCACCACCAATGCGGGCCGGGCGCGCGAGATGCCTTGCATGAACTGGCGCAAGACGGTGAACAACAAGAACGGCACCACACCGAAGGCGATCGCATGCACGAAATGTGTCGTGGTGTCGACCAGGGACGGTGTCTGGCCAAGCAAGCGCAGAATGGGGCCCGCGGCCGCCAGGATGGCCGTCGTCGGCACGGCGAGGACGAGAGCCAAGAATGCAGCGTGATGCATGGCGCGACCGCAGTCGGTCAGGCGGCCGGCGCCATGCGCCTGCGCCACCAGCGGGTCGAGCGCGGTCAGCGTGCCGATGCAGACGATGAGGATGGTGAACGAAAGCGCGTTGCCGAGAGCGACGGCAGAGAGCGGGTCCGGTCCCAGTCGCCCGACCATGATGGTGTCGACGATGCCCATGGCGATGTGCCCGAGCTGCGTCAAGACGACGGGGATCGCCAGGTGCAGTGTGTCACGGATTTCTTGACGGATCATGGTACCTTGCGGCTGCACCGTTTCGACGCATCAGGTTTGATTGCGATCGATGGGGAACAAGCGCTCCGAAACGGGTGGATTTTGCAAATGGGTCTTGTACTTGCCGGCGACGGCAGCGCTGCCGTGGGCCAGCATCTCGTACCAAGCGGCGCGCAGCTCCGCTATTTCGTCGGGCTCGAGATCGCCAGCGCCGGCGGGGGATGGAGCAGCGACGCACAGGCGGTCGTAGACGACGAGAGCGGCAGCCACCGAAAGATTCAGGCTGCCGGTGAATCCCGTTGTGGGAATGACGAAGCGACCATCGGCGGCAGCCAGCCATGCCGGCGAAATGCCGCGATGCTCGCTGCCGAAGGCATAGGCGGCCCGGCCTTCACGCGGCAATGTGGCGAGCGGGATCGCCTCTGGGCTCAAGTGGCCGACGTACAAGCGATAGCCGTGTGAGCGCAGCGTCGCGATGGCGCTCGGGACGCCGTCGTGACGATGCACGGTCAACCATCGCTCGGCGCCGATGGCCACGGCCGGGTTGATTTCGGCCGGCGTCTCGGTGCACGCGACGAGGTGCACATCTTGGATGCCGAAGGCCTCGCAGGTTCGCAGCACGGCACTGATGTTGTGCCGGTCGAGCACGTCCTCGAGCACGAGCGTCACATCGCGTCGTCGCGCGGCGAGAACCGCTTCGGCACGCACGAGCCGCCGTGGCGCTGAATCCGGGGTCACCGAGCCTCCTTCGTGGCACGCAGTTGCGTATGATGTTCGAGAGGTCGCGCGTGCAGCTTGCAGTGTACACGACGCGGTGTGTTCCTCGACTTTCGCGCTGGAGGCGAGCATGCCACTGGATCGCAACCGGTGCGGTGGAATCTGGGCCCCCCTGGTCACGCCGTTTCGCGATGACGCGCCGGACTTGGGGTTGCTCGAGCGTCTCGTGAACTGGCTCCTCGAGCGCGGTGTGAGTGGCTTCCTGGCTCTCGGCTCGACCGCCGAGACGCCGCATCTGGACGAGGACGAGGCCCTCGATGTGCTGCGCTGCGTGGTCGGCGCCGTGGCGCGCCGAGTCCCGGTGCTGGTCGGTTGTGGCCGACCGTCGACGCGGGCGACGCAACGCATGCTCGAACGCTATGCACGCGAGGGCGCAGACGCCGGTCTGGTGCTGATGCCGTCCTACTACCGCACGCAGCTCCGGCCCGAGTCCTTGTTGGCCTTCTATCACCAACTCGCCGACACGTCACCGATCCCCATTTTCGTTTATCACATCCCCCAGGTCACGGGCATGGAGCTCGAGCCGGATCTCTTGGTCAGAATTCTCACGCACCCGAACGTCGGTGGATTCAAAGACAGCACGACCGAAGGGGGTCCGTTGCAGGGCGCGCTGGCCCAGACCGAAGCGCTCGGCTTCGTTGGGCACGGCGGCCGGCTGGTGGCTGCGCTCGAGGCGGGAGCGTGCGGTGGCATCTTGGCAGTCGCGGACGTTCTGCCCGAGGTGGCCGTGCACGTCCACACCGCTTACCGCGCTGGCCGCGTCGACGAAGCGCGCGAGTGGCAGTCCTTGCTGCAAGCGCTCATCACTGCGTGGCGCGGTCACGGCATCGCAGGCGTGAAGGCGGGACTACGCCGCCGCGGCTTCGACTGTGGATCGCCACGACCACCGCTTTCGCCGCTCACGGCCGATGTCGAGAACGCGGTCGCCTTGGCAGTCGATACCGCGCTCGAGCGCGTGGAAGCGGCGCGTGCTCGATCGGGTGCTTGATCCGGTCCGTTCTCACGAGCCCCGACTCAGCTCGATGCCGTGCGTGCCGCCAACAATCGTTGGGCGGTCTTGGCCCAGATCTCGAAGATCGAAAGCGCCGCGAGATTGGGGATCGTGATCGCATGCGCCCACGCGCTCGTCGAGCGGTTCATGAACAAGACAACCCCGAGGAGGAACAGCACGCCGCCTGCGATATGAAACGGGGTGAACAAGGGTTTGACGTCCTGCCAATCACGGCCAGCGGCCACGCGCTTTTCCACCGCACGCATGTGCAGCCGAAATGCGATCATCCAGGCGAGCGCCAAACCGATCTCTGTCATTCGATGCACGAAGTCGAGTTCCATGGCACACCTCCACGCCAGGCAGCGATGCGCAGTGCTTTGACCAGTCTGTCCTTCCTCGGCCAGTCAAAACGTCGATGCGTCAAACTGTAGCCGAATTCGGTCTGGCGATTCTCCTCTCGTTCCGCCACCACGAACTGAGACCCTGCTCCCCGATGCGGCAGAGGACACCGAGCGGTGCCTTGCCCCTGAACCGCGCCAAGGTGCCGTGCTCGCCCTGCTGGTGATGGAATTCGCAAAGCACCAGCAGATTCCACGGCTCCTCGCCGCCCTGGTGGCCGCGGTAGTGAATGTGGTGCACCTGCAGATTCCGGCGCGACGTGCAGCCCGGCGCCATGCAGCGAAATCCCGCCCGCTCGAGCGCGCGCTCGCGCCATCCCTGCCGGTCTGGCATGGATCGCGG
>Ga0075418_10003101_pt1 | contig 18972 bp, 21 predicted proteins | sample SoiMetdeltSBSDD2_FD_81776 | JGI IMG/M metagenome (GOLD analysis project Ga0075418, IMG submission 81776) | Bulk soil microbial communities from a Populus tree surrounding site in Tennessee, USA - Soil MetaG P. deltoides SBSDD2 | ecosystem: Environmental > Terrestrial > Soil > Tree plantation... | reverse complement strand
GATCCGGGATCACCCCGATCCCCGCGGATCCCCGATCCCCGATCCCCGATCCCCGATCCCCGATCCCCGATCCCCGATCCCCGATCCCGCTGTGACCTGTGGCAGAATCCGCTCCGCAGGAGGCGTCCATGAGCAGAATGACGAACGTGTCGTCATGTGTGATTGCTCTAGCGTGTGCGCTCACCGCGAGCGCCTGCTCTCCGCGCCCTGAAGCCCAGGCTCCACCAGCCAGTGTGACCGTGTTCGAAGGAGCACGGCTCATCACCGGCGACGGCAGCCCCCCAATCGAAAACGCCGCATTCATCATCGAAGACACACGGTTCACGCGCGTCGGACGAAACGGTGATGTCGAGGTGCCGTCCGGGGCAGCGCGCGTCGATCTGACCGGAAAGACGGTGATGCCGGCGATGATCGATGTGCACAGCCATCTCGGATTTCTCGACATGAGCGACAGCTCGATGTCGAAAGATCATTTCACACGTGAGAATCTGACGGATCACCTCGAGCGTTACGCGTATCACGGTTTCGCCGCGGTCTGCAGCTTCGGGACCGATATGGGCGACCTGCCGTTTCAGATGCGCGAAGAGATCATCAAAAATGCCGCGCTGTATCGCACCGTCGGGCGGGGCCTCGCCTATCCGGGATCCGGTCCCGCCGATCCGTCGAGAAACGATGTGCCGTACGCTGTCACGACCGAAGAGGAAGCTCGCGCGGCTGTTCGAGACCTCGCGCCCAGCAAGCCGGACTTCGTGAAAATCTGGGTCGATGACCGGAATGGCACCAGGCAGAAGCTGACGCCGCCACTCTTTCGCGCCGCTGCCGACGAGGCCCGGAAGTTGGGCTTCCAATCAGTCGCGCACGTCTTCGACCTTGCCGATGCCAAAGAGCTGCTGAAGGCTGGCGTCGAGGGCTTCACGCACATGGTGCGCGATCAGCCCGTCGACGAAGAATTCCTCCGTTTGCTCAAGGAGCGGCCGAACGTGTGGTTCACGCCGAATCTGGGAGGTATGAACCGGGAGTTGCAGACCGGTAGCAACGGTAGCGGCAGACCACGATGGGCTGACGAGCCGATGCTGTATGAGACCATCACACGGGATGTCGTCCAGCGAAGACTCGACCGCATGGCGCGGACGCCTGCCGGAACCGGCGCCAATCCAGGGCGCGTGTGGGACCTTCAGAACACTGAGAGGCTGAAGAACGCCGGTGTGCGTCTGGTTCTTGGCAGCGACGCAGCTGGCGACTCGAACCGCTGGATCGGTCTGACCGCGCACATGGAGCTCGAGAACTTCGTTGCGGCGGGCTTTACGCCGAGCGAAGCGATTGTCGCAGCCACGCGCGCCGCCGCCGAGGTCCTGCGGCTGAACCAGCTCGGCACGGTCGCGGCAGGCAAGAGCGCCGACTTCATCGTGCTCGATGCGAATCCGCTCGATGACATTGCGAACACGAAACGGATCGCGAAGGTCTACCTGAGAGGCCACGAAATAGACCGCGCGGCCCTCAGCGCCAAATGGCGGCAACCGAAGCGGGGATCATCGACTCAGTAGCGGATCCTCCGTAGCTGTTCGCACGGGGCCGGACAGTAACGTCGCCGACGTCAAGATGGCTGTTACGTTTGCCACGGTCAGAAACATGTCGGGAATCGGATCAACGGCAATGAGCAGGGCGATACCTTCCACAGGCAGGTTGAGCGCCAGGTACACAGGCGTCATGACGAGCAGGCCACCACTCGGTATCCCGGGCGAGTAGAACGGTAAAACGATCAACGCGGCTGCCAAAGCGATCAGCTCGGCGCCTCCGAGCTCGATCCCATACAACTTCGCAATGAACAGCGTACCGGTGATGCGGGCAATCGGGGATCCGTACTTGAAAACGGAGACGCCGAGCGGGATCGTGAGCCCGGCAGTGTGCGGGGGCAGCTTGAGCGTCCGCGCGGACTCCAGCAGCGCCGGCAGTGACGCGAGCGACGAGCGTGTGCTGATGGCCACCGCCTGGACCGGCGCACAAGCGCGGGCGAACTGGCCAAGCGGCACTTGACTGACGAGCGCGACCAGAACATAGAGCAACCCTATTCCCATGGCGAGGAGCACGCAGGAAACCAAGATGAAGTAGCCGATCGCGCCCACCACAGCCGAACCGAACGTTGCGGTGAGCGGCAGTGCAAGTGCAAATACACCAACGGGCGCAACGACGAGAATCCAGCGGATCAAGACGAACAGCGTGTCCCGTGCCGCGAGGAAGAAGCGGACGAGCGATTCGCGCGCCTCGGACGCAATCCGACTGGCGGCGAGCCCAAACAGCAGCGAGAAGACGAGCACCGGCAGGACCGCGCCCTCGGCCGCCGCCTGAATTGGGTTGAGGGGAATGACCGAGACCAGCCAGTCACGAAATGAAAGCGACTGCGCCGGTATCGTCGTGGCGGCCGCACTTGCCCGCAGAGCTTCTGCAGCGGTCTCGTCTACCTGCAGTGGGCGCAGCGCGAACGGCGCTGTCAACAGTGCGAACACCATGGATAGCGTCACCATCGCCACAAACAGCGCTAACGAACGACCACCCAAACGCGTCGCGTTGCTCGCGTCGACGCTCGAAGCCACTGCCGTGATCACCAACGAGATCAGCAGCGGAATCACGGTCATCCGAATGGCGTTCACCCAGAGTGTGCCAATGGGTTCGACGACGTCGGACGCGCGTTGCAGCAGCGGCGAGCCAGAGAACTCGATGAGCGTGCCTGTAAGCAGCCCACCGAACAGTCCGAGCAGAATCCACCACGACAGCCGCCGACTGCCTTGCTGACCGCTGACCCTGCCTTCGGGGGTGTCGCTCTCGGTAACGATGTTTGCCATTTCGTCGCAGGTTCGTGGATGTGAGAAGGATACATGCGCGGCAGGGTTCTATAATCCCGTGGTGCGTATTGCGACTTCTGCGCCGACTCGCATCGATCTGGCGGGCGGCACCCTCGACATCTGGCCTCTCTACCTGTTCCATCGCGACGCGCAAACGCTCAATGTCGCGATCAGCCTGCGCGCTCATGCGCTAATCGAGCCCAGGCCCGACGACCGAATTGTGCTTCACTCGGTCGATACCGGCGTTACGGTAGAAGCCGACCACTGGCGGGCGCTCCGCGACAACCGCGAGCTCAGGTTGTTGTCACTGCTCGCCCACTTTTTCGAGGCACGCGGAATTACCCTCACCACATCCTGCGAATCGCCCGCAGGGGCCGGGATCGCCGGGTCTTCGGCGCTGAATGTCGCCGTCTGCGCGGCGCTGTCGGAATGGGCTCGAACCCACTACGAACCGGAAGCGCTCCTGCAGGTGGCGATGAACGTCGAGGCACAAACGATTCGCGTGCCCACCGGCCTGCAGGATTACCGGCCAGCGCTCTACGGTGGACTTGCTGCGCTGGAGTTGAATGTCGAAGGCGTACGGCGCGTTCCGCTCGACGTCGAACTGTCGGATCTCGAGTCCCGTCTGGTGCTGTGCTACACGGGCGAACCGCGCAATTCCGGGACGAACAATTGGGAAATCATGAAGAAGCACATCGACGGCGACCGTCATGTGTTCGACTGCTTCGAGCGAATCCGCGACAACGCCGTCGCCATGCGTGCCGCCCTTGGCGGCGGCGACTGGAATGGAGTCGGACGCGCGATCACCGCCGAGTGGGAGAATCGGAAGCGTCTTGCTCCGGGGGTATCGACCCCGGTGACCGACGACCTCATCGCTCGTGCCACACGCGCAGGCGCCACAGGCGCCAAGGTTTGTGGCGCCGGCGGCGGGGGCTGTCTCTTCTGCTTCGGACCGCCCGATCGACGCGACGCGGTGCGAAATGCGCTCGCGGAGGGAGGCGCCCGCCTCCTCGACTTCACCATCGAACGCCACGGACTGATGCGTGGATAACCGCCAGATCGCGCGAGTATTTGCCGAAATCGCCGACCTGCTCGAGATCAAAGGTGAGAATGCCTTCAAGATCCGGGCGTACCGAACCGCAGCGGACACGATCAACACGTGGGGCGATCCCGTATCACCCATGGATGAGGGACAGCTCCGTGCGCTGCCTGGCATAGGCAAGGATCTCGCTGCGAAGATTCGCGAGCTCACCACAACAGGAGCGTGCGGCTTCCACCAGGAGCTGCTGGAAGAATTTCCACCGACCATCCTCGACATCCTTCGCCTCCAGGGCGTCGGGCCGAAAACGGTCGCCCTTCTCTATCGCCTCCTGAACATTCGTACGGTCGACGAGCTGGCCGAGGCGGCACGTTCCGGGCGCCTTCGGGAGCTCAAAGGTATGGGCGCCAAGAAAGAGGCGCTGATTCTACGCGCGATCGAGGAACGTCAGCGGGAGACCGGACGCCACCTGCTGTCGGACACGTCTTCCGCGTCAGCCGAGCTCGTCGCACACCTCCGTCTTCACGCGCCCGCGGTGGAGTTCATTCCGGTCGGAAGCCTGCGTCGTGGGTGTGACACCTGCGGCGACATCGACATTCTTGCGGTCGGCGGCGATCCTGCCCTGATGGACGTGTTCGTTGGCTATCCGCAGGTCGAACGCGTCCTCGGTCACGGCGCCACGAAATCGAGCGTGCTCCTTCGCGGCGGATACCAGGCGGACCTCCGGCTCGTTGCGGCCGAGAGCCGCGGCGCCGCAATGCAGTACTTCACTGGATCGAAAGCGCACAACATCGTGCTGCGTGATCGCGCAATCCAGCTGGGCTTCAAGCTGAATGAGTACGGTCTTTTTCGTACCGATGACGATGCGCGGGTCGCCGGTGAGACGGAGGACGCCATTTACGAAGCGCTCGGGCTCAAGTGGATCGAGCCGGAGCTTCGCGAGAACCGCGGAGAGATCGACGTCGCAGCAGCCGCGCGACTTCCCCGGCTCGTTTCGGCTGCCGACATTCGCGGCGACCTGCACACCCACACGACGGCGACAGACGGTCGCGATGACATCGAGGCCATGGCAGCCGCCGCACACCGGCTCGGCTACCGCTATATTGCGATTACCGATCACAGCAAGGCGCTCGCGATGGCGAACGGCTTGGACGAAGAGCGCGCGCTGCAGCACGCCGAGCGTGTACGCGCACTGAACGGACGATTCGACGGCATGACGCTGCTGGCCGGCATCGAATGCGACATTCTCCCCGACGGACAGCTCGACCTCTCGGACGACTGTCTCGCGCAGCTCGACATCGTGGTCGCGTCGATCCACTCGCATTTCAGTCAGGACGAAGCGCAGATGACCGACCGTGTGCTGAGGGCGTTGGAGTGTCGCTGGGTCGATGTGCTCGGACATCCGACGGGACGCCGGCTCCTGAAACGGGATCCCCTCCAGCTGGCGATGGATGCCGTTCTCAGTGCAGCGGCGCGGCACGGCGTCGCGCTCGAAATCAACTGCCAGGTGGACCGGCTCGATCTCAACGACGTCAACGCCAGGCTCGCTCGCGATCGCGGCGTGCCGCTGGTCATCTCGACCGACGCGCATTCGGTCGCCGCGCTCGGCAACATGCAGTGGGGAATTCAGACGGCGCGCCGGGCGTGGGTAACGCCGGATGACGTGCTCAACACCAGAACGCTCGAGGACCTGCGGTCACGCCTTCGTCGTCACAAGGCTGCCGCATGAGCGCGTCCGCCTGGCGCACGCGCACGCGAGTCGCAACACACCGGAGCTTCCCTGTAATGGCGCAGGCATGACGGGGAAGCAGGGGTTCGTTTCGATGAACACGCTGCGCGAAGGTCCGCCTGATCCGGAACGCGCGCTGGCGGAAATCCGCAAGATTTACTTCAAGACCTCGAGGCAGACCATCGAGCACGACCTGGCGCACGCGATCGAGCTGCTCAAGTCACTGCCAACGGAGGAAGACCGGGAACGGGCGCGAGTCTACATGGACGGCCTGTCGCAGATGCGCAGCGAGTGGGGCGGAACGAAGGGTAAAAGATCTGGAAAGCGTCGAAGAACGTAGCGCGCAGGCTTCAGCCTGCGCGGGTATCACTTCTCCGTCATTCTCTTTCGCGCCGCAATCCTCAGCGTCTCCGGGACGTTCCGATCGGTGGATAGCGCCTTGACCTCGCGCTCCAGCAGCCTTGGCAGCAGGGTCAACGACACGCCCAGCGGCGTTTTCGGGTTCCTCGCCAACGCCGACACGATCGAGTATTTCTTCAACCACACGCGCGTGTGGCCGATGATGCGCAGAATCTCGTCTGACACGTTGGCCATCTTGGCGATGCTTTCGACCTCGGCCTCGCTGATCTTCGGGCTGCTCAGAACCGCGACGGCCACAATCCGGTTCGGATCGCGGACGAGTATGGCCCGCTCCTCGCGGCTGCCTTTCATGGCGAGCGCCAGGCGCTGAGCGGGAGACATCGCGGCGATCTTCTGGAGCGCCGTTCGCTCGTCGTCCGCTCCCTCCTCATCAACTGAGGGCTGCTCAGTCGCGGGCTCGGCTGGAGCGTCGCCAGCCAATTCCTTGAGGAGCGATGACGCAGCCGCCGCAACCTCGGGGTCTGGATCGCTGGCGAGGAGTTCGCACACCCCAACCTGCTCGAAAGGCCGCAGGCCCAGGATGCCCTGTGCCGCCATGAGCCGGATGTCACGATCGACGCCCCCTTTTCTGAAGAGGTCCAGGAGAGGTGTACCAGCCCCAGCTTCCATATGAAGGGTCTACCTTCCAAACGCATCCGACGCTCGAGCGATCAGCGACGGAAGTGCGTCCAACACACAGTCGGCAAATAGGCCGATGGCGGCAAATCCTGCTGCTCCGGAGTCGGCAATCAGGCCGAGCCGCTCGGGAACCATTCCGCCTATGGCAAGCACCGGCAGCGTGACGCGCGCACAGCCCGCACCCAGCGGTCCAACACCTGCACCTCGTGCGTCCGGCTTCGACGAGGTGCTGAATACCGTCCCGAAGATCAGATAGTCGAGACCGCCACCACGGGCCGCCTCCTCGGCTTCCTCAGGCGAATGCACGGAACGTCCGACGATGAAGCCGGGAGGGGTGACGCGGCGGACACGTGCAGCGGAGATGGAATCGCCGCGCAGATGCACGCCGTGGGCCCCCGCAGCCAGCGCTACGTCGAGCCGATCGTTCACGAGCACACGCGCGCGGGTTCCCCTGACGGCGAGGACTGCCGCCGTGACCACTTGGGCCAGGACTCCTCCTTCCCAGTCGCGCTGCCGGATCTGCACCAGGTGCACGCCTGCTCGCGCCGCCGCACCAATCCGGTCGACGAGCGCACGATCGCCCTCCGGCGTTGACGGCTGAGGCGCAGTGACCATGCAGATTATCGGGAGCATCGCGTTCAAAGCGCACGTAGAGCGCAGGCGCTTAAGCCTGCGCGCTACTTCGGGCTAGCGCAGCAGATCACCCATCTTCGGTGAAACGGGCCGGAGAGATCGAGGCGGGACGTTCAGCAGACCGCGTCAGCACCAGCGACACCAGCTCAGTGAGCCCGACAGATACATTGATGAGGCCAAGGCCCGACACGGCGCCCCGCACAAAGTTATTGGTGATGAGCGACTGCAGCGGAGGCAGCAGCACGGCGAAGTAGTTGCGATCCCAGAATGCCGACCATGGGATCACGATCAGCACGAATCCGATCTCGAGAAAGAAAGCTACGAGCACCAGGCGCTTCACGGCTGGCCGCTCCCCGGCTGCGCGCGCGCGAGCTGCTCGATGCGCAGCCGGACGTCACGATATCCGCCGGCATCGGCATCGAGGTCAACGAGAATAGCCAGCGCACGGGCCGACTCGCCCAATCGTTCGAGCGTATCGGCCAGCTCGTACAACACGGCGAATCCTTCCTCCTGCGTGGCCGCCGGGCCGTCAGCGGCCTGTTCCAGCCATTCGACCGCAGCTTCAAGCTCGCCACGACTGATGTGCAGTCTGCCCAGGTAGGCCGCGGCCCTGGCTCGCGTGTGGGAGGCACGAGTCGCGTCGCGCAGGTCTGCCATCGCCTCGTCGGTCCGTCCATCGGCGAGGTGCTTCAGCGCGCGATCGTAAGGGTCGTTCGGGTGCGCTTCTGGTGCGTCGCCGATACCGGCCAGCACCTCGCTCAAATCGATCTCCATGTCATCGGACGCGGGCGCCTCTTCAGTGGATCCATTCGCATCAGATTCGGACACGTCGGACATGCCGTGCCGTCCTCGCACGTCAACCACCGTGCGTTCCGCATCAGGGGCACCCAGCAGCTCCATGGCGCGGCGCACGCGCTGCGCATGCGCCTCACAGTTCGGATCGTGCTCGAGCAGATCTTCGGCGATGACGCGCGCTTCGGCACCCCGTCCGGTATCCAGGTACGCGTCGGCGAGCTGTGTCTGCGCCGACCGGAGCGGGCCGTCCAGACTCGCGTCCACGCAGAGCTCAACCAACTTGACGAGCGCGGGAATGTGGGGCGCCGCTCGAACGAAGGTCTGCAACGTTTCAATGGCCTGCTTCCAGTTGCCGGCCAGCAGCGCGGCGTCGGCAGCCACGTCTATGCAGCCAGAGGCGGACTCGATGCGTCCTTCAGCAGCGAGATCCAGTGCAATTCTGATCACGTCCTGATGCCGTGTCGAGTCGAGCGTCAGCGCACGCATGAGGGCTGCGCGGCCCTGGAGCTCGTTTCCAACTGCCAGCTCCCTGGTCGCAGCAGCGATGACCCTTGCGGGGTCCTCCGATGCATCGTCCGGCTCCGGCTCTTCCTGCGCCGCGGCACTCGCCAGCCCGCTGGTGGTGCCTCGCTCGAAGACGCGCATGCGTTGGACGCATTCCGACACGCCTCGTTCATCGCCACGAATCCGTCGCCGCTCCGCCAGCTGACGCAGGTACGCCACCGCGTCAGCCGACAGGCCCTGGCGCCCCGCAATTTCGGCCAATTGCGAGAGCGCGTGTTCGTGGTGAGGCTGTACCTTGAGGGCCTTCTTGTAGATCGCCTGGGCTTTCGGCCACACGCTGTCGGCAAACAGCTGATCTGCCGCGCGGGTGAACTGCGCGACCGCGCGGTCCGTGTCCCCTGCGCGGATGTACAAATCGCCGAGCGCGTTGATCGCGCTGACGTCGCCGGGCTGATCGTCGATCAGCCGTACGTACTCTTCAATGGCCCCTTTGAGCTTTCCCTGGCGAAGGAGTTTCTCCGCCTTCTTGAGTGCGGCCTCGCGATCTATGGACACTTACGGACGAACTACTCCATCGTATCAAGTATCAAACAACGTTGGCGGCCTGAACGAGCGCCGATGCAGCGACGAATAGCCAAAGCGTGCAACGGCGGCCAGATGATCGGCTGTCGCGTAGCCTTTGTGCCGATCGTATCCGTAGCGTGGATCGGCCGCGTGATGCACCAGCATCTCGCGATCGCGCGTGACCTTGGCGACGATCGATGCGGCCGCGATGGCCGCGCATCGGCGGTCGCCGTGCAGCACGGCGCGCTGCGCGATCGAGAGCCCTGGAATCCGAAACGCGTCGACGAGCACCAGATCGGGCATGGGAGCTATCGCACGCACCGCGCGCGACATCGCCTCCAGAGAAGCTCGATGGATGTTGAGGTAGTCGATCTCTCCCACGTGCGCCGATGCGACTGCCCAGCCGAGCGACTTGCTGGTGATGACGTCGTAGAGCCGCTCGCGCTCCTCCGCCGGAATCAGCTTCGAATCGCAGATGCCGGAGATGTGGCGATCCGGATCGAGCACGACAGCGGCCGCGACCACGGGGCCGGCCAGACAGCCCCGCCCCACTTCGTCGCAACCGGCTACGCGATAGAACCCCCAACGCCGCATGGCGTTTTCGAGGGTCCGCATCGCATGCACTCGAACCATGGGGGAACTCCCAACTCCCAAATGACCAACCCCAAGAAGCGCTTGGGAATTGGGAGTTGGGTGTTGGGAATTCTACTGCGTCCGTTTGGTGCTCGTTTCCTTCATCCTGGCGGCCTTGCCCTTGAGATTGCGCAGGAAGTACAGCTTGGCGCGCCGAACCCGAGCCGACCGTACGACGTCCACCTTCGCGATCGATGGCGAGTGCAGCGGGAAGATGCGCTCCACACCCTGACCGAACGACACCTTGCGCACCGTGAACGACGCACGCGCTCCACCGCGATGTATGCCGATTACGATGCCTTCGAAAACCTGGATGCGCTCCTTGTCTCCCTCGCGCACCTTGACGTGCACCTTGACGGTGTCGCCCGACTTCATGGCCGGTCGAGTCGTCAGCTGAGACTGCTCGACCAGTTCGATTGCGCTCATTGTCCTGTCTCCTGTTCCTTCCGTATCTCGTCCAGCATTCGCCGTTCCTCGTCGTCGAGCGCGGCCGTGTTCAGCAGCTCCGGACGCCGCTCAAGGGTGCGCCGCAGGGCCGTCATCTTCCGCCAGCGGCGAACTTCCTCGTGGTGCCCGGACAGCAGGACGTCGGGCACTTTCTGTCCTGCGAACTCCGACGGGCGCGTATAGTGCGGGTAATCGAGCAACCCACGCGAAAACGAGTCCTGTTCTACCGACCGCACGTCACCGACCACACCAGGCACGAGCCGGCAGACCGCGTCTACCACAACCAGCGCCGGCAGCTCGCCGCCGCTCAACACGTAATCTCCAATCGACAGTTCGTCCGTCGCCACCGCGGTTCGGACGCGTTCGTCCATCCCTTCGTATCGGCCGCAGAGAAGCACGAGGTGCGACATCGCGCTCATCCGCACCGCCTCGGTCTGCGTGAATTTTCGACCCTGCGGCGATAGTAGTACCACCGCGCCGGGCTCACCCCGACGAGTGCGTATGTCCTCTACGGCGCGCGCCAGCGGCTCCGGCTTCATCACCATTCCAGGCCCGCCGCCATAGGGCACGTCGTCCACGCTCCGGTGACGATCGGTCGTATAGTCTCGCAGGTCGTGGACCTGAATATCCAGAATTCTCCGCTCGATTCCCCGGCCGATTACCCCCTCCGCGAGGCCCGCCTCGACCATCCGCGGAAAGATCGTCACGATGTCGAGTTTCATGTCTGGTCCGGCTGACCAGCCTCCGCCACAGGCTACGGCGGTCCGCCGAAGCGCGGTGGCTCACAACGTGCGCGAAGGCGGAAGCCGGACACTACGTACGACGGTTCAGATCCAGCAGCCCTTCCGGCGCTTCGACCCGAATCCGACCTGCAGCGACGTCGATGTCGACGCAAATCTCGACCGCCAATGGAATCAACACCTCTTCGCCCGTTCTGTCCACCGCGAGCCGACTGCCGCCAGGGCCGCCTTCCACCCGTACCACCGGCCCGAGCACGACACCTTCGACTGTCTCGACGATGCACCCGACGAGCTGATGCTCGTAATAGCGACCGGGCTCGAGGGACCGAAGGGTGTCTTCCGGGACGCGCAGTTCCAGACCGGCCAGAGGCTCCACGTCCTCGAGGCGCGACATACCCTGGAATGCAATCACCGGCCGGCCGTTCTGCACCCGCGCCGACGCAATCGTCAGAGCCGCCTCCCGTCCGCCCATCCGCGTCCACAGACGCTCACCCGGCCGGAATCGCTCCTCGACGAAATCGGTTTCCGCGTTCACCACAACCTGGCCTCGAAGCCCGTGAGGGCGCGCGATCCGTCCCACGAGCACCATCGAGTCCCACTGCACGTCAGTCTTTGATATCGAGCTGCGCCTTTTTGCCGTGCCGGTCCGCTGTGACCGTGAGCAACGTACGCAGCGCCGCCGCCGTCCGGCCCTGCCGCCCGATGATCTTGCCCATGTCGTCGGGCGCCGTTCTCAGCTCCAGCACGTTGATACCGCGCCGGACACTCTCAGTCACTTTTACAGCGTCCGGATGATCGACCAGCGCGCGCACCACGACCTCTATTACCGCGCGCAGCGGGCTCGAAGCACCCTGATCGTCTGGCATTCCGGACATTACTGCGCCGCGGGCGTTTCAGCGACAGCCGACAGATCACGTGACACATGCTTGGCCAGCAGCGTGCGCACCGTGTCCGAAGGCTTCGCACCGCGCTTCAGCCAGTGGGCAAGACGCGCTTTGTCGATCGCCACTTCGGCCGGCTTCGACCGCGGGTTGTACGTGCCGACGTTCTCGACGAAACTGCCGTCGCGCGCCGATCGCCCCTCGGTCACCACCACTCGGAAATAGGGCTTCTTCGTCGATCCTGCGCGCCTCAAACGAATCGATAACATCAATCCTCCTTCGATCTCTGGTCTTTGGTCTCTGGTCTTTAGTCTTTGGTAGGACTAAACACCAAAGACTAGAGACTAAGGACGTCCGTTCACCTCGTCTTGATCAGCCCCCACGGTCCACCCTTCTTGCGCTTCTTACCCGGATGACCAGATGCCGCGCGTGGCGGCATGCTCGGTAGCTTCATGCCAGGACCCATCTTCGGCATTCCGCCCTGGCCGATCATCTGGAGCACGCGGCGCATCTCCGTGAACTGCTTGAGCAGCCGATTCACTTCCTCGACGGACGTGCCGCTCCCGCGCGCGATCCGCTTCCGCCGGCTCCCGTTGATCATCGTGTGATCGCGCCGCTCGGCTGGCGTCATCGAGCAGATGATCGCTTCCACGCGTCCCATCTGCTTTTCATCGGGCTTGTTGTCTGCAAGCTGCTTCAGATTGCCGAGCCCCGGAATCATCCCGAGTACGCTCTCGAGGGGACCCATTCGCTTGATGGTCTTGAGCTGCGAGCGGAAGTCATCGAGCGTGAACTCGTTTTTTCGCAGCTTCTCTTCGAGCTGCTCGGCTTCATCTTTGTCGATCGCCTGTTCAGCCTTCTCGATGAGCGACAGCACGTCGCCCATGCCGAGCATCCTCGACACAATCCGATCGGGATGAAACAGCTCGAGGTCCTCGAGGCGCTCGCCGCTGCCCACGAACGCAATCGGCACGCCCACAACCGAGACGACAGACAATGCGGCGCCGCCGCGCGCGTCGCCATCGAGCTTGGTCAGGACGACTCCTGTGACCCCCACCCGCCGATTGAACTCGCCGGCGCTCTTGATCGCATCCTGACCTGTCATTGCGTCGGCGACATAGAGCAGATCCGCGGGACGCACCGCGTCTTTGATCGCCTGCAGCTCGTCCATCAGTTCGTCGTCGATATGCAATCGGCCCGCAGTATCGACGATGACCGTATCGAATCCCTTGGCCCTTGCTTCTGCGAGTGCGCCCGTGGCGCGCGTGACCGGGTCCATCGTTTCCGGTGCATATACCCGAATCTCGGCCTGCTCGCCCAGCACTGAAAGCTGCTCGATTGCGGCGGGCCGCCGCACGTCGGTCGAAACCATCAACGGATGGCGTCCCTGCCGAACGAGCCACTTCCCCAGTTTTCCGGCCGTGGTCGTCTTGCCAGAACCCTGAAGTCCGAGGAGCAGTACCACACGCGGCGCAGCGGTCGTCTTGGTGAGACCGCCTTCCGCATCACCGAAAAGCGCCAGCAGCTCGTCGCGGACAATCTTGATCACCTGCTGGCCCGGGGTGAGACTCCGCAATACCGTCTGGTCCATCGCGCGATCGCGCACGCGGTCGATGAACGCCTTTACTACTTTGAAGTTGACGTCCGCCTCGAGGAGCGCGAGGCGAATCTCGCGGAGCGCCGCTTCGACGTGGTCCTCCGTCAGCCGCACTTCGCCGCGCAGCGACTTGAAGACCTCCTGGACGCGGGTGCTCAGTGACTCAAACACAGGAATGGGATTGGTGGGCTAGCTCCACAGATGGCGCTAACCCCAAGTGGCGCAAACTCTTATCTTAGGCGAGGCACGTGGCAGGAGCAAGCTGCGCGTGTGGCCCGGCTAAAGCCGGACACGTTCACCGAGCCGCGCGGGCCCAGGCATCACACAGACGACAGGCGGTGCCCGAGCTTGTCCTTTTTGGCCTTGAGGTAGCGGCGAGTAAGGTCGGACGCCGGAATTTCGAGCGGAACCGCTTCGGAAATGGCGAGGCCGTAACCCTGCAGCCCCACGAATTTCCTCGGGTTGTTGGTCAGCAGCCGCATCGTCTTCACGCCGAGATCACTCAAGATCTGTGCACCGATGCCATAGTCGCGCTGGTCTGCCTTGAAACCCAGACGCTCGTTCGCCTCGACGGTGTCGAGACCGCTGTCCTGAAGTTCGTATGCGCGGATCTTGTTCGCAAGCCCGATTCCCCGCCCTTCCTGATTCAGATACAGCAGAACGCCCCGCCCCTCCGCGGCGATCCGCGCAAGAGCGGTCTCGAGCTGTGCACCGCAGTCGCAGCGGGCTGAGTGAAAGACGTCTCCGGTGAGACACTTCGAATGGACACGGACCAAAACATCTTTGCCGTCGCTGATATCACCACGTACGAGCGCGACGTGCGTTTCGTTATCCAGTTGGTTCTCGTAGGCGTGAATGTGGAACGCACCATGCTCGGTCGGAAGGGCTGCGGTCGCGACGCGCTTTACCAGCCGCTCCGTTCGCATCCGGTACTGGATGAGGTCCGCGATGGTAATCATCAGCAGCCCGTGCTTCTTGGCGAACTTGGTGAGTTCCGGCACACGCGCCATCGTGCCGTCCTCGTTCATCACCTCGCAGATGACCCCGGCCGGATAGAGTCCCGCGATGCGCGCGAGATCGACCGCCGCCTCCGTCTGACCGGCACGAACGAGCACGCCGCCGTCGCGCGCGCGCAGCGGAAACATGTGGCCGGGTCGCGCGAGATCGGATGCCTTGGTCTTCGGGTCGATCGCCGCACGCACCGTCGCCGCGCGATCGGCGGCAGAAATCCCCGTGCTGACGTGCTGCTTGGCCTCGATACTGATGCAGAACGCGGTATTGAACGGCGTCGTGTTCTGATTGACCATCAACGGAATCTCGAGCTGGTCGAGGCGTTCCGCGGTCATCGACATGCAGATCAGGCCGCGGCCGTACCGCGCCATGAAGTTGATGGCCTCGGGCGTGACCTTCTCCGCCGCAATCGTCAAATCGCCTTCGTTTTCCCGATCCTCGTCGTCGACGACAATCACCATGCGACCGGCGCGAATGACGTCGATGGCCTCCTCGATCGACGCAAACGGGCTGCGGCGCCGCGCACCCTTGGCGATACGGATTTTTGCGCTCTCGCTGGTCATATCAGCAACTGCTCCACTGCTCGCGCCACGTACTTGCCGATCATGTCGCATTCCAGATTGACCTGATCACCGGTGCGAAGGGCGCGCACGTTCGTGTGCGCCCACGTGAACGGCACAATCATCGCATCGAATGCCGCCGAGTGCAGAGCCGCGATCGTCAAGCTGATTCCGTCCACAGCAATCGAGCCCTTGGGAATCAGGCGGTGCGCAAGCTCGCCGTCTAACGAAATTGTCAGCCAGTGGGCGTCCCCGTCGTCGCGAATGCGGTCGACGACTCCGGTTCCATCGATATGACCCTGCACGATATGGCCGCCGAACCGGCCGTCGGCGCGCATCGCACGCTCGAGATTCACGGGTTGACCGGGACGAGCCGCTGCAAGGGTCGTCACACGCGCCGTTTCCGGCCCGACGTCGACATAGACATTATCTGCCGTGACGCGAACCACCGTCAGGCATACCCCATTCACCGCAAGGCTGTCGCCCGGGCGCAGTTCCGCGGCAAGAGTCGTCTCGAGAACCAGGCTCAGTGACGAGGGGTCTTGCCGGACCTCCCTGACCTCGCCAACCGCTTCAATGAGGCCGGTGAACATATCCCTCGATCAGCACATCCGGTCCCAGCATCTGCACCTTCTGGTCGACAAGCGAGGGGATGGCCGACATGGGCCCAGCCGCAACAAGCGGCGCATCCAGGCCAAGTGTCACGGGAGCCACATATAGCTGGACGTAGTCCACGAGCGCCTCGTCCCACGCCGCCTGGTGCACGCCGATACCCCCTTCAAGAACGACGCTCTGGATCCCTCGCTGCACCAGCGTGGCGAACGCCGCCGTCATCGTTGGCCCGACCTCCTCGATGGTGGCGCCGGCGCGTTCGAGGGCGTCGGCCTGTTCACTGCGCAGCCGCTTTGCTTCGGGGGACGTAAGTATTATCACCGGCCCTGCAGCGAGGGTTGAGAACACGCGGGCCGTCGAAGGGGTGCGCAGTCGGCGGTCGAAAATCACTCGCGCGAGCGACCGCTCCCTGTAGACATGCCTCGCCGTCAACAACGGATCATCAACGAGGAGTGTGCCCGAACCGATGGCAATGGCGTCGACCTGCGCGCGTTGGTGATGCGCATGACGCGCAGCAGCAATTGACGTCAGCTGCGTCCGGGCCCCTGCCGCCGCAGCAACGCGCCCATCGACGCTCGTCGCTGCTTTCAGGATCACAAACGGGCGCCCCTCACGGATCGCCATCAGGTACGGTTGATTCAGCCGGATCGCCTGCTCGCGCTCAACGCCTGTTACAACCTCTACGCCGCGATCGCGCAGCGCGCGAAACCCACGTCCACTGACGAGCGGATAGGGATCTTCGATCGCCGCGACCACCCTCTTGATGCCGGCTGCGATGATCCGCTCCGTACAAGGACCGGTCCGTCCGGTATGCACGCACGGCTCGAGGGTACAGTACAGCGTGGCGCCGCGTGCACGCGGCCCCGCCTCTTCCAGCGCGAAGACCTCTGCATGCGGTTCGCCGGCGCGCTCGTGCGCGCCGTCACCTACGACGACCCCTTCATCGGTAACGATGCACGCGCCAACGACCGGATTCGGCGACGTCCGGCCCAGGCCACGACGTGCGTGCTCCAATGCCCGCCGCATCCACCGGCCGTCGTCTACCACTTTTCCTGAAACAGGGCGTCGACGTATTCCTGCGGGGAAAACGGAATAAGGTCGTCGATCCCTTCGCCCACCCCGACGTACTGAATCGGCAGCTTCAAGTCGTGCGCGATGGCGACGGCAATCCCCCCTTTGGCGGTGCCGTCGAGCTTGGTGAGCACGATTCCGGTGACACCGGCAACGCTGGTGAACTCCCGTGCCTGCGCCAGCCCGTTCTGCCCCACGGTGGCGTCCAGAACGAGAAGGACTTCATGCGGAGCGCCCTCGGCGGCACGAGCGGCAACGCGCCGTATCTTGTCGAGCTCATTCATGAGGTTCGTACGGGTGTGCAGCCGGCCCGCGGTGTCGACAAGGATCGGATCGCGCCCGCGCACACGTCCAGACTGGATGGCGTCGAACACGACCGCCGCTGGATCAGAGCCTTCCTTCGCGCGAATGATATCGACGTCCGCGCGCTTCGCCCAGATTTCCAGCTGCTCCACGGCCGCCGCGCGGAATGTATCGGCAGCGCACACGAGGGGCTGCTTGCCGGATGATTTCAGATAGCTCGCGAGCTTGCCGACCGTCGTGGTCTTCCCGGTCCCGTTCACCCCAACGATCAACGTCACGTGCGGCGTGTGTCCGTTCGCCGGAGGCCCGTTGCCAGCTTCATCGAAAATCGCGCGAATCTGGGCTTTGACGAGCTCGCGGAGGCTCTCGCCCCGCCGCGCCCGATCCCGAACGGCGGTGACAATCTGTTCGGTTGCAGCGATCCCGACATCGGCGGAGATGAGCAGCTCCTCCAGCGCCTCCACCGTGTCCACGTCGATTGGCCTCGTGCGGTCGGGCTCGCTGTCAGCCTTCTCGACGATCTCGTCGAAACGTTCGACGATCTGCTGCTTTGTTCGGTTGAGACCCTGAACGAGGCGGTCGAAGAAACCCACCTCTCTATTATCCGGCCTCCGCACGCTGCGGGCGCAGCATGAGCTCGTACAGGGCGGTGCGTGCGTCCTTTTGTCCGGCGAGGAGCTCCGCGACCTGCGAAGCGATCGGCAGCTCAACGCCGCAGCGGGCGCCGAGCGCCAGTGCGGCTTCAGTGGTTCTTACCCCCTCGGCCACCATCCTCATGCCCGACAGCACGTCGTCGAGCGAGCGACCATGGGCAAGCTCAATCCCGACGTGCCGATTGCGACTCAACGAGCCCGTGCACGTCAATACCAGGTCGCCGAGGCCCGACAGCCCCGAAAGCGTCTCGCGCTGGGCGCCGCTTGCGCACGCCAGGCGGGTAATCTCGGCCAGTCCGCGCGTAATCAGTCCGGCCAGTGCATTGTGTCCGAGCTCCAGACCCTCCACCACGCCGGCAGCAATCGCAATCACGTTCTTCAGTGCGCCGCCGAACTCGACGCCGACCACGTCGGACGTACCGTACAGCCGGAAGTACGGTGCCCGGAAATCCGCCTGAACCTGCTCGACCACGGCGGGATCGCGAGAGGCTACTGAAACCGCTGTCGGAAGCTGACGGGCGACTTCGGCGGCAAAGCTGGGACCCGACAGAACGGCCACCGCGACGCGGTCACCCAATTCCTCTTCGACGACTTCCGACATGCGAAAGAGCGTCTCTTGCTCGAGGCCCTTCACCGCACTGACGACGGTGAAGCGACGCGGAACCAATGGGGATACGTGTCGCAGGATCTCGCGTGTCCCATGAGACGGAACGGCTGCGACCACCACGTCCACTTCGTGCAGCGCCTGTTCTAAATCGTCGGTAACCTGCAGCCGCTCCGGAAAGGTCACATCCGGTAGATAGACGGCATTCGCCCGGCGCCCACACATTTCCTCGGCGAGCGCCCCGTCGCGGGCCCACAGACGGGCGTCATGGCCGACGCGGGCCAAATGCACGGCCAGAGCTGTTCCCCACCCGCCGGCCCCGAGTATCGCGATCTGACGAATAGCTTCCTCCTACGCGCGCTGCCCGATCCGCCGTTCGGTGCCTGCGATCACCCGGGCCAGGTTGCCGCGATGGCGATACAGGACGATCAACGCTGTTCCGGCCGCTCCTACGACTACGGACCCCGGCCAATTTCCCGCCGCGGTGGCCGCCGCCAGCGCGATGGCGGCCGCCATGGATCCAACCGAAACGAACCGGGTCATCCAAACAGACGCAACAAACACGCATGTTGCAATCAGCACGGCGCCTGGAGAGAGCATCGCGAAGGCGCCAGCCGCAGTCGCTACGCCTTTACCTCCACGGAATCCGAGCCAGACCGGGTGGATGTGTGCGATCAGGGCCGCGAGTCCGGCAACGACGGGCGCGGTCGGCTCGGCG
>Ga0075418_10003100_pt1 | contig 18973 bp, 18 predicted proteins | sample SoiMetdeltSBSDD2_FD_81776 | JGI IMG/M metagenome (GOLD analysis project Ga0075418, IMG submission 81776) | Bulk soil microbial communities from a Populus tree surrounding site in Tennessee, USA - Soil MetaG P. deltoides SBSDD2 | ecosystem: Environmental > Terrestrial > Soil > Tree plantation... | reverse complement strand
GGTGGCGGCGGGGGCGGCGGCACGTCCCCGAACAATTTGATCGGCGCGCACTGGGCGGCGGCGCGACGAAGACCCGAGCCAAGACCGCCGTCCCGCCTGACCCTGGCCAGGTCATACAGCGGCAGCTGTCTCGTTTCGCTGTGTCCGACGAGTCGGAATCGCTCGACCAGCAGGCGGCGGAGCATCAGCCTGACCTGCTCGACCGATGCCGTTGCGCTGGCTCTCGTTTCAATCGAAAAGCGATCTTCGTCGAGCCACGAGGGGCCGCCGATCAGCTGTTCGTCCTCGAACAGACCGTACGCGGTGCGAACGAGGTTATCCACAGTGACATTCGAGGCAATCACCCGGCCCCCGGGCTGCAGCAGAACCACGTCCGAGCCGGTCGCCGCCCTGTTGAGCCTGATAGAAGTGACCTCGAAGGCGGGTGTTTGCGGGTCGATCTGAACCGGAGTGGCCAGCGCAAACATCGTCGTGCTGAGAACGCACGCGATCGCGACGAGCGCCAGCCGCAGGCGCGAGGTCCGCTTGGCGCTGGCGCCGTCGAGAATCCGCTCGATGCGGCGCGGCAGGTTCGTCCCAGGCATCGCCATGCCGATGACCGGCGCGCCGACCCCTGCACGCTCGACCGCGCGTGCAAGGTCGAGCAGATAGCCGGAGTAGTCGTGTGGATCGTGGCCCCGCGCAAGCACCGCGGCGTCAGACGCTTCCTCCGCCAGCGCCGGTACGTGATGCGCAAGCCACCAGGCCAGCGGATGGAACCAGAAGACGGCGCGGTTCAACAGCGCCAGCCACTGCACGAGCGGGTCCCGGCGACGGACGTGTTCGCCTTCATGAGTGAGAATGGCGTCCAGCTGTGCCTGCGGCCAAAGCGACCACTCCGGCGGAAGGATCACGCGGGGCCGGATCCAGCCCACGGTCACAGGGGCGACGCACGCGGCATGTATCAACCGGCCGTTGCGCAGCACGGCGCCTCGGATCAGCCGGCGGACCTGCAACGTGCCCATCGCCAAACGAATGAGGAGCATGGCAAGGCCAACGACGTATGCGCCAGCCGCCAGCATGGACCAGCTCCAGAACGCAGCGCTGTGCGCGCCTTCCGCCGGCTTCGCGGCAGGCGAGCCGTCGGGTGGTGTCGCGGCAGCTGCCGTTGCCGCGCGGGGAAGAGCGAGCGTTCGCCCGTCCATCGTGTCGGATGGCAGGAGCCGCACTGGCGCACGAGGTCCCCACGCTGCCTGAGCCGGCAACATCAGCATCACGACCATCACGCCCGTCCAGGCCGAGTGGCGCACGGACGGCGAGGTCACACGCATCGCCTTCAGGACGAGGGCCACGACCGCCGCGATCAGCGTGGACCGGACCAACGTTTCGGCGAGGATCTCCATGTCACTGGCCTTTCCTGGTCCCTTTCGAGACCATTCCGCGCCGGCGTTCGCGGACCACGCTCTCGAGCGCCTCGAGCTCCGCGTGGCTCAGGACCTTGGCGTCCACCATGCCGCTGACCAGCTCCTGCACCGACCCGCGGCAGAGGCGGTCGATGATCTGACGGACGGCACGCGCCGCCAGGCTGCTCGGGTGCTCCACCGCGCGGTAGACGAAGGCGCGGCCGTCCGCCTCGTGGTCCAGGTAGCCCTTCTGCTCCAGGCGCCGCAAAATGGTGCGAATGGTCGCCTCCTTCAGGTCTCGCGTACGCGAGACGACCCGGTGAACGGCGTCGACCGACGACGGCCCGCCGGTCCAGACGGCCTGCATCACTTCGTTTTCCAGGTCGGTGAGGGGTGCGCGAACGCGGGCGCCTATCCGGGTACGCTGTGTCATGGTACGTTATGTACCACTACATCGCGTCATAGTCAAGCGCCGGGAATGCGCCCGATTTTCCCGGTCTCGCCTCGTGTGGTTGCCCGGAGGGCAACGGTGCTACGGTTCGTCGGCGCGGTAGGCGCGCACCCTGTCGCGCAGCAGCGCGGCGAGCTCCGGCTGCTCGCTCACCAGATTGCGCACCTCTCCGCGATCGCGCGTGAGGTCGTACAGCTCTTCCTTGCCGTACGCCGGTGTGGCGATGAACTTGTACAGCGCGTCGCGGTCGCGATAGACGACAGCAAAACGATTCGGCACGAAGTACGTCTGGTGAAACGTGAAGCGCTGGCGCGCCGGCGAGAGCAGCGACCGGCCTTCCCACGAGGCGGGAATCGGCAGGCCGAGCCGGTCGAGAATCGTCGGCGCGATGTCGACCTGCGCGGCGAACGACAGATCGGGATAACTCACCGAGGGCACGTCGTACAGCAGCAGCGGGATCCGGATGTCCTCCTCGTAGAGATTCCAGCCGTGCGCCCAGTGACGCTCGCCGAGTCCCTCGCCGTGATCGCTCGTCACCACCACCATCGCGTCGTCCAGATAGTGCTTCGCCGCCAGCGCCTCGAACAGCTGGCGGATGATGCCGTCCGCCTGAAGGACCTTGTCGTCGTACCGATCGGGCTTGTTCAGCTGCGCGAGGATCTTGTACGGCTCGAGACCCGGGCTCACCTGGTCGTCGGGGCTCGTGAAGACGTGCGACTCGCTGAACTGCACCCCGAGATAGTGCGTGGACATCAGGTGCACGTAGAAGAAGGCCGGCCGATCGGGTGACGCCGGCGGCACGCGCTCGAGCCCTTCGAGCACGAGGCGATCGTCGTCCATCGTGTAGCGCAGGGTCTGCGATCCGTCGAAGAGCGTCCCGTCGCTCGCGTGGTAGAAGGACGGCAGCCCGTTCCACGCCGTGTGATTGCCCGACAGCAGGAACCACGTCTGGTAGCCCGCGTCGCTCAGGACATCCTGAATCTGGAAGGTGCGGGCGCTGATATCCCTGAACTCACGGCCGGCGAGGGTGCTCGTGATACCGCAGAAGGACTCCGAGCAGGTCGAGAAGGCCGCGTCTACCTTCTTCATGCGCCCTGCCCGAACGAGGTGCGCGAGAAACGGCGTCGTCGGCCGCTGATATCCATAGACCTGCATGCGGTCGGCCCGCAGCGAGTCGACGATGACGAGCACCACGTGCTTGCGGCGCACCCCGGCCTTCTGCCGCGGATACGATGCGCGAAGCACCGCGTCGCGCTCGGCAACGGCGTGCCGCCGGGCAGTTGGCTCGAAGGCATACCCCTGGGGCCGGAAGAAGCTGGCGACGAGCTCCTGCTTCCAGAACAGGCTGTCGCGGCTCGCGATCCCCCGGGTCAGCGTCGCGCCGAAGAGCGCCGCCATCCCCACCGCCAGCGCGACCACCCCCGCGCGGCGACGCCACCGGCTGGCACGCGAAGTCCCTGCCGGCTCACCGGGCGCAGCAATCGGGCTTTCGTCGAACGTGCGCGTCAGCCATCCCACGATGGCCGTCGTGAGCGCGAGCGTCGCGCAGGCGAACAGGGTGATCCCCAGTGGCCCCACGGGAAATGGCTCGCGCCCCGACCACACGGTCGGCGCGAAGGCGGCGACCAGACGCCCGGTGACGTTGCGGCCCCACGAGACGTTGCTCACCACGTTCAGCGCATACAGATAGATCTGCAGCGCGCAGGTCAGCGCCATCAGGAGCCGGTATATCGAGAGGAGCCATCGGACATGCCGCCGCGCGCTCAGCATGACGAGCGCGCTCACCAGCGCGGCGAGCGCCAGATCCCATTCCGCCAACAGCAGAACGTGCGCGACCGCCGCACGGGGTCCATGCCCGAACTTCCAGGCGAACGCCGCCGCCGCGGCACCGCTGCCGAGGAGATGCAGGGTCACGAACAGCGCGAGAGGCAGGCGTAAACCGGTTGATTCAGCAGTCACGTGCGATGAAGGTCCCGAGGCATTCTAAGCTCGCCGCGGACACGCGTCAGATGTGTGCGAGCGCCTGATCCAGATCCGCAATCAAGTCGTCGGCGTCTTCGAGGCCGACGCTCATGCGAATGAGCTCGGGGCGGATGCCGATGGCTTCCAGCTCCTCCGGGGCCTTGTCGTAATAGCTCATGAGCGCCGGCTGCTCGATGAACGACTCCGCACCGCCCAGGCTGGGCGCCAGGTAGGGAATCTGTGCGGCGTCGACCACGCGCGAGGCCTCGGCGCCCGAGCCCTCGACGGTAAAGGAAATCACCCCGCCGAAGCCGGCCATCTGCCGTGCCGCGATCTCGTGTGATGGATGGCTCTTCAGTCCCGGATACCACACGCGGGCGATTCGTGGATGTCCCTCGAGAAACTCTGCGATACGCTGCGCGCTCGCGTTGTGCTGGCGAACGCGCAGCGCCAGCGTCTTCAGCCCCCGGATCAGCAGGTACGCCGAGAAGGGGCTGACCACGGCGCCAAACATGCCGTGATACTCGCGCGTGGCCGAGATCAGGTGATCGGCGCCGACGATGGCGCCGGCCATGAGATCGTTGTGTCCCCCCAGATACTTGGTGGCGCTGTGCAGCACGAGGTCGACACCGTGGTCGAGCGGGCGCACGTTGAACGGCGTGGCGAGCGTGGCATCGACCAGCGACTTGACGTTGCGCGTGCGCGCGAGCGCGGCCAGCGCCTCGAGATCGACGCAGTTCAGATAGGGGTTCGTCGGGCTCTCGGTGACGATCAGCTTCGTGTTCGGCTGCAGGGCTATCTCGATGTCGCGAACCGACGGCTCGCAGCTGGTGTGCTCGATGCCGAAGCGGCTCAGGAACTCGCGCACGAAGATGCGCGTCTTGCGATACACGTCGCCGGTGATGACCACGTGCATCCCGGGCCTGAGGATCGCCAGCAGCGTGGTCACGAGCGCGCTCATCCCCGATGAGGTCAGCAGCGCATCGACGCCGGGCCGGCCGCCGCTTTCGAGCGCCGCCAGCTTCTGCTCGGCGACACGCTGTGTCGGATTGCCGTAGCGGCCGTACTCCTCGTTGCGCTCGTACTCGCCGCGAAAGTAGCGGCGCAGCTCGTCGGTCGAGGCGAACGGATAGGTCGTGGCCAGCACGAGCGGGTTCGTCAGGCTGTCGTGCGCCTTGCGCCGCGGCTCGCCGCCGTGCACGCACTCGGTGTCCATGCGTCTCGCCATCTCAGGTCGTTTCCGTCAGACTCGCCGCAGACCGATCGAAGGGGATCCGCAACTAGAGAATAGTAGCGCAGCGATCTTCGATGAACTCCACCAGATCGGCTGCGGTCTCCTCCGGCCGCTCCCAGTTCGGGCAGTGGCCTGTCTCGACGTACTCGCGGAAGGTCGCGTGCGGGATGACCGCGCACAGCTGCTGCTGGTCTTCCCTGGAGAACAACGCATCGTGGTCGCCCCATATGAGCAGCGTCGGGGGCACGAGGCTGGCCAGCTGCTCCCTGTCGTCGTAGGCGAGCAGGCCCTCGAGGGTCGCCCGCCACAGCGGGGCCGTCAGCTTGAGGCTCTCGGCGACGATGCGATCGAAGAACGAATCGGGCAGCGGGACGTAGGCGGTGGACGACTGGAACTCGCGCGCAAACGCCGCCGTCACCGGATCGGACAGATCGCGAACCGCGGAGCGCAGCCCGGTCGTGACGGGGTTCGCCGCCGCAAGGCCGGTCCCGATCAGCGCCAGCCGCCTCACACGGTCGGGGTGCGCGATAGCGAAGCGGCGCGCCACGAAGCTGCCGAACGAATGCCCCACCACGGTGGCGCTCTGGATTGAGACGGCGTCACAGAAGGCGGCGACGTCGTCGGCCAGGGCGGCGATCGTGTAATCGGACAGCTGGGTCCCGCCGAAGCTGGACTCTGCGCTCGACTCGCCGAATCCGCGCTGATCGGGAACGAGTACGCGGAATCGCTCAGGAACGAAGGCAAGCATCCGGCTGAACGAGAACCAGGAGTCGGGCCAGCCGTGGAGGCAGACGACGGCTTCGCCATCGGGATTGCCCTGCTCGGCGTAATGAAGCCGGATTCCGCTTCTCAGTCGGGCGAAGTCATGCCGTATGGCCGACATCGGTGCGCGCCGGGCCCGAACGACGAGCCGTCGTGGCGTTGCGCCGACGTTACTTCATTTCACCGGCGTCGCCTCGGGAAACTTCCAGGTGCCGTCGAGAATCGGCTGGCGCGGCCGGTAAAGGCGCACGGTGTAGTTCCAACCTGGCATGATCGGCAGACAGTTGACCTCGTCCGTGTTGCACCCTCCGAACCTCACCGTGAACGAGCCGTCCGGATTGGGCGTCGCGGTGAGGTTGTTGAGCGAGTAGGCGCCCCGATCGTTCTTCTCGAAGTAGCCCCTGGCGTTGTAGACGCTGATTGACCAGAAGCCGTCGACCGGCACGTCTTTCACCGTCAGGGTGTATACCGTCCTGCCATCGTTCTCCGTCGGAAACGCACCCTGATAAACAGCGGCGGACTCCGGATTGCCGCCCCACCCGATCGCCGTCGCGATCAGGTGGGCCACCGGATCGACCTCTTCCCGCGTGCCGAACTTCACTCCGCTCACACCGGCCGCGCCCAATACCTCGAGCGCGGCGCGTATCCTGTCCTGCGACGGTTGATCCCAGTTCGGCGCCTCGAACGTGCCGACGTTCGCCTGTTCGACGGTGATTGAGTCCTGAAGGCGGTTGGCGACAGCCGTGTCGCCCGGATCCTCAGGGTCGACAAAAATGCGGACGATGATGAAGACATAGCGGGTGACCACGCGCTCCCTGGTGTAGGTATGACGGCCCGGCCGATAGACGACCTCGATGGTGTAGTGATCCTGCGACACGACCTGCATCGACATGAACCGCGTGCCGGCGTCTGGCAGCGCGATGGTGAGCGGCGACGCCTTCAGATCGAAGACGCCCGAGGAATAGATCGTGTCGCGGTTCATGCGCACGACGTCCTGTCTGTCGATGGCTGCGATCGCCCGACGGTGCGACAGCTTGCCGAATCCGCCACTCTTCGCAGCCCGGCCGAAATAGAGATCGGTCTCGGCGCGTCTGAAGTTGCTCACGGTAACGGGCACTGGCTTGCTGCCCGTCCTTTCTGCCGCGGGCGGCGCCGAGGCGCTGTACGTGGCCATGGCTTCCCTTCCTTCGGCGATAACGCGCAATGCTCGCGCGTGGCGTCACCCGGTACCGCGACCGGCTCGACACGAGCCGTGGCGCGAGAGGGAGCAACTTCGAGTCCGGCACCACCCCGGCACGGACCCGGACTTTACTCGTTCCTGTGGATGCACTTGCGGTGATGCGACCGCAGCAGGGCGTCGGCGGGATCTCGAGCGAACCACGGCATGTCGTGGTTCGCTCGTGAGGAAGATTCGATCAGGTCAGAGCGGCTGCAGCTCCTGCACGAGGTCCTCGAGGCGGTCATAGCTGATTGCAGCGCCCCTCGCCATTCCAGTCGCGACGACCGAATCGCGGACCTCCCTGGATGGATACACGGCGGTCACCGTGAGAAGGGTCTTGCCCCCCTCCTCGGTGAGGAGCTGGGTGACCACCGATTCGACGTCGGGAAACGGATCGAAGATCTCGGTATAAACGAGGCGCGCCGGCGCGTCGACCTCGCGATACACCCCGTGGAAGCCGTACTCCCCCTGCGGGCCGCGGCCGGCGAAGCGCCAGGCGCCGCCCGGACGCAGGTCGATTTCACAGATGGTGACCGAATGGCGGTCGTCGAGGATGCCCCACCACCGCCGGACGTGCTCGGGTCTGGTCATTGCCTCGAACACGAGGCGGCGCGGCGCGGCGAAGAGCCGCGTCAGCGTGATCTCGCGGTCCGAGGGGGTGGTGACGGTGAAGCTGTCGCTATTTGCCGCGCGGCTTACGGGCATGTTTCTTCTCCTTCCCTTTCAGTTCCTGCAGATACTGATCGAGCCGATCGAGGCGCGCGTCCCAGATGTGGCGGTAGCGCGCCGTCCAGTCGGCCACCTGCTTGAGGGGGGCGCCCTCGATGCGGCACGGACGCCACTGCGCCTCGCGGCCCCGCGTGATCAGGCCCGCACGCTCGAGCACCCGCAGATGCTTCGACACAGCGGGCATGCTCATGTCGAACGGCCCCGCGAGCTCGGTGACCGAGCGCTCGCCGGAGGCCAGTCGAGCCAGAATCGCCCGTCGCGTCGGGTCGGCAAGGGCAGCGAAGGTGATGCTCAGCTGATCGGCAGACATGGTGTGGTGAACCGTGCAGTTAATTAACCAGTTGGTTTAATACGACGATTTGGCGGCCCGTGTCAAGCGTGGTGTGGAACCGGGCCAAGGAGACGAACGACATGAACGACGATGATCAAGACCCGTCCACCCTCGAAGCCCGCATGCGGCCGGTCGGCGTCATCCACTCCGAGCTCACCGCCCGGCGCGATGCGCCGAAACAGGGGGCCGAAGGAGCGCCGGACGCCTGGCTCGAGGTGTACCCATGGGCGGCAGAGGGACTGCTCGGCATCGCCGCCGGCGACGCGCTCATCGTCATCACCTGGTTCCACCAGTCGCGTCGCAACACGTTCCAGGTGCACCCGCGATCAGACCCGCGTAATCCGCTCACCGGCGTCTTCGCCACGCGATCGCCAGACAGGCCGAACCCGCTGGGCCTGCATCCCGTCGTCGTGCGCTCCGTCGATGGGCACACGCTGCGCATCGGCCCCATCGAAGCCATCGACGGGACACCGGTCGTGGACATCAAGCCGGTGTTGACGTGAGCACGAGCAGCTGCTGCGACGTTACCGTCGCTTCGACGACCCACGGCTGCCGGTCCGCCGGGTTCTGGCGGGCGTGACCTTCGCCTTCGGCTTCCTCGTCGTCGTCCCGCGGAGACGCGCCGTCGCTGGCTTCACCGCGGCGGCATCGGCCTGGGCATAGGCCTCCTGCAACCAGTCGGTGATCGGCACCTCCACCTCGTCGCGGTGCCTGATCTGGATGATGTGCGCGGCCTTGGTCTTCGACGCCCAGTCCACTCGGCGCACCTGAGGGGCTCTCAACGCACGCGGAAGGAAGACGCAGAGCTCGAGAAAGCTCCGCTTCGGCCGTACGAAGAAGTAGCACGACCGACGCGAGAACATGATCGAGTTGTGCGAAGCATAGATCCGCTGAGCGCCGAAGGTGGCGGCGGTCTCGCGCAGCCGTTGCCACGCGTCCTGCAGATCCTCTGACAGATCCTTCGTCAGCGCCGCTTCCGTCGTCGTCCAGCAGTCGTGCGCCTGTCCATCCTCTATCCACTGCTTGCAGTGGTAGCACTCGCGGCCGGGCATGCTCCATTCTACGTATGGAGCTCCACAGCCCGCGGCATCCCCGCCGACTCGAACTCCGGGTCACGACGCGAGGGCGTAGCGAAGCATGACGATGCCCGACCGAAAGCGCCTTTCCTCGATGAGATCGAGCTTCGAGCTTCGGGACATCCCGCAGACGAGCGAACGCCCCTTGCCGAGGAGGAGCGGGTTCACGACGAACTGATACTCGTCGATGAGACGATGCTCGGAGAGCTGCGAGACCAGCGAGCCGCTGCCGAACACGATGATGTCCTTGCCGGACTGCTCCTTCATCGTCTCGATCTGTGCCGGGTCGAGCTCGTGAATGAGCCGAGAGTTTTTCCAGCTCACCGCATCGCGGGTCCGCGAGAACACGAGCTTGCTCGCCTCGTTGATCCAGACGGCCATCGTGCGGAGCTCGGGCGACCGTCTGACGCTGTGCGGGTCCCTGGCCGTGCCCGGATCGTCGAGCGCATGCGGCCAGAACGTTTCGAAGAGCTCGTACGTCCGGCGTCCGAACAGCATGGTATCGAAGGCCGGGGTAGCCGCTGCCCCCGCCGCGTCGACCTCCTCGTCAGGCACGACCCAGTCCAGGCTCCCGTCAGCTCCCGCGAAGTAGCCGTCAGCGGTCACCCGATTGAACATCACGATCCGTCGCTTGGGTTTCATCGAGCACATGCCCCTTCGTGAAATGGTTGACGTGGAAGAACGTCCCTCATCTCGACGACGTCTGAACGAGTCGTCTCCGGACATTCCTCGCAGCGGAGACTGCAAGGCTGTCGCCTGCCGAATCACGTCAGAACGATCGCAGGCGCTTCTCGAGGAACCGCTGCTCTGCTGGATTCCTTGCGACCGCCAGCGCAGCACGGAAATGCTTGCGCGCGACGTCGCGGTTGCCGCGGCGCAGCTCCAGTTCGGCGAAGGCGGCCGAATAGAAGGGGTACTTGTCGAGGCGATCGCCACCTTCTATCGCCGTCAGCTCCTCGAGTCCCCGATCGGGACCGTCGCGCTGGGCGAGCGCGATCGCTCGATTGAGCGCCACGACCGGCGAGGGTGCAATGCCCATGAGCCGGTCGTACAGCAGGACGATGGCGGCCCAGTCGGTCTGCTGCGTGTCTGGCGCGCTGGCGTGTGTGGCGGCAATCGCGGCCTCGACGTGGTAGGCGCTCAGCTCGTGTCCTGACGCGGAGCGTCCGAGCAGTTCCAGCCCTTCCGCCAGGAGACGGCTGTCCCAGCGCGACCGGTCCTGGTCGAGGAGCGGGCTCAGCTCGCCTGCAGGGTCGAGGCGAGAGGGAAGCCGAGCGGCGTGAAGACACATGAGGGCTGCGAGCGCATCGGTCTCTGGCGAGGCGGCCGGCGGGTAGTCGCGCAGCTGCGCCGTGAGACGGATGGCCTCGTGGCACAGGTCGGCGCGGATGGCCGTCTCGGCTGACGCGCCGTGGTAGCCCTCGTTGAACACCAGGTAGAGCGCGCGTCTGACCGCCGACAGCCGCGCGGCGAAGTCCGCATCGCCGAGATCGAAGAGATGCATCGCGCCGGCGAGCGCCCTCTTGCCGCGAGCGATGCGCTTCTCGATCGCGGCGCGGCTGGCCAGGAACGCGCTCGCGATCTCGGGCGCGCCGAATCCGCAGAGAATATTGAGGACCAGCGCCACTTGCACCTCCTCGGCGAGCCGAGGATGGCAGCACGAGAACATCATCCGCAGCTGCTCGTCGCGAATCGCTGGCGCCGCAAACGCCTCGTCCACCAGCGGCGCGATCGTCCGGGTGCTCTCGATCAACCGGCCCACCTCCGGTGCGAACGTACGCGCCGTCTGCTCGCGCCGTACCACATCGAGCGCACGGTTCTTCGCCGTCGTCATCAACCACGCCGAGGGGTTCTCCGGAATCCCGCGCACTGGCCAGACGGTCAGCGCACGGCAGAAGGCGTCCTGCACCACGTCTTCCGCCAGCGCCAGATTGTGAACGCCAAAGATGCGGACGAGCGCGGCGATCATGCGCGCGGATTCCCGCCGGAAGAGGTGCTCGTGCAGTTCCACGGGTCTCGGCTGGTTACTCCTGAAGGGCGAGCACGGGACGAACCTCCACCGAGCCGCCGCCCTCCAACATCGGGCACCCGCCCGCAAGGTCGACTGCCTGCTGAAGGTCGCGCGCCTCGACCACGATGAAGCCGGCCACCAAGTCCTTCGCTTCGACGTAGGGACCGTCGGTCACCATCTTCTGCTTACCGCGGACGACCTTGCCCGCACGGTCGAGCGGCTGTCCGCGATCCTTGAGGTGCCCACCCGCTTCCAGCTCGCCAATCCATTCCATCCATCGCTGCATGCTCTTCTGCGCGCGCTCGGGCGTTCCCATCGCATCGCGCTGCGCCGCCTCGCCGATCCGGAAGAGGTACACGAACTCGCTCATGATTCTGTCCCCCGAGATGCCCCAGGCGAGTCCGGACCCGCTCTCCTCCCCCTGCCTGGGCGTTCAACCGTTCGACGTTCGACCGGGGTGCGGCCGGACAGCCTTCCTCGCAGAAAGATAATGGTGCCCGGGATGTCGAGAAACCGCCGTGTGCTCCGACTTACCCGTGAACGCGCCGATTCAGGCAACTGCAAGGAGCCACGACATGAAATTCATGCTGATGATGAATGCACCGCGCGGAACGGGCGACTGGGGCACCGCGAACTGGTCGCAGGACGACCTCAAGGGGATGGTGCGGTTCATGAAACGCTTCAACGAGGAGCTCAAGAATTCCGGCGAGCTGGTGAGCGCCGAAGGCCTGGCCCCGCCCGGACGAGCCCGTATCGTCCGCGCCGGCAAGGGCGGCGGACCCGAGGTGACCGACGGTCCCTTCGCGGAGGCGAAGGAGTTCCTTGCCGGCTACTGGATCGTCGACTGCGAGAGCCCGAAGCGGGCCTACGAGATCGCCGCTCGCGCGTCGTCCGCGCCCGGTCCCGGCGGCGCGCCGCTCAACATGGCCATCGAGGTGCGCGAAGTGATGAGCGCTCCGCCTGTCGAAGTGTGAGGGCAGGCTCACCCGATTTCACCGGCGAGAACCTGCTGCGCGAGCTCGCGCCGCAAGTTCTCGGCGCGGTGGTCCGGCGGTTTGGCGACTTCGCCGCCGCCGAAGACGCCGTGCAGGAGGCGCTGCTGGCCGCGGCCACGCAGTGGCCTGCCGGCGGGGCGCCCGAGAACCCGCGTGGCTGGCTGATTCAGGTCGCCGTCCGCCGCATGACGGATCAGCTGCGCGCCGACCTTGCGCGACGGCGGCGCGAGACGATCGTCGCGACGCAGGAGCCGGCCGAGCGCCAGGTGGTGTCCCCGGCCGATAGCGATACCCCCGTCGAGCAGGACGACTCCCTCATCCTGCTCTTCATGTGCTGCCACCCGTCGCTCTCTCGTCCGTCGGCGATCGCGCTCACGCTGCGAGCTGTCGGCGGCCTCACCACGGCGGAAATCGCCAGTGCCTTCCTGGTGCCAGAGCCGACCATGGCGCAGCGCATCAGTCGCGCGAAGCAGACCATCAAGACATCGGGGATCCCGTTTCGCATGCCGACCGAGGGCGAGAGAGCCGATCGGCTCAGCGCCGTCCTGCACGTCCTCTACCTGATCTTCAACGAGGGCTACGCCAGCAGCGTGGGGCCCGGACTGCAACGGACCGACCTGTCGAACGAGGGCATCAGGCTGGCGCGCGCGGTTCATCGCCTCGTCCCGGACGACGGCGAGGTTGCGGGACTGCTGGCGATGATGCTGTTGACCGACGCGAGACGACCGGCGCGCACCGGGCCCGACGGCGAGTTGATCCCGCTGTCCGCCCAGGATCGCAACCTCTGGGATCGGGAGGCGATCGCCGAAGGCGTGGCGCTCATCACACGCACTCTGTCGCGCGGCTCGGTCGGGTCCTATCAGCTGCAGGCGGCGATCGCCGCGGTCCACGACGAAGCGCCGCGCGCCGAAGATACCGACTGGCCACAGATTCTCGCGTTGTACGACCTGCTCAAACACATGTCTGACAATCCGATGGTCGCGCTCAATCACGCGGTCGCGATGGCGATGGTTCGCGGCGCACCGGCGGGGCTCGCGTTGCTGGACGCGCTCGACGGCGACAAGCGGCTGGCCGGTCATCACCGTCTCGATGCCGTGCGGGCACATCTCTGCGAAATGACGGGAGACCACGAGGCCGCCATCGCCCATTACCGGGCAGCGGCTCGACGAACATCGAGCATTCCGGAACGCGACTATCTCACCGCGCAGGCGGCCCGTCTCGCCGCTTCGTCGAGGCCGACATCTTCCGATTAGTAAGCGGTCGAACTTCGCCGGCTCGAGCGTGGTACGCGCGAGTCGTGTGCAGCGGGTCGTAGTGCGTCCGGTTCGAAATGACCTTGTGGAGCCCGGCGCAGCGCCGGATCAGCGCGCCGCTGGACCGCGGCCGGCGAACTTCTCGGCCCAGGGAATGAAGTACTTCCAGTTCGGTCCATCGGTATGGCCGCCGTCGTGCTGCCGCCACGCCAGCTGGCCATCGAGCATCGAGACGTTCACCGCTGGCATCTTCTCCTTCATGTAGTCGTCGGACCTGCCCAGGTCCTTGGCGCCGAGGAGACGGAACACCGGCTGGGCCGCGATGGCGGCCATGAAGCTGCCCTGGTGATCGAGCCACCGGGCGTCGCCCTTCTCCGGAACGCCGTAGCTGATGAACGTCGGGCGTGGCGCGCACAACGCCATCAGCTGGTGCGCGTCCACCGGAATGTCGCCGGCATTCCTGCTGCCGAAGTCCGCCTCTGCGGCGCCGTACTTCAGAAAGTTGCCGGCCATCCAGTGGTACTCACCGGCGCCCGTCAGGTTCTCGACCGCCTCGCCCCAGTTGCGCCGGTGCAGCTTGGCGCCACCCTCGCCCGACGAGCCGACGAGCACGACCGCGAAGCGCGTGTCGTACGCCATGGTCACGAGCGCGGCTTTGCCGTACCGCGACACCCCTTCGATGCCGACGCGCCTCGCGTCGACTGCCCTGTCGGTTTCGAGATAGTCGAGGCCGCGCGAGGCGCCCCATGCCCACGCGCGCAGCGATCCCCAGTCGTCTGGCTTGCGCGGCTGCCCCATGTTCACGAGCCCGATGATGCCCTTGGTGAGACCCGCGCCATTGTCGGCTTGAATGCTCCCCGGGTTGATCGACGAGTAGCCCCAGCCAGCGGCGATGAGCTGCTCCGTCGCAGGCGGGTCTCCGCCCGCGGGACCGGCGCCACGACCATTCGGTGCCGCCGCGGGCGTGGCCCCCGGCAGACCGCGCCCGCCGCCGAACATCATCATCACCGGGACGGGACCCTTCGCGTCTGCCGGCGTGACCAGCGTCATCTGCATGTCGACTGAAATCGCCGGATAGGCGGAGTTGTCGACGCGGCCCGAGAGCTGTTTGCCGATGACGGGACGGCCGCCGACGACACCCTCCGCCTGGTTGACGACGGTCCACGTCACTCTCGGCACGTTCACCGGCACGCGCCCGAGCACTTCGCGATCGAACTCCTCCAGGATCTCTGGACGACGCTGCGTCCACCACATGTCGGCGCTCGTCACCCGCTGACCGTTCTTGAGCGTGAGGACTTCGGGGAGCTTCGGAAACGGGTTCGCGGTGGCTTCGTCGTAGTTCGCGTGATTCGGCGCGCTCTCGTTTCCGCTCGGACCTGGACGCAGCTGCCGGATGCCGAGCTGCGCCATCATGTTCTGGTGATCCTCGGCGGCCGTCCAATTCTTCGGCTCCGGGGTGCCCGGTGCGACCGGCTGCTGCGCCATCAGGGTGGTGACGGCCGCAACGGCGCCCAGTGCCACCATCACGCCGCAGGACAGGTCAATCGCCGAACGTCGGTTGGTCCTCATCAAAGCTTCTCCAGCCGCCGGAGGCGGCACCTGTCGTTTGTCGATCAGCTGCGACAGTTTACCGTTGATCCCCTCCAGGTCCCCCCGAAAGCCGCGCCTTGGACAAGCTGAAGCATCCGTGAGGTGTTACAGTCGGCATCTTCTCCTCTGCGCCGACGACGATGAGCGATCCGGCCCTGTGGCATCGGCTGCAGTTCGCCTTCACGATTACCTACCACTATCTCTTTCCCCAGCTCACGATGGGCCTCGCCTGGTTCCTCGTGTTCTGGAAGTGGCGGGCGCTGCGCACCGGCGACGAACGCTGTGCGGCAGCCGTTCGCTTCTGGGCCAGGATCTTCGGCCTGACCTTCGCGGTGGGCGTCGTCACCGGCATTCCCATGGAGTTCCAGTTCGGGACGAACTGGGCGGGGTTCTCGAAGTACGCCGGTGGGGTCGTCGGCCAGACCCTGGCGATGGAAGGGATGTTCGCCTTCCTGCTCGAGAGCGCATTCGTGGGCGCGCTGGTCTGGGGAGAGGAGAGGCTCGGTCCGCGAAAGCACTTCCTCGCCGCGGTCGGCGTGGCCATCGGCAGCTGGCTGTCCGCTTACTTCATCCTCGTGACCAACGCCTTCATGCAGCATCCGGTCGGACACGCGATGGCGGCCGATGGCACTCTGGTGATCGCCGATTTAGGGGCCTACCTCCTGAACGAGTGGGCGCTGTGGCAGTTCGCACACAACCAGACGGCCGCGCTCGTCACAGGGAGCTTCGTCGTAACCTCCGTCGGCGCCTTCTATGCGCTGCGCGGCGCGCACGGCCGGCAGGCGCGTCTGTACCTCCGGCACGGAACCGCAGTGGGACTTCTGGCTTCGGTGCTCGTCGCGTTTCCGACCGGCGACTCGCAGGCGAAGATCGTCGCGCGCCATCAGCCCCAGGCGCTGGCCGCCATGGAAGGCCGGTTCGAGAGCGGACCGATGGCCGAGATCACGCTCATCGGTCAGCCGAACGTCGAGGAGCGGCGCCTCGACAACCCGATCCAGATTCCGGGGATGCTCAGCTTTCTCGCCTTCGGCACGTTTCACAGTGACGTCCAGGGTCTGAACGATTTTCCGGAAGACACCTGGCCGCCGAACATCGAGCTGCTTTACTACGCCTTCCACGCGATGGCCGGACTCGGAACGATCTTCATCGCGCTGATGGCGCTTGCGACGTTCCAGCGTCTCCGCGGGAGGCTCGAGATCGGACGGCCCCTGCTGTGGACATTGATGCTCTCGTTTCCCTTTCCATTCATCGCCAACACCGCAGGGTGGATCACCGCCGAGCTCGGCCGGCAACCGTGGCTCGTCTATGGCCTCTTCCGCACGGCCGACGGCTTCAGCCGTGTGGTGAGCCCCGGCGACGTCGTCTTCACGCTGATCGGATTGTGCGGACTGTACTTCGTGCTCGGCCTGCTCTATCTCGCGATGATCGGCCGCGAGATCCTGCACGGTCCCGAGAGCCACGCCTCGCCGTCGCCCTATGGCGAACACGGCGCGGCGTCAGCGAGGTGATCGTGATCGAGCTCTGGTTCGCCCTGGCCGCGTTCACGCTGACGATGTTCGCCGTGCTCGACGGGTGGAACGTGGGGGCGGGCATCGTGCACTTTTTCGTGGGCCGGACGAGCCGCGAGCGCCGCGAGGTGGTGGCGGCCATCGGACCGCAATGGAGCTGGCACGAAGTCTGGCTGATCGCGGCGGGCGGCACGCTCCTGCTCGCGTTTCCGAGCGTGCTGGCAATCGCGTTCTCGGGGTTTTACCTGGCGCTGTGGTTCCTGCTGTGGTCGTTCGTGCTGCGCGGCATGGCCATCGAGCTCGGCGGCCACATCGACGACAGGATGTGGCAGGCGTTCTGGGACTTCCTGTTCGCGGCGTCGAGCCTGCTGCTGGCGCTATTGCTTGGCGCGGCGCTCGGCAACGTCCTCCGCGGCGTCCCGCTCGACTCGACCGGTGCGTTCAGCATGCCGCTCTTCACGAACTTCGACGTGCGCGGCCGTGTCGGGCTTCTGGATTGGTACACGACCTCGGTCGCTCTGTATTCCGTAATCGTCCTCGCGGCACACGGCGCTACCTATCTGAGGCTCAGGACGAACGCCATGGTCCATCAGCGCAGTTCGCGTCTCGCACGTCGCCTCTGGCTGGCCGCGCTCGCGCTGTTTCCCGCCATCACCTGGATGACGTCGATCGTCCGGCCCGAGCTGTATCTGGCGATGCGACAGCGGCCGGCCGCGTGGCTCGCGGTGCTGGTGATGGCCGCGGGCGCTGTGGCGCTCTGGTCTGGCCTGCTGCAACGACGTCAGCTGCGTTCGTTTGCCGGCTCGTGCGCGATCATCGCCGGTCTGCTGGCCGGCAGCGCGGCCGGCGTCTTCCCGGTGATGCTTTACTCGACGATCTCCCCCGAGTTCTCGATCACGGCGCACACCGGCGCCACCGCGGAGCGCGGGCTCCGGCTGGCCCTCTTGTGGTGGCCGGCCGCGCTGGCGCTCGCGCTGATGTACGGCGTGACGATCGCCCGCGGCTATCGGGGCAGGGTCAGGGCGGCGCAGGACGGGAGGGAGTATCGGTGATGCGAGACAGGCTCTCGGCTTTCGGCCTTGGGCTTTGGGCTTTGGGCTTGGTAACTATGTCTTTCGCAAACCGCGACTAGCCGCGGCAATCGCTCGTCTCTGAGCGCTGGCACTGAGATTCGCCGAGGACAGGTACTCCGACAGGGCTGACCACACTTCTCCGCTGGCTAAGTCGTGCCACCACACGCGCCTCTCCGCTGGCGAGAGTGTGCGGGTGCAAGCCAAATGGAGTACGACCGCGAGCGGCGCAGCCATCAGCATTGCCGCTGACAGTGCCACCAGCCAGACGTTTGGCTCCTCGAATCCAAACCAGAAGGTCAGCAGCACGCCGGACATTCCGACGAGTGACAACGGCACGAGCGTTCGCCTCAATCCAACCGGTATCTGCGCAGTGCGGTTCTCCAAGGTCATCTGCGTCAACCCCGTCAGGTGGATTTGCAATCGTGTCAGAGCATCGTCGCGGCTGCCGCGTCCAGGAACCACATCATACGTCCGTCGGTGGGCCTGACGAGGCTGGCCGGCAGCACGACACCGCCACCTGTCGGCTGAAGCACGCCTCGTACGGCCTGGGCCTTGCCGACGCCAGCAACGAGGAACATGACGAGCCGCGCCGCGTTGAGCATCGGCAGGGTCATCGTGATGCGATGCGTTTCAAACGCTTCGACCCAGTTCGATACGACGAGGCGGCGATCTTCGCCGAGCGCCGCGCTACCGGGAAAGAGCGAGGCCGTGTGTCCGTCGGCGCCGACGCCCAGCAGCGCGAGATCGAGACGCGGGACTCGTGCGCCTCGATCGATCACGGATCGGATTTCGTCCTCGTAACGCTCCGCGGCGGCGCTCGCATCGGGATCCTCGGCCTGCACGCGATGCACCTGTTCGGACCGGAGCGGCACACGCGACAGCAGCGTCTCGTGTGCCATCCGGTAGTTGCTGTCGGGCGAGTCGGGAGCCACGTGACGCTCGTCGCTCCAGAAGATCTGGGCGCTGTCCCAGGGCACACGGCGCCGCAAGCCGGGGTCGGTGGCAAGCAGGGTAAACAGGCCTGCCGGCGTGCTGCCGCCCGACAGCGCCACGCTGAACACGCCCCTGGAATCAACGGCGTCGGCAGACGTCGTCGCGAACGTCTCCGCGGCTGCCGCGTTCAACGCGGCGATATCGGTAAATCGGTAGACGTGCGCGTTCACGGCTTCACCGGCATCGCGAGGTTTCGAAGGCCTTTCAAGACGTCTCGCCCCCGCGGAGCGGGGGCAGAAGAGGCTGCCTCCAGCGGACGCGGAGCCTCGCCGATATTGTGGACGATCTGCCGCGAAGGCCGCTTTCGAGCCACAATGATTGCGGCGTCGACGTGCTCGAGGCCGAGCAGGTTCCCTGAGAAGCCATGACCCGCATGCCACGCCTGTCCGTCGTCCTCGCCACCG
>Ga0075418_10003095_pt1 | contig 18993 bp, 15 predicted proteins | sample SoiMetdeltSBSDD2_FD_81776 | JGI IMG/M metagenome (GOLD analysis project Ga0075418, IMG submission 81776) | Bulk soil microbial communities from a Populus tree surrounding site in Tennessee, USA - Soil MetaG P. deltoides SBSDD2 | ecosystem: Environmental > Terrestrial > Soil > Tree plantation... | reverse complement strand
ATCATGAGCAGCACCCCCGCCAGGCCGCCGGCAAACTGCGCCCCGATGTAGAAGACCGCGTCCCAGTGCGCGACCTTGCCGAGCCGCCAGAACGTGATGGTGAAGGCCGGGTTGATGTGGGCACCGGAGATGCGTCCCCACGGCGAGACGACGATGCCGAGGGCCGTGAGGCCCATCGCGATCCCCATCAGCGCAAGGCGGGTGGAGTCGCTCGGGAGCAGGCTCGGCAGCGGCGACTGCGGGGCAAAGAGCAGCGTGGCAAACACGCTCGCCGAGACCATGAAGGTCCCGAGACCCCAGGCCTCGATCAAGTATTCGGGCCAGTGCTGCCGAAGGGTCCGGCACATCAGCATGGCCGTTCTCAGGGCTCGAGCCTCACCGCAGCCGTTCCTTCAGGTGATCCCCAACCCGCAGCGCGTTCGCCATCGCCGTCAAGGCCGGATTCACCGCGCCGATGCTGGGGAAGAAGCTGGTGTCGACCACGTAGAGGTTGTCCAGCTCGTGGGCTTTGCAGTTCGTATCCAGCACGGAGGTCCGCGCGTCGTTCCCGAAGCGACAGGTACCGGCCTGGTGCGCCACGCCGGCGGTGCCGATGTCGTTCTTCATGTACAGCGTGCGCGGGATCAGGTGCTCGTGCAGGTCGAGGTGGTTCAGCATCGACCGGAGCTTGTCGTAGAGCATCTGCTTGGGCACCTGGTTGTTGGGTGTGTAGCTCAGCTGGATGTTCCCGTCTCGGGCGAGCGTGACCCGGTTGTCCGGCCGGGGCAGATCTTCGGTCGAGAGCCAGAAATCTATGGCGTGCTCGGCCAGCGTGTCCAGCGCCCACATGGGCGCGAGCCCGGCCTCGATCGGCTTCTCACCCTTGTACATCGGCCCTTGCGACTTCCCGACCATCTGGATGTTGCCCATGGGGTATTGAAAGCCGTCCATGCCGAAGTAGAAATCGTTCAGCCCCAGGGTCTTCTGGTACTTGGTGGGATTCGGCTCCCGCGAGATGGCCAGGACCGCCATGCTGTTGTGAAACATGTAGTGACGCCCCACCTGATCCGACCCGTTGGCCAGCCCGCGGGGATGGCGGTCGTTGGCCGACTGCAGCAAGAGCTTGGCGGTGTTGGCCGCGCCGCACGCCACGACGACGATGCCGCCGCGATAGTGCTCGGTCTCGCCGTTGCGCTGGACGATCACCTCGGTCACCGCGGAGCCGGCCGCGTTGGTCTTGAGCGTGTGCACGAGAGCCTGGGTCACCAGGGTGACGTTCGGATACTGCAGCGCCGGTCGCACTCCCAGCACCTCGGCGTCGGCTTTGGCGTGGACCAGGCAGGGGAAGCCGTCGCAGTCCTTGCAGCGGATGCAGGGGCTGAAGGGCATGCGCTTCTCGTCGAGCATGATGCCGCAGGGCGCGTGGAACGGGTGATAGCCGGCCCGCGCCAGATCGTCGTGAAGCTGCTGGATGCGCGGCTCGTGCGTCACTGCCGGCCGAGGATAGGGCGCGCTGGCCTTCGGCTCGGTCGGGTCTTCACCCCGCGCACCGTGGACGTGATACATCTCCTCGGCCTTGGTGTAGTACGGCTCCAGCTCGTCGTACCCGATCGGCCAGGCCGGCGAGATGCCATCGTGGTGCCGGAGCTCGCCGAAATCTTCCCGGCGCAGTCGGTACAGAGCGGCGCCGTACATCTTGGTCGCGCCGCCCACGAAATAGTGGACCCCGGGCTGGAAGGCCTGGCCAAGCTGGTCGTACCACGTGTCGCTGGAGACGTAGCGGTTCTTCACGAACACGGCGTCCGCGCTCCAGTTTTCCGCCTCGCGCGGCAGCCAGTCCCCACGCTCGAGCAGCAGGATGCTCTTGCCCGAGGGAGCCAGGTGACGGGCCAGCGTCCCGCCCCCGGCCCCTGTCCCGATGATGATCACGTCAAAGTCAGTGGCCACGACAATCTCCAGTCATCTCGCCCGTCTGCTGGCTGGCGCCGATGCCCGCACCATTGTCGCCGTGTAAGTATTCGTGGAATGCGGTCACGCTGCGCCAGGCCGGTGCGGGGCGCCATCGGACTTTGGTCGTACTCACACCTCGGCGAACTGGACGACCACCTTGATGTCGTCCGGCGTCCGCTGCAAAGCGCGCGCAAAGTCGTTCGGTCGCTCGCGTCGCGTCACGAGACGAGCCAGCCAAGCGCGGTCTGCCCGGGCCAGGGCTTCTCCGGCCTTGTACCAGTGCCGCTTGTTGGCATTGACGCTGCCGACAACGACGTTGTTCCGTAACACCGCCCCAGCCGCCACGTCTGCCATGGCTGGCCCGGTAGTGTGGCCGCCGCTGCCAACGCCGGTGAGACACACGACGCCCCCCGCCCCAATGGATCGAATCGAGTCGGCAATCACTTGCCCGACGCCCGTGCATTCGACGATAACGTCCGGCTCGAATCCGATGCCTGCAACCTTGCCAGAGTGGTAGGTGGCGCCGAGGGAACGGACGAGCTCCGGCTTGGGTCCCGAACTAACCTGATCGAGGACGTGAACGTCCAGACCGCGCTGCTTGCCGAGAAGGGCAGCGAGGAGACCGATCGGCCCGGCCCCGGTGACCAGCACGGTCCGAGGCTCCCAGAAGGCGCGGTGGCCGACCGCGACGATCTGTTCCCAGGCCTTGGTGACGACCGTGGTGGGCTCCAGCAGGACACCGAGAAGCCCGAGCGAGCTGTCCACCTTCATCGCGTACTCGGGTTCGATCCGCCAGCGCTCGGACATGAAGCCGTCGATCTGCTTGATGCCACGTTCGGTGTACTGGCCGTTGCGGCACATGTCCCACTCGCCCACCGCGCAGTTTGAGCAAGGGACGGGGTCTGGACGGCGGACGATCCCCACCACCAGATCGCCCCTCTTGAGCCCGCCCGTAGGGCCCGGGTCCACCACGCGGCCCAGGGATTCGTGGCCCAACACCAGGCGCGTCTTGCCGCCGGGGGCCCAGCCGTACTTTCCTTCCACGATCTCGACGTCGGTCCCGCAAACCCCGACGGCGATGGCTTCCACGAGTATCGAGCCGTCGCGCGCCTCGGGCTCTGGGACGTCCTCCAGGCGCGCGGTCTCCGGCTTCTTCGGCTCTACCGTGATTGCTTTCATTGGCTTGGCTCCGGGTCAAAAGATGACGATTCCGTCGACTTCACTCGCCGCTCTGCTGCAGTAGTTTCGCCACGAGCCCCGTCCAGCCCGTCTGGTGACTGGCACCGATGCCAGCGCCGTTGTCGCCGTGGAAGTACTCGTGGAATGGAATCAGGCCACGCCAGTGAGGATCGCGCTGGAAGATCTCGCTCCCACCGTAGACGGGACGGCGCCCGTCGGGGCCGGGCAGGAAGAGTGCACTGAGCCGGCGCGACAGCTCGGCGGCGACCTCCGAGAGATTCAGCAGCCGGTCCGAGCCCGAGGGGCACGCGACCTTGAGGTTGTCGCCGAAAAAATGGTGGAACCTCTGGAGCGACTCGACCAGGAGGTAGTTGATGGGGAACCATACCGGCCCGCGCCAGTTCGAGTTCCCGCCGAAGAGGTCGGTCCTGGACTCTGCGGGATCGTAGTCCACCCGGTGGTCGTGTCCGTCCACGCGGAGGACGTAGGGATGATCCTTGTGGTAGCGCGACAGGGAGCGCACACCGTAGGGCGAAAGGAACTCGCTGGCGTCGAGCATGACCTTGAGCAGGCGGGGGAGTTGCGCCGTCGTCACGATGGACGTCAGGACGCGCCGCCCGCCGCCGGGCCTGTCGCTGATGGCAGCGTGCTCCCGGAACTCGGGATTGTTCTCGATGAACCAGCGCGCCCGGCGGGTGAAGTTCGGCAGGCGGTCGGTCATCTCCGTATCCCACGTCGCGACGGCGAAGAGCGGGATCAGGCCCACCAGCGACCGCACCTTCATCCGGTGCCGCCGCCCGTTTGGCAGCGCCAGAACGTCGTAGAAGAAGCCGTCCTCCTCGTCCCAGAGGCTCACATTCTCTCCGCCCACGTTGTCGGTGGCATGGGCGATGTACACGAAGTGCTCGAGGAACTTGCTGGCGATGTCCTCGTAGGCCGGGTCCTCGCGCGCGAGCTCGAGCGCGATCGCCAGCATGGTCAGGCAGTACATGCCCATCCAGCTGGTACCGTCCGACTGTTCGATGTGGCCCCCGCCCGGCAGCGGCGCCGAGCGGTCGAAGACCCCGATGTTGTCGAGGCCCAGGAAGCCACCCTGAAAGACGTTCTTTCCCCCGAGGTCCTTGCGGTTGACCCACCAGGTGAAGTTCAGGAGGCTCTTGTGGAAGATCTTCTGCAGGAACTCCCGGTCTGCCACGCCGCGGATGCGACGTTCGATCTGGTACACGCGCCAGGCCGCCCAGGCGTGCACGGGTGGATTGACGTCGCCCAGCGCCCACTCGTACGCGGGGATCTGGCCATTCGGGTGCAAGTACCACTCGCGCATCAATAGGATCAGCTGGGACTTGGCGAACTCGGGGTCCACGAGGGCCAGCGTGATCGTGTGGAACGCGAGGTCCCAGGCCGCGTACCACGGGTACTCCCACGTGTCCGGCATCGAGATGACGTCCTCGTTGAAGAGGTGCGTCCACTCGGAGTTGCGTCCCGTGCGGCGCTTGGGCGGCGGGGGCGGCTGCGTGGGATCGCCCGCCAGCCAGCGCTTGATGTCGTAGTGATAGAACTGCTTGCTCCAGAGCATGCCGCCCAGCGCCTGGCGCATCACCGAGCGCGCCTCGGCCGACAGCGAGCGGGGAATGACGAGATCATAGAACTCGTCCGCTTCGTGGAGACGCGCAGCCATCGTGCTCTCGAAATCACGCCCGAAGGGGCCAGGCGCTGAGGCCGCCGCCGCGTAGCTCAGCCGGAGCCTGAGCGTGATGCTCTCGCCGGAGCCCAGGGTCAGGCGATAGTGGGCGGCCGCCTTCGTGCCTACGCGTGCGGGATTCACCGCATCGGAGCGCGCGTGGACCACGAAATCGTTGATCCCGTCCTTCGGGAAGCGCGTGGAGGCGGGGCCTCCGAAGATGCGCGGGATATTGGTCTCGTTCTCGACGAAGAGGAGGTCGGGCGCGCCCTCGGCCACGAGCCGGTAGCGTCCGAGCGTCGGGTGCTCCGCGGCGATGGCCGCCCCGCCTGCGGTGCCCGGCAATGCGCTCAGGCCCGGCCTGGGCGCGCCCGCGTCCCAGTCCCAGGTGTTGCGGAACCAGAGGGTGGGCAGGACGTGGAGGGCCGCCGCCGCGGGCCCCCGGTTGGCCACGGTGATGCGCACCAGGATGTCATCGATGCCGGCCTTGGCGTATTCGACCGTGACGTCGAAGTAGCGGGCTCCGTCGAAGACTCCGGTGTCGAGCAGCTCGAACTCCGGCTCGCTCCTGCCGCGCCGGCCGTTCTCCTCGACCAGACGCTCGTACGGAAACGCCGCCTGAGGGTACTTGTAGAGGAACTTCATGTAGGAGTGGGTGGGCGTGGAGTCGAGGTAGAAGTAGTACTCCTTGACGTCCTCGCCGTGGTTGCCCTGTGGCCCCGTGAGCCCGAAGAGGCGCTCCTTGAGGATGGGGTCGCGCCCGTTCCACAGGGCCAGCGCGAAACAGAGCCGCTGGTGGTTGTCCGAAATACCTCCCAACCCGTCCTCGCCCCAGCGGTACGCGCGCGAGCGCGCGTGGTCATGCGGGAAGTAGTCCCAGGCGGTGCCCCCCGGGCTGTAGTCCTCGCGGACCGTGCCCCACTGACGCTCCGAGAGGTAGGGGCCCCAGCGTCGCCAGTAGGCGATGCGCGCCTCGGCGTCGAGCAACCGCCGCTGCTCAGCGCCCTCGATTGATGCTGGCGACCCGGGACTAACCACGCGGGATTTTCGAGTGTCCGGGTCCTCGCCGCCATCGGACCTTGGTCGTACCCTAGAGAGTCGTGGCGACGCGAACGTTTCACATGCTCAGGGGTCTTGGATCGAACACCTTCACTGCGGACGGCCCTGCGTCTATCCACGCGAGCCGGCCGCCGCCGAATTCCGGCGGGTATTCCCGATGGCTTTAGTAGGGTATTCCCGTGTTCGCAGCCAGGACACGACGTGCGCGCCGCCTCCGCGCCGATCTGCCGTCGCCCTCTAACCCGAGTGAGGAATCGGCATGAACCTATTGCTCCAAGAAATCCGTCACAACCCGCTGCTGTGGTTGCTGGTGTTCGTGCCGGCGGTTCTCGCGTGTCACAAGCTCACCCCTGAGTCGCACACGTTGTTGTTCGCGCTTTCGGTCCTCGCCATCGTGCCGCTGGCGGCGTTGTTGAGCCACGCGACCGAATCGGTGGCGGCCAAGACGGGCGATGCGGTGGGCGGCCTGCTCAATGCCACGCTGGGGAACCTGACGGAACTGGTCATCGCGCTCACCGCCTTGCGTGCCGGGGAATACATGCTGGTGAAAGCGTCCATCGCGGGCGCCATCGTGACCAACACGCTCTTCATGCTGGGCGCCTCGTTCTTGCTCGGCGGGCTGAAATATCACACCCAGGACTACAACCGGGTCAACGCGCGGTTTCAGGCGGGCCTGCTGTTTCTGGCGACCATTGCGCTGCTGATTCCGTCGGCCTTGAGCCGGGCCGACGCGGCGCCGGCGGCCGCCTTCACCCAGCAGTTGAGCGTGGCGCTGTCGGTCGTGCTGATGGTGGGGTACGGACTGGGCTTGTTGTTCTCACTCAAGACGCACCGCGAGGTATTTGCCAGCGCGGACTCCGGCGAATCCGAAGGAACCCCGTGGCCGATGGGCTTGGCGCTTGGCGCGCTGGCCGGAGTCACGGTGCTGGTGGCGCTCGTGAGCGAGATCTTCGTCGAGTCGGTGCAGAAGGCCGCGTTGGATCTCGGGATGTCGCAGGCGTTCGTCGGGTTCATCGTCGTGGCGCTGGTCGGCGGCGCGGCCGAGATGGCCTCGGCGTTTTCTGGGGCGCGCAAGAACCGGCTGGACTTGAGCGTGGGCATTGCGCTCGGCAGCGCGGGGCAGATCGCGCTCTTCGTCGCCCCGGTGCTGGTGCTGTTGAGCTATGTCATCGGACCGAAACCGATGGATTTGCAATTCTGGCCGGGTGCCGTGGTCATGATGTTGATCGCCACCCTGACCGCCTCGCTCGTCACCAACAGCGGGCGCTCGGCGTGGTTCGTCGGGGTCCTGGTCCTGTTGGTGTATGCGATCTTTGCCATGACGCTCTACCTGCTGCCACCCAGGGTGCAGTGACGCGACGCGCCGGACGATTCCGCTTCTGGACGGACGATCGACACCTCTCGATTTTCCTCGCGATGCTCGTCGCGATCATCCTCGTGCCGACGCTTTTGCCGTCGGGCTACTGGGCAGGCTGATCGGCGATGCCCTCACCTCCGTGATGCTGGTCTCTATCTCGCGATCATGCTGGCTCGCCTCGTGTCGCTGAACTGCAGTCCCGGCGGGACGGTTGACTCGTGACTCGGCTTACGGCTCCTGCTAACGGAGCCGACTGAACCGCGGCCAGCCCTCGTGCCGTCTGAGAAAACTCGACGAGGCCATAGCCCGGCATAGGACCAACGTCCGATTTGTTCGAGCGGAGGCATCGGTCATGGTCTAGGCTCGACCCCGGGAACGACCCTGTCACGAAAGGAGCCCCGAACCCATGAGATGTCGAGCTCGCGGCTTGGCGCTGATCGCGGCGATGCTGCTCTTGCTCGTTGGCGGCGTGGCGGCCGCTCAGGACAAGCCGGCCGAGAAGCCGGCCAGCAAGCCGACCGAAAAGGCGGCTGACAAGCCCGCCGACAACCTGGACGTCATGCGTGACAAGCTCCGGGCGGACAAGCGGCTGGTGGTGGCGGAGGCCCTCGAGCTGACCGAGAAAGAGGCGCAGGCGTTCTGGCCGGTCTACAACGCCTACCAGAGCGACATGGTCGCCCACTACGATCGCATCTTGAAGCTCCTGGATACCTACGCCGGGTCGTACAAGTCGATGACCGACGCGGTCGCGACCCAGCTGCTCGGCGAGTTCCTGTCCGTGCAGACCAGCTACCTCAACATCATCACGGCGTACCTCCCGCGCTTCCAGAAGGTGCTGCCGCCCCGAAAGGTCGCCCGCCTGTACCAGCTGGAGAACAAGATCCGCGCGCTGGTGGACTACCAGCTCGCGCAAGACGTGCCGCTGATCAAGTGAGCACGACCGTGCTTGCCGGAGGAGAGTGGACGATGCGCACAGCGCGATTCGGGACGGCCGTCCTGGCCTTGGTGCTCACGCTGACTACGGCCCTGACACCGGGCCCTGCCCTCGCCGCCTCCGCCGCGGAGATCGACCGCGACGTGACCCGGGCCATCCAGGATATGTACGCCAAGGAACCCAAGGCGAAGGACCTCGTCGCACGCTCCAAGGGGATCCTCGTGTTCCCGACCATCCTCAAGGCCGGATTCCTGTTCGGCGGGCAGTACGGCGAGGGCGCCCTGCGCAAGAAGGGACGGACCGTCGGCTACTACAACACCGTGGCGGCGTCCTACGGTCTGCAGGCGGGCATCCAGACGTACGGGTACGCGCTGATCTTCATGACGGACGCCGCGCTCAAGTACCTGGACAAGAGCGAGGGCTTTGAGCTGGGGACGGCGCCGAGCATCGTCGTGCTCGACAAGGGCGCCGCCGCAGGCATCTCGACGTCGAGCGCGCAGAGCGACATGTACGCGATGTTCTTCGACCAGCGGGGACTGATGGGCGGGCTCGGTCTGCAGGGCACCAAGGTCAGCCGAATCGACAAGTGAGCGGCACGGCTCCGTAGCGAGGTCACCATGAGTCACGGAGCGTGATGCCCGCCGTGATCCGCTCGCTGCTGATTGGCCTCGCCCTGGTCGCCCAGCCGCTGGGCGATGCGTCCGCGCAGCCTGCCGCCACGCCGGTCCCGTCCGCTGCAGCGCCGGCACCGGCTCCCGCGCACGCGCCCACGGCGACGCCCGCTCCGGTCCCCGCCTCCCCCGCCATTCCGGTCGCCGAGATCGCCACGCGGGCTGCCCAGGTGCCGAACGGCATCCGGGCGCTGGTCGCGCAGATCGCTCCGAACGCCGAGATCGACACGATTCGCGAGCGCCTCCCCGAGCTGCGTCAGCAGATGGACCTCGAGCTGATGGGGGCCGAGACGATCCTGAGAAGCCTCCCGACGCTCGACATGATCCAGACCCAGCAGCAGCTCTGGCACCAGCGCGAGCTCCGGGCGAATCAGTGGCTGGCCCTGCTCACCCACCGCGCGACACTATTACAGACCACGCTGACCCGCCTCGCCGAGCTGGAAACCACCTGGGGCGAGACGCGGAAGGCCGCGCTGGCCGCCAAGGCGCCCGCACCGATCATCGCGCAGATCGACGGAGTGCTGGAGGCGGTCCAGGCGGCCGAGGGGCCGCTGACGACTCAGCGAACCGCCGTGCTGGATCTGCAAAGCCTCGTCGCCGAGCAGGTGGCCAGGTCCGAGAATGTCCAGGCGCGATTCCGGGAGGCCCAGCAGCGCGCGGTGGGTGGAATCCTGCTCCGCGACGGCCCCCCGTTGTGGGATGCGGCAGGGTGGGGCGGCGCGCGGCAGGCGTTCTCCGACCGCCTCACCGAGACCATCGGCGGGTGGGGCGAGATCAAGGGCTACCTCCGCGATCCCTCGCATGGGTTGCCGATCCACGCCGGAATCTTCGTGGTGCTGCTGGCGGTGTTCTGGGCGGCCCGCCGATCGGTTCGCCGGCAGGGCGCCGCCGGTGATCACGGACCACGAGAAGTCATGGCGTTCGATCGTCCGTACGCCGCGGCGCTGGTCGTCGCGCTGCTCTTCGCGTCGTCACCCATCTCCGTGGTTCCGTCCGCTCTCCGCAGCTTGTTCGTGGTGCTGGCGCTCGTTCCAGTGCTCCGCCTGACGCGTCCGGCGTTCGATCCACGGTTGGTGTCGTTGGTCTACACCCTGGCGATCCTCTTCATGCTCGACACCGTCCGGCAGACGTTCGGCGGCGTAGGGAAGATCGAGCAGGCGATCCTGGCCGTGGAGATGCTGACCGGCATCGCGGTGCTGGGGTACTCGCTGACCCGGGGTGAGCTCCGACAGCGGGCCGGCGAGGCGAGTGAGACCGAGCAGCTCCGCGGCTTCCGGGCGGGGGCGATCCTCCTCATCCTCGTTTTCACCACGGCGCTGGTGGCGGGCGCAACGGGCTACATGCGTCTGGCGCGGCTGCTGGGCGCAGGCGTGCTGGGCAGCGCCGCGCTGGCGGTGTCGCTCTTCGCCGTCGTGAGAGTGGTGACGGCCCTGGTGGCCTTCACGCTCCGAGCCTGGCCCCTCCGGCTGCTCCGGATGGTGCAGCATCACCGCGATTTCCTGCAGCGACGGGCCACCCGACTGCTGACCTGGGCGGCGGTCCTCGGGTGGGCGGCGCGGAGTCTCGCCTACGTTGGTCTTCTGCAGCCGACCATCACGACAGGCAGTGCGCTGCTGTCCGCGCAGCTCGGGCGGGGCGCCATCACCTTCTCGGTGGGCGACGTGCTGGAGTTCGTCTTCACCATCTGGCTGGCGTACGTGGTGTCGTCCTTCATCCGCTTCGTGCTGCAGGAGGACGTGTACCCGCGCACGGGAGTCACGCGCGGCATGTCGTACGCGCTGTCGAGCCTGCTGAACTACATCATCCTCACGCTCGGCTTCCTGCTGGCCATCGGCGCGGTCGGTATGGACCTCACCAAGATGACGGTGCTGGCCGGCGCATTCGGCGTCGGCCTCGGCTTCGGCATGCAGAGCGTCGTGAACAACTTCGTCTCGGGGCTCATATTGTTGTTCGAGCGGCCGATCCATGTCGGAGACATCATCGAGGTCGGTGATCTGACCGGCGAGGTGTCGCGGATCGGGATCCGCGCCAGCGTGGTGCGGACCTATCTGGGCGCCGAAATCATCGTGCCCAATGCCCAGCTCACCACCGAGCGTGTGATCAACTGGACGCTCAGCGACCGGCGGCGCCGGATCGATCTGGCCGTGGGCGTGGACTACGGCAGCCCCCCGGAGCGGGTGGTGGAGGTGCTGGAATCAGTGGCGCGCAATCATCCGGAGATCCTCAAGGATCCCGCGCCCCAGGCGGTCTTCACGAAGTTCGACAACAGCTCGATCAACTTCGAGCTGCGCGCGTGGACGAGTCAGTTCGAGGGCTGGCCCAAGGTCCAGACCGAGCTGGCCGCCGGCGTGTACGCAGCGCTTCACGCGGCCGGCATGTCGATTGCGTTCCCGCAACGCGAGGTCCGCATCCTCCACGATGGCCCGGCGCCCGGGCCGATCATCCCCGCCGCCCGCGCCGAGGCCACGCCGCGTCGCACGCCTTCGTGAGCCGGGCGCTGGGCTCGGCTGCGCTCGCCCTGCTCGTGGCCGGCTGTGCCACGGTCGGTGCGCCGACCCTGTCGGATCTCCGGAATGGCACGATCCACGGCATCGGGGAGGGGCCGATCACCCTGCGTGACGGCGCGTGGGAGGGCGAGCCCTTCCAGCCCGGCGGTGCTTCTCGCCCGCGCGTCACGCTGTGGGACCAGCCGATCGCGGTCGGCGATCTGGATGGCCGCTCGGGAGATGAGGTCGCGGCCATCCTGAGCGCGAGCACGGGCGGCAGCGCGAATCTCGTCTACGTCGCCGTGTTCGGGCGGCGCGATGACGGCCGTCCAACGCCGGCCGTCGCGGCGCTGGTGGGAGACCGGATCAAGGTCCACGCGATGAGCATTGCCGGGCGCCAGGTGACGCTCGATATCGTCGAGGCCGGTCCCGGCGATCCGGCGTGCTGTCCGAGTCGGGTCGCGCGCAAGTCGTACATCCTGCAAGGTGCGGCGCTGGTCCCGGTGGCGTCGACCGCCGGCGGGAATGTCTCGCTGGCAGAGCTCGCCGGCACGGAGTGGACGCTTTTGCGCGCTCGTCGCGGGTCGCCTGCAGCTCAGCGGCACCCTCGATGACCGCACGGACCCTGACCTTCGAGCGCCGCCCAGCGCCCGCTCCCGGCGACCAGCCTCGCTGAGCCCGCGCCCGGACCCGCCGGGCCGAAGTGAACGCCAGGCGTGCATCGGCGTGGCGAGGGCGGTATAAGTTAGAGCCCTGACGCCGCCGCCTGATCGGTGGGCGTCGCGGAGGACCGGATGTCGAGCGGGCGTGAGCACTGGACGAACAAGGGCCCGGTGAAGCTCTTCCTGTGGGAGAAGAGCGCCGGCGCCTCCCCGGCGCCGCTCGGGACCATCCTGTTCGTCCACGGCTCCTCGATGGCCGGGACGCCAACGTTCGACCTCCACGTGCCGGGCCGGCCCGATTCCTCGGCGATGGATCATTTCGTCAAGCTCGGCTACGACACCTGGTGCGTGGATATGGAAGGCTACGGCCGCTCCGACAAGAGCCGGCCGATCAACTCCGACATCGCCACCGGCGCCGACGACCTCGAAGCGGCGACCGAGTACATCCAGCGCACACGGGGCATCGATTCGTTTCTGGTCTACGGCATCTCGTCCGGCGCGCTGCGGGCCGCGCTCTTCGCCCAGCGGCGCCCCGAGCGCGTGCGCCGGCTGGCGCTCGACGCGTTCGTGTGGACCGGGCAGGGAAGCCCCACGCTGGCCGAGCGGAGGAAGCGGCTGCCGGAGTTCCAGGCCAAGAACCGCCGCCCGATGGATCACGCCTTCGTGCGCAGCATCTTCACGCGTGATCATCCGGGCACGGCGGACGACGCCACGGTCGAGGCGTTCGCCAAGGCGATCATTGCGCTGGACGACTCGGTGCCGACCGGCACCTACGTGGACATGTGCGCGAACCTGCCGATCGTCGATCCCGAACGCATCCCGGTGCCCACCATCGTGATGCGCGGGCAGTACGACGGGATCGCGGCGTTCGACGACCTGATCGCGTTCTTCACGCGGCTGCCGAATCCAGACAAGCAGTTCGCCGTCATGCCCGGGATCGCCCACGCCAGCTTCCAGCAGAAGAACTACGAGATCCCGTACCACATCCTCCACGCCTTCTTCAGCCAGCCCGCGCCGATCTACCGCGGAGCCTAGGAATCACCGTGAGCCGACTCGTCCTTGCCGCGCTGCTCCTGCTCGCCCTGGTCGTTCCGGCGTCCGCTCAGACCACGGTCGACCCGGTCGACATGGCGGCGGCCCGGAAGGAAGCGGCGGTCACCTGGTACACCTCGACACCGGTCGAGACCGCCCAGAAGATCGCCAACATGTTCCAGGCCGAGACCGGCATCAAGGTCGAGCTGTTTCGCTCGGGCGGATCGGCGGTGCTCCGACGCTTCATGCAAGAGATCGACGCGCGGCGCGTTGTCGCCGACGTCTTGACGATTTCCGATCCGGCGGCGGCTGGCATGCTGATCAAGCGAGATCTGCTGGTACCGTTCCGCCCCAAAAACTTCGACAAGGTCCGCGACGAGGTGAAGGACCCGAAGGGGTATCACATCGCCCAGCGGCTCAATCTGGTCGGCATGGTGATTCGCTCTGACAAGGTCACCGCCCCGCCACGCAACTGGACGGATCTCACGGACGTCAAGTACAAGGGCCAGATGGTCATGGCCGATCCGTCCTACACCGCGATCCAGCTCATGATCGTGGGCACGCTGTCGCGCCGCTACGGCTGGGAGTTTTACCAGAAGCTGCGCGCCAACGACGTCATGATCGTCCAGGGCCACCAGCAGGTCTCGGAGGCGCTCACGCGCGGTGAGCGGCTCATCGCGGCCGAGGGCGCCGATCAGTACGCGTGGACGGACCGTAAGGCCGGCCACAAGGTCGCGAGCGTCTTCCCGACCGACGGGGCCTTTGCGATCCCGGCGCCGACGGCGGTCATCAAGGGCGCCCCGCACCCCAATGCGGCCAAGGCTTTCGCCGAGTTCATGATCGGCGACGCGGTGCAGCGGCTGTTCCCCGGCGAGGGGATCTACGCGGCCCGCTCGGACGTCGAGCCGCCGCCCGGCAACCCGCCGCTGTCACAGATCAAGCTGATGCCGGTGGACTACGAGCAGATCGAGAAGGATTCCAAGGCCCTCAAGACGCGCTTCAACGACATCTTTCAATGAGGAGCGACGGGTGATCAAACGGCTCGCGGTAGCTGGCGTGCTGCTCGCGGCGTGGACGAGCGCCGCCGAGGCGGCGGAGATCAAGATCCTCAGCGCCGGGGCGATGAAGACGATCGTCACTGAGCTGGGCGAGGCGTTCAAGCAGGAGACCGGTCATACGCTCTCGATGACCTTCGATACCGTCGGCGCCCAGAGCAAGCGGCTGAGCGGCGGCGAGGCGGCGGACGTGGTCGTGCTGACCGATGTGGCCATCGACCAGCTGGAGGGTCAGGGCCTGGTGGTGACGGGCAGCCGGGTCGACATCGCGCGCGTGGGCGTCGGCGTCGCCGTGCGCGAGGGCGCGCCGCGGCCTGACATCTCCACGCCAGATGCGCTGAAACAGACCCTGCTCTCTGCCAAGTCGCTGGTCTACGTGGACCCGGCGCGCGGGGCGACGAGCGGTGTCCACTTTGCCTCCGTGCTCCAGCGTCTGGGCATCGCCGACGCCGTGAAGAGCAAGACGATCCTGATCCCGACCGGTTTCGCCGCCGAGGTGGTCGCACGGGGCGAGGCCGAGGTCTGTGTGCACCAGATCAGCGAGATCCTGCCCGTGAAGGGCGTCACGCTGGTCGGCCCGCTGCCGCGCGAGCTGCAGAAGGTGACCATTTACTCGGGCGGGCTGGCGGCCAAGGCCGCCCAGCCCGAAGCCGCCCGCGCGTTCCTGGCGTTTCTGACCCGTCCCGCATTCAAGTCCAAACTGGCCGCCGCCGGCCTCGACTACCGGGAGTGACCCCATGGCCGAATCGATTCCTGCGCCGCTGATCATCGACACGCTCAAGGACACGTTCCGCGAGGCCCGCGCCGCGCGCACGGCTGAAGGCTGGCCGGCCTCGCGCCACGATTTCCTCGGCTGGATCCTCAGCGTCCCTGACACACACCAGAAGACCGTGCTGGCCGCGCTCGACAAGGAAGACTCGCTGCGCGTCATCACGTGCGCGACGGAGGACGAAGCGGCCACGATGGCGGCCGGCCTCTACATGGGCGGCGAGCCGGTGATGCTGATGATCCAGCACGCGGGGCTCTACGCCTCGGTGAACACCCTGCGCGGCGTCGCCATGGACGGCAAGATTCCGATGTTCTACATGATCGGGCTGCTCAGCCGCGAGAAGGACAAGGACCCGAAGGAGTCGCGCCACTCGATGGTCCGCTTCGCCGAGCCGCTGCTGGACACCTTCAGCGTGCCGCACGCGCGCCTGGAAGGCCCCAACGACGTGCACCTCATTCCCGAGTACTACCGGCTGAGCCGCCAGCGCAAAGGGCCGGCCGTGGTGCTAGTCGGGCTGGAGACGATCTGACATGGCCATCAAGCCAGAAGAGGCGCTGAAGGCGATTGCGGCGGCCCGCGGCAACGCCATCTGTGTTCCCACCATGACGACGTCACCCGCCTGGCGTGAGATCGCGCCCGACGATCTCTCCGTGGGCTGCGTGGGCTTCATGGGCGGCGCCTCGGCGATGGGCGCCGGCCTGGCCCTGGCCCGGCCCGAGCGGCGGGTGATCGTGTTCGACGGCGACGGCTCGCTGCTGATGCAGCTGGGCTCGCTGGCGACGATCGCCGGCGCGCGGCCGCGCAACCTCGTCCACCTGCTCTTCAAGAACGGCGTCTACCACACCTCCGGCTCTCAGGACATTCCGGGCGGGCTGACGGTGGATTTCGTGACGATGGCGCGTGGCGCCGGCTACAAGAGCGCGATGGCCATCACCACGCTGGAAGAGTTCAAGCGCAAGCTGCCGGAGCTGCTGACCGCCGAGGGCCCGATCTTCGTGGAGCTGCACACCTCACTAGCGGATCAGACGCCGATGACGGCGCGGGGCGGGCGGTCGTTCCCCGACCAGGTCGAGCAATTGCGATCGAAGCTGCTCGCCGCGCGCTGAGCTACTGGGTGGGGATCGTGAGCACCGGCGGCGGGGCCTTCTCGCCGGTGTCGGCCAGCGTCATGAGGATCAGCAGGAACGTGAACGTGCTCTTGGACCTGAGGTCGTTGTCTTCAATCCAGTACCAGAGATTGCGGTAGTACACCTGGGCAAAGGCCCGGTCCGGCTTGGTGGATCCGGCCTGGATGGCGATGATCGGCGGCAGGCCGGGCGCCGCCGGCGGCGCCGGAAAGGCGCGGCCCTCGCGTACGTCCTCCTCGGGGACGTTGATGAACGATCCTACCTGGCTGAGGATCTGCATCGCAGAGCGGGTCTGGATCGCGAGCACGTCGTCCCGGTCGGTGTCCGCCCCGTAGGTGATCTGGACGTCTAGCTTGTCCGGATTCAGGTGGAGGATCTTCCGCATCTCCTGCCGTTCCGCTTCCACCTCGGGCGGGATCGGATCCTTGGGGAAGAACATGACGAGCCGGTCCCGCTTGCCGGTCTCCTTATCCGTCTCGATGCGGAAGCCCACGGCGCCGGAATCCTGGATGCGCCGCAGGGCCTGCAGCACCTTCAGGAATCCCGGGTCCATCTCGTGAGCCCGCCCGGAGGCCCGTCGGTTCGAGACGCCGTTGACCTGCTGCACGGCGATCCGCCAGAGGAGGTCCGCCGCGTAGCCGGTGTCGATGAGCTCGATCAGCCGGATCGGCGGGATCGGTGTCATCAAGGTCCGAATGAACGCCGAGCCGGTCAGGGGCGTGTAGGTGATGGTCGGCCGATCGATGTAGGTCGCGCCGGCGTTGAGGCTGAAGAAATTCGGGCTGGGGAGCGTGCCGGCGCTCCCGCCCGGGAAGACCGTTCCGGTCGCTCCCCCTGCGACCTGGAACTGATAGCCGCTGACGATCTGTCCGACGTCGACGAAGATCGGCGTGTCGGCATAGCGGAGCTTGACGATGTTCAGCAGGGTCTGCTGCTTCCAGGAGTTGGCCACGGCGGACGTGTAATCGAGCCGGTCGCGGTCGAGGACCGCCGATCCCAGGCTCGCGCACCCGGACAGGCCGGCGGCGAGGAGGCCCACTACCACGGTATGCCTCGTCACGGGGTCGGCCTGGTGGTCACGGGACGTGATCCTACCAAGTCAGTCCGGTTCTGGACGATGGAACTTTTGTCCCATACCGGCCGGTGGCCATCGAACCACGAGGTCTATACTGATCTCGATGGGTCTGTGGCGAGTGGCGGTATGGGGTCTCGTCGCGTTACTGGTCCTGGTGCCCACGGTCCGCCTGGCGCCCGGGGCGGGTGATCACGCTTCGCACCACGTGACCATGAAGGCCTCGCGCGCCTCGTCCGGAGTGGGGCGTACGACCGCCGCCACGCCGTCCGTCGTTCCACTGCTCGCCATTCTCACGGCGCGAGGTCTCGATACGCCCCGCGCTCACGATCGGCTCCTCTCGATCGACCCGGCTGTCCCGTTCGTCCCCCCTCGGGGCTGATCTCGCCGACGCGTGCGGTTTCCATCCGTCGGGGAGAGGTCTCCCTGGAAGGTATCCATGTTTCATCTCCGCATTCCTGCGCCGGACGATCGGCTCGAATGGATCGGCGCCGACGATATCGAGGGCGAGACGGCCGAGGTCACCTACGAGGCTGTGGTCGCGCGAGGTCTCCATCGCGCGGCTGGTGTCGCCGATTGTGTGGCCGACCTGCTGATGCGGCGCGATCTGGAAGCGTACGGACCGAGCGTCGATGTCGGGTTTTTCGCCGCTGGTACCTCGTCGAGGCGTACCGGGTCCTCGGGCGTCTGGAGGGCACGCTGCTCCGCGTCACCCGACCGGGAACGGAGGGGTGAGATGGAGCATGTCGCGTTTCTCGTCGCCCTGATGGCGACTTCCTTCGGCGCCGGGATCGTCGGCGCCATCCTCGGGCTCGGCGGTGGCATCCTCCTGGTCCCGCTGCTCACGATGGTCATCGGTATCAACCTGCACTACGCGATGGGCGCCAGCCTGGTCTCGGTCATCGCCACGTCGAGCGGCGCAGCGGCGATGTACCTGCGCACCGGCCTGAGCAACATCCGCATCGGCCTCTTCCTGGCGATGGCCACCGTCACCGGCGCGCTGATCGGCGCAGCGCTGAGCGGCGTCGTTCCCGCGCGGGCCCTGGAGCTGATCCTGGGGCTGGCCCTGACCTACTCCGTCGTGGTGACCTTGCGTCAGCTCAAGGTCGATCTCGCCGAGGGTCAGCCGTACGATCCGATCGCGATGCGGTTCGGTCTGGAGGGTGCCTACTTCGACGTCCGGCTGGGCCGGGAGGTGAAGTACCGCGCCGATCGCGTCAAGGCGGGGTTTGCGGTCATGTGGGGCGCCGGGCTGCTGTCGGGCCTGCTTGGTATCGGCAGCGGGGCCTTCAAGGTGCTGGCGCTGGACTACGTGATGCGTCTGCCGATGAAAGTCTCCACGGCGACCAGCAACTTCATGATCGGCATCACGGCCGCCGCCAGCACGGCGGTGTATTTTGGGCGGGGCGATATCCATCCGGTCATCGCCATACCGGTCGCCCTCGGCGTCATGCTCGGCGCCTTGGTGGGTACCACGCTGATGGGTCGCCTGCGCAACACCACGGTGCGCGCGCTCTTCCTGCCCGTGATCCTGTATCTCGCGCTGTCGATGATCGCGCGCGGGCTGGGGCTGGTCGGATCGTGAGCCGTGTCGAGGGTGTCGTGTCGCGTGTGCTCTGGTGGGGCGGCGTCGCCAGCGTCGTGCTCATGCTGATCGGGCTCGTCGGCTACGCGGTCCAGGTCGGAGTCGGCAGCGACAGCTTCGACGTCACGCGGGCCGTCGAGAACCCGCAAGCTGGGCGTCCGCCCGGCGTCTTCACGTCGGTCCCGCAGGTGCTCGACGGGCTTCGTCGGTGGCCCGTCGACCCGCTGGCCGTTGCCGCGGTGGGACTGCTCGCGCTCCTCGCGACCCCGGTGGCCGCGGTGGTGGTGGCGTTCCCGTTGTTTCTGTCCGAGGGCGACCGACGCTACGCCGTGATCTCGGCGATCCTCGCCGCCGCTCTCATTGGCAGCCTGCTGATCGGCGGCGCAGAGGCCGGT
>Ga0075418_10003094_pt1 | contig 18995 bp, 17 predicted proteins | sample SoiMetdeltSBSDD2_FD_81776 | JGI IMG/M metagenome (GOLD analysis project Ga0075418, IMG submission 81776) | Bulk soil microbial communities from a Populus tree surrounding site in Tennessee, USA - Soil MetaG P. deltoides SBSDD2 | ecosystem: Environmental > Terrestrial > Soil > Tree plantation... | reverse complement strand
TCGGTGGCGACGACCGAGTTCCAGCCCAGCTCCTGGGTGAGCACCGCCGCCAGGATCTGCTTCCGCATGCCGTCGGCCCGCTCTTGGAGCTTACGGTCGGAGGTGGACGCCTCCGGGGCCAGGACACGGCGGACGACGATCGACTCCAGCGCATCCCTGCGCCAATCCGATTCCGGCTTCTGGCCTTCCGCCGCCGGCTGGCCCTGAGCGGCCGGCGCCCGCGGCGCGACCCGCGTAAGCTCGGTCTTCAGGACCTCGCCGCCTTTGAAGGATGCCACGGCATCGGCGGAGGGGCCGGGCGTGGTGCGGCAGGCGCACGCCAGGACGGCGGGAAGGAACAGGCGGAGCGGCGCGTTCACCGCGTGTCGATACCGGAATTCCATAGGGGGATATTAGGGGGAAAAGATAAGGACGGGGCTGGCGAGCGGCCAGCCCCGTCCGTGGTAAGGGCGATACCGGGGAGGTTGTTTTAGCTGACGCTGATGTCCATCAACTCGACCGGGGCATTGTTTTCCGAGATGATCCGGTGCACCCAGTTTCCGGGGAACCCGATGGACTCGACCGTGCCGAACGCGGCCAGGCCGCAGCCCGGGGCCTTGATGAACACCGTATTCGGCGTGATCGGACCGTTGCTGTCCATGCCAATGCGCACGCCGTTGACGTCCGCGCCCTGGCTCAGGCCGAAGAACCACGTCGGGCCATTCGCGGCCGGGATCAGAAGGCAACCCGGCGCCAACGCGATCGTATGGTTGCCGGTGGTACCGCTGCCCGCAGGCAGTATGCACGTGTCGATCACCGTGCTGGGGGGTGCCGTCGGCGTTGCGGACGCCCAGGCCACCAGGTTCCAGGTGGGACCCGCGTTGAAGCTGAAGATGTTGTACGTCGTGGACACCGCTCCCCAGGAGGGAGTCGCCGGTAGAGTCGGCGTGACCCGGGTGGCCCAATCGTTCGGGCCGCCGGACGTGCCCGTCGGGTTCGAACAGCCCAGGCCGAGCTCGGGGGTCATGTCGCCGCGGAACAGCGGCTCCGTGCCATCCGGGGTCCTCGGCTGCCCGAGCGACGCAAAGCGCTGCTTCGCCGGCTGACCGGATGAGAGTGTCTTCTGACCGGCACCGATCGCAACTCCGCCCGCCACTACCGCCGCCGCGCTCACAAACGCGACCGTCCGCTTGAAACTCATCGCCGCCTCCTAAATCGCCCTTTGAAGGATCAGCCAGGGAGTCTCTTAATTACCCCGGCCCTAGCAGGCTTGTCAATAGGATTTTTCGCATTCCATGCGACTTTTTACGAGCCTTGGCCCGCTTGCGTCCTGCCCTATCCAAAAACCGCCTCGGCGTTGGTCTCCAGCATCAGCGTGAAGGCCTCCCCGGGGAGGTCCAGCGCCCGGAAGTCCCGCAGGTTGTCGCCCATGCTGCGCACCCCCGGGGCCGGCCAGTCGCTCCCGTAGAGGACCTTGGCCGCAACCTCCACCAGGCGTGGGAAATAGCGCAGGAGGGCCCGCGGCGGGATGCTCGAGATGTCCATGTAGACGTTGGGGAAACGCCGCACCAGGAAGAAGGCCTGGTCCATCCAGAGCGGCCGGCCACCGTGGGCGAGGACGATCTTCAGGTCCGGGAAGTCCACCGCCACGTCGTCCACGGCCATGGGCTCGCCCATTCGGCTGCGCGCACCCGGGAACACCGACGTGCCGGTGTGGATCATGACAGGCAGGCGCAGCCGCTGGGCTTCTTCATAGATCGTACGGAGCGCGTCCAGGCCGTGGAGGTACGCGTTGGGCGCCACCGCCATGTGGGGCGGGTGGATCTTCAGCGCCCGCACGCCGAGCTCCGCCGCCCGGCGCACCTCGGCAGCGGCGTCCCCCGCGAAGCGCGGGTGCACGCCCCCCATCGGGATCAGGCGGTCGGGCGCCGCCTTGCAGTACTCCGCCACGTACTCGTTGACGCGGGCGGTGAACCCCATGAGGTCCGGGCTCGGGTAGTTGACGAGGACCGTGCGGGCGATGCCGTCCTGATCGAGCCGCCGCAGCAGGTGCGCCGGGCTCTTCATGATGGCCTGGAGCTCCGGCACGTCGTTGCGTCCGCGCGTCATCACCTCGAGGACCTCGGCCCGCAGCTCCCACCAGGGCTGGACGTGGATGTGGGCGTCGGTCACGGGCATGGGGGCCGGCGAGGATAGCACGCCGGCCCCGGAGCCCCGTGCTAGCCTGTCTTCATGCCTCTCCTGCTGCTGGCAGCCCTCCTCGCGCCCGCCGCCGAGGGGCCGGGCTTCTCGTTCGGCAGCCGCCCGCCCGTCATCCGGGCGCCGGCGCCCGCCGGCGGGAACGAGGCGGCCGTCACCGAGGTCCACGCGGCGCTCGACGGCGCCGGCCTCGTCCTCCGCTTCACCTTCGACCGCCCCGTTCAGCGCGCGCTCTACGATGCGAGCGGCGCGCCCGTCTCCGGCCGGCTGCGCGCCGTGCTGTACGTGGACGCGGACGACAACCCGAAGACGGGGCTGGCCGCCGGATCGAAGGACCTGCGGACCGGCGCGGACCGCCGGCTCGAGGTGGGCGTCATCGCGGTGGGGGCGGACCCCGACGAGAACCTCGGCGCCTCCGCGTTGGTGACCGCGGCGCTCTCCGACCTGGCCGGAAAGAAGCGCCGCGCGCGCTGGCGCGGGGACACCACGGCTACGCCAGGGCACGTCAAGACGGGAGGCCGGTGGGTCGAGGTCCGGCTGGATGGCGAGCGCGGGCCGTTCAAGAGAACGGCCCGGCTCGTGCTCGCCGAGGGCGAGCGGTTCCTGGAAGGCCGGCTCGGGCCCTGAGGCCCGAGCCGGTTGCGCCCCTACTCGATGCTGAACTCCTGCAGCGTGACCGGGATCGTCCCCGTGAGGATCATCGACTGATCGTCGGGGTTCGGGTTCCAGCCCGAGCCCTGGCCCGGGGTCGAGAAGGAGAAGGCGGCGCTCGCAATCCCGTTGGTCGGGTCGAGGTTGCCGGTCTCCCAGAAGAAGTCCACGCCCGGCGTCGGAGCCGTGGTGTTGAAGATCTCCAGCCAGTAGGTGCCGTTCGGGAGGGTTGGCGGCGATGCCAGGTCGTACTCGAAGATCCACTCGTCCACGCCGAACAGGACCACGCCTGTCATGGTGCGGCTGGTGGCCTGGATCCCGCTGAGCGAGAAGACGATCGTCGGGCCGGGCAGGCCGCCCACGTTGTTGTGGATCAGGATGTCGAAGCTGTCCGTGGCGTTGGGGGTGTTGCCCGGGAAGTAGCCGCCCCATGTGGTGATGTGCTGCAGCAGGGCCGACCCCGTGGGGGAATTGATCACGAAGTTGTCGGCCATCGACTGTTGTCCCGTGCCGCAGAGCTGGCAGTCCGAATCGTTGAAGTACCCGTTCACGGCGTTCGGCTGCTGGTTGATGAGGACGTCCCCGCTGGGGACCCTCGCAGTCCGCACGATGGGCGGGTTGTTCTTCGGCGAGATCTTCGCGGCCTTGGCGGCGGCGGCGAACGCCTCCGAGGAGCCGATCAACGCCACGACGGCGCAGCTGGACAGGAACACTCTCGAAGCCTTCATTTTTCCTTACCTCCGGTTACCTGAGTCGAGCGTCTGAAACCTGACGATGCGGGATGGGCTCTTGCCGCCTTCACGGAGGTGGTGAAGGTGGCCGGGGGGCGGTGCCGCCGGGAGCCGCATCCTCCCAACCGGGCAACATCTCGGCTCGAGCCACCGGCATCGGAAGGAGGCCAGCGGTCCGAACCGCCGCCGGAGGGCCGTCCGCGCCCGGGCTGAGGATCCCGCGCCCGGGGTCGAGGCTCTCGACGTTGAGGCGGATGGTGGCCAGGACGTACTCACGCCCGCGGCGGTCGCGGTACCGGAGCTTGTACGTCCACGAGCCGGCGGAGCCGCGCTCCGCCACCGCGTACCGTCCGTCGCCACGCGCGCGGACACGCGCCACCACCGAGGGGAAGCCGCCGAGCCCCTCCCGGCTGATGAGGAACTCGCCTCCTTCTTCGTGGACAGTGGCCGCCCAGCGGATCCGCAGGTCCTCATGGGGCGGTTTGAGGAGGTTGACCTCGCGCGGGACGTCGCCGCCTTGTGGAACGAAGGCGGCGGAGGACCAGGCGGCGCCCACCGCCAGCAACAAGGCAGCCGTCGCCGCTCGAACGGCAAGAGTCGCGACGGTCCGACCCGGCGCCGCGGGCGCAGTCATGGCAGAGATCGATACGGAGTGGAGCGAGCCTACTGTTCCCGCGGCGATCGTGTCAAGGGAAGTGTTGGTCCGGATTGGCGCTGCACACGGCACTCGATCTTGATCCATACTCTGCGGGGAAGGAGGCTCCCTGCCGACGCCGCGCACCATCGTGCTGGTCGAGGACGACGCCGAGATACGCGCGCTCGTCGACACCGTCCTCTCCGCCGAGGGTCACCGCGTCGTGGGCACCGGCGATCCCACGCGCGCGGTGGAGATCGTGCGCAGCGAGTCCCCCGACCTCGTCATCTGCGACATCATGATGCCGGTCATGGACGGCTATGCCGTGCTGCGCGCGCTCCAGTCGGACCCCACCACGTCGCGCTACCCGGTCATGTTCCTCACCGCCCGCCAGGAGTTCAACGAGAGGGTGCGCGCGTTCCGCTTCGGCGTGGTGGACTACCTCACCAAGCCGTTCACGCGCGAGGTCCTGCTCCGCAAGGTGGAGAACGTGGTGGACGGGCGCGCCCGGCGCGCCGGCTTCGTGGCGGGGGACGGGCAGGCGGACCCCGCCAGCCTCATGGACGAGCTGCGCAAGCAGGCGCGCAGCGGCCTCCTCACGCTCAAGGGGAAGGAGGGCGAGTCGCAGATCGTCGTGCGCGCGGGCGAGATCGTGGAGGCGCCCTCCGGCGTGCCCGAGCACGCGGCTCGGGCCGAGTTCCAGGAGCTGGACGCGGCCCACGAGGACATCGTGGCGCCCGACCCGCCCAGCCTGCCGCGCACCAAGGGACCGCTGCCGAGCTTCGAGTCGTTCCCGGAGATGCTGAAGCACGTCCTCGTCGTGGACGACAACGCGGTCTTCCGGACCTTCCTGCGCGACCTCCTCAGCGGCCAGGGCTTCCTCGTGCGCGAGGCCAGCAACGGCGCCGAGGGGCTGGCCGTGGCCCTCGCGGAGCGGCCCTGGCTGATCCTCACCGACGTGCGGATGCCCGTGGCCGACGGCTTCGAGCTCTGCCGGCAGGTCCGCGCCCACAGCCTCATCCGGCAGACCCCGCTACTGTTCCTTTCGGGCTGGGACGACTACAAGCAGCGCTATCACGGGCTGCAGCTGGGGGCCGACGACTTCCTGGCCAAGGACACGCCCGTGCGCGAGCTGCTGGTGCGGATCCAGCTCACCCTCCAGCGGTACTCCGACCTGGGCGTGCGCGGCAGGCGCGGGGCCGCGATGGGAGGCGGGATCGACGTCGTGGGCGCGCCCGGCCTCCTGCAGATGTGCCACCTGACGCGGCTCACCGGGGTGCTGAGCGTGGTGGACGGGGAGCGACGGGTGGAGATCCGGTTCCGCGAGGGCGAGATCGTGTCCGCGCAGTCCGCGGAGGCCCAGGGCCCGGAGGCAGTCTACGAGTTCCTGTCCTGGGATAGGGGAAGCTTCGAGTTCGACCCCGTCGACCCGGGCCCCGGGACGGGCCTCGGGCAGGGGTTCGACCAGCTCATCCTCGAAGGCTGCCGACGGCTCGACGAGGCGCGCCGCGGGCCGGAGGCCGGGGCCTCCTAGCTCGCGGCCAGCGCCTGGGCCTCCTCGTCCTCCTGCCGCCTGCGCAGCAGGCCGAGCCGCTTCATCTTCTCGTGCAAGGTCGTGGGCAGCAGACCCAGCGAGGCGGCCGCGCGCCTCTGGTTCCCGCCCGTGTCGGCCAACGCCGACTCGATGAGACGACGCTCGTAGGCTTCGACGAGTTCCTTCAGGTTCGATCCGCCGTTGAAGGGCTTCTCGGGGTCATGCATTCTCTGGCCTCCCGGTCAGGGTCCCGCTTTCGGGATAAGACGACAACCGGAGGCTGAAGGTTTCCTGCGAAAAACGCGTTGCCGGGCGCGTTTACGCCTCGTGGCATACTTTTACAGATCCGTCTTGCCAGCGTCACAATGAGCCAGGAGTCTCCGCCGCGCGCGCCGTCTCCGCCCGTCCTCGCCACCGGCGACGTGCTGGGCGGGCGTTTCCGCGTGGTCCGCTTCGTCGGGCAGGGCGGCATCGGGGAGGTGTACGAGGCCGAGCACCTCGACCTTCGCGAGCCGGTGGCCCTCAAGGTGTTGCGCGCGGACATCGCCGGCGATCCGCGGGCCATGGAAAGGTTCCGCCGGGAGATCCAGCTCGCGCGCAAGGTGACCCATCCGCACGTCTGCCGGCTCTTCGACGTGGAGCGGCATCCGACCGCCAGCGGCGAGCTGACCTTCCTGACGATGGAGTTCCTCCAGGGCCAGACGCTCGAGGAGTGGCTCCGGACCAGGGGCCGCATGTCCACGCGGCAGGCCCTGCCCATCGTGGCGCAGGTGGCGGACGCCCTGGCCGCCGCCCACCGCGCCGGCGTCGTGCACCGCGACTTCAAGCCCGGCAACGTCGTGCTGGTGCCCGCTCCCGAGACGCCCGAGGGCCTGCGCGCCGTGGTGACCGACTTCGGCATGGCGCGCGCCGCCGACGACGGGAAGAGCGTGCTGGCCAGCGGCGAGACCGGCCTCGTGCCCGGCACCGCGGCCTACATGGCGCCGGAGCAGGCCGAGGGGCGCGAGGCCACCGCCGCCTCGGACATCTACTCGCTGGGCGTGGTGATGTACGAGATGCTGACGGGGCAGCGCCCGCACGCGGGGACGACCGCGATCTCGATGTTGCTGCGCCGCCTGCGGGAGCCGGCGCCGACGCCGCGCCTCCACGTGCCCGACCTCGACCCGCGGTGGACGGCCGTCATCCTGCGTTGCCTGGAGCGCGATCCGGCCGACCGGTTCACCGCCGCCATGGAGGTCGTGAAGGCCCTGCGCGGCGAGGACGTGCGCCGCCGCCGGCGCCGGTTCCTGGCCATGGTCGGGCCCTGGCTGCCGCGGCTTCTCCTGGCGGTCACCGCGGCACTGCTGGCCGTCGCGCTCTGGCGCGTCCTGCACGGCGCGGGCGGGCTGCCGTGAGTTACTTGTTCAAGGCCCAGAGCGGGTACGGATTGATGGGCGTGCCCTCCCACCAGCGCTTCTCCGGCCCCAGCCGGAAGATCGTGAAGTGCAGGTGCGGGGTCCCGGTCGGGGCGTTGCCCGTCGTCCCCACGTAGCCGACCACGTCGCCCCGGGCCAGCTTCTTGCCCTCGACCAGCCCTTCCGCGTAGCGGTCGAGGTGGGCGTAGTAGTAGCAGTAGGCCTCCTCGGTATCGAACTCGTACACCGTGAGGCCGCCGGGGACGCTGGTGAAGAGCTTCTTCACGGTGCCGTCGGCCACCGCCACGACCGGCGTCCCCTTCGGCGCCGGGATGTCGATGGCCTCGTGCGGCCGGGCCCCGCGCAGCTCGGCGAAGTTGTCGTGCAGATCCCGCGCCGTCTTGCCCTGGACGGGGATGGCCAGCCCGCGCGCCCGCAGCCGATCGAAGTCGGAGAGGTCCGCCGGCGGGTTGGGCAGGCTGCGCGGCGGCTCGTCGGGGGAGTGCACGTCGAGCGGCGGCGGCGTCTTCGGCGCGGGCTCCGGCGGGAACGTGAAGGGCGGCGCTTCGGGCAGGAACGGTACCGCCGGTGAAGCCATCGTCCCGGGCTCGGCGGAAGGCGCGAGGACCAGCGGCGGGGTCGGGTGACGGGAGGCCACCGTGGCGGGCGGCGGCGATGCGGCGGCGGGCGAGGACGCCGCCGCAGGCGCGGCCACCGGCGACCGCAGCGCCCCGCTCCAGACCAGGACGACGTAGAGGGCCAGCGCGCCGAGACAGAACCCCGCGTAGAAGGAGGCCGCGCGGCCGCCCGCCCTCAATCCTGGAGCACCGCCACCACGCCCGGCGAGACCATCTTCGCCAACTCGGCGGCGTCCCAGTTGGTGAGCCGGATGCAGCCGTGCGACTCGGTCTTGCCGATCTGCGCCGGCTCGGGCGTGCCGTGGATCCCGTAGTGCTCCTTGGAGAGGTCGATCCAGACGACGCCCACGGGGTTGTTCGGGCCCGCCGGTATCTTCGCCTTGGAGTGCGCGGCCTTCGCGTCCCAGAACAGGTCGGGGTTGTAGTTGAAGGGCGGGTCGTGCGTCACGCCGGTGACCTTCCAGGTCCCGAGCGGCAGCGGATCGTGCTCGCTGCCCATGGTGGCGGGGTAGCGGGCCAGGACGCTACCCTGCGCGTCGAGCGCGCTGACCGAGCCGTCGGATTGGTCCACGACCACCTTGGCCGCCTTGGCCGCGATCGCGGTGCGGACGTTCGGCACGCGGATGGTCTCGCCCGCCCGATCCAGCCGCTTGCCCGGGTTGAGCCTCTTGATGAGCGCGGGGCTGGCGTGGAACCTCTCGCCCAGCTTCTCGGCCATCGACGCGTAGCCCAGCGTGGCGAGCTTCGCCTTGGCCATCATGTCCTGCGGGACCTTCACGAAGGGCCCCTTCACGTCCTCGGCGGTGATCGTGTAGTCGACCAGCGTCGGCGCGGTGTCGGCGGTCAGGGCGCGCAGGCCGGCCTGCGCCACGGCCGCCCCGCCCACGCGCTGCTTCTCGTACGCGGCCATCGCGCGGCTGGTGTTCGAGCCCGCGTTGCCGTCGATCTCGCCGACCGAGAAGCCCGAGCGGTCGAGCAGCACCTGCACCCGCAGGTCCTTCTCCGCGGCCGGGACGGCGACAGGGGCCGCGCCGGGAGCCTTGCCGGCAGGCGTCTGCGACCGCGAGGGCGCGGCAGGCACGAGGGCGACGGCCGCCAGCATCGCGCACAGCGGGATTCGAACGAGCATGCGGACCTCCTCTCGAGTTCCACGTCTGGATGTGCAAGAGGGGTGCCATTTGGCAGGATCGTGGGAAGGCTCGACAAGGGAAGGTTTTGATCGACCGGTTGGAAGGCTAGACAACAGACAGGGAACCTACGGCGAGGAATGAGGTTTCCCTGTCAGTTCTCCCGCCTCGATGCGCACCGACAGCCGGTTCTGCTTGGGCGGCAGCGGGCACGTCGCATACGGCGTGAACGCGCAGGGCGGGCTGTACGCCTTGTTGAAGTCGAGCGTGACGCGGCCGTCCTTCGGCATCGGCGCGTAGAGGAAGCGGCCGGCGGGATAGGTCTGCTTGCCCGTGGTCTGGTCGCGGAAGATGAAGAAGAGCTCCGTCGCCCCCGGCTCCTCGAGGACCGGATCGAGGCGGACCTCGCGGCCACCGATCGTGAACGCCGCGTACCCCGGGCTCGGCAGCTCCTCGACCTGGCCCAGGATGTTGGGCACCGCGATCTTCTTCGGTGACGCGTGGGGGACGAACCGGGCCTCGACCCGGTAATCCTCCCGCACCGGGAACCAGCGCAGGCCGCCGAATTCCTTCAGCAGCGCGCTCTCCCTGTCCTTCAGGCGTATGCCGTAGCGTCCGCCCCGCTCGATCACGTGCAGCGTGAGGCGCGGGCCGAGCTTCAGGACGTCGGCGGGGCCGGGCACGTCGGGCCGCAGCTCGCGCGTGCCGGCCGGGTGGCCGTCCACGGTGGCCTCGACGCCGGGCTCCATTCGAAGGGTCGTCTTGCCCGCGCGCAGCTCGAACACGCCCGCCCGGGCCGGGGCCGAGCCCGGGGGCAGGACGATGCGGTTGCCGGCGTCCGTCCCGAAGGAGTTGGCGCCGTCCTTGAGCCAGAACAGGCCCACGACCTGGAGCCAGCCGCCGTCGCTCTTGAGTCGCCCCTCGCGGTCCGCGCGCCACTTCTCGATCTCCGCGCGGTAGGCAGGGTCCGGAGTGCGGCCGGCGGCCGTCGCCATCCCGGCCAGGCCCAGAAGCGCGAGAAGGAAGCCTCTCATCGCGAGCATCCCTCCAACCAGTCTACGCGACGATTGACGTATCGGCTTACGCTCCACGTCGGGGCTCTTGCCCGGCTTGCGCCGTAAGTCGCGCGGCCACAACGACGGGCCGGCGGTACGGCCGTTGCATTCGCGCGGTTGTAACCGCGCCCGGACCACTCGCAGTCTTCGCGCCAGCCCCTTCGGGCGCATGGAGGGAGGGTCGAAGCATGAAGCGGTCCAGACTCCTGCTCGCCGTCGTGCTGGCCACGGCCGCGCGCATGGCCGCCGCGGCGGAAGACGACGCCCGAGGGCCTCGGGACCAGCCGGAAGCGCCGCAGAACGTCGTCTACGTCACCTCGTTCGATTCCGACGCGGTCCTGCGGTTCAACGTGGACACGGGCGCCTTCCTCGGCGTCTTCGTGCCGCCCGGCAGCGGCGGTTTGAACGGGCCCACCGGGCTCACCTTCGGGCGTGATGGCCATCTCTACGTGGCCAGCTTCGTCTTGAACAACAGCGTCCTCAAGTATCACGGGCACACGGGCGCGTTCCTCGGCGTCTTCGTGACCCCGGGCAGTGGGGGACTCCAGGGCCCGGTGGACCTGAGGTTCGGCCCGGACGGGGATCTCTATGTGGTGGCCAGCTACGCCGGCGGCGTCTTCCGCTACAACGGCCAGACCGGCGCGTTCGTCAGCCAGTTCACCGCCGATCCCGACGGCGCCGAGGCGCTGGCCTGGCGCGGCGGCGATCTCTTCGTCTCGAGCCACATGAGCGACAACGTGATCCGCTTCGACGGCGAGACCGGCGCCAACATGGGCGCGGTGACCGACGGACCGCTCGACTGGGCCACCGGGTTCGCCTTCGGCCCCGACGGCAACATCTATGTCGCGAGCTTCTTCGACCAGACGGTCGTCAAGTTCGACGGCCGGACCGGCGAATGGATGGGGACGTTCGCCGACACCGGCTTCGGCCCGCAGATGATCGCGTTCGGCCCGCACGGCGACCTGTACGTGGCGTCCTATTTCGGAAGCGCCGTGGACCGTTACGACGGCCAGACGGGCGAGTGGGTCTCCAGCATGTGGGGGAACGGCCTGTCGGGGGCGATGGACATCGCCTTTCGCCGTCAGCCGGTGACCGCGCCATAGGACATCCTTTGGCCGTAGAATCGCGGCCTTGTCCCGAAGCGCCGCCCTCGCGGTCCTGGCCCTCACGCCTCTGGCCGCGGCCGCTTCCGCGGCCGCCGCGGAGCCCGCGGGCGTCATCGTGGACCAGGTCTATGCCGGCTTCGGCGCCGAGATGGCGGGCCTGCGCGCCGGCGACGTCCTGCTGGAGTGGGCACGCGCGGCCTCGCCGCCGGCCAACCCGGCGCCCGCCCGGGGCCCGCTGCGCGCGCAGGTCGACCTGGTGGACGCCGAGTTGGAGCAGGGGCCGCGCGGCGAGCTGACCCTGAGCGGCACCCGCGACGGAGCGCCCCTCTCGGTCCGCATGCCGCCCACGGACTGGGTACTGTCGGTGCGGCCGGCGCTGAGCGAGACCGAGCTGGCCGCCTACGCCGAGGGGCGGCGGCTCATCGACGGCGGCGAGGCGGCCCGCGGGCTCTCCGCCTGGCGCGCGCTCGCGCGGTCCTTCCTCGAGAAGGGCGACGCCGCGCGGGCCGGCTGGCTCTTCCTCAAGGCCGCGCGCTTCGCGACCTTCCAGTCGCTATGGTCCGACGCCGACGCCGCCTTCGCCGACGCGCACGCCGCCGCCGCGGCGGACGACCCGCGCATCCAGGCGCTCATCCACGGGTTCGCCGGCGAGTCGCTGGCCGGCCGTCTGGATTGGAGCGGCGCCGTGGAAGCCTACAGCCGCGCGCTGGCCATCTATGGCGCGAGACGGCCGGACAGCCTCTACGAGGCCTACATCCTGGACCACCTGGCGGACGTGGCCTTCAAGCACGGCGACCTGGACGCCGCGGAGCGGCACAACCGTCGCGCCTACGACATCCGACAGGCGGCCGCCCCGGACAGTGCTGTGGCCGGCAGCAGCCTGCACAACCTGGGGCTGGTGGCCGCGGCGCGCGGGGACCTCACGGGCGCCGAGGACTATTTCCAGCGCTCGCTGGCCATCAGCGAGCGGCTGGCTCCCGGGACCATCGGCGTCTCGCTCACGCGCCACAACCTCGGCAGCGTGGCCGAGAAGCGCGGCGACCTCGACGCCGCCGAGCGGCACTACACCGCCGCGCTCGCCTATTGGAGCCAGCACATGCCCGAGAGCGTCGGCATGGCCTCGGGCCTGGCCAACCTGGCCGGCGTCGCGCTGAAGAAGGGCAATCTCGAAGCGGCGGGCCAGGTCGCGCCCCGCGCCTGGGAGCTGGCCGAGCGGGTGATGCCGGGCGGGATCGTCAGCGGCGAGGCCGCGCTGTGCATCGGGGACATCGGCGTGGCCGCGGGCGACCTCGACGCGGCCGAGGCCTGGTACGCCATGGCCTTGAAGATCCGGCAGGCCCAGCAGCCGGGCAGCGGCGCCGAGGCCGAGGCGTACCAGCGGCTGGCCGCGCTGAAGCGCCGGCGCAAGCGCAGCGACGAGGCGCTGCCGCTGTACCTGCGCGCCCTCGACATCCTCGACCGCCAGACGCGGACGCTGGGCGGGACCGACGAGGTGCGCTCCCGCTTCGCCGCCCTCTACGCGCCGTACTACCACGAGACGATCGACCTGCTCATGGAGCTGGGCCGGCCCGAGGGGGCCTTCCACGTGGCCGAGCGCTACCGGGCGCGGGCCTTCCTGGCGCTGCTGACCGAGCGGGACCTCGTCTTCACGGCCGACGTGCCGGAAGCCCTGGACCGGGAGCGGCGGGCCGCGCGCGCGGAGCACGATCGCGCCTTCGCGGCGCTGGCCACCGCCACCGGCCCCGCGGCGCAGGAAGCCCGCCAGGCCCTGGAGGCCGTCCGCCGCCGGCAGGGCGAGATCGAGGCGCGCGTGCGGGCGGCGTCGCCCCGCCTGGCCGCGCTCCAGCATCCCGAGCCGCTGGACCTGGCCGCGACGCGCGCCGTCCTGGATCCCGGGACGCTGCTCCTCTCCTACTCGCTCGGCGGCGATCGCGGCTACCTCTTCGCGGTGGGGCCGGGCGCCGGGGAGTTCGCCGCCTTCAAGCTGGACCTCGCGCTGGCGAAGGTCCGGGCGGACGTGGGCCGCTTCCGGCGGTTGCTCCAGACGGTCAGCCCCGTCGGGCCGGAGCCGATGCGCGCGCTGTCGGCGGAGCTGGGCCGCGCGCTCCTCGGTCCCGTGGCCGAGCGCCTCGACCGCGCGGAGCGCGTGCTGGTCCTTCCCGACGGTCCGCTGCACCTCATCCCGTTCGCCGCCCTCGGGGACCCCGGGGCGCCGGACCGGAGCCGCTACCTCGTCGAGTCCAGGCCCGTGCACAACGCGGCGTCGGCCACGGTCTTCGCCGAGGTCAAGAAGGCGCGGCGGGCGCAGCGCCCGGCGCGCCTCTTCGCGCTGGGCGATCCCGAATACGGATCGAAGGGGGCCGAGGCCGAGTCGCGGGCCGGCTCGCTGCGGGCGCGCGGACTGGAGCTTGGGCCCCTGCCCGGCTCGCGCCGCGAGGTGGAGTCGATCGAGAAGCTCTTCCCGGAAGGTTCGCGCGTCCTCCTCGGCGCCGAGGCCAGCGAGGATCGGGCCCGCCAGGCCGGCGCGGGGCCCTCGCTGCTGCACTTCGCCTGCCATGCCCTGGCTGACGCCGCCTCGCCACTGGACTCGTCGCTGGTGCTGTCCCTGCCCGCGGAGTGGAAGCCGGGCCAGCCCAACGGCCTGCTCCAGGCCTGGGAGATCTTCGAGCAGGTGCGCCTCGACGCCGACCTCGTGGCGCTCTCCGCCTGCGGCACCGCCCTGGGCCAGGAGATGTCCGGCGAGGGCGTCCTCGGCCTGACCCGCGCGTTCCAGTACGCGGGCGCGCGCACCGTGCTGGCGTCGCTGTGGGCCGTGAGCGACGAGAGCACGGCCTTCCTCATGGGCCGCTTCTACCGCGGCCTCCGGCAGGGCGAGACCAAGGACGCGGCCCTGCGCAACGCGCAGGTCGAGATGCTGCGCGGGTCGAGGTCGCATCCCGCGCTCTGGGCCGCCTTCCAGTTGAGCGGAGACTGGAAGTGACGAATCAGACTGAATTGACGCCGTCTGGATCTGCGTCAATTCAGTCCCTTGTCCCGACCGTCCCCCGGTCATCAGTGCCGTCTCTTGCGAGTGTCGCCGCTTGTATGAGCTTCGGGTTTCGTGCGACAAAGGGATACTCCAGACAAAGGATGGTCCACGGATGACGAGGTCGATGTCGTCGATGCTGTTCGCGGCGGCCGTGGCGCTCGGCGCCGCGCCCGCGGCCGCGCAGGTCGACCTGGAGCTGGCGGGCAACGCGCTGAACGAATATCCCTTCTTCGAGTTCGTGCGCGCGTTCAACACCAACGCCGCGGTCCAGGTGGCCATCGATCCGACGCGCTTCCCGGCCATCGTCGGGGAGACGTGCGATATCTACGTGGTCAGCGACAAGTCGGCCGCGGCCTGGGCGGCGGATCCGTCGCTGATCGACGTACGGCCCACGGGCCCGCAGACGGAGACCTTCCTGGCGGGCCGCATCCAGTTCAATACCTTCACGGTGGCCGCCGCCGGCCAGCTCCCGAGCTCCGCCGGGACCACCGCCGTCGGGCGGGGCTACGACGTGGTCCTGGACTGCGACCAGAACGGGACGCTGGGCGGGCCGGACTACATCGACGGGCGCGCGCCCGACCGCGGGGGGCTGTACGTCGTCCACGACCTCACGACCGCGGGCCCGCTGGCCACCACGTCCGTCAACTACAACGTGACGGGCACGACCCCGGGATTCGAGAGCGAGAGGACCTATTACCCCAGCAACATCGCCACCATGGGCCAGCTCCCGCTCGTCATCATCAGCCACGGCAACGGCCACATGTACACCTGGTACGACTACCTCCAGTCGCACCTGGCCTCGTACGGCTACATCGTGATGAGCCACGAGAACAACACGCAGCCGGGGATCGAGTCGGCCTCGACCACGACCCTCCAGCACACCGACGCCATCATCGGGCAGCAGGGGACGATCGCGGGCGGCGTCCTCAACGGCCACATCGACTCCACCCGCATCGTCTGGATCGGCCACAGCCGGGGAGGGGAGGGGGTGACGCGCGCCTACGACCGGATCACCGACGTGCCGCCCTCGTACGTGCCGACCTTCTTCTCCATCGCGTCCATCCAGCTCATCTCGAGCATCGCGCCCACCGACTTCCTGGGACCCAACAGCTCGAACCCGAAGGGCGCGAACTACCACTTCATCTACGGCGCGGCGGACGGCGACGTGGACGGCGGGCCCGGCAGCGACATCGCCGACGCCTTCAACATCTTCGAGAGGGCAGCCGGGTTCCGCGACGCGCACTACCTCCAGGGCGTCGGCCACAACGAGTTCAACTGCTGCGGCTTCAACGACGCCGAGGGTCCCAACCTCATCGGCCGGCCCGCAGCCCAGACGATCGCCAGGGGCTACTACCTGGCGGTGGTGAAGCGGTACATCGAAGGCAGCGCGGCCGCCAAGGACTTCCTGTGGCGCCAGTACGAGAAGCTTCGGCCCATCGGCGCCCTGGCCACCGCCGTGGTGGGCCTCGAGTACAAGGAGCCGCCCTCCACCGGCAAGTTCGTGATCGACGACTACCAGTCGGAGACCGGAATCAACACCAGCAGCTCGGGCGGCACCGTGACCACCAACACCCTGAACAACGTCGAGGGCATCCTCAACGACAACAACCTCACGTTCACGTGGCTGTCCACCGACCCGATGAACGGCATGACGCGGGCCCGCGCCGGCGACATTACCCGGGGGACGGTCTTCGACACGGGCCCCGGCCCCGCCCGGACGATGGAGTGGAGCGTGGTGCCGGGCCAGCAGGACTTCACGGACAAGGAGTACCTCTCCTTCCGGGCCTGCCAGGGCACGCGGCATCCGCTGACCACCGCCCAGTTGGCGGACACCGCGTGGTACGTGATCCTGCGCGACGGGGCCGGGCACTCCAGCCGGCGCATCGGTTTCCAGGCCTTCGGCGGCGGGATCGAGGAGCCCTATCAGCGCACGGGCGTGGGGACGGGCGCGGGCTGGCAGAACGAGTTCGAGACCATCCGGGTGCGCCTCACCGACTTCCAGAACAACGGCTCGCCCCTGGACCTCTCGAACGTCGTCGCCGTGCGCTTCGTCTGGCGGACGACCACCGGCATCATCGCCGAGCGGGTCGGTTTCGACGACCTGGAGGTCACCACGGACCCATGAGCACGCTGAGGCCGTTCGCGATCGCCGTCCTGGCCGGCCTCCCCGCCGCGGCAATGGCCGGGGTGCCGCCCGTCCCCGCCACGCCCGCCGCCGTCGAGGACGTGGTCTACGCGGCCCCCTTCCGCCTGAAGGAAGGCTACGTCTCCGATTGGCGGCTCGAGAGGCCGTTGGTGGCGCGCGGCCACCTCGTGGTCCTGAAGGTGGCGCCGGACCTCGTCTATCCGCGTCAGACGGCGGAGCCGGTCCTCTACGCCGGGGACCAGACGGTGGAGCGGCTCAACGTCGGCTATCCCTCGGGGTACGTGATCGGGATCGTGCCCGGGGGCGTGGACCTCGGCCTCGTGCCCCTGTGGTTCGGCACGCCGCGGCTGCCCGAGTCCGTCGACGCCGAGGTCGTGCGGGCGGAGCGGTCGCGCGCCGACGCGGCGGGGATACGGCCGGTCCCGCCGGAACGGATCCTCTCCGTGCTGCGCAAGCCGCTCGACCTTGCCGACAAGTCGGACCTCCTGCGCGAGGCCGGCGCCCTGCTCCAGCTCTACGCGCCGGACGAGTCCGATCGCGCGGCGGTCCTCTCGCAGAAAGGCCGCTGACGGCCGCCATCGCCGGCCTCGCCGGCGGTCAGCGGCGGAAGACCAGGCTCAGCAGCAGGCGCGACGACGACAGGTCGACGTCCAGCGGCCGGAGCGCCAGCTCCGACTCGATCCGCGAGAGCGGCGCGTCGAGCAGTATCTCGTCCGCGTTCACCACCCGCGTCACCCGCGGCTGGAACGTCTCGGAGGCGTGCGCATAGCGGTAGCCCAGCCGCAGCCGCCAGGCCTTGCCCAGCGCCACGTCCACCTCGGCGCCCAGGTAGAAGGCGGCCGTGGTCTGCGAGTCGAGGGCCGCCTCGACCTCGAACTCCTGCGTGAAGAACGTGGAGTGCCCGCCCAGGTGCAGCGTCGTGAAGCCAAGGCTCCGCATCTCTCCGGACGCCCGCACGAGGGCCCCGCCCGCGGACACTCCGCCCCCCACGCGCCGACCCTCCCATCGGCGGGCGATGCCGAGGGCAAACGTGGTGACGCGCAGCTCGCCCTCCGTGTCCGGCCAGTCCAGGCTTTGCTCCACCTGGATCGTCTGGGGCTCGTTGCTGGGCGGTGGCAGCGCCTCGAACGTGACGGACCACGTGTACTGCGTGTTCACGCCGGACAGGGCGCTCGAGGCGCGGTCGGCGGTGAGCCGGAAGCTCCATCGGCCGTCGGGCGACCAGCCCACGCCGATCTCGCCACCGATCGTGCCGTCGGCGTGCACGGTCAGTGACTGGCCGGCCGTGGTCTCCGCGGGCCGCGCGAAGTCGAACGTGGGCGAGTACCGCGTCTCGTACGCCGTGTCGAGGAGCGGATCGGTCCAGGACCCGCCGAGCCAGGCCTCGAAGTGCGACGGCCGGGCCACCGGCGGCGTCTCGTCGGCCGTGACGGGCGCGGCGAGCAGCGCGACGAGCACGGCCGTTCTCCGCATCCTCCGAGCAGGGTAACATCGGTGGTCCATGGAGGTTGGAATGATCGATCGGGGCCGTTTCATCCTTGCCGCATTCGTGATCGTGTCGTGCGCCGCGAGCGTTTCCGTCGCACAGGCTGACGGCTTCGAGGGCGTCGTCGCCTACAAGATGCCGAGCAAGGGCAGGGCGGGCGAGCTGACGCAGATGTACAAGGGCACGAAGACCCGCACCGAGGTGAGCGACGGCAAGCAGACGACCGCGATGATCATGGACCTGACGGCCGGCACCATGACGGTGCTCATGCCGCCGCAGAAGCAGTACATGGTCATGGACATGAAGAAGATGGGCCAGGGCCTGGGCGGCCTCCTGGGCATGGGCAAGAAGGACACCGGCAGCGGCGCCGGGGCCTCGGCCGCGATGCCCACGATCAAGGCCACGGGCCGGAAGGAAACGATCGCCGGCCACGAGTGCGAGTTCTACGTGATGGGAGACAAGGGCGAGACCGAGGTCTGCTCCGCAAAGGGCCTGGGCATGTTCATGATGGGCCAGTCGCCGATGGGCGGCGGGGTCGCGTCGCTGGCGGCCCTGGCCGCCATGAGCACCAACCCGGACGCGGTCAAGCTCTTCGCCGACGGCTTCTTCCCCCTCAAGGTGGTCAACGTGAAGGGCGGCAAGAACGAGGTCGTGATGGAGGCCACCCGCGTGGAGAAGAAGACGCTCGACGCCTCGCTCTTCGTGCCGCCGCCGGACTACACGGAGATGAAGATGCCCGGCCTCGGCCGGTAGCATGATCGTCGGCCAGCGCATCCCGCGTCCCGACGCCCCGGACAAGGTCACGGGCGCGGCGCTCTACGTCGAGGACCTGGACTTCGCGGGCTCGCTCGTGGGCCGCGTGCTGCGCTCGCCCCACGCCCACGCGCGCGTCGCCCGCCTGGACGTCTCGCGGGCCCGCGGGCTGCCCGGCGTGTCCGCGGTCCTGACCGCGAGAGACATCCCCGGCCAGAACCTGATCCCGCTCATCCAACCCGACTGGCCGGTGCTGGCCGCCGAGTTCGTGCGCCACGTCGGCGAGGGCGTGGCCCTGGTGGCCGCGGAGACGCGCGAGGCCGCGGAGGCGGCGCTGGCCGCCGTGGTGATCGAGTACGAGCCGCTCGCGCCGCTGCTCGACATGGAGCAGGCGCTCGCGTCGGGCGAGGTGATGGCCCACTGGAAGATCCGGCGCGGCGACGCGGCGGTGGCCCTCTCGCGCGGGGACCTGGTGGTGGTCGAGGGGACGTACCACACCCCGTACCAGGAGCACGCCTACATCGAGCCCAACGG
>Ga0075418_10003093_pt1 | contig 18996 bp, 19 predicted proteins | sample SoiMetdeltSBSDD2_FD_81776 | JGI IMG/M metagenome (GOLD analysis project Ga0075418, IMG submission 81776) | Bulk soil microbial communities from a Populus tree surrounding site in Tennessee, USA - Soil MetaG P. deltoides SBSDD2 | ecosystem: Environmental > Terrestrial > Soil > Tree plantation... | reverse complement strand
GCGGGCGCCGCATCGACGAGTCGTTGAAATTTCCCGCCGGCCGGGACGAGACGAAGCTCGCGACCGTCACGCTCACGTCAGCCGGCGCCAAGCGCGACGCGAACGTGGACGTCTGGCTGGTCAATGGCCGGGTGTTCTCGCTGGCGTTCTCGACACCGCCTCAGCGGCTGCCTCGCGACGCCGAGCCCGGGCAGGTACGGCTCTGGCTCGACCCGATGGTGCCGGGCGCCGCCGCCGACCCGGCCGCGCTCGGCGTACGCCTGCCCGAGGGCGCCCGCGCGCTGCGCTCGATCGTCCTCGACGATGGTGATTACGTGGTGGTGGCGGAGCAGGGCACGCGACTCCTGGCGCTGCGCGTGGGCGATGCGAGAGCGACGCTCTACCTGCTCGATGCCGAGGACGACGCGGCCACGCCGCGTGCCGTCGGCACGGACTATCGAGCCGCGCTCGCGAGCCTGGGGTGACGTGCGCCGGGGGTCACTAGCTCGCCATCACCGTCCGGTCGTGCGCCCACGCGCGCAGCGCCTCGATGCTCTCCGCGCGCGTTACCGACAACGGCTTCGTCGCCTTGAGCTCTTCCACGATGATGGCCGAGGTGACCTCGACGCCGCGCGAGAACGCGGTGTAGAGCGCCGCGACCACGGCCTGCTCGATCTCGGCGCCGCTGAAGCCCTCCGAGGCAGCGGCCAGCTCGGCGAGGTCGAACAGACGCGGGTCGCGCTTGCGCTTGCGCAGGTGAATGGCGAAGATTTCGCGGCGCTCCTCGGCGCCGGGAAGGTCGACGAAGAAAATCTCGTCGAAGCGTCCCTTTCGTGTCAGCTCGGGCGGCAGCTGCCCGATGTCGTTCGATGTGGCGACGACGAACACGGGTGCCTTGCGGTCCTGCAGCCACGCCAGCAGCCGGCCGAAGACGCGCTTGGACAGCCCGGCGTCGGCGTCGCCGCCCGCGTTGTACGAGAGGCTCTTCTCCAGCTCATCGATCATGAGCACGCACGGCGCCATCTGTTCGGCGATCCGCAGCGCGCGATCGAGGCTCTTCTCCGTTTCGCCGATGTACTTGTCATAGAGGCGCGCCGGCTCCATCTTGAGCAGCGGCAGCCCCCACTCGCGCGCGACTGCGCGCGCCACGAGCGTTTTGCCGGAGCCCTGCACGCCCAGCAGCAGGATGCCGCGGCTGGGCTCCAGCCCGAATGTCTTCGCCTCCGGCGTGAACGCCTTCTTACGCTTCTCCAACCACGCCTTCAGATGCGTGAAACCGCCCACTTCGGCGAGGTTTTCCTCGGGCGAGACGTACTCGAGCACGCCGTCCTTTCGGAGCATCTCCTTCTTGAGCTCGACGATGAAGTCGACGTCCTTCGCGTCCAGCGTGTTGTCGCGCAGGATCGCCCGGGTGATCGCGCGCTCGGCCTCGAACGCCGTGAAACCGCGCAGGCGGTCGACGAGCCGATCGAGGTCATGGGGCGAGAGCCCCATCGACACCGGATGCTCTCGCGAGCACTCCGCGACGACGCGCTTGATGACGCTCTTGAGCTCGTCGGCGTCCGGCAGCGCCAGCGTGAGCCGGGCCGTGAGCGGCTCGAGCTCGGCGGGCAGCTCGACCTTGACGGCGGACAGCACGATCACCCGCCGATCGTGACGGAAAGCGGGGGCGAGGTCGAGACACTTGCGCACCACCGCGGCGTCGGCGAGGTAGCGGTGGAGATCCTTCATGAGAAAGATGGCCTCGTCGGGCATGGCGGCCACGTTGTTGAGCCCCTTCAGCGGCTGCTGGCTGTCGTAGATCGCGTTCGGCAGCCCATAGCGGTGCAGACCGTTCGTCACCGTCCACACGAAGAACGGCACGCGCAGATCGCCGGCGACCTGCGCGAGCGTCATCTCGAGACGGTCCTGTTCGGCAGTGTCGACCGCGATGAAGGGATAGCGCGACTGGATCATCAGCGCGAGATCGCTCAGCGCCGGCATGCTCTCCGAGGATAGCAGAACCGCGTGCTAGAATCGCCCGTGCTGGATATGCAGCAGGATATCCGAAGCAATCTCGAGCGTGTCCGCGAGCGCATCGCGCGCGCGGCGGAGCGGGCCGGCCGCCGCCCCGAGGCCGTGCTGCTCGTCGGCGTGTCCAAGACGGTCGACGTCGCGCGTATCCGCGCCGCGCTGGCCGCGGGCCTGACCGCGCTCGGTGAAAACCGGGTGCAGGAGGCGCGCGGCAAGGTCGCCGAGATCGGACGGGCGGCGGCATGGCATCTCGTCGGCCATCTGCAGACGAACAAGGTCCGCGACGCGCTCGAGCTGTTCGACGTGGTGCACTCCGTCGATCGGATCGACCTGGCGCGCGAGCTCGACCGCCGGGCGCGGGCGCGGGGCCGGCCCGTGGACGCGCTCGTGCAGGTCAACGTCGCCGTCGAGCCCTCCAAGGGCGGGTGGCCGCCGGAGGCAGTCGAGACCGCGGTGGAGGCGCTCACCGCGCTCGGCGGGCTGCGGGTGCGGGGGCTGATGACGATCCCACCCGCCGTGGACCGTCCCGAAGACGCCCGTGGGTGGTTCCGTGCCCTGCGCAAGCTCGCCGAGCGGCACGGCCTCGCCGATCTCTCCATGGGCATGAGCGGCGACTTCGAGGTCGCGGTCGAGGAGGGCGCGACCATGGTGCGCGTCGGAACCGCGATCTTCGGTCCGCGCCCCCCGCGCATTCCCGAGGAGCCGCCGACGCGATCGCCGTACGGACGACCGGCGTGAGCGTCAAGGGTAAGAAGGTCGGCTTCGTCGGCGCCGGCAACATGGGCGAGGCGCTCATCCGTGGGCTCGTGGAGTCGAACGTCGTCCCGGCGGACAAGATCTTCATCACCGACGTCCGGGCCGATCGCGTGCGCCAGCTGGCCGACCAATACGGGCTGCACGCGGTGGCGGGCAACGCGTCGCTGGTGAAGGACGCGGACGTGGTCATCCTCGCCGTGAAGCCTCAGATCATGGCGCCGGTGCTGCGCGAGGTGAAGCCAGCGCTCACGCCCCATCCGTTGCTGATCTCGCTCGCCGCGGGGGTCTCGACGGCGACGATCACCTCGGTCGTCGGCGCCTACCCGCGGCTGATCCGTGTGATGCCCAACACGCCGGCGCTCGTCCTGCAGGGCGCGACCGCGATCGCGCGTACGCCGGGGCTCGCACAGGACGATCTCGAGACCGCGCAGGAAATCTTCGCCGCGGTCGGCCGCGTGGTCGTGCTTGACGAGGAGCAGATGGATGCGGTGACCGGGCTCTCAGGCTCGGGCCCCGCGTACGTCGCCCTCGTGATCGAGGCGCTGGCCGACGGGGGTGTGAAGATGGGACTCGACCGCGCGACGGCGATGACGCTGGCCACGCAGACGGTGCTCGGCGCCGCCAAGCTGCTCGCCGAGACCGGGATGCACCCGGGCGCGCTCAAAGACATGGTCAGCTCGCCCGGGGGCACGACCATCGCGGGCATCGCGGCGCTCGAAGAGGGCGGCGTCCGCACGACGTTCATCCGGGCGGTGGAGCGGGCGACCCAGCGCTCGCGCGAGCTCGGTCGCGGGCCGGCCTAAGTGTTCATCGTCGGCAACCTCATCGAGGCGGTCGCGGTCGTCGTCGACTACGTGCTGTGGGCGTACGTCTGGGTCATCATCGCCCGCGCCATCGTGTCCTGGGTCAGCCCCGATCCGTTCAACCCCATCGTCCGGTTTCTCTACCGCGCGACGGAGCCGGTGCTGCGCCCCATCCGGCGGCGCCTGCCGGACATGCCGATCGACTTTTCGCCGATGATCGTGATCATCGCGATCATTTTCCTGCAGCGATTCCTGGTGAAGACCCTCTACCAGCTGGCGTACAGCCTCGGGTAAGGCGGGAGGCCCCGATGCGCATCACCCCCCACGACATTCGCCAGCAGCAATTCTCCTCGAAGATGTTGAAGGGCTACGACCCGCAGGAGGTCGACGCGTTCCTCGACGACGTGGCCGAGGACTACGAGGCCGTGCTGAAGGAGACGGCGCTGCTCAAGGAGCAGATCGCCGCTCAGGAGGAGCGCGCGCGCGGCGTCACCGAGCGCGAGCGCACGCTTCAGGAAACGCTGGTCACCACGCAGCGCCTCGTCGAGGAGATGAAGAACAACGCGCGCCGCGAGGCGGAGCTGATCCTGCGCGAGGCGGAGCTGACGGGCGAGAAATCGGTCGAGGCCGCGCGCGCGGAGGAGGGCAGGATCCGCGCCGACATCGTCGGGCTCAAGCGGATGCGGCGCCAGCTCGTGGAAGAGTTCGCCTCGGTGCTCGATCGCTATCACCGTCTGCTTGCGGGCGAAGCGGGCGCCGACGAGGAGGCCGAGACCGACGACGCGCGCTGACGCCGGCCGCCTGCTGCGCGTGCGTGTGCAGCCGCGCGCCTCACGCGCCGCCATCGGAGGCTGGCGCGAGGATGGGACGCTGACCGTGCACGTGACGGCGCCGCCCGTCGACGGCCGCGCCAACGCCGCGGTGGGAGCGCTGCTGGCCGCGGCGCTCGACGTGCCCGTCGCCACGGTGTGTATTGTTCAGGGCGAGCGGAGCCGCGACAAGCTGGTGCGGGTGTCGGGCCTGACGCCGGCTGACATCCGACGCCGGCTCGAGGGAGGACATCGATGAGGACGACGCTGATCTTCGGTGCGCTGATCGCGATGCTGGTGGCCGCCGACCCCGCGCGCGCAGACCACAAGCTGCTGTTGCCGCCGGACGAGCCACAGGCCGACCGACCGCAGACCGAGCGCCCGAAGTCCGAAGCGACGAGCACGGACAGCTCGCTCGACATCGACCTGAAGCTCGGCCTCAACGGGTTCCGGCTCGGCGGCCGCCTCTTCGGACGCGACGGCTACGCGGGCGGCGCCTGGCTCAACGGTGAAGCGCGGCCCGACGGCTTCAGCGTCGACGGCCGTGTCGAGCGCGACGGCAAGGCGCACAACTTCAAGATGAACATCGACCTCGACGAGTGGCTGCGCCGTGCCGCCGGCTGGTGGATGTGGGGTCAGAGCAAGCTGTGACCGGCCCCATCGCTCCCGTCCGCTGGACGGGTGAGCGGCTGATCCTGCTCGACCAGACGCTCCTGCCCGCGCGCGAAGTGGAGCGCGAGTACACGCGCTGGGAGGACGTGGCGGAGGCGATCCGCGCGCTGGTCGTGCGGGGCGCGCCGGCCATCGGCGTCGCCGCGGCCTTCGGCGTGGCCCTGGCGGCACGCCAGAGCCCCACCCCGACCGGCGATGCGCTGCTCGCCGATCTCGAGACCGCCATCAAGGGCCTCGCCGCGACGCGGCCGACCGCCGTGAATCTCTTCTGGGCGCTCGAGCGTATGCGCGCCGCCGCCATCGCGGTCAGGCACCGTCCGGTGGCCGAGATTCGCGAGCGCCTCGCCGCTGAGGCCGAAGCGATTCTCGCGGAAGACCTCGCCGCCAACCGCGCGCTGGGTGATCACGGCGCGGGCCTGGTGCCGCCGCGCGCGAGGATTCTCACGCACTGCAACGCCGGCGCGCTCGCCACGGCGGGCTATGGCACCGCGCTCGGCATCGTCCGGTCTGCGCACGCGCAGGGCAAGGTCGCGCTGCTCTGGGTGGATGAGACGCGGCCGGTCATGCAGGGCTCGCGGCTGACGGCGTGGGAGTGCGTGCGCGACGGCATCCCGCACCGTCTCATCGCCGATGTCGTCGCCGCATCGGTGATGGCGCGGGGTGAGGTCGACCTCGTCGTCACCGGCGCGGATCGCATCGCCGCCAACGGCGACACCGCGAACAAGATCGGCACCTATGCGCTGGCCGTCCTCGCCAAGCATCACGCGGTGCCGTTCTACGTGGCGGCGCCGTTCTCGACGATCGATCCCGCGATCGCGTCGGGACGCGAGATCGTGATCGAGGAGCGTGACGCGGCTGAAGTGCGTCGCGTCGGGCCGCAGCAGACGGCGCCGGACGCGTCGCCGGTCTACAACCCGGCGTTCGACGTGACGCCGGCCGAGCTCATCGCCGCGATCGTCACCGAGCGCGGCGTGTTTCGCCCACCGTACCGGTTCTGATCAGCCCTTACGCGGCGAGCAGTTCGACGCCGTCGCGCCAGGCGCGATCCCAGCCGTTGAGGCGCGCCGTCTCGAGGATCCTTCGCCGCGCCTGGGCGTCCAGCTTGCCGTAGTACCGCTGATAGACCAGCAGGAGCTGCTCCGTGCTCCAGAGGTCGAAGGACGTCGTGATCGTGCGCGTCACCATGCCACGGTGTACTGCAACGGGGATGCCGACATGGTGTGTGCCCTAACGCGCGGCTTCTCCCAGTGTCTGCGCGGCACCGCATGGTAGTGCAGTACCCATTCACGGGAACGAATCGACCATAGCGCGATAATCCAGCTCGATGGCGAATTCCGCCGCTCCGATCGCGCGTCGGTATCACGACCGCACCGCGCATTCCCCTGCTTCGGTGCGCGCCAGCGGCCACGGGCTCGACTGGGACAACAAGCCGTTCCCGTTCAAGGTCTACACCGACGTCCCGGCGCTGCATCTGCCGCACGAGGTCGATGTGCTGGCGACGCCGACCCTGGCGGCGGTCGCCGGCGAGGGCGCGCCGGCGCAGGCCGCGCTCACGCTGGGCACGCTGACGTCGGTCCTCTACTACACGGCGGGCGTGACGAAGCAGAAGCACTACCCCGGCGGCGGTGAGGTGCTGTTCCGCGCGGCGGCATCCACGGGCGCGCTCTATCAGACCGAAGTCTATGTCGTCGCCGGCGTGGTCGACGGCCTGGAGCCTGGCGTCTATCACTTTTGTCCCGGCGACTTCACGCTGCGCCGGCTGCGCGAGGCGGACGCCCGCGGCGTGCTCGCCGAGGCCGCCGCGGACGCGAGCTTTGCTCGACGCGCGGTGACGCTGGCCTTCACCGGCATCGTCTGGCGCAACTCGTGGAAGTACCAGGCGCGAACCTACCGTCATCTATTCTGGGACGCGGGCACGATGCTCGCCAACGCGCTCGCGGTGAGCGCCGCGCTGGGGCTCGAGCCGCGGCTGCTCACGGGCTTCGTGGACGCCAGCGTCCATCGCCTGCTCGGCGTCGATGGCACGGGCGAGGTTGCGCTGGCGCTGCTGGCGCTCGGACCCGAGACATCGCCGGCATCGAGCGCCGCCGCACCGGCGGTGATCGATCACGCGACACTGCCGCTGTCGCACCATACGGTGCCCGAGCCGCTGGTGACGGAGGCCCACGCGGCGTCGGCCCTCGCGACGTCCGACGACGTGATTCGCTGGCGCCGCGGCCGCGCACCGGCGCCGGCAGCGGCCAAGGCGCCGCTCGTCGCCTTGCCGACGTCAGAGCCGCGCGGCGGCCGCTCGCTCGGCGAGACGATCCAGCGGCGCGGCTCGACGCGGCATTTCACGCACGTGTCGATCGCGCTGGACGATCTCGGCGCGGCGCTCTGGGCGGCCTCGCGCCCGGTTCCGGCGGATGTCCCCGGCGGATTGACCAACATCTATATGAGCGTGCACTCGGTGGAGGGGCTGACGCCGGGCATGTACCGTTATCAGCGCGACGCCCACGCGCTGGAGCCGCTCGCGGCGGGTGACTTCCGGCGTCAGGCGGCGTTTCTGTGCCTCGAGCAGCCGCTCGGCGGCGAGGCCGCCGTCACGCTCTTCTTTCTCTCGCCGCTCGACGCGGTGCTGGCGGAGCTCGGCGAGCGCGGCTATCGCCTGGTCAATCTAGAGGCCGGACTCGCGGGCGGCCGCGCGTACCTCGCCGCGTACGCGCGCGGCTTCGGCGCCACCGGACTGACGTTCTACGACGCCGACGTCGTGCGCTTCTTCATGCCGCACGCTGCCGGCACCGACGCGATCTTCGTGACCGCGCTCGGCCGCTCGGGGGGCGCCGGAAGCGACGTGCTAGGATTGACGACGGTTGCCGCGCCGCCGAGGAGGTCGTGAGTCGATGAAGAAGTACCAGCTGATGGCGCCCGGACCGACGCCCGTACCGAGTGAAGTGCTGCTCGCCATGGCGCGGCCGATCATCCATCACCGCACGCCGGAGTACGCCGCGCTGTTCACGGAGGTCCGCACCGGGCTCAAGCGCCTGGTGCAGACGCGCCAGGAAGTGCTCACGCCCGCGTGCACCGGGACCGGCGCCATGGAGGCGGCGGTGGCGAACACGCTGTCGGCCGGCGATCGCGTGATCGTGGTCAACGCCGGCGCCTTCGCCCAGAGGTGGCTGGCCATCGCCAGGGCCTACCGGCTGCAGATCGTCGAGCTGGCGGCGCCGCACGGCGAGACCGTCCCGGCCGAGCGTGTCGCCGAGGCTGTCCGCGCCAACCCGGACGTCAAGGCGGTGCTGGTCCAGCACAGCGAGTCCTCGACCGGTGTGCTCCACGACGTGCGCGCGTACGCGCAGGTCACGGCCGGAATCGACACGGTCTTGATCGTCGACGCCGTCTCCAGTCTCGGCATCGCGGACTTGCCGATGGACGCCTGGGGCGTCGACGTCGTCGTCTCGGCCTCGCAGAAGGGGCTCATGCTGCCGCCCGGCCTGGGCATCGTCGCGCTGAGCGACAAGGCGTGGCGCGCGAATGCGCGCTCGACGTCGCCGCGGTTCTATCTCGATCTCGCGGAAGAGCGAAAGTACGCGGAGAAGAACGAGGCGCGGTTCACGCCGGCGGTGTCGATCATGGTCGGCCTGCGCGAGGTGCTCCGGATGATCGAGGCCGAGGGACTCGCCAACGTGTTCCGCCGCCACGATCGGCTGTCGCGTGCGACGCGTGCTGGCGCGGAAGCGCTCGGGCTGCGGCTGTTCGTCAAGACCACGCCGAGCCCCGCGCTCACCGCGATCGAGGTGCCCGCGGGCGTCGACGCCGACCGGGTGGTGGAGGGCTTCGCCACCTCGCACAACATCACGATCGACGGCGGCCGCGGCCCGACGAAGGGCAAGATCTTCCGCATCGGCCACATGGGCTATGCGGCTGAGACGGACGTCATCATCGCGCTCGCGGCGCTCGAGCAGGTGCTGGCGGACCTGGGCCAGCCGGTCGATTTCGGCGCCAGCGTCCGCGCCGCGCAGAAGGTCTTCGTCGTCGGCTCTTGAGAGCGACGAGGCTCTTCGCTGTCCGTCACGGCGCGACCGAGTATTCGCGCGACCGGCGGTTCACCGGGTCGCGCGATGTCCCTCTGACGACCGACGGCCGTCTGCAGGCGGAGGCCGTCGCTCAGGCGCTGGCCGGCAATACCGTTGCCGCCGTCTACACGAGCCCGCTCGAGCGCGCACGGATCTGCGCCGACCTGATCGCCAAGCCTCATCGTCTCGAGCCGCGCGTGGAACCGGACCTGCGCGAGATGTCCTTCGGCGGGTGGGAGGGGCTCGGGCGCGACGCGCTGTCGCCGTCAGATGCCGAGACGTGGCGTCTGACTCCGCAGCTCGTCACGCCGCCGGGCGGCGAGTCGCTCGGCGCGGTCGCCACGCGCGTACGCGCCACGCGGGATCGACTGATCGCCGCCCACGCCGGTGAATCGGCGATCGTGGTCACCCATGCGGTCGTCGTGCGGCTCATCGTGCTGGCGGCGCTGGGGCTCGGTCCCGAGCGGCTCTGGTCGGTGGACGCCTCGCCGGCCGGGATCACCGAGATCGAGTACGTCGGCGACTGGGCCACCGTGCACCGGATGAACACGCTCGCGCATCTCGAGACGCTGCCGGAGGCGCGCGCGTGAAGCCCGTGCACAGCCAGCTGCCGAAGGGCGCGCGCATCTACCTGCCGGACGAGGCGGCACGCAAGCGGTACGTCGAGGGCCGCCTGCTCGACGTCTTTGCGCGCTGGGGGTATCGCGAGATCGTGACGCCGACGTTCGAGTTCGCGGACGTACTGGCGATGGGGACCGACGTCGGCGTGCAGGAAAGCATGTTCAAGTTCGTCGACCGCGAGACCGGCCGCATGCTCGCGCTGCGCGCGGATATCACGCCGCAGATCGCTCGTGTCGTGGCCACGCGCCTGCGCGAGGAGCCCAAGCCCGTGCGCCTGGCGTACGTCACGAACGTGTTTCGCCACGACGAGCCCCAGATGTCGCACTACCGCGAGTTCTATCAGGCGGGCGTCGAGCTGATCGGGCTCGAGAAGCCGGAGGCCGAGGTCGAGGTCATCGCGATGACCATCGAGGGCCTGCGCGCACTCGGGCTCGACCGCTTCCAGATCGATCTCGGCCATCCGGACTTCTTCCGCGGGCTGCTCGAGGAGGCGTCGGCGGATACCGGTCGGCGCCGCGCCCTGCGCGATGCGCTCGCCCGCAAAGACGCCTCAACGCTCGAGCGGCTGGTGCGCGAGCTGGCGCCGGCGCCGCACGTGGCGGAGGCGCTGCTGGCGCTGCCCACGCTGTTCGGCCGCGAGATCGTGCTGGAGCGCGCGGGGCGCTACGCGCAGAACGCCCGCTCGGCGCGCGCGGTCGAGAACCTGGCCGAGGTCTACCGGCTGCTGCGCATCTACGGACTGGCCGATTCGGTGCTGCTCGACCTCGGCGAGGTTCGCGGCTTCGATTACTACTCCGGCCTCTACTTCGAGGCGTACGTGTCCGGCTTCGGCGCCGCGCTGGCCGCCGGCGGTCGCTACGACGACATGCTGGGCCGGTTCGGCTACGACTGCCCGGCCGTCGGCTTCGCGTTCGACGTCGCGCGGGCTCTGGCCATCATGGAGACGCAGCAGGTCTCGGTCGAATTGCCGGGGCCCGATTTCTTTATCATCGATTTCACGCCGGAGAAGACGGTAGCGCTGTCGCTGGCACGGCGGCTGCGCGATCTCGGCGCCTCGGTCGCGCGCGATATCATCAGCCGGGGCCTCGAGGAGTCGGTCGAGTACGCGCGCGCCCAGCGCGTGCGCCACGTGCTGGTCGTCGGCTCGCCGCGCACCGGTGCTTCCGAGCTGCTGGCGCTTGATCTCAAGCGCGGCGACGAGCGCACGCTGTCGGTGGCCGAGGTCCTCGCGGACCCTGCGAAGTGCTTCGAAGGAGTGGGAGGGCAGCGGCATGTCTAAGAACATCGTGGTCATCGGCGCGCAGTGGGGTGACGAGGGCAAGGGCAAGGTCGTGGACGTCATCACGCCCCACGTCAACGTCGTCGTGCGCTTCTCCGGCGGCAACAACGCCGGCCACACGGTGGTGGTGGGCCGCGAGAAGTACGTGCTGCACACGATTCCGTCCGGGATCCTGCACAACGGGCGGCGATGCGTGATCGGGTGCGGGGTCGTGATCGATCCCGGCTCGCTGATCGAAGAGATGGAGATGCTCGTCCAGCGCGGCGTCACGCTCGACGGCAACCTGTACATCTCCAAGAACGCGCACCTGATCATGCCGTACCACCCGGCCCTCGACCGCGCGTCGGAAGCCAAGCTCGGCAAGCGCCGCATCGGCACCACGGGCAAGGGCGTCGGCCCCGCGTACGTCGACAAGGCGGCGCGCGTCGGGATCCGCATGGCCGATCTCCTCGACGAGCGGCTGTTCCGCGAGAAACTGGAGTTCAACCTGGCGCAGAAGAACCGGCTGCTGCGTGACTTCTACGACGCGGAAACGTTCGGGGTGGAGGCGATCCTCAACCAGTACCTGCGCTACGCGGGCTGGCTCGCGCCGTACATCACGGACACCGCGCTGCTCCTCAGCAAGTGGATCGACAGCGGTTACTCGGTGCCCTTCGAGGGCGCGCAGGCCACGATGCTCGACATCGACCACGGGACGTATCCGTACATCACCTCGTCGACGACGACCGCCGGCGGCGCCGCCACCGGCACCGGCGTGCCGCCGACGAAGATCCACGGCGTGCTCGGCGTGTCCAAGGCCTACACGACGCGCGTGGGCGCCGGGCCGTTCCCGACCGAGATGTCGGGCAAGCTCGCGGAGACGATCCGTGCGCGCGGCAAAGAGTACGGCGCCACCACCGGCCGTCCGCGCCGCTGCGGCTGGTTCGACGCCGTCGTCCTGCGCTACGCCGCACGCATCAACGGCTTCGACACGGTGGCGCTGACGAAGCTCGACGTGCTCGACCAGTGCGAGACGCTGAAGGTGTGCACCAGCTATCGCTGGCGCGGTGACATCGTCACCGACTTCCCGGAAGAAGAGACCGCGCTGGGCGAGCTCGAGCCCGTCTATGAAGAGGTCCAGGGCTGGATGGCATCCACCGCGGGCGCCAAGAACGAGGCCGATCTGCCGGCCAAGGCGCGGCGCTATCTGGAGCGCCTGGAAGAGCTCATCGGCGTGCCCTTCTGCCTGATCTCCACCGGCGCGCAGCGCGACGAGACGATCCTCTGCGAGAACTCGCCACTGCTGCGCTGGTATCCGAGCGTGCGCTCGAGCATCGTCTAGCGAGGGCAGGCGTCTCACACCCATCGATCGGCATACTCCGATGGGCACATTGATCGCCCACCTGCGTTGTTGATACCGTCCGACCCCACACATCAGGCTCCCCGGTGTGTGGGGGAGGAACAGTCTGCCCCACGTGGGCGCTGGCCCAACTCCCCGAGCGCCCCGGGATTGGCCCGGGGCGCTTCTGATCGGCCCGGAGCGCCTTCTTTTGTTGCTCGCATTGGCGTCGACTCACGAATCAACGATGAGCTCATTTGCAGCGAACTGGCTTCGTGCGTTCTGCGTCGTCGTGGCCATGGGCGCGTCCGTCATAATTTCGAGGAGTGCATATTCGCAGACCGCTGACTGCCAGGCGGAAGCGACAAGCGTATCGGGCATGCGAATGAGTTCGCCGGCGCCGGGTGTCTACGCCGGCAGTACCTCGGGAACGGGCGAACCGGGCATCGCGAACGCAGGCTCCGACGAGAGCGCGCGGCTCTGGGCTGAAGTCTATGCCGCTTGCGTGAGGCGGCGCAGCGCGAGTCTCTCGCAGCCCCGAAAACGTGTTTCCGAACCGGTGCTGCCGGCCCCAGCGGAGGTGAAACAGAAAAAGCGTTGAGCTTTCGCGTGCTGTTCGGTCCGCGTCGTTCACCGAAGCACCACTTCGCCCATATCCGCCCCCGCGTGCTCAACATCTTCCCGGTTGGCAGGTCACGATTTCTCTCCGCGCTCGTCCCGACGGACCGTCGGGCACGGTTCTGAACAGTCAGGCAGCAAAGGTCGTCTCGATCACGCGGTAAGTAGGTAGAGCGCCTGACTTTTAAACGTCAGGGCAGACAGGAACCCCCTAGGAGATCGCATATTCCCTAGGGGGGGTTGCTGTGTCTCGTCCGGTAGCGTGGGATGCCGCACCACCACGCGCTTAACACCGTCAACGCTGTAGGGCTCGGAGAATCTGAGCCACCGCCCCATCGATTCGGCGCAGACGAATCTCAAACTCGTCAAGCTTCTCTGCGAGCGCATTCCGAAAGGTCGCAATCTCGCCCTGAAGTGCATCCGTCAGGCTCTCTAGACCGGAGTAAAGATTCCACTCCTCGCTCGGCGGAACGCCAGGAAACTGAGGCTTGTTCGCCGCAAAACAGTTACGGGCAGCTTCGTATGAGTCTGGATATCCCATTGCGCGTCCTCCTTTAGGCGCCAGGTGTCGAAGCACTGGTGTAGAACTCGCAGCTCGGGCTCGCGCGGCGCGAGCGCGAGGAAACCGAGCGCGGCGCGGAGGAGGCTCGCGCGAGAGTTCATTCTCCCTCTGGCGCCCGGAAGGATAGTCAGCTACCAGCCGTCACTGCGGAGGCGCAGAGGCGATTGTAGACGCGGTCGTCGAAGGCAGAGGCAGGCACCGACTCGGGACCGGCCAGGTAAGCGCGTCGCCACAGGCCAAGATCCGGCTCGGCCTGCATGAGTCGCAACGCGCGACGGCGCCGCTCTCGCGCTTCGAGGCCAAACTCGCCGCGCAGCGTCGTCGCGACCGCGTTGCAGAAGCGCAACCTACGCATGCGCTCCGCCCGTTCTTGCGTGTATGGCTCTAGCGCAGCCGGTGACCAGTCCCCGGAGGCCAGCAGCAGGTCGCTTAGAACGCGCACGTCACGCAGCGCGACCGAGAGGCCCTGGCCGATGTGCGGATCGCTGTAGCCGGCCGCATCCCCGATGAGCACCAGCCCATTGGTGACTGGGCTGTCTGTCCAGGTGTCGTTCATCGGGTAGGTCGCGCAGGGGCCAGCCGGTCTCGCTCGCACAATGCACGCGCTTCCAGGGACACAGGCAAGAGCAAAGCTGTCGAGAAATGCGCGCGGCCCTCGCGGACCTGCGAAGCGTTGCCGACGGTCGCAGGACCACAACAGATACAGCCGCGCGCGACCCGTGGCCTGCGGCACGACGAAAAACACAACGTCACCCTCCGTGCCTATCGTCACTGTGTGTTCCGGCCAGCCCCAAAGGTCCTCCACCAGCAGGCCCGCCATCAACAGCCGCGGCTCGGTAGCGTGCAGCGTAAGATTCGCTCGTCGCCTGACCGCCGACTCGCGCCCATCCGCCCCGATCACGAGTCGGCACTTGGCCATATGTTCTGCACCGTCCACCCGATACCGCACGGTTGGCGCGCTCCCGAGTTGCACGTCGATATCCGAAATGCCTCGCCGCACCGATGCCCCGGCGCCTGCAGCCGCGGAACGCAAAGCCTCGCACGCTGAGGGGTGCCCGACGCCGAGCGAGCCGGGTACGCCGGGCAGGACGTTGTCTAGTGCGAGCGCGGCTGCCTCAGCATCAGCCGGTTGCTGTGTCTCGTCGTACGGCACGAAGCGTGTATGGTGGATGCCCCCGGCTTGAATCAGCGTCCCGTGGAGGCCAAGCCGCTGCGCCTCAGCCACTCCCCATGCGTGGAAAACCTCGCCTCGCACTTTGTCGCGGTACACCGTCGACCGCTCCAGCACCAGAACCGCTCGGCCTGCGCGAGCAAGCACCGCCGCGAGGGCATTACCGGCAATCCCGCCCCCTATGATGATCACCTCGAACGTGTGTTGCGGCAGATGCATCATCGCCTCTATTCAATGACCTGATCGGCCCGCAGCAGCAGCGACGGCGGGATGGTGAGGCCGAGGGCCTTCGCGGTCTTGAGGTTGATGACCAACTCGAACTTGGCAGGACGTTCGACCGGCAGATCAGACGGCTTGGCGCCCTTGAGGATCCTATCCACGTACTCTGCCGCTCGACGGTAAAGATCTTCGGCGTGTGCTCCGTAGGACATGAGCCCGCCTGACAGCGGATAAAGGCTGAAGACATAGATCCCGGGCAATCGATGCTGCGCCGCGAGATCAATGATCCGCGCCCGGTTGGCGGTTAAGAGGTCGTCCTGCTGGGCGACGAACGCCGCGGCGCGCGCAGCCACCATGCGTGCAAACGCTCCCTCGAACTCGGAGGGAGAGCGAACTTCGGCAAGATGAAGCGTGAGTCTCAAGCCGCTGGCGGCGGCCCTCATTTCCTTGAGCTGGGCTTCGTGAACCTCGTAGGCGGGATTCGCCAGGTAGCCCACGTGTGTGAGCCCGGGAATCGCCTCTTTGAGGAGTCCTAGCCGCTTGGACATAAGCTCCCGATTGATGGTCGTGAGCCCGGTGAAATTCCTCCCTGGTCGCGCCAGGCTATCGACTAATCCGATCGCCACAGGCTCGCTCACCTGAGCAAACACCACGGGAAGTGTGGTACCTGTCCGCTTCGCGGCGAGGGCCGCGGGCGTGTTCACGGCGAAAAGAAGGTCCAGGGGCAGCCGCGTCAGTTCGACGGCAAGGGCATCGAACGTGAGCTTCCCCGCGCCCTCCCATCGGTACTCGATTGTGATGTTCCTATCTTCGGCCCAGTCGTGATTTCGAAGCCCGTCGGTGAACGCCTTCCGTAGCCCGGCGTTTACCGTGGCGGTACCGGGAGAAAGATACCCAATTCGAGCTACCTTTCCCGCCTGCTGGGCGGCGGCGGCGGGCGGTGCGGCAAGAACGGCCGCACCCGACGCCAGGAATCTCCTTCGACTGATCACCGCCGCTCCTCCGCGCACGCGGCGCGCAAGAGGTCGGGACCGTCGTCAACGCCTAGATGGCGTGCGGCTCGCGTGAGGTCTCGGGGGGTCTGGCGCATTGAGCCGGGTCTGGACATAGGGGATCGCTATCTTGCGGCGATTGGCGATTCTGGTCTAGGGCTAGGGCGAATCTCGGCAAGCGCCAGGGCCGAGCGGCCAGTCTCCGGGGCTCGGCGTCCGGGCCATGGTGCGTGCGGGCGTGCCAGAGTCCGTCGCCATGCGGATCGGCGGCCACGTCACGGCCACGGTGTTCAAGCGGTACGACATCACCAGCGATCAGGATCTGAGAGAAGCGCGAGACCGTCAGTCACAGTTTCGTCACAGTCAGACAGCAAAGGTCGTCTTCACCATGACGAGTAGGTTTGCGGAGGAGAAGTACGCCGGCGTTCACGTGCGCTCTCGATTCCTACGATCTGACTCTGAACGTTCACGCGCCGATCTCCATGTCAATTCCGTGGTCTCACGCACGTAGCCGGACGGCACATGACATTAGATGTACTTCTCTCTATCGAAACGCCGATAGCACCCTTCGCTCGCAATCCGGCATAACACGTAAGCGACAACCTCATGCGATCTGTCGAGCGCTATAGAACCCTCGGCACTTTAGCGGGACCGCGTATGCGGCGAAAGGGGAGCATCGAGATGCGACGTGTATTGATTGTGGCACTGGCAGTCGTGTTTGCATTCGCGCCGGCTCTGGCATTGGCCAAGGGCGGAAACGGTGCTGGGGCGAGCGGCGGTTCGAACGCTGGCGGTGGTGGTGCTGGGCAGTCGGGTTCCAGCAACGGCATCGGCGGGGCCGGTGGCGCGGGGAACTCTGGCACCGGGAACTCTGGCAACGGCGTCGGCAACGGCGGCGGCGGGAACCAGGGCTCGAATGGTACTGCGGCCGGGAACACCGGTGGAAGCCTCAGCGGTGGTCAGGGCGGAGGTGGTAACGGTGGAAACGGTGGCGGCAACGGTGGAGGCAACGGCGGAAACGGCGGAGGCTCCAACGTGGGTAACTCGGGCGGCGGCAATTCAGGCGGCGGTTCGGGCGGCTCGAACGGCGGCGGAAACGCTGGCGTTGGCCTTTCAAGCGGCGGATCGTCCTCGTCTGGCTCTTCGTCTTCATCTTCGTCGAGCGGTTCGTCAAATGGCCCGTATGACCTTGATCAGTACGAAGCCAAAGTGACGGCGCAGCAGCGCACAGCCATGGAGCGCGATCTTCGCGCGTGCGCCAACGCGCCAGGCGCCACGAATCTGATCTGGTACGGATTGAAGGGTGACGGTTTCACGTATGGCGGCTATGAGTTCGGGCTACCGTATTTCAGTCGCTGCATGGTGTCGAAGGGCTACACGCTGTCGACACCGAGCGTCGACAACTTCACGAATCTGGCCACGCGTCCCAACGCGGCGCGCGACGCGACGTGGGCACAGACTGACGAGATCATCAAGCGCATGGCGGCGTCGGGCATGAAGGCGTCGACCGAGTCGCACGAGTTCGGTGCTCCCTAAGTAGTCTCAGACTGACCGACCACAAACGGCGGGGCCGCTCAGCTCCGCCGTTTTACTTTCTGTTGAACTTCGCTCGAACAATCCCGATTGGCGTGCTGCGCCTCGATGGCGAACGGCGTGGCGAGCACGACTCCCAGCCCAGCGACGAAAACGCGACGATTCATTCGATGATCTGATCCGCGCGCAGCAACAGCGAAGGCGGGATCGTGAGGCCGAGAGCCTCCGCGGGCCTCACGTGACTCTCACACTCCAGAACACCGGCGCCGTGAACTTGAGAATCCCCTCGACGTTCTTGCGGAAGGCTGTCGGCAAGAACCACTCACCCCACGGCAGGTAGGCCACTCGCTGAAAGCAACCTTCTGGATCTCGTCGGCGATCTGCTTACGCTTGGTCTGATCGCTCGTGCGCACCCAGTCGGTGGTGAGCTTCTGGAGCTGCGGGATGTCGGGCCAGCCGAACCAGGCATCCTTGCCGGCGCCCGACACGCCGAAGTGGACGGCCGGGTTGATCACGTCCGCCCCCGTCCACTGAGTGTGAAGGACGTTCCAGCCGCCCTTGTCGGGCGGCTCCTTTTCCGGGCGCGGACAGCGAGGTTCGTCCTTACGACGCGCCGGCGATACCGTTGGTCGACCCGCCGTTGTCGCACGGCAGCTCGATCAGCGGCCTGTGTGACTGCATCGACGGCACGCCTTCGGGACGACCTGGGTGGGCTCCGTTGGCCTCGATGTGGTCGACGCCGAGAACGGTGATCGCGACGTCGCCATCGTCCACGGTATCAATTAGTTTCTTGCCGCGAAGATACCAGAGCGTGAATTGCATGAGGTCGATCGAGCAGCCGAGCAATTCCGCAAGAGTCGTGAGCGAGAGACCGGGGTTTTGCGGCCGATTACGCCGCACGGTATAGAGAGCGTGGAGGAGACTCTGGCGGAGCTGGCTCTCGTTCTCGACGGAACGATCGGCCCGCGCGCTTGACGTTCCATTTTGCGATGGATAGACCTCGGTGCGCGTAATGCCGAACATCTCGCGATCGTACATCGCCCGTCGTACGGGGTCGCTCAACACGCGGTATGCTTCGACTACGCTGAGGAACTCGTTCTTGTCACCGGTGTCTCTGTTGTCCGGGTGATAGAGCGCCGCAAACAGCCGGTATGCTTTGGTAAGCATCAACGGATGTGCATTGCGACTCACCTGAAGGACTTCGTAATAATCCTTGGTCTTGCCCTCCGCCCCGACGAATGCGTCGATCGTGGGCCTCCTCACTCGTGAGTTGTACCCCATGCGTTGCCGATGTCGAGGGAGCAACGTCCGTGCCGTACCTTTGATGAGGGTAAGTAGGCGGATTGGCGAGGGGGCCTGGGGGTGACGCTCGAATCGTGGCGATCAGAAGCTAGCCAAGCCCTCCGACTCGGCGGCCATGGATTGTTCGCCGCTTAGTAGCGATCCGATTAATCGAAATGCTCGGACTCCCGCTAGCTTCTACGCCGAGCGCACGCATATCGGGGGGCGATTCGCGAATCCTGTCCGGGTTGCCGCACGCGACCCTAGATGCAACCGCGGCGAGTATCCTGGGCGCCACCCCCGCGACGATGTCGC
>Ga0075418_10003092_pt1 | contig 18998 bp, 20 predicted proteins | sample SoiMetdeltSBSDD2_FD_81776 | JGI IMG/M metagenome (GOLD analysis project Ga0075418, IMG submission 81776) | Bulk soil microbial communities from a Populus tree surrounding site in Tennessee, USA - Soil MetaG P. deltoides SBSDD2 | ecosystem: Environmental > Terrestrial > Soil > Tree plantation... | reverse complement strand
CCTCGAGTTGTCCCGGATGGGCATCGACGTCCGCATAGTTGACCGCGCACCCGAACGCTCCCTCACCTCGCGGGCGCTCGGCATCCAGGCCCGCACCGTCGAGCTGCTACGGGTCCGCGGCGTCGGCGACGAACTCGTGCGGCTCGGAAATCCCGCGAGGGCGACCACCCTTTACTCCGACGGCGAGAAGCTGGCTGCGATCGAATTACACCGCATGCCAAGTGAATTCAACTACGCGTTGTTGCTGGCTCAGTCCGACACCGAACGGCTGCTCACCGAACAACTCAACCGTCAGGGCGTCAAGATCGAACGTGGGGTCGAGCTGATCGGGTTGTCCCAACGGCCGGACGGCGTGTCGGCCGTCCTGCGCAGCGGCGACGGCGCCGAGGAAACAGTCGACGCGTCGTATCTGATCGCCGCCGACGGCTCGCACAGCGCGATCCGCAAGGCGCTCGGGCTGCCGTTCACGGGCCGGTCGCTCACGCACAACTACGTCCTTGGCGACCTCCACCTGGCCGGCGACGTACCGCAGGATCAGCTGTCGATCTTCTTGACCCGCAACGGTTTCCTCGCCGTCTTCCCGATGGGTGATGGCAGATTCCGGTTCATGGCCACCGATCCCGACGGCATCACCGGCGACAGCGGAGATCCCACGCTCGAGGACATCCAGCGGCTGTACAACCGCACCGTCCACCTGCCCGCCCAGCTCTACAACCTGAACTGGAGTTCGCGCTTCCGCATCAATAGCCGCCACATGACCTCGCTGCGTGACGGCGGCGTGTTCTTCGGCGGCGACGCCGCCCACGTGCACAGTCCCGCAGGCGGCCAGGGCATGAATGCCGGCATCCAGGATATGATCAACCTGTCGTGGAAACTCGCGATGGTCCTCAACGGCCAGGCCCGCCACGAGCTCCTCGATACCTTCCAGTCCGACCGGCTGCCGGTGATCCACCAACTGGTCCGGATGACCGAGCGGGCCACCAGGGCCTTCAACTCCACCAATCCCCTTATGCACGCGGCCATCACCCGGCTCGCCCCGATCGCGTTGGCCCGTTCCCTGGTGCAGAACAAGGCTGCGCCGCGACTCGGACAACTCGCCGCGAACTATCGGGATTGCCCAATTGCCAAGGGCGGCGGACGGATCGGATCGCTGCGAGCGGGCGACCGCGTTCCCGATCTGCGCATTGGGGACCGTCGTCTCTACGACCTGCTCGACCTGTCCACGCTGACGCTGTTCGTCAATGGCGACCGCATCCCCGCGGCCTGTCGGCCGTGGCGCGACGTCGTCGCGCTTCGTCAGGTGTCGATCGACGACATGCCATCCGGCTGGCTGTTGGTCCGCCCCGACGGTTACCTCGCGGCCGCCGGCGGACCGGATGACGGGCCGGTGCTGTCGCGATGGCTCGATCGGTGGCTCATTGCACCAGCGCGCTGAGCGCTGAGCGGGCGGCCGGATCGCGGCGGCCGCGTTCGAGCTCGATCAAGGCGCATTCCGCCGTCGCCGCGATCCACAGCCGGGCCGCCTCGCGCGGATGCCGCGAACCGAGCGCCTCGAAGTCGGCGGCCACGACATCGACGTTCATCCGGTTGCGGCGGGTGACCTCCTCGGCGATCGGCAGATGGCCGCGTGCCTCCAGCAGCAGCGCCTTCACTCCGCGGTCGCGCAGGCAGCCGTCCAGATAGGTGGCGGCGGCCGCAGTCAGCCGGTCCCTGCCTGGTTCCAGTTCGCCGATGACCGACATCACCTCGTCGAAAAGCACGTCGTGGAACCGGCGGTGCAGCGCGACCAGATAGGACACCCGGTCCGGGAAATGGTGGAAGAACGTCCCTTTGGACACGCCGGCACTCGCGACGACCGCGTTCACGGACAGCCCCTCCAGTCCCAGCTCCTCGGCCAGCACCAGGCCGGTCTCGATCAGGTTGGCCCGCGTCTGCTGCGCGGCCGCCAGTCTCTTGTTCGCCACTTGCACGACTGTTAGTGTAATTGACCGACCGCCCGGTCAATGAAAGGACACGCCGATGCCGACGATCGTGACCTCATTCGGGCCCGTGTCCTACACGGATGAAGGATCGGGCCCGCCGATCCTGCTGCTGCACGCCGCGCTGCACGACCGCACGGATTACGGACCAGTGAGCGAACCGCTGACGCGCGGGCGCCGAGTGCTTGCCCTCGACTGGCCCGGTCACGGGGAGTCGCCCATGCCTCCCACCCCACTGCGCGCCGCCCAGTTCGGTGACCTGCTGATCGAATTCGCCGACCGAATGGACCTGACCGATGCCGTCATCGTCGGCAACTCCGTGGGCGGCTACGCCGCATGCCGGCTGGCACTGGAGCGACCCGACCGCGTCGCAGGCGTTGTACTCATCAACACCGGCGGCTTCACTCCGCACAGCGTCTTCACCCGCGTTTTCTGCGCCGTCATGGGCCGGCCGGCGGTGATCAAGGCGGTGTTCCCGGCATTCGTGCGGGCCTACATGCGGGCCAAGAACCCGACGGACAAGGCCGTTGTCGATCGTGTCGTGTCGCGTGCCAAGACCGACGACGGTGCACGGACCGCCGCGGCATTGTGGAAGAGCTTCACCGAACCCGAGCATGACCTGCGCGCGCGGGCCCCACAGATCAAGGCGCCAGTGCTCATCACGTGGGGCGCCAAGGACATCACCGCGCCGCCACGCTGGGGCAAGGCAATTCAGGCCGCCATACCGCAGTCACGATTCGAGTCGCTGCCGACGGGGCATGTCGTGTTCTCGTCCGAACCCGTCGCGTGGCTGGAGACGGTGCTGCCATTCGTCGACGCCGCGCTGATCAACCGACACTGAATCGGCCACTGGCCGAGGCGAACCCGAGCCAGGTATGCCTGTTGCCAGCCCAGCACCAGCCGACCTTCGGCGCGTCGCGATTGGCGGGCCCGTCGCGGCCGGTGCCAGTGCTGATCCACACGGCAGGCGTCCTGGCGTCCAGCGAACCGGCGGCCTTACGTCGGCGCGACCCGATCGTCATGAAGCAACGCCCGCGGGCAAGCACATCCGGCCGCTGCAACAGCCAGTGCACACCCTCGCTCAGGGTCAGCGGCGTACGGCCGGCTTCGATGATGGCCGGCAACGCCTCGTCGGGGCTCCAGTTGGCCATCGCGTCCCCGCGGTCGAGGTCGCGAAGCAAATAGAGCGGAGCATCCGGGAGCTTGACCGACGGGATCGGCGCGAACTCGTCGACATCGACCATGTCCGTCACGACAAACCCCGGCTTGTCGTTCACCCGCAACAGCGGCGCCAACCTCGACGGTGGCGTGAGATCGGGGTGCACGACCAGCAGCGCATCCGAGCTGTCGGGAAGGTTTCGTAGCCGATCGGCGGGCAGCCCCGCCATGCGGTCGACACCGAGCTCGATCAGGCGCTCGGCCTGTTCGCGGACGCTGGACACGGGGTCTCAACGACGCGCCGCCTGTCGATAGTTCCGACGACCAGCACAGCTAACACAATCGACACACCACCGACGCGCGACCGCCATCATTCTGTCGAAAATTGACCGGATGGCAGTTAACGCGCATGGACCGTCCATCGGGCCGTCCGTGGCCGAGATCCTGGCGTCACACGCGGGCGGTACCGGTTCACCAACCAAGACCGCCGCCCGTGTCGCCGATGCGATTGCGGCCCGCGGCGACGACGGCACCTGGTTGTCGATCGTGCCGCGCGATCAACTGCTGGTCACCGCCGAAGAGATCGAAAAGCGGCCCGGCGCAAGGACATTGCCGCTCTACGGCGTGCCGTTCGCAGTCAAGGACAGCATCGACGTCGAGGGCGTGCCGACCACGCTGTCATGTCCCGACTACGCCTATGTTTCGTCGACGACCGCCCCTGTGGTGCGCCGTCTGCTCGACGCCGGTGCGCTATACGTCGGCAAGACAAATCTGGACCAGTTCGCCACCGGCCTCAACGGCACCCGCACGCCGTACACCATCCCGCGCAGTGTGTACGGCGGCGACATGATCTCCGGCGGCTCGAGTTCGGGTTCCGCGCTGGCCGTTGCGCTCGGCCAAGTGCCGTTCGCGGTGGCCACCGACACCGCCGGCTCGGGACGAGTGCCCGCCGCGCTGAACGGGGTCGTCGGGTTCAAGCCGTCGCGCGGGCTGATCAGCACGGTCGGGCTGGTCCCGGCGTGCAGATCGCTGGACTGCATCAGCCTGATGGCCGGGGCGATCGACGATGTCGATCGCGTCTTCGACGTGGTGGCCGCGCGCGACGACGAGGACGCGTGGTCGCGTGATCGCGGGCCGCGCTACGGCGGCTCGTCGATCCGCGTGGGATTGCCGCCGTCGGACGAGTTGGACTTCTTCGGCGACGAGGAGATGCGGCGTGCTCATTTGGCGTTTCGCGAGCAGCTGGACCGCACCGCCACCGTCGTCGACGTCTCGCTGAAGCCGTTCCTGGCGGCCGGAGCTCTGCTCTATCAGGGGCCGTGGGTCGCCGAGCGGCTGGTGGAGTTCGGTGATTTCCTTGCCGCCCAGCCAGACTCGATCCACCCCGTCGTCAGGGAGATCCTTCGCGGCGGCCAGCGCTACACGGCCGTCGACGCGTTCGCCGCGTTACAGCGCCTCGCCGAACTCAAGGCGCTGGTGGCGCGGCTCTGGCAGCACATGGACGTGCTTGTCGTGCCGACCATCGGCACCACGTTCACCGTCGACGAGGTGCTTGCAGCGCCGATCGAAACCAACACGATGCTCGGCCACTACACGCATTTCGGCAACCTGCTGGACCTGTCGGGTGTGGCGGTTCCGCTCGGCATCACCAGCGACGGGCGTCCTTACAGCGCAATGCTTCTGGGTGCGGCCCTGACCGACGACACCGTGCTGCATCTCGCCGCACAGGTTCTCGACGAACCACGCCAGGTGCGGCCGTCCGCCGTATCGACCATGACCGAGGAGCCTTATGAGCCAACCCATCGAAGTGCCCGCCGAACCGTCGCCGTTCCGGCTCGTCGCGGGTAAGACCGCGTTGATCGTCATCGACATGCAGCGAGACTTCCTGCTACCCGGCGGCTTTGGCGAAAGCCTCGGCAACGACGTCGATCAGTTGCTCAAGGTCGTGCCTCCGCTGGCCGATCTGATCGCCGCGGCCCGCTCGGCGGGGATCATGGTGATCCACACCCGCGAAGGCCATGAGCCCGATCTGTCCGACTGCCCGCCGGCCAAGCTCAACCGCGGCGAGCCGTCGAAACGCATTGGGGATGAAGGCAAGTACGGTCGCATCCTGATCCGCGGTGAGTACGGCCACGACATCGTCGACGAACTCGCGGCGATCGACGGCGAAGTCGTCATCGACAAACCCGGCAAGGGCGCGTTCTACGCCACCGAACTGCGGGACGTGCTGACCGCGGCGGGGATCACCCAGCTACTGGTCACCGGCGTCACCACCGAAGTGTGCGTGCACACCACCACCCGTGAGGCCAACGACCGCGGCTACGAATGCCTGGTCGTATCCGATTGCGTCGGTTCGTATTTCCCCGAATTCCAGCGCATCGGGCTGGAAATGATCAAGGCCCAGGGCGGCATCTTCGGATGGGTCGCAGACACCGCCGCAGTGATACCCGCATTGCACGCATTGACGACCACCGCCGCCTGAGAGGACCGCACCATGACCACCGACGTCACGAAGCCACCTGCCGATCCGCCGGTAGATCCGCCCGCCGTGGCCACGTCGCTTCCGCTGTGGACCCGCGGTGACACCAACGCGTTCTTCGGACTCGGCTTCAACATCCTGGTCAACGTCTTGACGTTGACCGGCTTGATGATCGGCGTCGTGTCGGTGCCCGCCGGCGACGTGCTGGGCACTGTGCTGCCCGCACTCGGCGTGGCGTTGATTCTGGGGAATCTGTACTACACGTTCCTGGCCCGGCGGCTCGCCCGTCGCGAGAACCGCGACGATGTCACGGCACTGCCGTACGGCCCCAGTGTGCCGCACATGTTCATCGTGGTGTTCGTCGTGATGCTGCCGGTGTACCTCAACACGAAGGACCCGATTCAGGCGTGGTCAGCCGGGCTGGCATGGGCGTTCATGATCGGCGTGATCGTGATGATCGGTGCCTTCGTCGGGCCGTACATCCGCAAGCTGACCCCGCGTGCCGCGATGCTCGGAACGCTGGCGGGCATTTCCATCACGTTCATCTCGATGCGCCCGGCCGCGCAGATGTGGGAGGCGGCGTGGATCGGCCTTCCTGTGATGGCCATCATCCTGATCGGCTTCTTCACCAACGTGAAGCTGCCGTTCGGGATCCCGGTCGGTCTGGCCGCGTTGCTCGTCGGCACCGCGATCGGCTGGATCGGCGGGTTCATGTCCGCACCCGATGTGGGACAGGCGATCTCCGACATCGCCATCGGTATCCCCGATCTGCGCCTCGATCTGCTCTTCGGTGGCCTGTCGAATCTGGCGCCACTGCTGGGCACCGCAATCCCGTTGGGTGTCTACAACTTCACCGAGGCGATGAGCAACGTGGAGAGTGCCGCTGCAGCGGGCGACAACTTCAACCTGCGCAGCGTGCTGCTCGCCGACGGGGCGGGCGCGGTCATCGGCTCGGCGTTCGGCTCGCCCTTCCCGCCTGCGGTCTACATCGGCCACCCGGGATGGAAGGACGCCGGCGGCCGCGCCAACTACTCGCTTGCCAGCGGTCTGATGATCGGAATCCTCTGTTTCCTTGGGCTTTTCGGGGTGCTCGATGCCCTACTGCCGGTGCCCGCGATCGTGCCGATCCTGCTCTACATCGGTCTGCTGATCGGCGCACAGGCCTTCCAGGCGGTGCCGCGGCTGCACGCCGTCGCGGTGGTCGCGGCGCTGCTGCCGAACCTCGCGCAGTGGGCCAGCGGGCTCATTGACAACGCCTTGAATGCGGCGGGCACGTCGGCCGCGAAGGTGGGCCTGGAGGCGCTCAACGGAGCTGGTGTGGTCTACGACGGACTTCAGACGCTCGGTGAGGGCGCGGTGCTCGTCGGCCTGATCCTCGGCACCATGGTGACGTTCATCCTGGAGAAGAAGTTCCTCTACGCCGGCATTGCGTCGTTCGTCGGCGCGGTGTTGTCGTTCATTGGGCTGATCCACGCGCCCGAGGTGGCGTGGGCCGCCACCCCTCAAGTCGCGCTGGGCTACGTGTTCTTCGGAATCGTCTGCGTCGCTTACTCATTCCTGCCGGGTGCGAAGGACCCGGTCGACGTCGATGAATCCGATATCGTCGCCGGCCACTGACTGATATGTAGGTCAGTTTGTCAAGGGGGCAGGGTGAAGCGGCGGCCGCGACCGTCGTCGTGGCCGCCGCTTCGTTGACCAGATGAGTGTCGCTGTGGGTCGAGCGTGTCGTGTCGACGCGTGTCAGTCTGAAATGCGCGGGTTGGTTACCGCAGGACGGACCTTCGAATCGGAGTTGATCGGCGGGTCTAGGGTCGAGCGTCATCGGTTGCAAGACAACATGATTGCTCATAGTCAGATCGCGGGTCACTCCAGGACGCTTGCCGCCCGTCAGCGTGTGTTCATCTGGACACTTGTGGGGGTGGGTCAGTCCGGCATGACTGCCAGCAACCAGCACCAGCCGGCCAGTTCTCGGGCGATCGCGACGTTGGCGATCACCGAACGCTTCTTGCGGGCGTCGAAGCCGACCCAGCGGGTGTGCAGACGCCGGTTGGCGGCCTGGCCTCGGGCTCGGGCAGCCGGAGAGGCCAGATCCCAGCGGCGCCGCAGCTCAGCTCCGGGCCGGTATGGGCTGCGGTGGTGCCAGGCGGCTTCGACCAGGAGGCGGCGGGCGTGTCCGTTGCCGGTCTTGGTCACCCCACCCTGGGCGCGGGAGTCTCCTGAGGAGTGCTCGCTGGGCACCAACCCGACATAGGCGCCGATGGAGCGGCCGGTTAATCGGTGCCAGTCGCCGAATTCCACGGCGAGCCCGAAGGCCGTCAACGTCGCGATGCCGCGGATACAACCCAACCGGTGCACGACCGGGGTGAACTCACTATCGGCGGCCATCGCGGTGATCGCGTCATCGAGACGATCACGTCGATCCAGACAGGCCAGCATCGCATCGAAGGCTGCCTCGTAGCTCAGTTGCAGTGCTGGGTTGTCGAACCGCTGGGCGCGTAGCCATAACTCGTGCCGACTGGTCCATGCCTTACCGCCGAAGTAGACAATTCCCTGGCGCAGCAACAGTTTCGAGACCCGATGCCGTGCGGTCATCAGATCCCCACGGCAGTCCTCGCGGGCACGGACGAGATCACGGGCTGCTTCCTGGGCGGCGGTGGGAACCGTCACTGCGGTGATCTGACCCAGGTGCAAAAGCCGCGCCAGATGCGCGGCATCACGGGTATCGGTTTTGACCCGGTCGCCAGCCGGGCGGATCAACTTCGACGGTGCGGCCACCTCGCAGCTGATTCCGGCTGCGGTCAAGGCTCGGGCCAATCCGAACCCGGTCGGGCCGGCTTCATAGGTCACCGCTACCGGACTAGGGAGATCACCCAGCCAGGCCACGATCTCCCCGTGATCCGGGGTCAATCGTCGTTGGAACACCTCACCGGTGTCCCCGTCCAACCCACATCCGAGGACCGAACGTGCGTGCACATCCAACCCGACACTGAACCTTCACTGGGGCCTCCCACATCTGTGGCTCTACCGGCCAGGACCCAATTCCTGACGGCAACCCACGTTCACATGTGAGCGAGGCCCCAGCCCCCATAGCGTCTAGTCGTACGGCGTGATCAGTTCAGGCGGCCCCGTCGGCAATCGCCAATGGAACGCGAGCCCTGCCAGCCTGAGCGCAGTCGCCACTGCAGAGCCGACCGCAATGGCTATCCATTGCGGCCAGAAATAGTCGATCGCGACGTAGGTCGCCGCGCCCAGCATGGCCGGTATCGCGTACAGGTCGTCAGGGCCCATCACCAGGGGCACCTCGCGCGCGATCACATCGCGCAACATCCCGCCCGCGACGGCCGTGAGCATGCCTATCAGGCCGGCCGCGAACCAACTCGCACCTTCGTCGACGGCGATCGCGGCGCCGGAGGTGGCGAAGAACCCCATCCCGATGGCGTCGAGGACGAGCACCACCGTGTTCATCCGGATCACGATGTGGGCGAACGGAGTGGCGATGGCGACTGCGATGAGCGCGACTGTGATGTTGGGCCAGTGCTGGATCGAATACGGAGGCCTGTCGAGCAGCAGATCCCGCAGTATGCCGCCGCCGACTCCGGTCAGGACTCCCAGCGTCGCGATTCCGAACACATCGAAGCCTTTACGCACCCCCACCACCGCACCCGAGGACGCGAACACCGCGATGCCCGCATAGTTGAGAATTGTCTGCAGCACGCAAACACGTTAATCCGCGACAAACGGCACGTCGGCGCCATTGGCGAGCACGACGTACATCCGGCGCCACGGGTCGGAACCCTGCAGCCGCCACTGGTGTCCTGAACCCGCGGTGTCCTCGGCAAGCAGCACGTCTCCCGGCCGCAGCGTGAACTCCTCGCCGTCGCGGGTCGAGAAGATCAGCGTGCCGGCCAGCGTGACGACGAGTTGGCGCACCGGCGCGGTGTGCCATGCCAGCGATCCCCGGTGGCCGTCTCCTCGACGGTTACGTGCGATGCCGAAATCGCGGTCGACGCCAGATCGGCGTTGCGGCCGGGTGCGATATCGAGACGGCCGACCTGAACGTGTGATGCCTCATCCGAACCTGTACAAAGCCTGACGCATCGAATCATTTCCGACTCCATGTCGCACGCGGGCTCTTACGCTGCTGAGTGATGAACACCGCCACCGTAGTCGTGACGATCCTGCTTGCGGCGCTCTTCACGTTCTCCGCCAGCATCAAATTGCTCGGCGTCCGCCAATCCCTGGCCATCCGTGACCGCCTCGGCGTCAAGCCGCTGCAGTGGCGGCTCATCGGCGTGTGCGAACTCGCCGGCGTCGCAGGAGTGCTGGTCGGTCTGCTGTGGACGCCGATCGGCATCGCCGCCGCGATCGGCCTCGCGCTGCTGACGATCGGTGCCATCGCCTACCACGTACGGGTGTCCGACACGGTCGCCGATCTCGCGCCGGCCGTGATCGGCGTCCTACTGGCTCTCACGGCCGTCGTACTGCACACGCTCTGACGTAGCGGGCGTCACACCTGCTCACACGGGTGGCTTAGATTACCTAAATTTTCGTGGTCAGTTGTCTACGAAGTGGCTTACGCTGCTTGTATGGCAGCACGAGCCCACAGCGTCGATCCCCGCGCCGAACGGGTCCGTACCCGGCTTCGGGAGGCGGCGTTCGCGCTGGCGCACGAGGGCCCGGTCGATGAGCTCACGGTTGGCGACGTCGTCGCCCGTGCCGAGGTCAGCCGGCAGGTCTTCTATCAACACTTCCGCGATCGCGATGACGCCGTCGCCACCGCATTCACCGTCGCGTTCGCCGCGGCGACGGCGGACATCGACACCGACGCCCGGGCCCGGATCTTGCGGCTGTTCGACTTCGCCGCGGAGCACCGGTCCATGTACCGCAACATCGTGCCGAGCGCGGTGACGCAGCGCGTCGTCACGGCGTTCCGCGCCGAACTGCAGCCGGCGTGTGTCCAGATCGCGACGCAGGGGATGCCGGTGGTCTCCCCGATCGCGAGCCTGACCCCCGATTCGGTCAGCCGGTTTCTGGTCGGCGGATTCATGGAGGTGCTGCGGTCCTGGATGGAAGACCCGGACTCGACCGACCTCGGCGCCCGCGTCAGCGCGGCGCTCGACACTGTCAACGCACTACTCGGACTCACCACATCTTCGAAAGGTCAACAACATGGCTAAGCACCAAGCCCCCGAGCGGCACCCTGTGCGCGATCGGGCCGCGGTTCGCACCACGGCGCTCGCGATGATCGGATTGACGCTGTTCGTCATCGCCATGATCGCCAGCTACTCCGGTGCCTTCGCCAAGCCGACACTGCACCACATGGCCGTGGCCGTGGCTGGCCCGCAACAGGTCGTCGACGGCATCCGCGGCCAGGAATCGTTGGCAGTCACCGAAGTTGGTGATGACGCCGCCGCCCGTCAACAGGTCTACGAGCGCAAGACCGACGCCGCGTTCGTCGTCGCCCCGACCGGCGACATGAAGATCTACGTTGCCGGTGGCGGCGGGCGCAGTGTGGCCAACGCCGCCGAGACCGTCGGCCGCACCATCGCCGCCAAAACAGGCCTGAAGCCCTCGGTCGAGGATGTCGCCCCTGCGTCGGCAGGTGATCCGTCCGGCACCGTCGAGTTCTACGCGATCATCTTCATCTCGATCGGCGCGTCCGTCGGCGCAACCGTGCTGGGCCGTCTCATGGGCGCCGTCCGCAGGCCGCTGACGCTGGCCCTGCGCACCGCCACGCTGGCCGGATTCGCGGCGGTGCTGGCCGGCGCGGTGACCGTTTACGTCGACATGATTCTTGGCGCGCTGACGGCTCACACCTGGCATCTGTTCGGGGCGCTATGGCTGTATGCGATGGCAGTCGCGGGGGCGATCACCGGTGTGGCGGCCGCGTTCGGCTCGGTCGCATCGATGGCCCTGACGGCCTTCCTGGTCGTGATCGGCAACGCCGCGGCAGCTGGTCCCGTCGGCCGTCCCCTGCTGTCGGGCTTCTACTCGACGTTCACCACGATCGTGCCGCAGGGGTCGGGCGTCTCACTGCTGCGCAGCGTCGAATACTTCGGCGGCAACGGTGCTCAGACGCCGCTTGTGACGCTGGCGATCTGGGGTGCGGCGGGGTGTCTGCTCGCAATCATCGCCACTGCTTCGCGCGTGAATTATCGTGCTGTCTATGAGCGTTTCGCTGGCCGAACCCTATTACGACCTCGGGTCCTATCACCGGCCGATTGAGACGGCGTCACATGAGGCGCAGCTGTGGTTCGACCGCGGCATGGTGTGGGCGTACGCGTTCAATCACGAAGAGGCGATCCGCTGCTTCGATCGCGCGCTGGAACTCGACCCCGACCTGGCGATCGCACGCTGGGGCGTCGCCTACTCGATCGGTCCGAATTACAACAAGGCATGGGAGGCGTTCGATCCCGCGGACCTGGCCGCGTCGTTGGCGCGTGCGCGGATGGAACTCGGGCTGGCCGCTAAGGGTCGCGCATCGGCCGTCGAACACGGTCTGATCGAGGCGCTGCAAGCCCGCTTCCCCACCGACGACCCCAACGACCCCGACGCGCTGCAGGCCGGGCACACCGCCTACGCCGACGCCATGGTCGCCCTCGCCGAGGCGTACCCCGACGACATCGACGTGCAAGCGCTGACCGCCGACGCCCTGGTCAACATCACGGCATGGGCGTTGTGGGACATCAGAACCGGTGAACCGGCACCCGATTCGCGGGTGGTCGAAGCCAAACGGATCCTGGACGGCATGTTGGCCACGCCCGAAGGACGCAAGCACCCTGGTGTGCTGCATCTGTATCTGCACACGATGGAGATGTCAGGCACTCCGCAAGATGCGCTGCCCGCCGCGGACCTTCTGCGCGGGCTGGTCCCCGACGCCGGCCATCTGGAGCACATGCCCAGCCATATCGACGTGCTGTGCGGCAACTACCGCGACTCGGTGGTGGCGAATCAGTCTGCGGTGCAGGCTGACCGGCGATTCGTGGAACGCGAAGGACCGTTGCACTTCTACTCGCTGTACCGTGCTCACAATCTACACTTCATCGTCTATTCGGCGATGTTCGAAGGGAATTCGCGGGCCGCGTTCGACGCCGCCGAAGAACTGGCGGGTCAGTTGACGCCCGAGCTCTTGGCGATCGAGTCGCCGCCGATGGCGGACTGGCTGGAAGCGTTCGTGCCGTTGAAGATTCACGTGCTGGTGCGATTCGGCCGGTGGGATGAGTTGATTGCCCTACCGTTGCCCGACGACGTCGAGCTCTACAGCTGTACGGCCACGACCATCCACTACGGACGCGGTGTCGCCCACGCCGCCAAAGGTCAACTACCGCAGGCGCATGCAGAACGCGACGCGTTTGCGGAGGCTTATGCCCGCATACAGGACACCCGCTACCTGTTCAACAACACCGCCCGCGACATCCTCGCCATCGCCGCAGAGATGCTCGACGGTGAAATCGACTATCGCGAAGGGAGATTCGAGGACGCGTTTGCCCACCTGCGTCGCGCCATCGAACTCGACGACAACCTGCCCTACGACGAACCGTGGGGCTGGATGCAGCCGACACGGCACGCCTATGGCGCTCTGCTGCTCGAGCAGGGTCGCGTCGAGGAGGCCGCGCAGGTGTATGCCGCCGACCTGGGGCTGGACCCGACGCTGGCCCGGCCCTGCCAGCATCCGGGCAACGTATGGAGCCTGCACGGCTACCACGAATGCCTGCAGAAGCTGGGACGCACCGACGAAGCTGCGCTGATCGGCCAGCAGCTCGAACTGCTGAAGGCGCGCGCGGACGTCCTGATCACTGCGTCATGCGCGTGCCGGCTCGAGGTCGCCGAGCCCTGTCACTGACCGCTAGGCAGGCGCTTCGTGCAGCTCGATCGAATTGCCGTCGGGATCGGTGATCTGGACCTGCTTGCCGCCGGGGCCTTCCCTGACGTCGTTGAGGAACGTCACACCGGCGTTGCGCAGACGGTCGACGTCCGCCGCAATGTCGTCGACGTAGAGCACGATCCGGTTCCAGCCGCCGGGCTGCTGGGTTTGGCCGTCCGCTAGTGGCTGCGCGCCCGAGCTCGCCGGCGCGCTCAACAGCAGGTTCAACGCCCCGCGCGCGACGACAGCGATGGGCCCGGCGCGCTGCGCGAGCCGGAACCCGAGCTGATTCGTATAGAACTCGATTCCGCGATCGAGGTCGGCGATCTGGTAGCGCACGACGGCATCGTCTGTGCTCGTCGGGCGCCAAATCCCGGTAGACATATCCACAGACTATGGGCTGGCCTGGTCAGCGTCTTGGAGGAATTTGACCTCGTCCGGCACGGCCAGGTGTAGCTCCTTGACGCTCTCGCTCGCCGGACGCAGCCGGCTCGGTGACGTCCCGGTGAACTCACTGACCTCGTTGATGAGATGCGATTGATCGAAGTAGCCACAGGCCCGGGCAAGCCGTGCCCAGTCCGGTGCATTGATGCGACGAGCGAGCGCACTCGCACGCTGGAACCGCAACACTCGACTCAAGCGCTTTGGCGTCATGCCGACCTCGCTCGTGAACACCTGAATGAACCTGCGTCGACTGAGGTGAACATCCTCTGCGACCGCGCCGACGGTGACGCCCGGCCGGGCCAGCCGCCCGAGTGCGAAGGGCACCGCCGGGTGGCCGGGTTGAGCTTCGGCCAAACATGATCGCAACGTTTGTTCAAGCAGCGCGAATCGCTGCTGCGACGTCGGCGCCGCACACAACCGCTCACGCAACTCGACCGCCGAGCTCCCCCATAGCATCGCGAGATCGATATGCCGGTCGGTTAGTTCGCCGGGCGGCACACCGAGAAACGGCCACGCTCCGCCCGGTTTGAAGTGCACACCGACGATCGACGCGTGGTCGCGGGTGTCGATCACGAAGTACTGCCGATAGGCACCCGACACCACTGCGCCGGAATACTCCCGCCACACCCCGGAGCCTGGGTCATATATCCGCAGTACGTCCTCGTTGAGGTTGATCACCAGTTCGAGGGTGCCGCTCGGGGCGATTCGCTCGTGCGCGTGAACCGCCAGGTCACGCATCGTCCACATGTGCGCCACAAAGTCCGCCAACGGCGGCGCGGGACGATACGTGCGGTACTGCATGCCTTGAGGGTTCCCCCTCAGCCGAAAGCGACTCGCTCCAACCAGAAATCGACGAGCGTCGCGTCGCCGGCGATTTCCAGACCGGCGACCGGTCGGCGGCGGTAGATCGCCAACAACAGGTCTGTGACCGGTGCGCGGATCTCGGCCGTCGCCGGTTCGTCGGCGCCCCGCCACGCGATGACATCGCCGGTCAGGTCGAGCAGCCAGTGTGCGTCCGTGTCGGTGGCATGCAGCCCGATCGTGCGGCCCGGTGCGAGAAGCTCACGCATCCACGGATGAACCTCGAAATGAAAAGGCAGACAACCCAAATCCATCCACTCGTCGACAGCGTCCGCCGCGACGTCTGGTTCGAGCGTGTAGTCGACGCCTAACGCAAGCGCTGCGTCGGCGCGGTGCAGCGCGGTCTCGTGGGCGAACCGGCGGGCATAAAACGCCGAACCGCCGTCGCCGACGGGGCACCACATCTGTGCATCCGGCCCCGCCTCGGTCAGGGTCGCCCTTAGCGCCGTCGCGGCCTGCGTAAGTGAAGCCGCCAGGACGGCAGGATCGTCGTTCGTGGCGCCCGAGAGATCGCGCAGCGCCGCATCACTCGGCGGCTCGGATGCGCGCGTCGCGACGATGGCATCTGCCCAGCGTTGACCGCCGTCGACGTGGCGCGCCAACTGCGACACGTTCCATCCCGGGCATGTCGGCACCGGCACGGTCACGTCCGCGCCGTTCAGATGGTCGGCCAACAACGCTGTCTGCGTGACGATCTCGGCGCAATGCCGGTCGAATCCGAGCCTCATGCGGGCGGCCCGCCGAGCCAGATGTGAAAGGTGTCCAGCCGGCTCACCAGACCATCGGCGAACGTGAAGACCTCCGAATAGACGAACGCATGCGGATCGCCGCCCAACGAGACACTGCCGTGCCCGATCACCGCGACCGCGTCGTCCTCCTCCATCAGCCGGTCGAGCGTCAGCTCCGGATTGGGGCCGTCGCCGCTGTCGGCCTCTGCCGCAAACGCGTCCTTGCCGACCAGCGTCTTGGCGCCGTGCAGCGCCCACACCACGTCGTCGGTCAAGCACGACAAGATCTGCGCGAGGTCACCCCTGCGGAATCCGTCGGTGTACTTCTCGACCACTGCCTTCTGCTGTGACACATCATCACCTCCAATGGGTCGACTATGGCCGAGTGCCGGACTCATCGCAGATGGCCGAACCTCTATCGTCACCACGCGTGACGATGGTTTGGCACTACATCAAGACTGCACCAAGTGGCGTTGGCTGCTCGTGGGGCTCGCATGTCATGTCGGGGCCACGTCTCTCAGCGAGGGGGGCCGGCGTGCTATCCGCTCACCCGGTCGCGGCGGCGGTAGCCCGCGGCTGCGTAAACTCCGGCCTGTGGCGATCAGCGACGACGACCTCGACCGCCTGCGCCGTTGTGTGGAACTCGCACGCGTCGCACTCGACGACGGCGACGAACCTTTCGGCTCGATCCTGGTCGACGGCGACGGCGCCACGCTCTACGAGGACCGCAACCGGGTCAAGGACGGCGACCAAACCCGGCACCCCGAATTCGCGATCGCCCGCTGGGCCGTCGACAACCTGACTCCCGATGAGCGCGCCCGCGCGACCGTGTACACCTCCGGTGAGCACTGCCCGATGTGCGCGGCCGGGCACGCGTGGGTGGGCCTTGGCCGAATCGTCTACGCGACCTCGTCAGAACAGCTGACGCAATGGCTCGCCGAATGGGGCGCACCGCCGCCACCGGTGGCTCCGCTGCCCATCGCGACGGTGGCCCTGCGCGTCGACGTCGACGGACCCGCACCCGAGCTCGCCGACACCATGAAGGCCCTATACGAGGCGAAGTTCCGACCATGAGTGAACCGGGCTGGATCGAGCACGCGATCTGGTGGCAGGTCTATCCGCTGGGCTTCGTCGGCGCATATCCCGCCGATCCCCCGCCGACCCCCGATGAGCATCGGCTGCGCCGGATCGTCGACTGGCTCGACCACGCCATCGAACTGGGCACGTCCGGAATCGCGCTTGGCCCCGTGTTCGCGTCGCGCACACACGGCTACGACACCACCGACCATTACAGCATCGACCCGCGTCTCGGCGACGACGCCGACTACGACCATCTGATAGCCGAGGCCCATCGGCGCGGGCTGCGGGTGCTGCTCGACGGCGTGTTCAACCACGTCGCCGGGGATTTCGCTCGGCCAGAGTGGTTCCGCAAGCACGGCAAAGACTTTGACGTATTCGAAGGACACGGCGAGCTGATCGCACTCGACCACGACAACCCGGACGTCGTCGCCTATACCGTCGACGTGATGACGCACTGGCTGCGGCGCGGCGCAGACGGCTGGCGCCTCGACGCCGCCTACGCCGTCCCCGACAGATTCTGGGCACAGGTACTGCCTCGGGTTCGGCAAGAGTTTGGCGACGCGTGGTTCGTTGGCGAGGTCATCCACGGCGACTACACAGCGCGGGTACGCGAGTCGGGCTTCGATTCCGTCACGCAATACGAGCTGTGGAAGGCGATCTGGAGCAGTCTCAACGACGGCAACTTCCACGAGCTCGACTGGGCGTTGTTGCGGCACAACGAGTTTCTCGACGACTTCGTGCCGATGACGTTCGTCGGCAACCACGACGTCACCCGGATCGCCAGCCAGCTGGCCAACACCAGCCACCTCGAGCATGCGCTGGTAATCCTGTTCACGACGGGTGGCACCCCGAGTGTGTACGCCGGCGACGAGTCGGCCTACCGCGGCGTCAAGGAGGAACGGTTCGGCGGCGACGATGCCGTACGGCCCGAGTTCACCGCTCCCCTAATGGGTGTCGACGATCTCGGTCACGATGTGTTCCGGTTGCACCAGTACCTGATCGGTTTGCGCCGACGCCACCCGTGGCTGCACACAGCCAGGACATCGCCGCTGCGGCTGACGAACACCCAGTATGTCTATGAGACCCGTAATAGCGACGACGCGCTGCTGGTAGCGCTCAACATCGACGAAGCACCGTTGCCGCTTTCGTTGCCCGAACTCGGCTTCGGCCAGGGCGAGATCGTCGCGGGATCGGGCGCGCCGCCACAGTCCGTCGTCGCGGATGCTGAGATCGCGCCGCACGGCTGGCTGATCATCGCGCCGCGCTGAGCAGGTCGACGGTAGCGCTGTCCTCTGCACCGTCGTAGAACTTGTCGAGCACGGCACGGAAGTCGGCCTGGACATCGGGGTCGTCGGTCGCCCGCGCGAACAGCGTCATCGACGACCGCACCTTGAGGTTGTCGGGCCAGCCGAAGACGTCGTCGGCCGAAGAGCCGTCGATTGCCGCCACCAGCCGGGTGCATTCGCGCAACCGCGGTCCCAGCGTGTCATGCGCCAGGTAGGCCTGTGCCTCCTCTAGAGAGGAAATGCCGTAACGGAGTGCCGTCTGGCTGCGGCCCAATCCCCGCAGCTGCGGAAACACAAACCAAATCCAATGACTTCGCTTGCGGCCGCCGCGTAGTTCGTCGAGCACCGTCGGGTAAACGCGGTCCTGCGCGTCGACAAAGCGCTGCAGGTCGAACGGATCTGCAGCTTTGGATGACAACGATTTGCCCACAGTCACATCGTTAGCAAGTTTTGCAAGCTAGTCTTTGCGATTCAATGACGACAACGGACGAGCAGGAATTATCGAGCCAGCCGGAGCCTGCGCCCAAGCCCAGAAGTCTTCGGCGTCGCGTGCTGTCGCGGGTCAGCATCCAATCCAAGCTCTTGGTGATGCTGCTGGTGACGAGCATTCTGTCGGCCGCCGTCGTCGGCGCCATCGGTTACCAGTCGGGGCGCAGTTCGCTGCGCGCGTCGGTGTTCGATGCGTTGACCGAGATTCGGCAATCGCAAACCCGCCAGCTGCAGGCTCAGCTCACGGATTTGCAGAACTCACTGGTCGTCTTCACCCGCGGATCGACCGCGATCGAGGCGACTGAGGCGTTTACCGCTGCATTCGATCAGCTCAACAACGCCACCATTACTCCGGCGCAACAGCAGTCGATCGTTGACTACTACACGAAGGAGTTCGCTCCGGCCGAGGACGAGCAGACCGGCGACGACGTCGATATCGATGCATTGTTGCCGACGACGAACGCTCAGAAATACCTGCAGGCCAACTACACGACCCCGTTCACCGACTTCGATCAAGCGCTCAGTTTCGACGACGCGCACGACGGCAGCGCATGGTCGGCGGCCAGCGCAAAATTCAACGATTTCTTCCGCGTAATCGTCAAGCGCTTCGAGTTCGAGGACGCGCTGCTG
>Ga0075418_10003090_pt1 | contig 19007 bp, 12 predicted proteins | sample SoiMetdeltSBSDD2_FD_81776 | JGI IMG/M metagenome (GOLD analysis project Ga0075418, IMG submission 81776) | Bulk soil microbial communities from a Populus tree surrounding site in Tennessee, USA - Soil MetaG P. deltoides SBSDD2 | ecosystem: Environmental > Terrestrial > Soil > Tree plantation... | reverse complement strand
TGCGCTAGGACTCTTCATCGAGGGGCGTGGGGAGCTTCGGGCGGAGACGGCGGGTTCCACTGCTCCCTCGAGCATGAGTCAGGGGCCAAATCCTCGGGATCTCGAGCGCATGTTGAAGGTGCTCAAGCCCGAGGGTGTCGTCTTCGTAGAACTCCCCTACACCAATATCGACCAGAACGGGAACATCACGATCGACCACATGACGATGCCGCCGTACCTCGTCGAGCGTCCGTATACCGACGTCGATCAAGACGGGAACATCACGATCAACAGCATGACGATGCCCCCGGGACTGGTGGAGCGTCCGTATACCGACGTCGATCAAGACGGGAACATCACGATCAACAGCATGACGATGCCGCCGGGGTTGGTCACACGTCCGCATACCGACATCGATCAGGACGGGAACATCACGATCGCCAGCATGACGATGCCCGCGGGGCTGGTCGAGGTCCCGTTCTCGGTGAATGAAGCCGGGGAGTTTCTCGTGCCGACGCTCAGTGTCTGGGGTGTGGCGGTCTTGGTTCTTGTGCTGCTGCTGACTGGAGCATGGCTGCTCTCGCGGCGCGGCCGTCCTGAGCCGCTGAACCCCTGACACGCCTTGTGGGGTTGTGCCTCCCGGCCCGGGGACCGGCCTGAGGAGCGGGCAGGGGCGGAGAGCGAACGCTCTCAGGAGCGTTCTTCTCCGGCGCTGGACCGTTCAGCACCGCATCAAGCCCCTGTGGTAAGATTCCGCGCTCTTGCGAGCCTTGGAGGCTTAGGCCTGCCAGGGCGCGGGCCGACCGCGATACCGAGCGCCTGTAGCTCAGGGGATAGAGCAACGGCCTTCTAAGCCGTGGGTCAGGGGTTCGAATCCCTTCAGGCGCGCCAGCCGCGCGCCGCCCCCGGCGGGTCGCGTATGCCGGGCCGGCAGGACGCGTGGTGAGTGTAGCTCAGGTGGTAGAGCCCCGGGTTGTGGCCCCGGTTGTCGCGGGTTCGAGTCCCGTCACTCACCCCAGACATGCACCCGGTTTGGGCCGTTAGCTCAGTCGGTAGAGCAGCTGACTCTTAATCAGCGGGTCGGAGGTTCGAGTCCTCCACGGCTCACCAGATCTTCTTCTTTTGAGGTGTCGCGATGGCCAACAAAGTCGTCCGGATCTTCGGCAAGGACACCTGACCGTACACGACGTCGGCCCGGGAGGCCTACGCCGACAAGCACTACGAAGTCCAGTACATCGACGTCCTCGCGGACAAGGCGCAGCTCGACGAGATGATGAAGTTCTCGAAGGGCAAGAGGAACGTGCCGGTCATCGTCGAGGGGGACAAGGTCACCATCGGCTACGGCGGGACCTGAGGCGTCTGAGCCCTCCGGCCGGCGGCCGGAGACTCGACTCGATGTCACGCAACGAGCGCGATCGGTTCCAGCTGCAGCTGGGACGTCTCCTGGAGCGGATCGACGAGCCGGACAAGCTCTACAAGACGGCGCTGACCCACACCGCGCGCTTTTTCTCGGCGGACCGCGGCGCCGTCATCCTGAGACAGCCGGTCTCGGACGCGCTCCGCACCCTCGGCTTCGGCCGCGACGGCCACCTCTGGGACGACGCGACGGTCCACGCCTTCCTCGATCTGAAGCGCCCCGAGCTTCCGCCCACCGACATCATGGCCCCCATCGTCATCGGCGAGAAGGCGGCCGGTGTCCTGGCTCTGCGGCGATCCGAGGGCTCGTTTCCTGAGGGCGCCGGGAGGTTCCTGACGCGCGTCTGCCGCACCCTCGCGCGCGAGGCTGCGCTGCGCGAAGAGCGCCGCACGGCGCGCGTCGTCGACCAGATCAAGGAGCGCACGGTCCGGGAGCTGCGGCCGAAGGACCTCTTCTACCAGATCCTCCACGGACTCCGATCCCTGACCCGCTACGATCACTCCTCCGCGCTCCTGATCGCCGAGGAGGACGGCGCCCGCCTGGTCTTGCACGCGGAGCAGATCGCCTGGGCGAAGGCCAAGAGCCGCCGCATCGGAAGAAAGGTTCGCGTGCCGAACGACCTGCGCGGCGCCCTCCGGCGCATCACGGGCGCGCGCGTCGTGGCGTTCGACGCGACCCCGAAGCGCCGGCCGGCGCCCCCCGCGCGCGCCACCGAGACGGCCGACCCGGCCGCGTCCCTCGCCCGGCTGCTGCGCTGGGGCGGGCGGGGCAAGGAGCCGGCCGAGGGGACGATCCTCCTGGCGCCGCTGGTGCACGACGACGAGACGCTGGGGGTCCTCAAGATCGCCGCGCGAAGGGCCGGCGCCTTCGGCGCCGCGGAGGCCGGGGCCGTGGAGCGCGTCCTGCGGCACGTCGCCTCGGTCATCCACAACTCCCGCCGGGCGCTCTCCATGGAGGAGAGGATCATCGACGCCGAGAAGAAGCACGCCATGGCCGACCTGGCGCGGGCGATCTCGCACGACGTCAAGAACGCCATCGGCGCGATCCTGCCGCTGGCGCAGCAGGCGCGCGAGGAGTTGCTGGCGGGGACGTTCGACCGCACGGTCCTGATCCAGGACCTGCAGCAGATCGAGCAGTCGGCCCAGATCTGCCAGCGGATCTTCGACGGCATGCTGCAGCTGGCGCGCTCCGGGGTGCGTCCTCCCGAGAGGGCGCCGCTGCAGCGGATCCTCAAGGCCACCGTCGCCATCCTCGGCACCCGCTTCAAGCGCCTCGGCGTGACGCTCGACATCCGCCTGCCGGAGGATCTGCCGGAGATCGATGCCAGCCACGGCGGGCTGGAGCAGCTGTTCCTGAACCTGCTCACGAACGCCCTCGACGCCATGCCGGCGGGCGGACGGCTACGGGTCACGGCCCGGGCGCTCCGCGATCGGGTCGAGGTCCGCGTAGCCGACTCCGGAGCCGGCATCCCCCCGGAGCAGCTCAAGCGCATTCACGAGCCCTTCTACACCACCAAGGACGACGGCTTCGGGCTGGGCCTCGCGATCTGCCGGTCGATCCTGTGGGAGAGTGGCGGCGAGATGACGGTCGAGAGCGCCGTGGGCCGCGGCACCACGGTCCTGGTGTCGCTGCCGACGGCTCCTGCTGCGGGACGGAGCGGCCAGCCCCCCGTCCTCAAGGCGCCCGCACGTGGCGCCTCCACCCTGGCCCTTCCGCCCGCGAGCGGCGGCCCGCCGAAGGCCCGGACATGAAGCCGGAGCACGGCCGGGTCCTGGTGGTCGACGACGACGCGGCGATGCTGCGCGCCGTGGAGCGCATCCTGGCGCCGGCCCACGAGGTGCGCGGCGCCGCCTCCGGCGAGGACGCCCTCAAAGCCTTCAAGGAGAGGCCGTTCGACATCGCTATCATCGACATTCGCATGCCGGGCATGGACGGGTTCCAGCTCACGCGCGCCATCAAGGAGGCGCGCCCGGCGACGGAGGTGATCCTGGTCACGGGTTCGATCTCCGATCTGGACGAGAAGCTGGTGCGCTCGGTCAAGGAGCGCGCCGGTTTCTTCATCACCAAGCCGTTCTCCCGCTCGGTGCTGACGTCGCTGGTGGAGCGCTGCCTCGAGATCCAGCAGCTGGAGCGGGAGCGCGACGAGCTGATCGGCCGCCTGACGGAGGACCTCGAGCGCGCCCGGCGCTTCCAGCTGGCGCTCCTGCCCCGCGGCCTGCCGAAGAGCTTCGGCCGCCTAAACGTCGCCGCGGCGCACCTCTCCTGCGAGACCGTGGGAGGGGACATCCACGACGTCCAGCCGCTCGCCTCCGACCGGCTCATGCTGATGGTGGCCGACGTGGCGGGGCACGGCGTGGCCGCGGCGCTCGTGACCGGGATGATCAAGGCCGCCGTCGGCCAGGCCCTGCAGGAGCAGGGAGAGATCCTGCCGGCGGCGAAGGCGATCCTGGACACCCTCGCGCCGCTCAGCCAGCAGCGCGTCGTCACGCTGTTCATCGGCATCGCCGACGCGAGCCGGCGGACGCTGCAGTACCTCAATGCCGGCCACCCCCCGGCCCTCCTCTGGGGCGGCGATCGGGGCGCCGTGCAGCTCGCCGCCACGACGCCCCTGCTGTCGTTCGGGATCGGGCTCTCGCGTGACCCGGTGCGGGAGGAGCGGCTCCTTCCGGGAGAGCGGCTGGCCCTCTACTCGGACGGCCTGTACGAGGTGCGCGACGCGGCGGGCCTGGAGTACGGCCGGGAGCGCCTCGTGAAGCGTCTCCTCGCGTCGCGCGTCCGCCTCGACGATATGGCGCGCGACCTCATGGACGAGGCAAAGAGGCACGCCGGCGGCAGGCCGCCCGAGGACGACCTGACGGTCCTGCTGGCGGAGTTCGCCCGCTCCTGAGGCGCGTCAGGCGAGGGCGCGCGCCCGCGACCGAACGGTCAGAAGGAACAGCAGGCTGGCCGCGGACAGGAGGAGTCCCGCGATCCGCCATTCCTCCCAGGTGATGCTCGTCAGCATCCAGGCGATGGTGACGCAGGCGAGCGACGGCGCCAGCGCCAGGCGCCACTGCGGTCGCGGCGTCCCCGTGCCTCCGTGATCGCGCCGCGCCAGCGCCCAGGCGGCGAGGCAGCAGGCGGCGTAGAGGAGCAGCGTGACGAGGTTCGCCAGGATGGCGAGCCGCTCGAAGCCGCTGGTGATCGCGAGAGCGCAGACGAGGACGCTCTGTGTGGCGATGGCGAGGTGGGGCGTGCGATACACAGGGTGCACGCGGGCCACGGCGCGCGGCAGGAATCCGTCCCGTCCGAAGGCGAACAGCGCTCGCGGCACCGCCAGCGTCATGCCGCTCACGTAGCCGAACATCGACACGGTGGCGCCGACGAGGAGCATCGTCCCGCCCCAGGTCCCGAAGACCCTGTCCGCGGCCGCCGCCAGAGGCGTCCTCTCCGAGGCCAGTGCTATGCCCAGGACGCCCTGGGCCACGGTCTGGACCGCGAGATAGACGCCGGTGATCACGAGCATCGCGGCCAGGATGGCCCTGGGCACGGTCCGTCGCACGTCCCGGATCTCGCCGCTCGGCACGAGCGCGCTCTCGACGCCGCTGAAGGCGAAGATCAGCAGGATCGAGGCGCGCGCCACCTCGCCGGCCGAGACCGGATTCGTCCAGGCGAGGTTGGACGGATGGATGGCGAAGGCCCCGAAGGCGATGAGGAGCAGGAGAGGCAGCAGCTTCGCCGCCGCCGCGACGCCGTTGAGCCAGGTGCCCTGCCGGACGCCGCGGATGTTGACGGCGCTCAGGAGGCCGAAGGTCACGACCAGGAAGGCCGCCCTCCCGAGAGGGCCGGCGAGGGACGGCAGGAGCGCGGCCACGGAATCGGCGAAGATGGTCGCGACCGCCGCGACCGCCAGCGTCCCGAGGAGCCACACGAGAACGCCGGCGAGGTACCCGGCGAAGCGGCCGAACGCGACCTCGACGTAGGCGTACGGCCCGCCCGTCAGGTCGACGCGCCGTCCCGCCTCGGCGAAGCAGACGACGATCAGCCCCATGGCCAAAGCACACACCAGGAAGGACAGCGGAGCCGCGGCGCCCAGCGAGGCGGCGACGAGCGCCGGCAGGCGGAAGATCCCGCCTCCGATCGTGACGTTCACGATGCTGGCCGCCAGCCCCCACGTCCCGACCGCGCGGACGAGCGAAGGCTCCGGTGTCCTCGTGCCGTCCATCGCGCCCCTCCGGCGCGCCAGCATGACAGCAGCGCCGAGCGCGCGTCAATCAGCGGTGGAGGCGCGCCCGGTCAGGCGGGATGGCTGCGCTGACCCGCGAGCCGGGAGCAGATGACCGCCCCCTGTACGTGCGCCAGAAGGTGCCGCCGCGGGAACGGCTTGGACAGGCAGCTGAACGCTCCCTCGTGCATCACGCGCTTCAGGAACGGCTCGTCGGCATAGGCCGTGACGAAGACGACCTGAACCTGAGGGTTGCAGCGCCTGAGGGCCGCGAGGAGCTGCAGCCCATCCATGTCGGGCATCTTCCAGTCGGTGACGACGACGTCCGGCGTTTCCTGAAGCAGGGCGACGAGCGCCGACAGGCTGTCCGGCGCGCCGCGGACCTCGTAACCTTCCTCGCGCAGCACCTCCTCGACCCAGGCGCGCATGTCGTCGTCGTCCTCCACGACCAGCACTCTCGCCAGTGTGTCGGTCCTCTTGTGGAGTGACAGCAAGGCCTCTTCGTCTCGGCTCAGTCCAGGACTCGTGTTCATGATGGCGCTCCTGCCGCGGCCACTCGAAGTGCCGTCCGGCCCATGTCCAGTCAGGCAAACCCGGTGCCAGGGCGCCTGGAACCTGAGTCCTCGAAAACGGCGCGCGCGGGAGCGGAGACGCGGTGCGGAGCGGGGCAGGGCGCCACAGGTGGGGCGAAAAGGGGCGTGACCGCGAGCGGAGTCCGTCGCCCGGACGGGCCCCTAGGGCTCGCGCGCGCCGTAGCGGTCGAGCCTGCGATAGAGCGTCTTCCGATCCAGCCCCAGGACGCGGGCGGCCGCCGCCTTGTTCCCCTTCAACGAGCGCAGCGTCGTCAGGATGTGCTCGCGCTCGACGTCGGCGAGAGTGCTTTCGCCCGCGGGCGACTCCCGTCCGGGCGGCTGTGGCCGTCCGATCGCTTCGGGCAGATCGTGCGGCCAGATGACGTCGTCGCGTCCCAGGACGAGCGCCCGCTCGAGGGCGTTCTGAAGCTCGCGCACGTTGCCGGGCCAGGAATGGCGCCGCAGGGCCTCCATCGCCTCGAGCGACACGGTGCACGGACCGCGGCCGAGGCGGCGGCAGTGCTTCTCGAGCAGCAGCGCCACGAGCGGCACGAGATCCTCCGGCCGCTCGCGCAGCGGGGGGACCCGCACCTCGATGACGTCGAGTCGGAAGTACAGGTCCTGCCGGAACCGCTCGGCGGCGATCAGGGCCTCGAGGTCCCGGTGCGTCGCCGCCACCACGCGGACGTCGACGCGGACGGGAGAGGCCGCGCCGAGCGGCTGGATCTCCCGCGCCTGCAGGACCCGCAGCAGCTTCGACTGCAGGGGAAGCGGCATGTCGCCGACCTCGTCCAGGAACAGGGTGCCGCCGTCCGCCTCCTGGATCAGGCCGCGCCGATCCTCCCGGGCGTCGGTGAACGCGCCCCGGCGATGTCCGAACAGCTGGCTCTCCAGGAGCGTCTCCGGGATGGCGGAGCAGTTGAGCGCCTGGAAGGCAAAGGTGCGCCGCGGGCCGCCGTCGTGCAGCGCCCGCGCCACCAGCTCCTTGCCGGAGCCGCTCTCTCCGAGGATGAGGACCGGGGAGTCGACGGCCGCGGCCCGGCCGATGATCTCCAGGACGCTGCGCATGGCCGGGCCCTCGGCGACCAGCGCGTCTCTGCCACCCCCCAGCGCGTCCCTCAGGCCCCGGATCTCCATCCGCAGCCTGCGCTCGCGCAGGGCGTTCGCGACCGTCATCAGGAGGTGCCCGGTGCGGAATGGCTTGGCGAGGTAATGGAAGGCGCCCGACTTCACCATCGCCACGGCCGAGTCGATGCTGCCGAACGCCGTGATGATGACGACCGGGATCTCCGGGTAGCGCCGCCTGATCCCGGCCAGCAGGTCGTCGCCGCGCAGGCCGGGCATGACGAGATCGCTGATGACGACGTCGATCGGCGTCGCGTCGAGGACCGACAGCGCCTGGTCCCCGCGGGTGGCCGTGCTGACCGCATGGCCGGCTTGGCGCAGCTCCTCTTCGAGCAGCGCGCGCATGGCGTCATCGTCCTCGACGACCAGCAGACGCCCGCCCTCGCGGATCATCGCCCGGCCTCGGCCACGACCGCCCGAGCCGCGGCCGGCGCTCCCGCGTCCGCCGCGCCCGCGGCGTGCTCCGGCGCCGGAGAGACGATTGGGAGACGCACGGTGAAGCGCGACCCCAGGCCTGGCTGGCTGTCGACCACGATGGTGCCGCGGTGCTCGCGGACGATGCCGTACGACACGGCGAGGCCCAGCCCGGTGCCGCGTCCCACCTCCTTGGTCGTGAAGAACGGATCGAAGATCCGATGCAGGTTCTCGCTGGCGATCCCCGTCCCGGTGTCCTCGACCGTGACCTCGACGCAGCCGGCGCCCGGGGGATCGGCCTCGGCTCCGGGGCCGCCGGCACGGCGGCCCATGAACCGGAGACGGCCGCCGCCCGGCATGGCGTCGAGGGCGTTCGTGGCCAGGTTGAGAAACACCTGATGGAGCCGGTCGGCGTCCGCGGCGACGGGGGGGAGATCCGGCGGCAGGTCGGAGTCGGCGCCGACCCCGGCTTCGGCCAGGCGGTGGTCGAGCAGCTCCAGCACCCTGCGAATGACAAGGGAGATGTCGACCGGCTGCAGGCGGGTCTCCCGGCTGCGCGCGAAATCCAGCATGTCGCGGACGATGCGCGAAATCCGCTCGATCTGATCGGTGATGATGCGCAGGTGTTTCTGCGCCGGCTCCCTTTCCGGGAGCCCGCGCTGCAGGGCCTCCGCCCGCCCGCCGATCACGTTGAGGGGCGTGCCGATCTCGTGCGCCAGGCCGGCCGCGAGCCGGCCGACGCTCGCGAGCCTCTCGGCGTTCCGGAGCTCGAGCTCCATCCTGCGGCGCTCCTCCTGACCGGCCAGGAGCTGGCGCCGGGCCGTCTCGAGGCGCTCCGCCATGCCGTTGAACTCGGCCGCGAGCCGGCCGATCTCGTCGCGGCGCCTCACCGGCGCCCGGGCCGTCAGTTCGCCGCCGCCGATCTCCCGCAGGCTCTGCACCAGCGCCGCCACCGGAGCGGCGACGCTGACCCGCGTCACCAGGATCACGACGACCGCCGTCGCCAGGATCATGATGAGCGTCAGCGTCAGCTCCGAACGGCGCGCCGCCCCCGCCGCCTCGGCGATGAACGACTCGTGCTGCAGGATCTGCACCGCCCCCGCGGGCTCGCCCTGGGGCCCCCTCAGCGGCATGAAGAAGCTGATGACCGGCTCGTCGTCCAGGAGCCACTCGCTCTCGACGGTGCGCCGCTCCGCGAGGGAGCGTTGCAGGTCGGACCCCTGAACGGGAACAGAGGGGCCGATCGCCTGCGACTGATAGACCATCTGCCCCCGCGCATCGAACAGCCGGACGCCGAGGACCCGCTCGTAGCCGGTGACCCGGTCCATCATCTCGCGGGCGTCCTGGATCTGGTGGTCGCGAAGGTAGTCCTCCATGGTGAGCTGCGCGATCAGGGCGATGGCGCGCCCTTCCCGGACCAGCTCCTCCCGGAGAAGCGCCTTGCTGCGCTTCTGGTCCAGCCAGGCGAACAGGATCATGATGGCGACGAGGGGGATGCAGAGGGAGACGATGAGGCGGTTGCCGATGGTCACGCGGGTCTCACGGCGGCCCAGCACGACTCAGGACGGCCGCCGCAACGAGTCTAGCCGGAAAATCCCGTGCGGCAAGTCCGGCGGGTCGCCGGGCTGACTCGCTGCCGTTCGAGGCCGGCGCTTCCCGCCCCGGCGGGAATGGGGTATCTTTCAGTTTCCCGCCGCGCGCCCGTAGCTCAGCTGGATAGAGCACCGGACTTCGAATCCGGTGGTCGGGGGTTCGAGCCCCTCCGGGCGCGCCACATTCTGCCGCGCTGGCGGCAGACGCTCGGCTCCCGGACGCTCGGCCTCAGGGCCCGGCGAGCGACAGAGTCCCGAACACCGGCTTCCCCCCGAGAAGCGTCAGGAGCACTTTCGACTCCGAGATCTGCTCTGGCGGGATGGCGAACAGGTTGCGGTCCAGGACGATGAGGTCGGCCAGCTTGCCGGCCTCGATCGACCCCGTGCGGTCGTCCTGGAAGTTGACGTAGGCGGCGTTGATGGTGAAGGCCGCGATCGCGTCCCGCAGATCGATCCTCTCCTCCGGGATGAAGGGGGTCGTCGTCTGGCCGGACCAGCCCATGCGGGTGACCGCGACCTCGATCTCCTCCAGCGGATTGGCAGAAGAGACCGACCAGTCGCTGCCGAAGGCGACGACGGCGCCGGATCGGAACAGGCTCGCGATCGGGTAGAGCCAGCGCCGGCGCTCCGGATCGAGGAAGGGCAGCGTCAGGTCGGTGATGTAGCCGTCCGCATAGGCCCACAGGGGCTGGAAGTTGGCGACCACGTCGAGCTGCCGGAAGCGCGGGATGTCGGTCGGGTGGAACAGCTCGATGTGGGCGATGTGGTGCCGGCTGTCGCGCGCGCCGTTGGCGCGCCGCGCCGCCTCCACGGCGTCGAGGCACTGCCGGATGGCGGCGTCGCCGATGGCGTGGAAGTGCACCTGGAAGCCCTCTTTGTCGAGGAGGGTCACCGCCTCCTTGAGCTTCTCGGGGTCGACCATCGTCAGGCCCTTCTGGTCCCCCTTGCCGACGTAGGGCTTGAGAACGGCAGCCGTCTGCACTTCCATGACGCCGTCCTGCATGATCTTGACCGTCGTGGCGCGGAGGTTGCCGCGCGTGAAGCGGTGGCGCTGATCCGTGAAGCGGGAGACCTGCTCCGGGCCCTGGTCGCGCTCCCACCAGAGCGACGCCGTGACGCGGGCGGTCAGCTCCTTGCGCTCGTCGAGCGAGCGGTAGACGCGCAGCCCTTCCTCGTTGACGCTCGCGTCCTGGAACGACGTCACGCCGAATCGGTTCAGCATCTTGATGGCGTACCGGAGGCCGTCCTGACGCTCTTCGAAGGTGAACGGCGGGATCTTGTCGGCCACCAGGCTCATGGCGCTGTCCTGCAGGCTGCCGACGGGCTCCCCCTTCGGGTCGCGGTCGATGCGGCCTCCCGGAGGATCGGCCGTGTCGCGCGTCACGCCCGCCGTCCGCAAAGCGGCGGAGTTCACCCAGGCGGAATGGCCGTCGGACGACTCGAGGTAGACCGGCCGGCCGGGCACGACGGCGTCGAGGAGCTTCCGGTCGGGGATGCCGGTCGGCGCGAAGGCGGAGAGGAGCCAGCCGTCGCCGCGGATCCAGGCCGCCGCCGGGTGCGCGGCGGCGTAGTCGGCGACGGCCTTGACATACGCCTCCTTGGTCTCGAGGTTGTAGAGGGCGCAGCCGGCCGTGTAGGAGACGCCGCCCGAGATCGGGTGGACGTGCGCATCCTGGAACGCCGGCAGGACGAAGCGGCCCTTGAGGTCGACGACCTGGGTCTTGGGGCCGATGTAGGCTGAGGCTTCCCCGGCCGAGCCGACGTAGACGATCTTCTCCCCCCGCACGGCCACCGCCTCGGACCAGGCACGCACGGAACCGACGGTGTAGACGGGCCCACCGTGCAGGACGATGTCGGCGGGGCGGGCGCGGCCCGCGGTCGGCGCGGCCGAGGGTCCGCCCGCCTGTGGGCCGGTCGGGGCCGCCGTCGAGCGCGTCGGATCGGAGGGCGCGGCGTGGAGCGCACCGGCGCTCACGGCCTCGATCAGGACCAGGAGCAGCGCGTGGCGTGCGAGCATGGCGTGACCTCCCGCCGCGCAGATTACAGATCTGCGATCGCTTGCGCAATCACCGGTCGAGAACAATCTTATCCACGCGGGAGGGAGTGGCGTGCGCATCGTCCTCAGGAGTCTCCTGGCGTTCGTGGCGCTTCAAGGGCTCGCCCTCGTCACACCGGGCCTCCTGTCGTCCCCCACCAAGGGCCCGACGGCGGAGTCCTGCCTCGCCTGCACCGAGAGCACCGAGGCGCAGGCCTGTCACAGGATCGCGATCGATCTCCTGGAAGTGCGCGACCTCTCCCGCGCCATCGCCGTCGAGGAGCGGGTCTTCTCCCTGCGGCCGGAGGACCCCGAGGTCGCGGCCACCCTGGCGAAGATGCACCGGGCCGGGACGCGGGATGTCGTCCGCGCCATCAAGCTCTACCACGAGGCGCTGTACGCCGCCCCCGGTTACCCGCCGGCCCTCCTGGGCCTCGGGGAGATCATGAAGGAGAAAGGGGAACTCGCGATCGCCGAGCGCTACTTCGCCCGCGGCGCGCGGGAGAACCCCGGACTGCCGCTGTTCAGCGTCCGGCTCGCCGAGGTGCTGGTCGAGAGCGGCCGGAGCCGCCAGGCGCAGCCGATCCTGGACGAGATCATCGCCAAGTGGCCGGACAGCGGCGAAGCCGCGGCGGCCCGCAAGCTGATGACCCGTACGTCCCTGGCCGGGCAGTAGACCTCACGACGTTTCTCCACGGACCAACGCAATCGCCTCGCGCGCGGCATCATGCCCGGCGCGCGTCGCCAGCTCGAAGCTCGGCATCCCGTTCCGGTCGCTGTGCGCGAAGGTGATCCGTCCGAGCGGACGGGACACCGCCGGCAGCGCCGTGCCTGTGAGGAAGCCCGGATAGGGGATCACCATGTGGTGGCCCCAGGCGTAAATGTCGAGCCGGGTCACGGTGTCGAGGATGCCGGGGACCAGGTCTTCGAGATCGGCCGCCATCCGGTCGGCCCAGTGGGTCCAGGGGCGCAGGAGCAGCTCGCTGCGAGTCGCCCTGCCCGCGAGCGGAGCCCAGAGACAGAGGACGTTGGGACGCGCCGGGTCCCCCTGGCGCCAGCGCGGCGAGTTGTAGTCGGCGACCAGGAACCCCTGGATGAAACGCCCTGTCGCGGCATTGAACCAGGCGAGCGGCCCCCCCTTGAGCACCGGCGTCCGCCGCACGTGGGCCGCGCCCATCAGCAGCGCGCCGTAGCGGAACTGCCGGTAGGCCTGCCAGGCCCCGCGGCTCATCTCGGGGACGATGCGGCCGGTGATGTGCTTGGGGCAGGCGATGACGACCGCGCGGGCCCGGCGGCGGGAGAAGCTCCCGGACGCCGGGTCGATGAGCGTCACATGGACCTCGCGTCCCTGGTTCCGGACGCGCACCGCCATCCTCCCGCTCGCGATCTTCTCCCGCCCCACCTTCTCGGCGAGCTTCGCCGCCAGCCAGGCGTTGCCGCCCGGCAGGGTGATGTCCTCTCCCCCTTGCCCGAGGCAGTTGAAGGCCCAGAAAGCGTATGCCGAGACCTCCCTCACGGATCCCCCGATCGTGCTGGTGCTCCAGTCGTCCGCCTCCGCGAGCGCCTCGTCCCCCCAGCCCTTGCGGCGGACGAACTCCTCGAGCGTGATCCGGTCGAGGGCCAGCAGGTCGGCGTCCCGGCTTCCCTCCTTGACCGGCATGGCGAACGCCGGCCGGCCGTCCCGGCCGCGGCGGCCCAGGCCGTCGCGCATCTCGCGATAGAAGGCGGCGAGCCCCTCGCGGCCTCGCTGCGACAGAGGGAGGCGCTTAGCGGCTGCATCGTCGGATGACGCGAAATCCGGCTGCGCGTACCACGCGCCGTCGAGGAAGATGTTGTACTCCGGGCCGGGACCGACGTACTGCCGCCGGATGCGCGGCGTGCCGTCGCAGCCGATGCGCTCGATGACGTCGAGGTCCTGCAGGAGCCGGGTCAGGAACGGGTCCCTCGGCCGTGCCAGGGACCAGGTGGCGCAGGTGAAGTCGGTACCGTTGGCGTGGCCCTTGCGGGCGTTGCCGCCGACGTAATCGGCCATCTCGAACAGGGCAACGTCCGCGAGCCCGCCGCGTTCGAGCTCCCACGCCGCCATGAGCCCCGACACCCCGCCGCCGATGACGATGGCGTCGAGCAGGGGGCCCTCCGGGGCGGGATCGGGGATGTTCAGCGTCCCGTCGCGCAGGCGGTGGGCGATGCTGTAGGGCTCGGCGATGATCTCTCCGTCGAACCCGCGCCGCGCCCCCGGCTTCGGGCCGCCGGACGGGAGGGCGGAGGCGAGCGCGGCGATCGAGCTGCCGCCACCCAGTCCGGCGAGCAAGGTCGTCCGGAGCGCCCCTTCCACGAACAGCCGCCGCGTCAGGCCGCGGGACGAGCGGAGATGCCGCGCAGGGCGAGCCATCGATGCGGGACCCTCCGGCTCCAGACGTGAGGTGAACGGAGGGATTCTAGACCGGAACCTTCCGCGGATCGGGCGCGTTGTTGACGCTGCCGGGGGGGTGGTCCTATTCTTACCGGCTTCCGACCGCGAGGGACGGTCACAAGGCGGGTCTTGGATCCGCACCGAGGAGGGTTTGCGCCCCATGCTGCCTGCCATCGTTCGTCGCGGCGCCCTGGCGATCGCCTGCGCCTTGTTTCAGGCCCCGTTCACCATGAGCCTGGCGCTCGAGGAGTGCCGCCTGCTCAGGCAGCCGGACATCCAGGGGGACCGCATCGTCTTCGTTTACGCCGGAGATCTCTGGACGGTGGCGCGCTCCGGGGGCGTCGCAGCGCGCCTGACGACCCACGAGGGCCTCGAGCGATTCCCGAAGTTCTCCCCCGACGGCCGGACCATCGCCTTCAGCGGTGAGTACGACGGCAACTTCGACGCCTTCACCGTCCCGGTGGAGGGCGGCGAGCCGACGCGGCTCACCTGGCACCCGGACGTCGATCAGGTCGCCGAATGGTTCCCCGACGGACGGGCCATCCTGCTGCGCTCGCAGCGCGCCTCGTTCATCCGGCGCTTCGACCGGTTTTTCAAGGTCGCGGCTGCCGGCGGCTTCGAGGCACCCCTGCCCCTCCCGACGGCCGGCTACGCGTCGCTATCGTCCGACGGGCAGCGGATCGCGTACGTCGCCCCGAGCTACGACAACCGCACCTGGAAGAGGTACAAGGGCGGGAACGCCCCCAACATCTGGATCTACGACCTGGCGCGCAACACCTCGGAGAAGATCACCGACTGGCCGGGGGCCGACGAGTGGCCGATGTGGCACGGAGAAACGGTCTACTACGCCTCCGACCGGGACGGACGCACGGCCAACCTCTGGGCCTACGACACCAGGACGAAGACGCACCGTCAGGTGACGAAGTTCACGGAGTACGACGTCAAATGGCCTTCGGTCGGGTCGGACGCCATCGTCTTCGAGAACGGCGGCTACCTGCACGTCATGAGCCTGCCGGACGAGAAGGTCGCGAAGATCAAGGTCCTGGTCCCCGACGACAAGCCGGCCACCCGCGCCGAGCTGAAGAGCGTCTCCTCGTTCATCCAGGGCTACGACCTCTCCCCCTCGGCGAAGCGGGCGGTGCTCGAGGCGCGCGGCGACCTGTTCACCGTGCCGGCCGAAAAGGGCGACCCGCGCAACCTGACGCAGACTCCGGGCGCGCGCGAGCGCGATCCGGCCTGGTCCCCCGACGGCAAGTGGATCGCGTACCTGTCGGACAAGAGCGGCGAGTACGAGATCCACGTCATCGGCAGCGATGGCAAGACGCCCGACCGGCAGGTGACGAAAGGCGGCGCCACCTTCCGCTTCGGCCCGCGCTGGTCTCCCGACTCGAAGAAGGTCGCCTTCTCCGACAAGACCTACACCCTCTACTGGTGTGACGTCGAGAAGGGGACCATCACCCGCGTCGATCGGAGCGACTACTCCGAGATCCACGATTACACCTGGTCGGGGGACTCGCGGTGGCTGGCCTACTCGATGGGTGGGCCCAACTTGATGAGCCGGGTGTTCGTCTACTCGATCGAGAGCGGTCAGGCGACGCCCGTGTCCTCGGGTCTGTTCGACGATTTCGGCCCCGCTTTCGATCCGCAGGGGGACAACCTCTATTTCGTCTCCCGGCGCACGCTGAACCCGCGCTTCGGCGCCTTTGAGACCGATTTTCAGTTCTCCGTGACCGACAAGATCTACGCGGCGGCGCTGCGCCCCGACGTGGCCTCGCCCGTCGTGCCGCAGAGCGACGAGGAGAAGGGGGACGAAGCGGACGACAAGAAGGAGGACAAGGGGAAGGACGCCGCCAAGGAGAAGGACAAAGATAAAGATAAGGATAAGGACAAGGAGGCCGACAAGGGGAAGGAAGGGAAGGACGACAAGGAGGGAGCCAAGAAGAGCGAGCCTCCCAAGCCCGTCGTCATCGAGCTGAAGGGCCTGGGCCAGCGCGTGGCGGAGATCCCGATAGCACCCGCGCGCATCGGAGTGCTGGCCGTCGTCAAGGGCAAGATCATCTACCTGACGGTCGACGAGCCGAGCTTCGACGGCGATCAGTCCTCCACCGGGACGATCAGGATGTACGACCTCGAGAAGCGCAAGGACCAGGTGGTCATCGCGGGCGTCGATACCGGCTTCGGCCTGTCGAAGGACGGCGGCAAGATCCTGTACCGGGCGCGCGACGCCTTCGGCATCGTCGAAGTGGCGGAGGGGAAGAAGGTCGGGGACGGCAAGATCGAGACCGGCGCCCTCATGGCGACCATCGACCCGCGCCAGGAATGGATGCAGATGTTCAACGAGGCGTGGCGGCTGGAACGCGACTTCTACTATGACCCCGCCATGGGCGGCCTCGACTGGAAGGCCGTGGGCGAGCGCTACCGCCAGCTGGTGCCGTTCGTCGCCCACCGCTCCGACCTGAACTACATCCTGGGCGATCTGATCGGCGAGCTGTCGACCTCTCACACCTACGTTTCCGGCGGGGACGCGCCGCAGATCCCGCGTGTCGACGTCGGCCTCCTGGGCGCCGATTACGATCTGGACGAGAAGAGCGGCCGCTACCGCTTCAAAACGATCTTGGCCGAGCGGGACTGGAACTCCACAACGGCGGCGCCTCTCGGCGAACCGGGGATCGACGTTCGGGCCGGGGACTACCTCCTGGAGGTGAACGGCCGGCCGGTCGCGGCACCCCTCAACGTGTACGCGGCCTTCCTGGGGACGACCGGCAAGCAGACCACGATCAAGGTCGGCTCCTCGCCCGACGATCCCAAGCCGCGCACGTTCACGGTCAAGCCGATCGGGGAGGAGACGTCGCTCCGCTACACGGCCTGGGTGCGCGCCAACCGCGAGAAGGTGGACCGCGCGACCGGCGGCCGGATCGCCTACATCCACGTCCCGAACACCTCGATCCAGGGGATGCGCGAGTTCACCAAGCAGTACTACCCCCAGGTCGGCCGGGACGGCATCATCGTGGACGAGCGGTTCAACGGCGGCGGCTTCATCCCCGATTTCTTCATCGATCGCCTGCGCCAGAAAACCTGGGTCGCCTGGTCGACCCGGGACGGCGAGGGGTTCCGGACGCCGACCTACGCCATCGACGGCCCGAAGTGCATCCTGATCAATGAGTACGCCGGCTCGGGGGGGGACGCGTTTCCCTACTACTTCCGGCAACAGGGCCTGGGTCCGCTCATCGGCAAGAGGACCTGGGGAGGGCTCGTCGGGATCAGCCACGATCTGCCGCTGGTCGACGGCGGCCGCGTGACCATGCCCGACTTCGGCATGTGGGATCCGGCCAAGGGGGACTGGGTCGTCGAGAACCATGGCGTCGATCCCGACATCGAGGTCGAGAATGCCCCGGACCTGATGGTCGCGGGTCACGACCCGCAGCTCGAGAGGGCAATCGACTACGTCCTGGAGGAGCTCAAGAAGACCCCCCCCAGGAAGCCGCAACGGCCGAACTATAAAGTCCAGAAGTAGATCCGCGCGCCCCCTGTGCTACATTTTGGCGCCGGGCGCGAAAGTGGCGGAACTGGCAGACGCGCCGGATTTAGGATCCGGTGGGGCAACCCATGAGGGTTCGAGTCCCTCCTTTCGCACCAGGCCCGCCCTGGCCGCGGGGGAGGGGCCGGAACGGCCCGTCCCGCAAGGGCTCGGGGCCTCTTGCGCCGGTCGCCGGCTCCTGTTAACATCCACGCGTCTTGTAAGGACGATCCCGTCTCCCCGTCTCCCGCTGCGATCCCTCCTGTCGATCAGTCCCGGACACACAGCCGGTGTGTTGAGGGTCGAGCGGGCCGCGGGGCCGTGAGGCACCCGGAGCGATGAAGGTGGTCATCAACGAGATGGAGCGCTGCAAGCGACGCCTGGAGGTCGAGATCCCCGAGGAGCGCGTCGCGACCGAAATGAACCGCGCCTTCGAGGACTATGCCCGCCACGCGCGCCTGCCGGGCTTCCGGAAGGGGCGCGTGCCGATGGAGGTGGTGCGGCGCCGCTTCGCCAAGGAAGTGCGGGACGACGTCGTCGGCCGGCTGGTGCGCGAGGAGACGCTGCGCATCCTGGAGGAGAAGCGCATCGACCCCGTCGGACCGCCCGTCCTCGAATCGGTCGAGTTCGAAGCGGGGAAGCCGCTGCAGTTCAAGGCGCTGTTCGAGGTCCGGCCCCATCTGGAGGTGGAGGGCTATCGCAAGCTGGCGATCGCCGTGCCACCACACGCCGTCACCGACGCGATGGTCGAGTCGTACCTGGAAGGGCTGGCTGAGCGCGCCGCCCGGCTGGAGGCGGTGTCCGGCCGGCCGGTGCAGAAAGGGGACTACATCGTCGGGACACTTGCCTGCCGCTTCCTGAAGGGCAAGGGGAAGGACCTCAAGGACGAGAGCCTGATGCTGGAGGCGGGGTCGGAGGAGAACCACCCGGACTTCAACGCCGCCATCCTGGGACTGAGCGCCGGGGACACGAAGACGTTCGAGGTCGAGTATCCCGCCGATTACAATGCTGTCAGCCTGCGGGGACGCCACGTCGAGTACACCGTGGCGCTCAAAGAGATCAAAAAGAAGATACGCCCCCCGATCGACGACGACCTGGCCAAGGAGTTGGGGACTTTCGCATCGCTCACGGAGCTGCGCGCCAAGGTGCGGGAGGAGATTGAGCGCCGGGCCGCGTCGGCGGAGCGCTCCGAGGCGAAGAACCGCATCCTCGCCGAGCTCGTCGGCCGGCACGCCGTGGAAGTCCCGGAGTCGATGGTCGAGGCGCAGCTCGACGCCCGCATCGAGGCGATGGCGCGCGAGCTGATCGCCCGAGGGGCCGACCCGACCCAGTCGGAGATCGACTGGGCGCAGGAGCGCGAGCGGGCCAGACCCGGAGCCATCGACGCGGTCCGGGCGATGCTGATCCTCGAGGCGATCGCCGCCAAGGAAGGGATCGCGGCGACGGACGAGGACGTCAACGCGTGGCTCCGCGAGGAAGCGCGCCGCAGCGGCGCGAGCGTCGCGTCCGTCAAGGAGAAACTCGGTGAAAACACGCGTCTGATGGGGCTTAGGCGGCAGATCGTCAGGGAAAAGTCGCTTGACTTCCTTCTTCATGATGCTACTATTACGCCTGAGGTGAAATAACCCACCATGCCCCTCGTTCCCATGGTCGTCGAACAGACCAACCGTGGGGAGCGTGCCTACGACATCTATTCCCGGCTCCTCAAGGACAACATCGTCTTCATCGGCAGCGCCATC
>Ga0075418_10003087_pt1 | contig 19029 bp, 13 predicted proteins | sample SoiMetdeltSBSDD2_FD_81776 | JGI IMG/M metagenome (GOLD analysis project Ga0075418, IMG submission 81776) | Bulk soil microbial communities from a Populus tree surrounding site in Tennessee, USA - Soil MetaG P. deltoides SBSDD2 | ecosystem: Environmental > Terrestrial > Soil > Tree plantation... | reverse complement strand
TGGTGGACGTGAAAGCGTTGGTTCGTGTGTGCGCGATCCCGGTCGCGCTCATGGTCGGGTCGGTGGGCGCGGTATCGGGCCAGGCGACGCGCCAGATGGTGCAGCTGGCGAAGGACGTCTACGTCTTTACCGGCGCCGGCAGCAATTCCGGCTTCGTTGTCACCGATGAGGGCGTGCTGGTGTTCGACAGTGACATTCGCAATAACGACCTGCCGGCGATCCGCAAGGTGACGGACAAGAAAGTCACCTACCTGTTCGCCTCGCACGCATCCGGCGACCATTCGACCGGGGGCTTCTACTTCCGCGAGGACAAGCCGGTCTACATCGGTACGCGCGATCAGATTCGCGCCTACTTCCAGCACGAGGCGAAGGAGTTCGAAGATCGCAAGAAACAGGGCGCGGCCGGCTATACCACCCCGGGCGCCGTGCTCGCGCCGCCGTCGCTGGGATTCGACAACGACCTCACTGTGCTGTTCGGCGGCCTGACGTTCCAGGCGAAGGCCGAAGGCTATGGGCACACCAGCGGCGACCTGACGCTGTACATCCCTCAACGCCGGGTGATGTTCATGGGCGACCTGCTGAACAACGAGCTTCATCCCGGGCAGGCGGAAGCGGCCGGCGTGTTCTACGCGAATATCCAGGGAACGATCGACATCCTCAACAACATCATCAATCGCAACCTGCCGGTGGATACCTATGTCTCCGGCCACGGGCCAGTGCACGTAGGAAAGGGCATCGCCGACGTCGTCGATCAGCGCGACTATTTCATTCTGATGCGCGACGAGGTGGCGAAGATGGTGGCCGCGGGGAAGACGCTCGAGCAGATCCTGGCTGAGTTCAAAGTACCCGCGCGGTTCGCCCATTACCAGCCGGGACGCTTGCGCGGGATTCTGCCGTTGTTCTACAACCAGCTGATCGACAAGGGGCGGTAGTTACACGTCACAAGACAGGAGCGCGATCATGCGAACTATTTCAACGGTGGTTGCCATCACCCTCTCAGTGGTGGCGATGTCCAGCTGCAGCCGGCCGACCGGAGTCGCCGCCGCGGCTGAGGCCATGGGCGCAACGGGATTGAACTCCATTCAGTATTCAGGGAGCGGATCCGTCTTTTCCTTCGGCCAGGCCCCGAGTCCCGGAGCCAAGTGGCCGCGGTTCGAAGCGAAGACGTACGCCGTCGCGGCGGACTACCAGGCGCCGGCGATGCGGCTCGAGCTGGTGCGGGCCCAGGGCGAGCATCCGCCCCTTGGCGGCGGCGGTGGGCCGCTTGCGGGCGAGCAGCGAACCGTCCAGGTCGTCAGCGGCATGCATGCCTGGACCGAAGGGGGCGCGCAGCCGGCGCCCAACCCGGGTGCAGTCAGCGAGCGGCTCCGGCAGCTCTGGCTCACGCCGCATGGCGTGATCAAGGCCGCGGTCGCCAGCGGCGCCACCGCCACCGACAATGTCGTCACGTTCCCGATCGAGGGACGAGAGGTCAAGGCGACGCTCAATGACGAGAACCTGGTGGACCGCGTCGAGTACCTGATCGCCAATTCCGTGGTGGGCGACGTGCCGGTCGAGGTCACGTATTCCGACTACGCCGACTACGGCGATATCAAGTTCCCCAGGCACATCGTCGAGAAGCAGGATGGCTTCGAGACGCTCGACATCACCATCTCGGAGGTGGTGCCCAACGCCCCGGTGTCGCTGCCCGTGCCCGCGAACGTGTCGGAGGCCGCGCCCGCGCCCGGGGCGCCGATGGTGCAGATCGACAAAGTCGGCGACGGCCTCTGGTCGTTGAACAGCGCGGGCACCCGCAGCCTCGCCGTGGAGTTCGCGGATCACATCGTGATGCTCGAAGGACCGACGAGCGAAGCGCGATCGATGGCCGTCAACGAAGCGGTACGCAAAGCCGTGCCGGCGAAACCCATCCGCTATGTCGTCAACACGCACGCGCACTACGACCACGCGGGCGGGCTTCGGACCTACGTGGCCGAAGGGATCGCGGTGATCACACACGAGACCAACAAGCCGTTCTTCGAGCAGGCCTGGGCGAGGCCGCGGACGGTCGAGCCTGACGCCCTGTCGACGTCGCCGAAGCCGGCAATGATCGAAACGGTGGGAGACAAGCGGGTGTTGACAGACAGCTCGCGCACGATCGAGCTGCACCATCTGAAGGACAGTGGCCACAACACGGCCACCCTGATCGCCTACCTTCCGAAGGAACGAATCCTCATGTACGGCGACGGCTACAATCCGCCGGCCGGCGACGATCCTCGAACTCCGGACCGCTCGCCGGAATACGGGCTGCAGCTGTACGAAAACGTCCAGCGGCTGAAGTTGAATCCCGCCCGGATCGCGCCGGTACACGGTCGCGTGGTGCCGTTCGAGAACATGAAGATTGCGATCGGCGTCAGCTCGCCTGCCAACGTCACGCGGTAAATAACCACGACGACACCACGGTCACGACGAACGGTAATCGTCGTGACCGTTGCGGCCCATCGATCGGCGTCTCGTTGGTAGTGTCCGGCTTCAGCCGGACCGTGGCCACATCGGGCCGCTATACTCCGCACCGGAGAGATGCAACCATGAAGACCGACCGCTATCTGCGAATCATCCTCACCGTTATTGCCATCGAACTGCTCTGGATCGGAATCAGGGACCTGACGCCTGCGGTGTCCGCGCAAACCGAGCCGATGCGCGTCGTGATCGCGAGTGTGGACGGCGGGTTTCTGCCCGTGGCGCTCGCCGGCCAGACCATGGATGCGGGACGAAATCCGCTGCGTCCGGTTCAAGTGGGCATTTCCGGCAACGTCGCCATCACGGCGAGAACCCCTTTGAAGATCGAGGCGGACCGACCGCTCAAGGTCGAAGCCGAGCGACCGCTGAAAGTGGAATCAGTTCCGTATACGCCCGGCGCACGTCCCGGCGAGTGAAACTAACCACGACGCCACGACGGTCACGACAAAAAGGTTTGCGTCGTGGTCGTCGAGCCGTCGTGGTTTGAGGATCGGTCTTCGAGTTATCCCAGTTTGCCTGTTTCGGCTTCCAGCAACGACCACGCCCTGATGCCGAGCATCTTTTTCCAGTCCGCGTAGACGCCGGCCATCTTCGCCCGGAACGCCGCCTGATCGACCTCGTTGAACGCGAGGCCGTGACCGGCGAGCGAGGTGCGCGCGGCCGCATTCGCTTTCTGCTGATCCTCGCGCTGCAGGCGCACGGCGCGTGTGACGTTGCGCACGATGCTGGCGCGGATGTCGGCGGGGATCTTGTTCCACACCGCCTGGTTCGCCAGCATGTTGAACCCGGACCACATGTGGTTCGTCATGCTGACGTACTTCATCACCTCGTAGTGCTTGAAGAAGTCCATGTAGGCGAGCGGGTTCTCCTGCGCGTCGACGGTGCCCGCCTTGAGCGCGCCGTAGATGCCGCTGCTGTTGACGGTGACCGGTTCGGCCCCGAGCGCGCGGACCATGTCGTCGAACATCTTGCCGTCGGGCACCCGCATCTTCAGGCCGGCCAGGTCGGCAGGCACTCGGATCGGACGGGTTCGCCCGGCAATCTGCCGCATCCCGTTGTCGAACGCGCCGACAGGGAAGCCGACGATCCCTTTCGCCGCCATTTCTTTGAGCAGATAGGCGCCGAGCGGTCCGTCGACCGTCTTGTGCGCCTGCTCGGCGGAGCGAAACGCAAATGGCACCTGCTGGATGTTGGCGGCGGGCACCACGTTGCCCAGGATGCCGCCCATCAGCGTGAAGAACTGCACCTCGCCGGAGACGAGCAGCTTCAGCACCGCGGGATCGCTGCCGGGATTCTTGTTGTTCTCGGGGAAGACCTGCGTCTCGACCCGTCCGCCTGATTCCTTGCGCACCGCGGCCCACATTTCCAGCAGGCGCTGGTGCAGCGGACTGTCGGCCACCTGGTTGTGGTACTGCGCGAACCGGAAGGCCGGTGCGCTCTGGCCGCGTGTCAGGATGGTCAACGATCCAACGGTGGCGGCGGTGAGAAAGGACCGGCGGCTCAGCTCGCGTCGCGGCATCTTCTGTTCCTCGTCGTTCGCTCCAGTAGTTGTGCTCCTCGCGGACAACGGGATACTTTACCCTGACATGACTCAATCTGTTCGTTCTACGGCTGCCTGTGTCGACTTCATCACTCGCGCGCGCTGGAAGGATGTGCCGCCGGACGCCGCCCAGCTGGCCAAGCGCTGCATCATCGACGGCCTGGGCGTCATCCTCGCGGGATCGACCACCGAAGGCAGCACGATTCTTCGCGATTATGTGAGGCGCACCGACGGCGGCGAAGAATCGACCGTCTTCGGCGCGGATGTCTTTCGCGCGTCGGCGGGCGGCGCGGCGTTCCTCAACGCGGCAAGCGGCCACGCGATGGACTGGGACGACACGCAGCTCTCGACCACCGCCGATCGCATCTTCGGTCTGCTCACACATCCCACCATCCCGCCGCTGGCGGCGGCGCTTGCGGTGGGGGAGCGGCTGCGCGTCTCCGGCGAACGGTTCCTCGAAGCGTTCCTCACCGGCTTCGAAGTCGAGTGCAAGATCGCCGAATCGATTCACCCCAGTCACTACAAGAAGGGCTTTCACTCGTCGGGGACGATCGGGACGTTTGGCGCCGCGTCGGCGACCGCGAAGCTGCTCGGCCTCGACGCGAAGGCCACGGCGCACATGCTCTCGATTGCCGCCAGCCTCTGCGCCGGCATCCGCGTCAATTTCGGCACGATGACCAAGCCGCTCCACGTCGGCCGCGCCGCGCAGAACGGCGTCCTGGCCGCGGACCTGGCCTCGGCCGGCTTCACCGGCGGCAAGGACGGCCTCGACGGTCCCTGGGGCTTTTTCCAGGTCTTCAGCTTCGGCGACGGCATGGATGAAGACCGCATCGTCGGCAAGCTGGGAAATCCGTACACCATCGTCAGCCCCGGCGTGTCGATCAAGCCGTATCCCTGCGGCGTGCTCGGCCATCCGACGATGGACGCGATGCGCGCGCTGGTGACGGCGCACGACGTCAAGCCGGAACAGATCAAGGCGATTCGCGTGCGGGCTGGCTCGAACATCCTCAATCCGCTGCGCTACAAAATCGCGCAGACCGAGCTCGAGGCGAAGTTCTGCCCGGCCTTCATGGTCTCGGCGATCGCCTTGCGGCGAAAGGCGGCCATCCACGAATTCACGGACGAATTCGTGCGGAGCGAACCGGTCCAGCAGATGATGGCGCGGTGTGAAACGATTCTCGACGCCCAGATCGAAGCAAAGGGGTTCGAGAAGATCCGCAGCACCGTCGAAGTGGACCTGACCGACGGACGGACGCTCGTCCAGGCGGCCGACGAGCGCTATCGCGGCGGTCCGGATCGCCCGTTCACGCGTGAAGAGCTCCACGAAAAGTTCACCGAATGCGCGGAGCTCGTGCTCCCGGAGCCGGCGATGGCTGAAACGCTGCGCGCGGTCGAGTCGCTCGAGAAGGCGGGCGACATCACGACGCTCGTGAATACCCTGGCCACGCACAAGACCGAGCTCCAGGGCGCTCGGTGAGCCTCGCCTGGATTTCTGTCGCCGCCCTCGTCCTCGCCGTCACGCTCAGCTGCACGACGACGATCAACGTCGGCATCCTGTCGATGGCGATGGCGCTGATCGTCGGCGTCTACCTGGGCGGTATGTCGCCGGACATGGTGCTCGAAGGGTTTCCGACGTCGCTGCTCGTGACGCTGGTCGGCGTCACGCTGCTCTTCAGCATCGCCGAGGTCAACGGCACGCTTGCGCGCGTGACCGCGCGGGCGGTGCGTCTCTGCCGCGGGCAGGCCGGCCTTCTGCCGATCATGTTCTTCATTATCGGGGCGGTCATCGCCACCATTGGCGCCGGCGCGACGCCGGCCAGCGCGCTCCTGGCGCCGCCGGCGATGGCAGTGGCCGCGCGGGCCGGCATCCCGCTGCTCCAGATGGCGGTCATGGCGGGCAACGGCGCCCTTGCCGGCACGCTGTCGCCGTTCGCCCCGACCGGCATCGTCGCCAACGGCGTGATGGCACGGATCGGCCTTGGCGGCGTCGAGTGGCAGACGTTCGCCTACAACGCATTCGCGCACACGATCGTCGGGATTGGCGGCTTTCTCGTCCTCGGCGGGTGGAAACTGTTTATCCGGGGGTCAGACCGAGGGTCAGACCGAGGGTCAGACCCCGGGTCTGACCCCGGGTCTGACCCTGAGTCTGACCCCCTGAACCCGCTGGAAACTCGGCACTGGCTGACAGTCGCCGGCATCGTCGTGCTGATCGTCACGGTCGCTTTCATGGGCGTGAACGTCGGGATGGCGGCGATCATCATCGCGACCGCGCTTGTCCTGCTTCGAACGGTGGACGAGGCGAAGGCGATTCAGCACATGCCGTGGGGCGTCATCCTGATGGTCACGGGCGTGACCGTGCTGATCGCGATGCTGGAAGAAACAAAGGGGATGGCGCTGTTCACCAGCGGCCTCGCCAATCTCTCCACACCCGCCACCATCGCGCCGGTCGTCGCGTTCGGGACGGGCGTCGTGTCGGTGTACAGCAGCACGTCGGGTGTCGTGCTGCCTGCGTTCCTGCCGATGGTCCCCGACCTCGCCCAGCGCGTCGGCGATCTTCCGCCGCTGCCGATCGCGTGGTCGATGAACATCGGCGCGAGCCTCGTGGACCTGTCGTCGCTCTCCACGGTGGGAGCGCTCTTCCTCGCCGGCGCGCCGCCGGGCAGCAATACGCGCGCGCTCTTCAATGGATTGCTGGTCTGGGGACTGTCGATGGCCGTGGTCGGAGCCGTTCTCTGCTGGATTCTCTTCGGCTAGCCCGTATATATTTGACACGCTTGGATTTCTGCTCTATAAGCGCAACGCATCCCTATTTCTTTTTTCCGCGTGCAACGAGTCTGACGCACTCAATTTGACGAGGGAGAGGTACATGACACGTTGGCATTTCGGCGTCGCAGCGCTCGCCGTCGCGCTGGGGTCGGGCATCGCCGCCCAGCACGGGTCGGATGCCCGCGACATGGCGCTGCTCGCCCACAACGATCTGCAGGCCCGCTCGGCATACCAGCCGACGATCCACAAACAAGGCGATCGCTACATCGCTTACATCGGCCATCACGGCGGGCGGATGATGAATCCCCTGACCAAGCAGATGGAGCCGAACGGCACATCGATCGTCGACGTGACCAACCCGCGGAGCCCGCGCTACCTCGCGCACATTCCCGGCGAGGCGGGTGAAGGCGAGGGGGGCGGCGCGCAGATGACGCGCATCTGCAACGGCAGCACACTGCCGCGCGCGGATCGCAACAAGGTGTACCTGCTGCGCTCCTACGGCGTCACGGGCCACGAGATGTGGGACGTCACCACCCCGGAGAAGCCGGTCAAGATCACCACGATCGTGAGCGGGCTGCGCAATACCCACAAGAACGAATGGGAATGCGATACCGGCATCGCCTACCTGGTGTCGGGCGACCCGGCCTGGCGCACGCGCCGGATGACCAAGATCTACGACTTGAGCAACCCCGCCGCGCCGGTGTTCATTCGCGATTATGGCATCGTCGGACAGCAGCCAGGCTCGACCGGTGAGGTGCCGACCGAACTCCACGGTCCGATCTCCCTCGGCCCGAAAGCGAATCGCGTCTACTTCGCGCATGGCACGGGCCGCGCCGGCATCATCCAGATCGTCGATCGCGACAAGCTGCTGAACGGGCCGAAGGAGCCGACCGCAGCGAACCTGCTGTATCCGCAGATCTCGCGCGTTGACCTGCCGCCCGACGCGGGTGCGCATACGGCGCTGCCACTGCTCGGCATGACGCTCGCCGAATTCGGGAAACAGAAGCCGCCGGCCAACGCGCCGAAGCCCGATCCGCACGACCATGGCGACCGGATTCCGCTGCCCGCGTCGCAGGCGCACCGCGACTTCCTCGCCGTCGTCAGCGAGACGACCAACGAGGAATGCCTCGAGCCGCGGCAGATCGTCCGGATGATGGACATCACGTTCGAGAAGTTCCCGGTGAACGCGTCGACCTGGACGGTTCCCGAGACCAGCGGCAACTTCTGCGAGCGCGGCGGCCGGTTCGGCGCGCACTCGTCGCAGGAGAACAACACGCCGATCTATTACGGCCGCGTCCTGTTCGTCACCTACTTCAATGCCGGCGTCCGGGTGCTCGACATCCGCGACCCGTACACCGTCAAGGAGATTGGCTACTACATTCCGGCCACGACCGCGAACACGGATAAGCGGTGCGTAGGCGAGGGCGCGGCCGAGCGGTGCAAGATCGCGATCCAGACGAACAACGTCGAGGTCGACGACCGCGGCTACGTCTACGCCGTCGATCGCGCCAACACCGGCATGCACATCCTGGAGCTGACGGGCGCCGCGCGCAGCGTGGCGAACTTCCCCGGCCGGAGCACGGCCCAGCGATAAGCCGAGATGCGTAACATGGAGGATGCAATGAGACGTACATGGAAACCGTTGGCGATCGCGACGCTGCTTGCGATCGCCGGTGCGTCGATGCTGGTCAAGGCCCAGCAGCAGACGGCCGACATCGTGCTGACCGGCGGCAAGGTCATCACCGTCGACGAGAAATTCTCGATCGCGCAGGCTGTTGCCATCCGCGGGGATCGGATCGTGGCCGTGGGCACCAACCAGCAGATCAACGCGCTGGCGGGACCCAACACGCGCCGCATCGACCTGCGCGGCCGGGCGCTGATGCCCGGCTTCATCGACAACCACGCGCACTTCATGGAAGAGGGGGCCTACTGGACCGAGGAGCTCCGGCTCGACGGCGTGGATACGCGCAAGCAGGCGTGGGCCATGATCCAGGCGCGCGCCAAGCAGCGCGGGCCGAACGTCTGGATTTACACGCTCGGCGGTTGGTCGCCCGACCAGTTCCGCGACGATCAGAGCGCGCCGACCCGCGATGAGCTCGACAAGATCGCGCCAAACAACCCGGTGTTTCTCCAGTTCACGCGCGAGGCGTATTACCTGAACAGCAAGGCGATCGAGATGACCGGCATGGAGAAGATGACCGATGCCGCTATCAAGCGCGACGCCAATGGCCGCGCCACCGGGATCGTCGACGGCGATGCCGTCGGCGGGCGGCTCCGGAACGCCGCCGGCTTCCTCAAGAACCTGCCGCCGGGGATCTTCGAGTCGAGCAGCATGCAGATGCTGAAGGACTTCGCCATCGCCGGCCTGACCTCGTCGGCCGGCGGCTGCCAGTTCGAGAAGGAGTACCGGGAGTGGATCAACCAGGGCAAGGCGATGCCGATGCGCTTCTTCTGCTTCCGGACGGCGCCCGGCGGCCAGGGCCGCACCGTCGATCAGCAGATTGCCGATATTCCCAAACTGAAGTACTTCGACGGCGATAACTGGATTGATCACATTAACTGGGGTGAGCGCTTCGTCAACATCACCGACAACGTCTACGACACGAAACCAACGGCAACGGCGGAGCAGTGGAATGAATGGGGACGCTACGCGAAGGCCGTCGCCCAGGCTGGCATCCCGGTGATGATCCACACGACCATGGAGTGGACCATCGAGGAACAGCTCAAGCAGGTCGAGGCGTTCGCCAAGGAAGTTCCCGTGCGCGGCAAACGCTGGACCTTCATGCACATGGAGCAGGTCACGCAGAACCAGCTCGATCGCATGAAGAACCTGGGTATGTGGGTGGCCATTCATCCGCGCGGCGTCATCTCGGGTGCGGCGTTCGTCCGCCGTCATGGCGAGCGCGGCTACGCGATGCCCAATCTCAAGATGGTGCAGGACAGCGGCATTCACTGGGGCTTCGGCACCGATGCCTTCGAGGTCAATCAGTTCCGGCCGTTCACGACGCTCGGCTGGGCGGTCACCGGCCGGGTCATCGGCAACGGTCCGATCTCGATGAAGTACCCGATCAGCAGGGAAGACGCGCTGATCGCCCATACCCGCAACAACTCGTACTTCATCAATCGTGAGAACGACCTCGGCTCGATTGCGCCGGGCAAGCTGGCGGACCTGTTCATTGCGGACAAGGACTACCTGACGGTGCCGGCTGAAGAAATCCGCACGATCAAATCGGTGATGACCATCGTCGGCGGCCGCGTGGTGTACGACGCGGCGGCGCCGGCGACGGCGACGCGGTAACCCGGTCAAGGCACAAGTCACAAGGCTCAAGTCACAATGGCCCAAGTCACACGTCTTTGTGACTTGGGCCTTGTGCTGTGTGCCTGTTCTAGAAAATGAGCGATCGTCCTACAGGTAATCCCCGCGGCACGCGGTCGCCGGTGCTCGCGCGCGACGGCGTCATCGCGACGAGCCAGCCGCTCGCATCTGCGGCGGGTCTTCAGGTCCTCCAGTCGGGTGGCAACGCGGTCGACGCGGCGATCACGGCCGCTGCCGTCCTGGGGGTGGTCGAACCGACGATGACCGGCGTCGGCGGCGACGTGTTTGCGATTGTCTACGACCCCCGGACGAAGCGGCTCCGCGGCCTCAACTCGAGCGGGCGCGCGGGGTCTCGCGCCAACGCGGATGCGCTGATCCGACAAGGCATCACGACGATGCCCGCGGACGGCGTGTATCCGATTACCGTGCCGGGTGCGGTCGCAGGCTGGTCCGAGCTCCTGGAGCAGTGCGGCAGCATCACGCTCGCCCGCGCGCTCGAGCCGGCCATCCGCTACGCGCGCGACGGCTTTCCGGTGTCGGAGGTGATCGCCGCCCAGTGGGCCGCCGCGGCGTCGAGGCTCGATCCGGCCGCAGCCGCCTGCTTTCTGCCGGGCGGGCGGGCGCCCCGGCCTGGAGAGATATTTCGCAACCCCGATCTTGCACGGACACTCGAGCAGATCGCCCGCGACGGAAGCGCCGTGGTGTACCGCGGGCCGATCGGGGAAGCGATCGCGCGCGACAATCAGAAGCAGGGCGGGTTCCTGACCGTCGAAGACTTCGCCGCCCATCGCGCCGACTGGGTCGATCCAATCAGCGCGACCTACCGCGGCTACGAGCTCTACGAGCTGCCGCCCAATACACAGGGGTTCGTCGCCCTGGAGATGCTCAACATCATCGAGGGATACGACGTCGCCGCGCGTGGCCACAACAGCGCCGATTACCTGCACCGGCTTGCCGAGGCCAAGCGCATCGCCTTCGCCGATCGCGCCGCGCACCTGGCGGATCCGTCGCTCGTCCCGCCGTCAACTCTCGCGGCGCTGATCTCGAAGGACTACGCGGCGACGCGGCGCCGGGAGATCCATGACGCCCGGGTATCGGCGGCGTACTCGTCAGGGGTTGCGTTCGACGGCCGCGACCGCGGCGACACCGTCTACCTCGCGGCTGCCGACGGCCGTGGCAACGTGATCTCGTTCATCAATTCGCTGTTTTCCGACTTCGGCTCGGGCATCGTCACGCCGGGAACGGGCGTGATGCTGCACAATCGCGGCCTCGGGTTCACGCTGGAGCAAGACCATCCGAATCGCCTGGCCCCCGGCAAGCGACCGCTGCACACGCTCGTGCCTGCGTTCCTGATGAAGGACGGCGAGCCATTCATGGCGTTTGGCGTCATGGGCGGCGACAACCAGGCGCAGGCCCACGCCCAGATCGTCGTCAATGTCGTCGACTTCGGCATGAACGTGCAGGAAGCAGGGGACGCGCCGCGCGTCCGGCACCTGGAAGAAGGGCTTGCCGTGGAGAGCGGGATTTCGCCTGCCGTCCTGAAATCGCTGCAGCAGCGCGGGAACGTGCTACTCGATGGCCGAGGGGCCGTCGGCGGCTACCAGGCGGTCATGATCGACGGCAAGACCGGCGTGCTGATGGGTGGGTCGGATCCGCGCAAGGACGGGCTCGCGCTGGGGTATTAATTCACACGCTTGACGTTCACGACCGCGCGTATTATACGCATGTCCGGCTTTTTGCCGGGTGAGGTCAGAGGTATCCAATGCAGATTCGGCTGAAGAGCGCGGCGATGGCGGCTGTGGCCGCGGGAACGCTGTCCCTTGCGGTAATCCCGATCGCGGGGCAGGCCCCCTCGCCGGCGGGGCTGACCCCTTCCACCGCCGGCGTCGCCCGCATGGACGGCAAACCGAACTTGAACGGAATCTGGCAGGCCTTCACCACCGCGAACTGGGACATCCTCGCGCACGAAGCACAAGCCGGACCGCGCCCCGCACTCATGGGCGTGTATGGGGCCCAGCCCGGGGGGATGGGCATCGTCGAAGGCAACGAGCTGCCGTATCGGCCCGAGGCACTGGAGAAAAAGAAGCGCAACTTCGAGAATCGGATGACCGTCAAGGTCGCCAACGATCCGAGCCGGTACGACAGCGGCGACCCCGAGCTGCAGTGCTATCGGCCGGGCGTGCCGCGCGCCAACTACATGCCGTTTCCGTTTCAGATTTTCCAGAACCGCGAACAGATCATGATCGTGTATGAGTACAAGTGGTCGGTCCGCTGGATCTACATGGACGTCAAGTCAGAGGCACCGGTCGATTCCTGGATGGGCTGGTCGAACGGCCGGTGGGACGGCGATACGCTGGTCGTCGACGTGACCGGGATGAACGAGTACACGTGGTTCGACCGGGCCGGGAACTTCCACAGCGATGCCATGCGCGTGACCGAGCGCTGGACGCCCAGCGGCCCGAACTACCTCCTGTACGAAGCCACCATCGACGACCCGAAGGTGTTCACGCGGCCGTGGAAGATGAGCTTCCCGATTTATCGCCGCCTGGAACCCAATCTCCAGCTCGTCGAGTTCAACTGTGTACCATTTGTAGAAGAAATGATGTACGACCCGCTTGGACTCTATCGACCGGGGCCGAGAAAAGCCAAGTGAGCGTTGGAATCGGGAGGTAGCCAGATGCGCAAACATGTTCTCGTGCGGTCGGGTGCAGCCACTCTCGTAACGATGCTGATCGTGCTGGCGGCACCGGTTGGTCTTCGAGGCCAGGCTCCCTCGCGAGCCGAGGTCGCGGAGGCAGCCCGGAAGGCATCGCCGCACTCGTCCGAGGAGGCGATGGCGTACTGGAAAGCGGAGGTCGCCAGGAGACTCGCCGAGGCCCCCGGCAGGGTCTATGACCCGCGTAAGCCGGCCATGGCGAATCCGCCGAAGACCCCATGGGGTGCTCCGGACCTTCGTGGTTACTACCTGACCGCAATGTACACACCGCTCGAGCGCCCGGAGAAGGTGACGAAGCAGTTCTATACGCCGGAGGAGGCAGTCTCCGCGTTCACGTTTGCAACCACCTCCGATGCGGGTGTGGATCCGGCCACGGTGCATTACGACTGGAAAGAGTTTGGAATGGATGCGTGGCAGAGTCCCGTCCGCCCGAACCTGCGCACCGGCTTGATTACGGACACTCCGGACGGGAAAATTCCTGCCCTGACGCCGGAGGCGCAAAAGCGACGTGCCGAGGCTGCTGCTCAGCGTCGTCAGAGGGATCCCCAGACCGGCGTCCAGATCTTCGGAAACCTGTACACTCGCTGCGTCCTGGGTGGCGGCGCTGCGCCGCTGATCGACGGCGGAGCTCCTGGATCTGATTCGGCGGCCGGTGCCGGTGGCGTGACAACGGAGATGCAGATCTTTCAGACCCCGGACTACGTGGTGCTCGTACAGCAGAGGAATACCGACGTTCGGATCATCCCGCTGAATGGACGTCCGCGTCTTCCGCAGAGCGTCCGCCAGTGGTACGGGAACTCCAGTGGCCGCTGGGAAGGGAACACGCTTGTCGTGCAGACGACCAGTTTCAATGACCCGGCTCCTGCGACGCATTTCCAGGGCGCCACTGACGCCCTGCAGCTGACCGAGCGCTTCACGATCGTCGATGCGAATACCTTGCGCTACGAGTACACGGTCAGCGATCCAAAGACGTGGACGCGGCCCTGGTCAGTCGAGGCGCCGCTGCCGAGAATTCCTCCACCGCTGTATGAGTTCGCGTGCCACGAGCAGAATTATGGGTTGATTAACCTGGTGATGGGCGCTCAGATCAGAGCTACCGAGGGCCGGCTCGATCCAAGGGATCCGCGAGTGGCGACCCCCACTGATGGCGGCAGATAACCTTTGGTAAGCTAAGGGACCGGGAATTCAGGAGATTTCAGATGCGTAAGCGAGTTGTCGTCGCGTCGGGTGTTGTGGCGTCCGTGATGGCGGTCGTTTTGGGGGCTCCCGCGCTTGCCGCGGGCCAGACCCGGGCCGAGATCGAAGAGGCCGCTCGAAAGGCGTCCTTCCGCTCCGAAGACGAAGCGGCAAAGGCCTGGGAGGCCGAGCTCGCGAGAAAGAAAGCGGAGGCGGTAGCGAAGGTCTACGATCCGAGCAAGCCGCTTCCGGCGAATCCCCCGAAGACCCCGTGGGGCCACCCCGACCTGCGAGGCTACTACATCACCGCCACGTATACGCCGCTGCAGCGTCCCCGCAACGTCGACAAAACGCTGTACACGAAGGAGGAGGCGATCGGCGCGTTCACGAACCAGGCCGACACCGACGCGAGCGCCGATCCGGCCGTCGTTCACTACGATTGGAAAGAGTTCGGGATGGAGGCCTGGCAGAGCCCGGTCCGGCCGAACATGCGCACCGCGCTGATTGTTGAGCCGGCGACCGGCACGGTCCCTCCTCTCACACCAGAGGCGCAGAAGCGACGGGCTGACGCGGCCGCCCTGGCCAAGACGAGAGACCACCAGACTGGCGTGGGGATCTTCGCAAACCTGTACACGCGCTGCATCCTGGGGCTCGGGGCCATCCCACTCGTCCGGGGCGGCCAGCCGGGGTCCACTGAAGCGACGTCGGCCGGCGTGAGTACCGAGATTCAGATCTTCCAGACTCCGGACTACGTCACGATCGTGCATCAGTCGAACAGCGACGTCCGCATCATCCCGCTGGCCGCACGTCCGCACCTTCCACAAACCGTCAGGCAGTGGAACGGAGACTCGCGCGGCCGATGGGAGGGCAATACGCTCGTCGTCGAGACGACGAACTTCAACAATCCCGCGCCCTCGACCAACTTCCAGGGATCGACCGACAGTCTCAAGATCGTCGAACGCTTCAGCGTGCTCGATCCGAATACGCTCCGTTACGAGTACACGGTCACCGATCCGAACACATGGACGACGTCGTGGTCGGCCGAGGCTCCGCTGCCGAGGATCGATCCCCCGCTGTATGAGTTCGCGTGTCACGAACAGAATTACGGCCTGATCAATCTCGTGATGGGCGCGCAGATCAGGGCCACCGAGGGCAAGCTCGATCCGAGAGATCCGAGAGCGGGCGCTGCAAGAGAGTAAACCAGCGCGCAGCTAGCCCTCGACCCTGAACGCGCGACTGGCGGCCGGCTGGCCGTTCACCAGGATATCGACGCGATACTCGCCGGCTGGAAAGCCGCCGGAGTTCTGCAGGTGGAACTCGGTGGCTGCCGGCCGCATGTATGAGACGGGCTTGCTCGCCTCACTGACCAGCTGACCGCCAAACATCCAGCGGGCGGTAACAGTCCCCTCGCCCGGTTCTTCCGAAAGAAGCGACACGTAAACGGTATCGTCCGGCTTGAAGCGCGTCGTGTGTGTGCCGACGCTGTTGTCGGGGTTCAGCGATTTACCCAGCTGAACTGTTTTCACATGGAACGGCACACCGGGACTGCAGCCGGCGAGTGCCAGAACCGTACACAGGAGCAAAGGGCGAAGCGCGCGCATCAACTTGATCATAGCAAGACCCGGGCGGGAACCTAGAACGCAATCAGATGCGTGTACTTCAGCATCAGGGCGCGTTGAGTGTCGCCGGGCGTCCGCGTCTCGTTCCAGACGACGTAGATGTCGCTCAACGGACGATGGATGAAGTTGAACCGGATGTTGGACAACCAGGAGTCGGCTTCGCCGTTGTACTGGACGAACGCATTGAGGAACATTCGCGGGGTGAACGACCAGTCGAGCCGAAACCGTTCGAGGTTGGCGGCAAACCGGCCCTGCGGCAGGTTGATGACGTTTCGCGTGATGTTGGCGCTGGCCGCCACATGCTCGTTGAGCCGGAAACGCAGTCCGCCGCCCGTCACTCGCTGAGTGCCCGTCCAGTATTCCCCGGCTTCCATATCTGCGCTGACAGAGATCATGGCGCTCTGGTCCGAGCGGTAATCGATCGCGACGCTGTCGAACGCGTGTTCGCCGGCCTCGATGCGCAGGCCGGGACCGACGCTGAACGGCGCGTCCAGCCGCTCGTAGGTGGTATTGACCCTGGCGTTCAGCGTTGCGCCGTCGCGGAACTGTAATCCATAGGTCAGGCCTCCCACCCGCGTCAGCGATCGATCGTAGCGGTCGTCGCTGGTCGCATCGAATTCGACGCCCAGGCTGTGCTCCCGCATGAACGCTCCCGTATTGGCCGGTCGAAACAGGAGCTCGTATCCGCCGAACAGCGTGGCGATGCCGCGCCGGCGGACGAACCCGAGATCGTGGCGGAAGGCGTCGCCGACGTGAGTGAGGCCCATGCGCGCCCGATGCGCGTTGGTATCGAGCACCAGGCTGGTCCGCCCCGCCCAGTCGCCCGGCTCGCCGTCGGTCTCGCTGCGCATCGCGAACGCTTCGATCTCCAGCGCGGACGTCGGTACGAGCCGCAGGTCGACGCCTGTCACCCGGTTGAAGCTGTGGCTGCCCGTCGTTTCGCGCCCGAAATAGAAGCCGCCGACGGAAGTGCTGCTCGAGAGGTCGCGCCGGATGCGCGCGGCGGTGAAATTGGCCCCCGGGTCGCCGTCGAACCCGTCAGTTTGCATCGAGAGCAGGCCGACGCCGTTGCTGCCCGCTCGGCCCGTCAATCGCAGTCCGCCGATGACCGGGATCGGTTGGCCGGACGAGGAAAGTCCGATCCTCCGGGTGAAGAAGGGGACGAGATCCCGGCGTTGGGCTTCGACCGCGCCAAGGCCTACCTGGAAGCTGGCCGGGCTCTCCAGGAAGAACTGGCGCTTCTCCGGGAAAAAGAGGCTGAAACGCGTCAGGTTGATCTGCTGCTCGTCGGCTTCGACCTGCGAAAAGTCGGTGCGGTAGCTGGCATCCAGGAGCAGCGACGAGGTGACGCCCCATTTCAGGTCCACCCCCGCGTCACCGTCCCCGTCCCATCCCTGTGACCCGGCTCGCCCGGTGGTGAATTGTCCGGTCGTAAACGGCGTAATCCGGAAGTCGCTGCCGCTCTGGACGCCGCTGATGCCGGTCAGCCGGCCGGCGTAGCTGACCGAGTAATGCGAGAACTGGCGCGGCACGGGCGTCCAGGTGGCGTATTCGTTCCTCCGGCGGATGATGCGCTGAATCTGGAGTCCCCATTCCTGCAGGTCGCCCTGCGGAAAGCGGAGCGTCTTGAACGGCACCGCGATCTCCGTACTCCAGCCGTTCTCCAGCACTTTCGAGCGGGTGAACCAGGCGCCGTTCCAGTTGGCATCGTTCCGGCGGCCGTTTTCGGAGGACTGCACATCGCGCTGCGCGCCGCCGGCGTTGGTGTTGAATCCGTAACCGTTGCGCCGATCGAGGAACGTGTCGAAGACGAGCAGAAACGAGTCGCTCTGAAAGTTCGAGAAGTCGCGCCGCAGCGAGTCGATGATCAGCCGGCCCGGCTCGTCGTCGTACAGCATGGCGCCGACGTACAGCATTTCGCCGTCGTACAGAAAGCGCACTTCGCTGCGCTCGCTGGCGGGGCCGAACTCGTCGGGGAACTGCTGGTAGAAATCGACTGCAGGCTCGGCCAGCGCCCAGGACGGCTCGTCGAGCGCGCCGTCGACGACGATTGGTTCGGAGATGCGTACCGCGGTTACGCGCTTGGTTGCGCGAATCGCTTCAACGTCAAGCTCCTGAGATTGGGCAGCCGTTGCCGCCACGGGCATGGCTACCGCACAGATCACCAGTAAGACGGGGAGTCGCATGTGCGTTTAATTATCTACGGGCACCAGCACTGCTTAGCCGGGCCGTGCGGCGACCCGACCTCGAATGGCGTACAGGATTGTGGCGATGCCGAGCACCACCCCCGTCACGGCCAGCTCCGTTGGCGTCGCGGTCGACAGAATCCAGAGCAGCAGAAATCCTCCCACCACCGGGCCGATCCAGGCGCCGCGCGGTGCGAAGGGGACCCCGTCAATCCGCACATTCCGGCGGGCGAGCTCGACCGCGGCCGCGCAGGCCATGAGATACATCGCCAGCAGTCCAACGTTCCCGATAATCGCCAGCGACTGAAAGGTGTTCGTGCTCGCGAAGGCGAGCACGAGAGCGGCATGGGTCCAGATGGCGGTCGCCGGCGTGCCCGTCCCGGGCCGGATCCGCGAGAGTGGCGCCGGCAGGAAGCCGTCACGAGCGAGCGCATAGAGGCTCCGCGGACTGCTCAGCATGTCGCCGCACATGTAGCCGAACATCGAGCAGACGGCGCCGACCAGCATCAGCGTCATGCCTGCCCTTCCCAGGAATCGTCCCGCGGCGTCGGCCAGCGGCGTCGCCGTCTGTTGACCCAGCGCCGGCCCTGACACGCCCTGCGCGACCAGCTGGATGGCGATATACAGACCGGTGGTCGCCGCGAGCGCCAGGAACACGGCCCGCGGCACGGTTCGCGCCGGATCGCGGACCTCGCCGCTGGGGGCCAGCGCGACCTCGACGCCTGAATACGCGAAGATCAGCAGCAGCACGCTGCGGCCGATGGCATCGGCCGGCGGCAGCCCTGGCCACGCGATCGCGGACGGATCGACGAAGAAGGCCCCCACGCAGGTGAAGACGAGCAGCGGCGCCAGCTTCGTGACGGTGATGCCTTCGACCAGACGCGTCCCGACGCGGACGCCGCGCACGTTCAGCGCCGCCAGGCCGCCCAGGATGAGCGCGAGCACGCAGACGTGGACCGCCGTGGGCGCCGTGACGGGGCTGAGAACCGCCAGCTGATCGAGGAGCGCGCTCGCGACGCCCGCGACCGCGAGCAATCCCGTAAGCCACTGCAGCACCCCGGCGAGGAACGCGACGAAGCGGCCGAAGGCGACTTCCACGTAGGCGTAGATGCCGCCGGTCAGAGCCACCCGGCTGCCCGCCATCGCAAAGCTGGTCGTGACGCACGCCATGATGGCGGCGCAGAGCAGGAACGCGACGGGCGCGGCTGCGCCCA
>Ga0075418_10003085_pt1 | contig 19031 bp, 20 predicted proteins | sample SoiMetdeltSBSDD2_FD_81776 | JGI IMG/M metagenome (GOLD analysis project Ga0075418, IMG submission 81776) | Bulk soil microbial communities from a Populus tree surrounding site in Tennessee, USA - Soil MetaG P. deltoides SBSDD2 | ecosystem: Environmental > Terrestrial > Soil > Tree plantation... | reverse complement strand
GCTGCGCCATCAGTGACGTAGCGAGAATGCCGACCGCTCCGAGGACCACCACGGCGTGCTGGTCTTCATAATCAGCGAGCCCCTCCTGTAACCCGGAATATATCCGGCTGTCCGATACAGCCGGGTCGTGTCACGCCCTCGGTACCATTTGAGATTCGGGCATCTCGCTTGCGTGTCTGCTTTATGGAGGCCACGCCATGGGTAGGAGAGAACGCCGGAACATCCGCGAACGTGCCGCCGTAGTACAACGTGTCATCAATGACGTTATCCATAACCCGAGCGTTACGTTGAGCGTTGAAACCCTCCAGGCCTGGCTCAACGTCCCCATGGATGCCGCACAGCGGATCCTTGCGAGGCTGGCGTCCTCAGGTCTCTTGCGTGAACTTAACAACGGCGTCTGGGTGCGCGGCACCTTGCCAGGCGCTCAGCCCAACTGGTACTGAGCGTTCCAAAAGCGGAACGTAACCCACTAAAGGGACGTCCGTAGGAGCCCGGATGCGGAAGCTCCGGGATCGGCACGCCTCGTCGTTTTGGGCGCTTGGTGCGGCATGGTCCAGCGTTACGCGTAACGAGTAGTGTCGTTACCCCTCTCACCAACGAGTCATCCGATTTGCCGAGGAAAGGGATCGTCAACAGAGACTCTTCTGGTCATGCCCGCCGTAGATCGCGTGATTCGCGGGGATTCGCCTGAACCACGATGGCCCGCGACTTGCGCAGGCACATGACAGAGAAAGAAGGTCGGTGTGCAGATCATCCCGGGGAGTGGCCACCTCCGCGTGATGATGCACCGATCGGACCTTCTTTCTCGCCAACTGCCCACATGCCAGACTCTCTGCTGCGCCTCCAGTGCCCGCACTGCGACCACGATCACGCACGCGTGTTCATCAGTAGTCGGACCGTGCTGACCGTCAAGTGTCCGCAGTGTGCGCGCACGTGGTCAATCGAGGTGGCCGCGTTGCCGCCGGACACACGGCAGCAGTTGACGAAGGCGCTGGAGCAGTAACCTGCCCTCGTTTCCTTAGTTCGCCGCCGTGGTCACGTCGGAGCCGCAAATATCACGGTGAACTGATCCGAGGAACTGAAGCGCCCTGCCGACGAACTGACTAGAACCCGGGAATTCTTCGCCGCCGTCTACACCGAGGACGAAGTGCGCGCGGCGCAGGGCGGAATCGCCCTGCGCCCGCAATGATCGGCGCCGCTAGATACCGATCGTGACCTCGCACGCATTCTGGGTGTCCGTTCCCGGGCCGCCATTGCCGATGTCGTTCCCTTCCTGGCAGTCCAGATGATCGTCTCCCGGCTGGCCAAAGAGCTGGTCGTCGCCATCGGACACCTGCTCGACGCCGTCGTGCGTGTCGCCGAATAACTGATCGTTGCCTGGCCCGCCGCGCAGCAGGTCGCTCCCGAGGATCACGCGGTCGAATCCGGCCCCGCCAATGAGGTTGTCGCCCACGAGCGTGTCTTCACCCGGTCCGCCGTCGAGCCTGTCATCCCCTCCGAAGAAACGATCGTCGCCCACTCCACCGCTCATCCAGTCGCCCTCGAGCAGATCGTTGCCGGGTCCACCCGACAGGAAATCATCGCCGCCGGTCAGGACGTCGAGCAAATCATCCGTTCCGGGATCGACGTCATCGCCGCGCAGGTGGTCGTCGCCCGGCCCGCCGTACAAGATATCGTTGCCGCCGGTGATGCGATCGGAGCCCGGCCCGTTCGACATTTCGTCACCCCGGAGCCGATCGTTTCCCTCGCCGCCCTCGATGAGGTCGTTGCCGCCGATAATGACGTCGTTCCCCGAGAAATCCGGGTTGTCTTCACCGACCAGGAAATCGTGTCCGGGCCCGCCCATGATGTGGTCGTTGCCGCCGACGATGGTGTCGTCGCCCGGGCTGTTGCCCAGCAGATCGCCGAACACCGCGTCGTCGCCCGGGCCGCCATCGAGCGTATCGTCGCCGCCGCGATTCGCGGTGTCGCCCATCGGCGGCGGTCCTGCGTCGACGGCGTCGCCGATGAGGATGTCGTTGCCGTCGTCACCGTCGATCATGTCGTCGCCGGCCACTTCGAAGCTCGCGATGCTGTCGCCGGCGATGGTATCGACGTCGTCGCCGCCGCTGATGTAATCGTTTCCCAGTCCGCCGCAAAGCCGGTCTTCACCCGCAAGACCGTAAATGACGTCATTGCCCGCCAGTCCCTGAATGATGTCGGGACCCGGCGTGCCAAAAATCACGTCGGGGCCTTCGGTGCCGAGAATCGTTGCGGTCAGTCCCATGCAATCCAGCCGCGCAGATACCTGCGCAAACCCCTGCGAGGCCGTGAGCAATCCGAGAATCGCTCCCACCGCAACCACCGTGGGACGCACAAAGAGCAGTCGATCGCAACGCGTCGAGTGAGCGTACATGGCGTTCCTCCTTCGTGGGCAGGCGGCAGGCGCCGGAAGGCAATCGGAGCGGATGCCGCGTCCGGGGGTGGGCGGCGCGGACTATAGACTTGTCCGGACCCGCGCACAAGCACATCAGTGCGTGTTACATGCCGGTCGCCTTAAAGGAGATGAAAGAGTCGTTCGAGTCGCTGCATGGGCCAGACGGTCCTTTCCGACCTGATGACTCCACGATTCTCCGCAACCGATTGAAATGGTGGGATTGCGCGCGCCCCGCAGGACTCGACTCGAACCTGCCTTCGTAGCGACGATTGTCTCTTCAAAACCCCAGAGCAATCTATTAGTCGACGTGCACTCTGCTGCGCGAGGCAGCCACGCGGTGTAGCCGCATCCGGCTCCGGCGCGCCGCCAGTGGCGCGGACCTGTCGGACTTCGGCTACGATGCCCACCTGCGGCGCAGCCTGAGCCTCGGCGATCTCCTCGTCTACGGGCTCGTCTTTATTTCCCCATCGCCCCGTTCGCTATCTTCGGCATCGTTTTCAATGCGTCGAAGGACCTCGTGCCCACCAATCACGTAGGTTAGTCAGGCAGGTCTTGTATTACACTCCGATTTTTAGAGGGTCAGGTTCGATTCGCTACAGACGCAGCGGAGTAAGAAGTCATGAGGATACGGATTCTCTCGATTGCAGTCGCCCTTGCGGTCCTCAGCAGCCTCTCGTTCGCTCAGAACGAGAAGACAATCTCGGTGATCGCCTGGAATCTGGTGCAGCCGGCGCTGGACAAGTTGATCCCTGTTTTTGAAAAAAAGACGGGATACAAGGTCAACTTCACCTGGGTGACCGGGCCCGTCAGCAGGGGGCGGGTGGCGAGCGGCGATATGTTCGACGCGGCAATCATGGCCGGACCGATCGGGGAGGTGCTCGCCTCGGGTCAGGTGGTGATCAGCAGCGTCAGAACGCTCTCGGGATTGAAGTTGTCGGTCACCGTGCGGCAGGGTGCGCCGAAACCCGACATCTCCTCCTTTGACGCGGTCAAGAAAGCGCTGCTGAGCGCGAAGTCGGTCGGGTACGTCGATCCGGACAGAGGCACCATTGGCATCAATGCGTGGGCGACCGTGCAGCGTCTCGGCATCGTTGAGGAACTCCGCGCGAAAACGGTGCACGGCACAGGCGGGCCCAACGCGCAGGAGCTGGCGGCCAAAGGCGTCGTCGAAATCAACCTCGGGCCTTTCTACAACGATGCGCTGGTGCCCGGCGTCGAGCGGGTCGGCGCGCTCCCGCGCGATGTGTCCACGCCTTCACCGATCGTTGGCGCGATTGGCATTCACGCGCGCGACCAGGCGGGCGCGCGCGCAATGCTGGAGTTCCTGGGGTCGGCTGAAGCCAACGCAGTCTACCGGGAACTCAACATGGAGACAGTTCCCTAATGACGTCCAAAATCAGATCCTCGGCTCTGGTGTTGTGCGCCGTGATCGCGCTTTCCGGTCTGCTCTTCGGTCAGGGACTCCCCAAGCCCGGCGAATACCCGCTTGGCGCGAAGCCTTCTCCGATGATGAGTTTTTTCGTGACCAGCGAGTTTATCGGTGACGGCGGCAATCTCGGCGGACTAGCCGGCGCCGACGCGCATTGCCAGCAGCTCGCGAACGCTGCTGGCGCGGGCAATCGCACCTGGCACGCGTATTTGAGCACACAGGCTCGGCCCGGCCAGCCGGCCGTCAACGCGCGCGACCGTATCGGTAAAGGTCCTTGGTACAACTTCAACGGCGAAATGATCGCCCAGGATGTCGCGCATCTTCATGGCGACACCCTTGAGCTGGCGCATCGGGGGAATAACTTGAACAAGCTCACGGGACTCACCGACAAAGGCCAGATCGTTCCCGGGCTGTACGACTATGCCGATGCGCGCGACAACGACTGGGAATACGTCAAAACCACCCGCTTTTCGAATCGCCACGAAATGCTCACGGGGTCTCAGCCTGACGGTACCGCATTCACTGATACTGTCGACCACACCTGCAACAACTGGACGAGTAACAAGGATCCCGAACCCGGAACCGCAACCGGCAACCTCAACGCCAATGATGGCCGGCCCAATGCGCAAATCGGCTTTCCCGATCGCAACGGCGGCGGCAATGGTTCCTGGAATTCCTCTCACGGCACGCGCGGCTGCAGCCAGAAGGCGCTGCCGATGACCCACGGCGTCGGCATGTACTACTGTTTCGCGACAAACTGAAACTCTGAGCGCTCAGTGAAAACATCTGCCGCGTGCATCGCATTTGTGTCGGTCGCGCTTCTTGCCGCTTCATTGGTGTCCGCCCAACAGCGGGGGCAGCCGCAGCCGGGCGGCCAGGCTGGGCAAACCGGCCCTGTTGCCGGCCGAGGCGGACGCGGCGTGCCGGCTTCTCCCGCTCGAATGACGTTTTTCGTGACCAGCGTCGGCATAGGCAAAGGCGGCGATCTCGGGGGTCTCGCCGGTGCCGACGCCCACTGTCAGGCGCTGGCGACTGTTGCTGGCGCGGGGAATCACACCTGGCGTGCCTATCTCAGCACGCAGGCTCGTCCGGGCCAGCCCGCAGTCAATGCGCGAGATCGCATCGGCACCGGACCCTGGTACAACTGGGGATGGGCGCAGCGCGGCGACCCGCAGAATGCGGTCATCTCTCAGGATTCAGGCGAGCTGCACGGCGATACGCTGGTGCAAGCACAGCGCGGCAGCAATCTGTTCAAACAATCCGCGTTGACAGAAAAGGGCAAGGTCATTCACGGCATCGGCGATCCGCCGCCGATTCAGCACGAGATTCTCACCGGCTCGAACTGGGACGGGCACGCCTTTACCGACAACGCCGACCACACGTGCAATAACTGGACGAGCAGCACGACAGGCTCCGCGCAGGTTGGCCATTCCGATCGCATCGGCAACGGCTCGTCCTGGAATTCATCGAATGCCACAAAGGGCTGCAGTCAGGCGGCGCTTGAAAGCACCGGCGGCGCCGGTCTCTTCTACTGTTTCGCAGTGAACTGATCGTCCGTGTCCGGGACGATGCCACGGCCTCGCGGGTCAGCGGCGGGCCGCGTCGAGATATCCGCTCCTGTCCAGTTCCTCGACGATGGTGGAGTCGTAGAACTCGTCGGCGCGGCGCTTCCGCATCTCCGGGACGGAAGGCCCGTACAGCGCCAGCGTCGCCTCGATGCCTTCGACCGCGGGATATGGCTTGTCGGGCAGGCCGATCACGACCTTGTACATCTCCTCCTGCGTCGCCGGATTGGTGACGTTGAACCACTTGGCCAGCGATGCATTCGTCGCGGCGCGGTCGCGCTTCATCAGCGCCACGGCATCCACCGCCGCCTTGACGAACCGCACCGCCGTGTCGCGATTCGCAGCCAGCCACCCGCGTTCGGCCATGATGCCGGACCCGGCCAGCGGGATGTTGTATTGGGTCAGATCGACGATCTCGTGCAGGCCCCGTGCAGGCGCCATCGCCGTCAGCATCACGCTGGCCAGGGCGGCATCGACTTTCTTCTGCGTGACGGCATCCAGCGAGCTGCCGCCTCCGACCAGCGTGACGTCGCGCTCCGGATCCCATCCCATCCTGCGGGCCCACGCAAGCGCTCCGTAGTGCGTCACGGCGCCCATCCCGGAATAGCCGATGCGCTTCCCCTTCAGATCGTTGGCCGACGCGATCGAGGACGGTCCGATGATGTGGCTCTTCAGGATCTCTTCATGGGTCGCGATGACCACGCGATGAGGGCCGCCGCGGGTAATGTGGCCGTAGATCATCGGCGCGCCGCCGCCAACCGCGATCGGGACCGCGCCTGCGTTTTGGCGGATGTATTCGGCGGGCACGTTGACGCCGGATTTGCGCGCATCCTCGGCGGCGCCGGGAGTGATGAACTGGTGCACCTCGAGGCCGTTCTTCTCGTAGAGCCCGTTGTCGGCGGCAACCAGAAACGGCACCTTGTTGATCGAGACGTCGCCGAGCGAGACGTCCACCGGAATGAGCGTTGCCGGCGCCGCGCTTTCGTCCGGCGTCTCCCGATCCGTCGAGCACGCGACCGAGAACGCCCCGGCCAGCCCTGCGAGAACCAGTGCGACACGCAAGCCGTGACGCATACAAACGCCCTCCATTTCAGGCGGGCATCATAGCAAAGAGAATGTCACACGGTTGGAATGGCGCGCCCTGCAGGCCACCTTCGCGGCTACGCCGCTTCAGGCTCGTCACCTTCATGCCGTACGATTTGGGATATTTCGACGATGAGACGTGTCGGCTAGAGCCGATCGAGAATCCGTTTGGACCGAAGGTGTGACCCCGGCGCTCGGAATAAACTGCGACCTATCCGACCAGAAAGGACCACTCGTCAACCCCTCTTTTCAAATCGTTTTCTGCGCCGCGGGCTATGGCCAGAGCGTTACCACTTGCCGCACGTCCCCGGTATAGCCCTTGATGGTGATCCGCACCCCCCCGTTCACCCCGAAATCCACGATCAAATAGCCCGCTCGCGGTGCTGGGTCATTAAATCCCAGGTTCCAGTCTCCGCAATAGCCCCCCGTGCAGCCGTTGGCGAGTTGGAGGGTGATATTCGTTGCAGGAATTGTGCATTCCGGGAGGCCGCTGTTCGTCCCGTCGTCGCAGCCGCCTCCAGAATGGATATCCCCGGAGAGCACAAACACGCCGGTAATGGCCTTGGTGTCAATCCAATTCGCGATCAGCGTGCGTTCGTAGGCATAGGCCCGCCACGCTTCACCCTTGCCCACAGTCGGATTCCACGACAGGGACGAGAGTATGACCTTACACGGCGCCGTTGATGACAGGAGTCCGTTCAGCAACCACGTCAGCTGATCATTCGGGATATCGTCACCGTCGAGCATCGATTTTGTGGGGCCGTCCGCAATCGTCGCGTTATCCTTCTGACTGCGGAGATCCAGCAGAAAGAACTCGCATTGCGCATAGCGGAACGAGTGCCAGATCCCGGCGGTCGGGTTCGGTCGGGGATACGACGGGAACGACGCATCGAACGCCTGTCGGGCGATGGCTTTGTAAGCGCATGTTTTGTTCGCGTTATTCGTGCAGTAGTCGTGATCGTCCCACGCATGCACGAGCGGCACGCTCCGCAGCGCGAGCGCGGCCGGGATGTGGGGGCCGTAAAACGAATGGGCCAAGACCGTTCGGTTCATCAGATGCCAATTGGCGATCGTGACCGGGGTTTTGGTCGATGGATTCCAGTGTGGGAAATCGCCCAACTGGACGAGGAGATCCGGTTGATCCGCTAAGGCAGCCCCATAGACGTCATACCGTCCGTTCTCATTCGAGTCAGCGAACACAGCCACCCGCAGAGGGCGCACGGCTCCGAGTCGTGGCGCCGTCTCAAAGGTCCGCTCGGGGCCGACCAAGACGCTGTTCACCAGCACGCGATAGCGATAGATCGTATCCGGTGAGAGAGAAGCGAGGTGAAAGCGCGCCGAGAAATTGGTGCCTGATTGCGTGACCTGAGTCGGCGTGGTCCTGACGGGACCCGTCGGAGGCCACAGCTGCAGCGCGACCGAGGCGGACTTTGTTGTGTGGACAAAGATATCGATGGAATTCGGCGTGACCGCGCCGACTACCGGGTCATACGTGATGACGGCTCCCGACACAACGTTAAATAACACCGGTATTGCAGCGAATAATGCGACTCTTCTCATGACATGCTTTCTTCAGGTTGGCCTTCATGATTCGAGGGGCAGACCTTCAGAAGATCCGTTGATCTCTGGGTTCGTTCTGAACAAGCCCGCGGGGGAGATCGTCCGAACAGCGCGCCTTACCGACGATGGATTACGATTTCCACTCCGCGGTCCATTCTTTCTTCAGTAGCAATTCTTCGGCAGCACTAACCGCATACGCGATTGCGGACGCGAACAACAGCGCCAGTTCAAAGGAAGCGACGACGCAAGCCGCGAGACCTAATGCCGTCAGACCGCTGCGTACGCTGCTTCGTTGTTCACCGCGCGCACCTGCGCGGCGTGACGCGATTTCACCGTCAGCACCGGGCATGGGGCGGTGCGGATAACCGATTCCGCAACGCTGCCCATCAGTAGGTGGGCGATCCCGTTGCGGCCGTGGGTGCCCATGACAATCATGTCGAAGGCGTGATCGGCCGCGTACGCGGAGATCATTGCCGCGCTCGCGCCAAACACAATGTCGACCGTCGTCACGATGCGGGAGCGGCTGTCGGCCAGCAGCCGGCGCCCCAGTTCGATGCGGGCGCTTTCCGTCTGGTCCTGCCGCGCTTCCAGGGACTCCGGCGCGGACAACTCCGACCGGAACGTGACGCCAATCGCCGAATGGTCGATCACGTGGAGCAGGCAGACCGATCCGCGCATCTTCGCGGCTATCCGTTTCGCGCAACCCAGCGCCGCATCGGAGCACGGGCTGAAATCGGTCGGCACCAGGATGCGTGGTCGCCGTCCACCTGGCGTACGCGGCGTCTCGCGCATCGTCAGCACCGGGCACGGCGCGGTGCGTGCCACCTTCTCGGCCACGCTTCCGAGCAGCAGGTGCGCCACGCGCCCGCGGCCGTGCGTTCCCATGACGATGAGATCGATGTTGTGGGTACGGGCGTACCGGGTGATTACGTCCGCCGGCGCTTCGGAGCGTTCGACGACCGGGATGCCGCCCGGGTTCTCGCCCGACAGTCGCTGTTGCAGCTTCTCATAGGCGGCGCTCTCGTAGTCGCGCGGATCCCCCAGCACCGTGGCCAGAAACGCGTTATCCACCACGTGAAGCAGATGGACGGTGGCGCCGGTGCTGCCGGCCAGCATTCGCGCATGCGCGAGCGCTGCGTCAGAGGTTCTGCTGAAGTCGGTCGGGACGAGAATCCGGTTGAACATCGGTCGGCTCCTTCACGCGCGCGGCGAGCAGGATCCGTACCATTGATTCGACACCCATGATTTGCGACGACTTCGGCGTTTCAGACGGCTCAAATCGATCTCGGTCTCGAGCATCGCTAGGAACGCCACAATTTTTTCGCAGGACGTCGAAAAAGTTTCCCGCCTGGCGCCGCACTCTGACTCCAATTTGCAACCTGAACTTAGAAAGTCAGGCGCGAGAAGAGTCGCGGCGGAACGCTTTCAATCGTGACGGATTGGATGCGCGACGTTGTGATCTTCAGCCGGCCGATCGACATCTCGAGCCGAAGGCCAACGCCAATCCAGCCAACCTTCAGCACGCTGCCACCGGCCGTTGCGCCGTCGCAACACACTTCCCTACTCTCGGGGAACAGCCGGCCGCCAGTCACGAGTACGCTCTTCCGCACGGGGTCGAGTAGTACCAGGCGATAGTGTGAGTGCCGGGTGATCACTTTCAGGACGGTGCCGACCTCGAGCGATTGCAGTGCCACGCCTTCGACGCAACCAGGTTCGAACGCGAAGCCGTCCAAGGTGTGGCGCCTCAACACCACGTCCCCCAGATTGGCATCGCCCAACCTGGAATCTGTTTCGATGGGCACAGCGTATCGATTGAACATTGAATTCAGGCCTCGTCAGCATGATGCTGCAAGGGGTCTGCCATGACTCATCTGGCGCAGATCGGCCCAAAAGAGTGGGCGCTTCGACGACTGACGCGGTTGTTGCGGATCTTTGCGTGTCCGGCCGAAAGATTCCCCACGTAGCGTGATGGGAACGGCTAGCGCGCGCGAAGTAGAACCACCCTCTCCTCCGCGCCATGGCGCATTCAAGACTCGCTGTCCCGATCTCGGAGCGCATGCAGCCCGCCGCGCAGGAGTCGATAATCTCCCCCGAGCTGATGCGCGCGTCCCATTTAGTGTCGTTTCGGCTCTGGAGGTAACTGCCCCGCCGGCTCGGAACCCGCGCCTATCTTTTGTTCCGTGCATGTGATGCCGCCTGTGCACGAAACCTCGACGCCGGGGATGGTGCGATGCCGAGCCGACCAGAGTGCCCTCAATGCCATACCAGGCGTGAAGCCAGTACTAAATGAACGGTGAGCACATCACTTCCGGCTCCAGCTCGACTTCCGGATCCGGGGCTGGACGTGACGATGGCATGCCGAGATGCGGCATCCATTCACCCATCGGCCCTTCTAGCATTTCCTGCATCCGGTGAACGCGCCGGTCCGTGAGTGTTTGGCGTTCGACCAAGGCTTCGATCAGATCGGTCATCGCCTGGATCTTCAGCTCGCCTGTCAGCATTTTCATGTCGGCAGTGAGGAAGGCGATGCGCTCGTCGAGACGATCGATCCCCGCAGTCACATCGACATGCGCCTTCGCATGTGGATACAAGAACTTGTGATTGGATGACGATGTCTGCGCAGACGCCGTCCCCGCATACCCGATAACCGCCGCCGCCATCATTGAGATCCAGAGGCCGCTGGTCGTGCGTGTCATGGCACCCTCCCGCTATTGCGGTCTACTCAACACTCGTGCCGCGGGTGATCGGCGGCATTCATGCGGAAACGATAGAACGCTGCGCACGGCGGTGGGGAACAACCCGCACCGGCGGGGAATATTCCTCATGAGAACAAGCCCGCAGGAGGGAATGCGCGAAATCAGGCCGCGAAATCGATGGCACGCGCCCTGCCTCTGGCTGATGCTGCTGAAGGACACGGTCATGTTCACGCGCATTCTCGTCCCCACCGATTTCAGCAGGTCGTCGGACGCGGCCCTTGCACATGCGCGGCGTCTCGCCGCACCCACCGGTGCCAGCCTCCACGTGCTTCACGTGGCCGACAACGTGTTCCTGCGCACCGTGCTGGCGGATCCGCGCAACTACGAAGCGGCCGCGCTCTGGCAGCTTCAGGAGCAGTTTCCAGACGGCGCCGCAGGAGCGATCCTGGTCGTGGAGCGCTCCGAGGCACCAGCGGACGAGATCCGGGACTGGTCACCGGGCAATTCCGGCGAGTTGCGTGTGCATGGCTGCCGCCGCCGTCGTCTCTCTTGCGGAATCGCGTGACAATTCATTCAGAAGCCCAGGGGCCCTCACGTGCGCCGCAGCGCTTTCCCATCAGAGCACCTGAGGGAAGCGCGGCGAGCGCGACCCAACGGACAGCCTTCGTTCTCATGCTGACTCACCTTTCCAGTGACCAACGTCACATGAAGCCTGTGAAAAATCACCCACGAGGGTCGGAAGTATCCGCAGTGAACGACGCGCCTTTAGGACGAAGAACGATGACGCGCGCATCTGGAGGGCTTTTTCGGTGCGGCACCACGGTTGCACAGCGGTCAGGGCAATCACGGGAGACTTCAATCTGATTCAGACGGAACTACCGATGGAGGAACGGCCATGAAACTGATCAAGGCCATCGTCCGGACCAACAAGCTGGACGAGGTCAAGGAAGCGCTCGAGAGACTCGAGATCTCGGGGATGACCGTGACGGAAGTCCGGGGGCATGGCCGGCAGAAAGGCCACGTCGCGGTCTATCGCGGTCTGGAGTACCAGGTCGACTTGCTGCCGAAAACTCAGATCGAAGCCGTCGTCGCCGACGAGATTCTCGACGACGCCGTCCGCGCGATCATCGGCGCTGCGCGTACAGGCGAAATTGGCGATGGACGGGTCTTCGTCACGCCGGTGGAGCAGGCGTACCGCGTTCGCACCGGCGAGCGGGACGTGGCCGGCTGGCCGGCGACGGTCTGATGACCACGTCGATGACCGGGGGCCTCTGTTCGCGCCGTACGCCTGGCGGGCAACGGGCGGGGCCGGCCGTGCCGGCGGTCCCGCGCGTGTGTGCCGGATGCCGCGCGAAAGAGGCACGGTACGGATTCCGGGACCAGGACACGCTCGAAGCTCCGCGGACGCTGTGCTTCGAATGTTTCCGTCTGGCGATGGCGCACGGGCGCTAAGCGAAGCGCCGGCCGACGTTGGTCGAAGAATTCGCGCCCTCCAGTCCGCGCTCACTCCGACGGCACGTGCTTATGCATGCGGCGGCGCAATCGGCCGCATACCAAGCTGCGTGAACAACTCGGCCAGGTTGTAGTAGTCCCGATTCTGGACAATCCGCCCGCTCGTATCAAGTTTTCCAACCGACGCCCCTCGAACGCGGAACGAGCGGCCGGTCGCAGGAACGCCTTGGACCTCACGATCGTTGGTGCCGGTCATGATCCACTCATTCGCGTAATCGCGGCCAGCGGTGAACAGCGCTACTTCTTCGAACCGGAAGTCGCTCGACGATCTCGTGGCTTCCTCGACAAACGCTGCAATCTCCGACGGACCGTGCAGCACACGGCCCAGCGCGACGTCCTCATAGATCGCATCGTCTGCCATGTAACGAGCGACAGCCGCTGGGTCGTGCGCGTTCCAAGCGGCGAGATACTCTTCGAACAAAGCCCTGTCGGTAGTTACCATGATCGAATCCTCTTCCCGCTCACGGCTCCGTGACGCCTACGCCACGCGCCATGATGCGAAGGTGTCGGTGCTCAAGATGCGACCCGCTCCGCACGGCGCTCCCTACTCTCGGCAAAGAAATCGGCGAGTTCGTTGCGAATGATCTCGGTTTGACCGAGCATGAGGTGCCCTCCCGATTCGAGGCTGACAAACCGCGCGCTGGGGATGCGCTCGGCCGCGCGCTGACTCGCTTCGTGAGACGCCAGCTGGTCGTCCTTGGTGTGGACGATCACTGTAGGCACGGTGAGAGCCTCCAGGTTGTAATCATTAACATCCGTGTTGGATACATAGAGGTCGAAGCTGAGACCTTCGGGGCTCACGGGGAACAGACTGTCGATGAATTCGGTGACGAATCTTGCGTCCTCACTAGTCATGACGAACCCTTTCGGGACCGCCGCCACCAGGCGGGCCATTGTTGACGGCGCGAAGGTCCTCAGTGCCCACATGATGGGTTGCCTGTTGACTCGCTTCGCCCAAGACGGTTGGACGACGGCGGTGGGGCTCCCTGGCAGATTGCCCACCAACACAGCGAGATGCTTCACCTTCTCGGGATGGCGCAGGGCCAGTTGCAACGCCGATGTGGTACCGGCTGAGAGGCCGATGACGTCGATCTGATCAACGTCGAGCGCGTCGAGCAGAGCGGCGAACGCATCGGCCTGGGCGGCTGGTGTCGCGTTGGGCGGCATGCTCGACCCGAGATAGCCGAATCGAGAAGGAGCGATGACTCGACGGTCACGAAACAGGTCGCGGACGGAAAGGAGTCCCCCGACGCAATTGTGGAAGATCCCGTGCACGACGAGCACTGGGTCACCGTAGCCCCGCTCGGCGTATTCGACCGCACCCCATCGCGTCGAAATTACGTGGCGTTTGACTGCGGCCAGGCGTGCGCGCGCAGCGTTCAGATCCCGCCGGTAGCGCAGGGAAAGACCGAATACCGCCACGATGATCCACCACGCCCCGGCTAACGCGAAGCCATAAGCCACGAGCCCGAGCCCTGTCAACGTCGAAGGGCCGAGGATAAACGTGCAGGCCGACAGGCTCGCGTGCATCAGCATCGCGACGAGCAGGCTACCGGTCCGGTCGTAGACCCAGACCATGAGGACCCGATAGGCGGGCAGTTGACCGACAACAAGGCTGAGTCCATTCAGCGTCACGAACAAGACCAACGGAAGCCCGCCGGCGTACGTCTTGGCGATCCAGACGTCGTTCGTCAGCAGGTGCCACGCGCCCCACGGCACGCCTACGAAGAGCGCAGTCGCAAGCGCGGTGTACCGCGCCCGCAGTGTCGGAATCGCGAAACCGGTCCAACCGAGCTCCTCGAACACGCCTACGGCAAGCGCTCCCGCGATGGCAGACAGCAAGACAGAAGCCGTGTCGCGCGTCGTAAAAACACTCGGGCGGAACACCGGCGAGGCAAGCGAAAGTGCGAAGTGGACCGTGATGAACACGACTGGAGCGGTCAGTAGCGCGACCGCGTACCAGCGCGCGTCTACCCGACACCGGAGTAACCGTGAAAGCAATTCGCGGAAACCTGCGCGTCCCGAGACGAGGGCGGTCAATAGGAGCCCTGCGATGCTGGGGCCGGCGAGCATCGCCACCACGAAGAACGGCAGCCGCGGATCGGCCTGCCAGGTGGTGCTTGACATTCCGCTTAGTCCACCCACCGCGAGCAGGCCGCCCCATGAAATCGCAAACGTCAGTGCGAAGTACGTGGGGACCGGATGCCTTGCGACAAAGACTTTGAGCTGGCTCATGACGCAATCCTCTCTAAGCCAATCTGCTGTCGCGGCAGAGACCTGAGAGCTGCGTAGAGTGCGTCCCTGAGCGCGACATCGCGCGGATCACCAGTGAATACGGTACCCATCTGGCTGGTCACATACCCGTATCCGATGCCGGCGTCCGGATCGGCAAAGCCCAGCGCGCCACCGGTACCCGGCGAGCCAAACGAGCGCGCGCTGCCGAACCGCATGGTGTCGCATGGCTTCATGAAGCCGAGAGCGAACTGCACTTCGCCTTTGAGGCATTCGTCGTAGAACCCGCGCGTCGGCGGAACAGCCGGCGCAGCCAGCAATTCCAGCGTCTCTTTTCGCAGTCCCAGCTCGCGTCCTCCGGTGGCGAACACGCTGTATGCGTGTGCGATCCCGCGCGCCGTGCCGACGCCGCCGCCCGCCGGCACCTCCAGATTGCGCGCGTATACACACGACTGATCGAGATAGATCGACGTACCAGGGTTCACGGCAAGCGCGCGGGAAATATTCGACCGGGGATTCAAACCTTCTACCAGGAGCCGCACTGGGCGGAACCCGATCAACATCTTGATCAGGCCCGGCGGTGAAAGGGTGGCGAGGCGAGAGTTCGGAATGTCTTCGGGCAGCCGGATGTAGAAATCCTCTCCGAGGGGTGTCGCAATTTCCTCCTGAAAGAACTGCCCCAGGGTGCGGTGCTTAGGGTCGACACGGAGCAACAGCTCGCGTTCGTAGAACCCGAGAGTCAGCCCGTGATACCCCTGCCGCGTGCCAGGCTCCCGCGCCGGCTTGTGACGAGCCATGACCTCCGCCAATCGGTCGAGGTCCGCGACCACGCTACGGTCAACCGGCTCGTCGAAGGCGAACAGTCCCGCCTGGTGCGCGAGGAGCTGGCGTACGGTGATCTTCTCTTTGCTGTGCTGCGCGAACTCGGGCCAGTACGTCGCGACTCGCTCCTCATAGTCCAGCCAGCCGCGGGAGTGGGCGATCGCCAGGGTCATCGCCGCGAGCCCCTTCGTGGCCGAGTGGACGACGACCATCGTGCCCCGCTCCCAGGGCTCGCCGGTCACTCTGTTCCGAACCCCGCCCCAGAGGTCGACGATTTTCTCGCCGCGATAGTAGGCGCTGCACGCGCCACCCAACTCCCCGCGTCGCGCGAAGTTTTCCTCGAACGTGTCGCGCACTGCCTCGAAGCCGCGACTGACGTGTCCCTCAACGATCACACGGTCGAGTGTAGCTACGGACATAACGCCCCCTGATCTCGCAGCGCACCGGGGCCGGAGCATTCGTTCACACTTGCGCTCCCCTCCGCTCGGCGAGCGATACCGAGTAGCTGCCTGCGCTGCATGATGAAGTGAATGATTCTGACGACGGGTTTGGCGGCCCACCACGGTAGCCCGTGGAAGTGATAGCCCGGTCCTCCCCGTGCCCGAACAATGAGGCGGGTTGAACCGTTCGCGACGTCTTCGAGAACGAAGGCCCACGTCATGAGGTATGCGCGCTCAGAGCTGAGCCAGCCCAGGACGAGAAAACGCTGCGGCTCGAAGGCAAGCAGCGTGAACCCCTCCGTGGCACCGGGTAATGCCGGAAAGATCATGCCGACGGTGAGCTGTTGAGTGTCGGGGATGATGCGCTTGGCGCTCACCTGGCGGCCGTTGTCAAGGAAGTCGTAGCTGTACCAACCGGCCCGATTGCCCGCGCCCATCTGCGCGAGCCACGGCCAGACATCGCGACGCGGTCGTGGAATCGTGATGGCGTGATTGAGTGAGCCGATGGGTTCCTCAATCAGCTCATCGCCTGGGAGCGTGCGCTTTCTTTCGTCCACAGTCGCGCGCACCGACCGCATCAGTGGTAGGGGGAAGAACGAAAATAGCCCCTGTCGTCTGGCCAGACTTCTCATGGCGGTTGCGTTGCGCGACCAAGCACGGCTCGCGCAGTCCCCTGAGAAACAACGCATAACCGCTGCCGAATGCGGAACCGCAAATTGCCTAGGATCGCGGGAGTTTCGCGGGATCTATGCGCCGGAAATCCCCCGACCCTGCGGGATTTTCGGCGCCATCGGCGATGAGCGTGAGCACTGCAGATTTCGCCGTCTGCGCCGCCATGGCTTTAGGACCACTTGCTGCAGCGGATGTACTTTCGTCGCAAGTCGAAACCAAGAGGAGGGAAGACATGCTTTCGTTCTGGAGCTGGAACGCGGCGAATCGTTGACCGGCCTGTCGCCGCTGCGGGTTGTTGGTGTCCGACCTGTCGGCCAAAGCGAGCAGCGTGCCGGCGACGATGATTACCGTCCAGTCGACAGCGATCGCGGCCACTTCGAATCGGTACTCCACGTCGAGACCGCTCCGCGATCGACTGGCCTACGTGTGCGCCGCCGGTTGACGGAAAGACGAAGTCCCCGATGCGCTTCTCAATAGGAGAATCGCTGCGATCGTGGTGAAGATAGTCAGTGGCCCCCAAACTAGGAGCTCGCCCGGTCCTGAGACAAGACTGCGTCGGATCGCAATGGCCGAGTTGACGGACAGCACCAGGAGATAGAGCGCGCCTTGAATCGCAGCGATCGTCGCGATCACATAACCCCAGGATGTCCGCCTCCACAGCATCACGCCTCCGACTGCAAGCGCCGGCACCATGAGCGAGAGGTCCAGCGCGGCCACGATCTTGAAGGCCTCCGGTTCGATCGGAGTCGGTCGACCGGCGAAGGCGTACGCTCCCCACATGCCAAGCCATACGAGGGTGAGTCCCACCGCCACGAAAACGAGATAGCCGCCAACGAGGCGGACTGGCGCGTCACGCCGAAGGGCGTTGGCGATCACGGTGACATCAAGGTGCCACAGGAAATGGCCAAGGGTCAGGATACCCAGAAGAAAACTGACGATGTAGAGGGGAAAGAACACGTTCAGCACCGCACCAAACAGATAGAAGGCGTAGTTGTAGACGGCGTAGCCGGCCATGCCAAGCACGAGGAGTCGGCCGCGAACTGAACCCCGCCCCGTGTGCAGTAGGCCGAGCGAGAGCAGCGGAACGGCCGCAACAAGCGTGATCCAGTCGTTTCCGTACCACGTCGCCTTGATCCACACGACGTCCCTGTACTGGTCCGACAGAAGCAACCCCAGCAGAGATTGCGCGAGCATCAGCACCAGGAGCAATGACGCCATTCGTTCCCCGGTCGGCATCGCCAACTCCTCCCATCGTAACGTTGCGCGGATGCCATGTGTACGGCTTTGACCTGATGACCCGGCTTGGTCAGCCTGCGAACGTACGGTTGTCCCGTGGGAGGTACCATCTTGAAGCGAACCATGGTGAGGCGTTCACTCGTTGTGTGGGCCATGATGCTCGTTGTCGCATCCGTCAACGGCGCGATCCGTGAAGCCCTTCTCATCCCAGCGATCGGTGACGCCGCCGGTCGGGCCATCAGCACAGTTGCATTGTGTGTACTCGTCCTCCTTCTGACTTGGCTCACGATCCGTTGGATTGAACCACGATCAAGCCGTGACGCGTGGGTCGTTGGAGCCCTCTGGGTGGCATTGACACTGGGGTTCGAATTTCTGGCTGGTCATTTTCTGTTCGGCGATCCGTGGAGCCAGTTGCTCGAGGACTACAACGTGTTTCGCGGCAGAATCTGGATACTTGTGCTCGTCACGATCGCCATCGCGCCCCGCCTGTGCGCGCGCGTCCGTGCCCTGCTGGCGTCTGCCAGCTGAAAACGTCATCAATGCGCATCGTACTTGCCGTTCTGATGGTTGCGCATGGCATCGCGCACTTGCCGGGGTTTCTCGTCTGTGACGGGCGCCGGGATGTATCTATCTTTCTTGGCGAGCACGACGTTCAGCCTCGTTCTTCACAGGTCCGAGAACCGCCCAACGGATGACGATGATGCCTGGCGAAAGGAAGGACCAATAGCACCGAAATCTGCTGCGTGCGCTCGTATCAGTGGCAATGGCTCGCGTTTCGGTTCGAAACACTGACTCAGTAGCGTTGAGCGGATCCGCACGGATGGACCACGCGATCTTGACGTAACCCGGTTCGTCAAATGCCGCGAATTGGTCCGGCGGCAACGCGCGGAATGTGACGTTCGCCTCCCAAGGCTTGGTGACCGCGCCGACAACGACCTCGCGTCCCGGCACCTCGGCCAACACGCCCCACCCGAGCGACTGCACTTCGGCAAGGAGTCCACGCGGACGGGGGCGCTCGTCGGGTGTCGCACCGAGAATCACTTCGCGCGCTCTGATGATGGTTCGCGCAACGGGCGACGCAAGCAGATCCACCTCGCGCGCGACGTCGAGCGTGACGGCGGCGGCGGCGGCGACGCGAATATGGTGTCGTTCCGCAATTTCGTACGCCGGCATGTACCGATCGAGAAGCGGATCCTTTTCGTCCGCATTCGGCGGAGCGGTGTCGCCGTACCGATACCAGGTGATGCCCACATACACGCCGTAGGCTGCGGCGGCGACGCCGGATCCCACAGCCAACCATCTCGCGCCCCTGCGGAGGTACCGGTTCACAATGCACTCCTGTTCTGATGCGGCGTGCGCTCCGACGTG